>Ga0075430_100006170_pt1 | contig 10099 bp, 10 predicted proteins | sample RhiMetdeltSRZDD4_FD_75294 | JGI IMG/M metagenome (GOLD analysis project Ga0075430, IMG submission 75294) | Populus rhizosphere microbial communities from Tennessee, USA - Rhizosphere MetaG P. deltoides SRZDD4 | ecosystem: Host-associated > Plants > Roots > Rhizosphere > Soil | place: USA...
AAGCCGACCGGCGCCTCGCGGCGCAGGCGCGCGGAGTCGAAGCGCCGCCGCGGCGAGCTCAAGCGGTTGCGCCGGCGCCCGGACCTCTAGGTGTAGTTCCTGAGCACGTTGGTTCATCCGGGCCCCCTTGGAGGCTGGGAGCTGCCAAGCACCCCAGTCCAAGGAGACACCGGATGGACCTCCACGCTAACGCCGCGCTCAGCCTGAACAAGCGCCGGCTGCTCGCCGAGCGTGTCGTCGACGATGGGTGGACGCTGACGAAGGCGGCCGCGGCCGCCGAAGTCAGCGTTCGTTGCGCCCGCAAGTGGGTGGCCCGCTACCGCGCCGGCGGCGAGCTGGGCCTGCTCGATCGCTCCTCGGCGCCGGTCGTGGTCGCTAACCGCACTCCCGAGCAGCGCGTCGAGGCGATCGCGGCGTTGCGGCGGCTGCGCTTCACGGGCCCCGAGCTCGCCGAGCTGCTCGAGATGCCGCTCTCGACGGTGTCGGGGATCCTGACGCGGATCGGGATGGGCAAGCTCGGGCGGCTCGGGCTCGAGCCCGCTCGCCGCTACGAGCGCGCCCGCCCCGGCGAGCTGATCCATATCGATGTCAAGAAGCTCGGCCGCATCCAGGGCGGCGCCGGCAAGCGCGTCCGCGACGGTCTGCGCCAGCACTACAACCGCAGGTTCACCGACCTGCACGGCGCGCGCCGCAAGACGGTCGGCTGGGAGTTCGTCCACGTCGCGATCGACGACTGCACCCGGCTCGCCTACGCCGAGGTGCTCCCCGACGAGAAGGCGACAACCGCGATCGCGTTCCTGCGCCGCGCGCTCGCGTTCTTCGAGCGCCACGCGATCAAGGTCGAGCGGGTGATGACCGACAACGGCTCGGCCTACCGCTCGACCGTGCACGCGCTCGCCTGCCGCACGCTCGGGATCCGCCACCTACGCACCCGCCCCTACCGGCCGCAGACCAACGGCAAAGCAGAGCGCTTCATCCGCACGCTGCTCTCGGGCTGGGCCTACGGCGCGATCTACCGCACCAGCACCGAACGCACCGCCGCCCTTGACGGCTGGCTCTGGCACTACAACCATCAACGCAGACACTCAGCCCTCGGCCACAAGCCCCCGACCGCTCGGCTCGCCGAGCGAACCAACCTGCTCGGGACTTACACCTAGGTCGAGCCGGTAGCGGACGGTGCTGCCGGCGTAGATCGTGTCGAAGATCCCCTGGTGGCCACGGCCGATCTGAGCGCTGCCACGGTGGTGCTCGCCGCGCACGTTGACGAAGTCGCTCTCCTCGGCGAACAGGGCCCCGAAGGCCGCCCCGTCGGCGGCGTTCCACGCCTGCTCCAGCTTCTCGAGGACGGTGGTGGCCAGAGCGGTGTGGTTCTCGGTGGTTGTTGCGGTCGGCATCTCAGGCTCCATTTCGGTAGAGTGTGTGTCCAGTGTCTAGAACAGTTATAAACTAATTGGAACGCTTGTCAAGTGATGTCTGAGAGTTCACCCAGCCTGCGCGAGCGCAAGGCGCAGCTCACGAGGGACGAGATCCTGCGAGCCGCGCGCAGGCTGTTCGCCGAGCGCGGCTACGCGCGCACGAGCGTGCGCGACATCGCGCGGAGCGCCGGGGTGTCGGCGCAGACCGTCTACGACAGCGTCGGCTCGAAGCAGGCCTTGGTCTCGTCGCTCAACGACCTCATCGATACCGAGGCAGGGATCCCCGGCCTCGCCCGCGCGGCCGCCGAGTCCGATGACCCGCGTGAGCTGGCGGCAACTAACGCGCGCATCACGAGGTCGATCCTCGAGCACTGCAGCGACATCGTGCACGCCCTCGTCACGGGAGCCGCGGCCGAGCCAGAGCTCGCCGCCGTGCTGTCGGAGGGCCAGCGGCGCCATCTCGAGGGCGCGGGGCGGATCGTCGCCCTGCTGAGCCAGCGCGAGGCCCTCGGCTCGATCGACCCGGACGAGGCCGTCGAGACCCTTGCGGTCGTCACCGACATCCGCTTCGCCCTCGCCCTGCAGGAGAGCTACGGCTGGTCGCTGGACCGCATCGAGAGTTGGATGGCCGCGACGAGCCGCACGCTGCTGCTGGATCAGCCGAGCTGAAGCCGGTGGATCCGCACGACGTCGCGGATCGTCGTCTCGACTCCCCAGCCGCGGCGTCGCCCCTCACCAAGGAACGCAGCGGCGGCCGGTCGGTCGGGGTCGGCCACCAAGGCCTCGGGTGCCAGGCGCGGCAGGAGCGAGAGCAGCGGGGCGACGCTCTGCCGCTCGTAGAGGACATCGGCGGCGAGCACGATGTCGAAGGGCGCTCGCGCGACGAGCTCCTCGGGCCCGGTCCAGTCGACCACCGCGGTCTCGACGCGCACGTCGTTCGCGTCTGCGTTGCGGGCGACGAGCTCGAGCGCCTCGGCGTCCGAGTCGGTTGCGAGCACCTCGGCGCCCGCGCGCGCTGCGGCGATGCTCGGCACTGCGAGGCCGCAGCCCAGCTCGACGACCCGCCGGCCACGCAGCTCCATGCCACCGAGCTCGCGAGCGAGCGCCACGCCGCTGCGCCAGAGGACCGCCCAGTACGGCGCGAGCGGCGCCCATTCGACCGCCCCGTCGTCGAGCAGCTCCGCGGCCTCGGTCGGCTGCAGGACGGTGAGCTCACCGCCCGGCAGCTCGACCGCGTGGCTGACGAGCTCGTCGGACTCCGCTATGAGCCGTTCTCGTCGAGGTCCAGCGACAGCGAGTTGATGCAGTAGCGCTGCCCATCGGGGCCGGGGCCGTCCGGGAAGACGTGCCCGAGGTGGCCGCCGCAGCGGGCGCAGGTCACCTCGGTGCGGATCATCCCGAGGCTGCGGTCCTCGTGGAGCTCCACCGCGTCGGCCACGGCCGGCTCCGTGAAGCTGGGCCAGCCGGTGCCGGAGTCGAACTTCGTGTCCGAGCTGAACAGCTCGTTCCCGCACGCCCCGCAGCGATAGATGCCGTCGGCCTTCGAGTGCGTGTACGCGCCCGTGAACGGCGGCTCGGTTCCCTTCTCACGCAGGATGTGGAAGCGGTCGGGCGAGAGCTCCTCGCGCCACTCCTGCTCGGTCTTCTCAAGCTTTTCGGTCATACCTCAAGACTACGCGGCGAAGAGTGAAGGGGCGGGCTCACCAACCCGCCTCACGGCGCCTCCGAACGAGGGGGGTACCGCCATTCTCACTGCATACGAGCGCGAACCCACCTAACCCCCCACCCGCGAAGCTCGAGAGGCGACTTCTCGACCTCCACCTCTTCACCGCTGCCGTAAGCGCCGGTGCCGCCTTCAGTGCCGCAACTGAAGCGCGTAGCACCCCGCCAGCGCCGTGTACTCACCGTAGGGCGCGAAGAACTCGCGCACCTCGTCCTCGGTGGCACGCCGGCCGAGGCCGGCCGCCAGGCCGACGAACTTCAGGTAGGCCACGTCGAGGGCCGGTAGCTGATCGTCGCGGCCCTGGCCGGCCACGGCCAGCATCTCGAGCGTCCAGTTGCCGATGTTGGGGATCGCGCGGAGGCGCCTCCAGGCCGGCTCGTGCTGGCTCAGGTCGGCCCGGCCCGAGGCCACCTCGCGCGCCGCGCGCACGAGGGCGATCGAGCGCTTCGGGGCGAGCCCACACGCGTCGAGCTCGGCCGGCGAGCGGCCCGCGAGCCAGGCCGCCGAGGGCGGGGCGCGCAGCGTCCCGCATGCGCTGCAGCGCCCGTGACGGCGCACGATCGAGCGCTGGATCGCTGCCGCCCTGCCCGACTCGACCAGCTGCTCGCACACGGCCCAGGCGAGTGCCTCGAACGGCTCCGGCCGCCGGCGCGGCCGCACCCACGGCCTGCGGCGGATTACCGGCCCGATCAGCGGATCCCAGCGGAAGCGGCGCTGAAAGTCGCTCAAATCGTGATCGACGCCGAGGGCGAACCGCATCCGCTCGATGCCCTCCAGTGCGGCGTCCCTGGACCCGGCTTCGGCCCTGACACGAACAGCTCGGCCCGCCGCCCACGCCCGCACCACCACCTGCTCGTCCCCTATCCACAGCGCCCGCGTGAGCGCACCGTCGCGGGTGACCATCACCCCGTCCCGCCCGGCGCCCGGAAGGCGGTACGGGCCGACGGGGACCACGTCCTGCTCGACCGTGGCGGCTATCGGTCCTTCAGGAGGTGGATATCGACGAGGAACGAGCGCGAGGCGGCGATTTCGCTCTTCTTGCGACGCCCGAGCCGCAAAGCCACCGGCTTCGGGCGCCGCAGCACCCTGACCAGCACGAACGTCGCGATACCGAGCAGGAAGCCCCCGGTGGCGGCCGCCACCGCGGCCGGCAGCGATACCTCCACGCGCCGCTCGATCGGCCGCGGCTCGGCGAGCACAGGCAGTGGCCTGACCTCTGCCCCCTGCTCGGGGTCGGGAAGAGCCGCGTGATCGGGCACGAGCGCCAACGTATCAAAGGGTCCGCTCGTAGACCCTGTACTTCTTCACGATCTCGCCGCCCATCGCCTCCATGGCGCGGTTCATGGCCTTGTTGGTCTCGAGGATCCAGCCCATCTCACCCCACTTGACCCGGGTCACCTCGGCCATGTCGAAGTGCTCCGCGTACAACCCCGCTGCGACCCCCGTGTGCTGGTAGGCGGGCTTCACGCCGAGGAAGCCCACGCGGCAGCGGTCGATGATCCTGCGCCGGTTCAGGTAGTGCCACCAGCCGCTCGGCAGCAGGCGCCCGTTCATCCGCTTCAGCACCTGGTTGATGTCGGGCACAGTGATCGCCATGCCCACCGTCTTGCCATCGGCGTCCTCGGCGATCATGAACCAGGGGCGGTCGAAGACGAGCTGGAGCTCCTGGGCGTAGGCGTCGAGGTCCTCCTTCGAGTACGGCACGAAGCCGAAGTTGCGCGACCAGGCCTCGTTGTAGATCTCCGCGAACGCGTCCAGCTCCCGGCGCAGCCGCCAGCGGCTCATCTTGCGGATCCGGATCCCGTGCTTCGGCTCGAGCTTCTCCGCGAGGTCCCAGATGATCGACATGACCTTGTCGCGCCCCGTGATGTGCAGCGACCACATGTAGGTGTCCACGGACTTCTCGAGCCCCGCCTCCTCGCAGAGGCGCTGGTAGTACGGCGGGTGCCAGGCCTGGCGGATCATCGGCTCGAACTCGAAGCCCTCGATCAGCACGCCGCTCTCGTCGTTCATCGTGAAGTCCATCGGGCCGACCATGCGGTCGCGCCCGCGCTCGCGCAGCCAGCCAGCAGCCGCATCGAGCAGCGCCCGCATCACCTCGATGTCGTCCTCCAGCTCGAGGAACCCGAACATCCCCCAGGCGTTGTCCTGGAACTCGTTGAAGGCGCGGTCGATCTGGGCGCTCACGCGACCCACGACGCGCCCGTCGCGCCGGGCGAGGAACAGCTCCGCCTCGCCGTGCTTGAAGAACGGGCCCGTGCGTTTGTCGAGGAACAGCCGGCGCTCGATCCTGAGCGGGGGAATCCACTGCTCCGCAGTAGAGTGCAGCCGGAAAGGGAGCTCGATGAACTCGCGCACGTCCCTGCGCGAGGAGACGGGCGCTACCTCGACTGACACGGCGCGGGACTGTATATGCCTACGGCTATCGACCTATTCGAGAAGGCACGCCACCACGAGCGGCTGGAGCAGCTCCAGGCTGCTCGCGACCACGACCTTATGCCCTACTTCAGGGTGCTCGAGGGCCCGGCCGGGCCCGTGGTCGAGATGGAGGGCCACGAGCGCATCATGCTCGGGTCGAACAACTACCTCGGGCTCACCGGCGACGAGCGCGTGAAGGACGCTGCGCGGGATGCCCTCGAGCGCTTCGGCACCGGCCTCACCGGCTCTCGCTTCCTGAACGGCACGCTCTCGCTCCACCTGGAGCTCGAGCGCAACCTGGCCGACTTCATGGGAACCGAAGACGCGCTCGTCTTCACGACCGGCTACCTGGCGAACACCGGCGCGATCGGCACGCTGCTCGGCCCAGGCGACACGGTGATCTGCGACTCCGGCGACCACGCCTCGATCCTCGACGCCGTGTCGATGTCGCGGGCGCGCATCCGCCCCTACCGCCACAACCGGCTCGACAAGCTCGAGACGATGCTCCAGCGCGCCGAGGGCGACGGCGGCGGCGTGCTGGTGGTCGTGGACGGCGTCTTCTCGATGGAGGGTGACATTGCGCCCGTGCCGGACATCGTCGCGCTATGCCGCGAGCACGGCGCGCGCCTGATGATCGACGAAGCCCACGGCGTGGGCGTGCTGGGCACCCGCGGCGCCGGCGCCTGCGAGGCGATGGACGTCGAGGACGAGGTGGACCTGCGCATGGGCACCTTCTCCAAGTCGCTCGCCTCCTGCGGCGGCTTCATCGCGGGGCCCGCCGACGTGATCGACTTCCTGCGCGTCCAGTCGCGCTCGTTCATGTTCACGGCCGCCGCGGTACCCGCCGCGATCGGCGCAGCGCTGGGCGCGCTGGAGATCATCCGCTCGGACGAGGGACCGCAGCTGATGGCGCGCGTCCTCGACAACGCGCGCTACCTGCACGACGGCCTGGCCGACCTCGGCTACCACGTGATGGAGCCGAACCGGATGCCGGACGGCTCCGATGTGATCACGCCGATCGTGCCCGTGCTGGTGGGCGACGACTGGAAGGCCGTGTTCCTCTGGAAGGCGCTCTACGACGCGGGCGTGTACGTGAACGTGGCAATCTACCCGGCCGTGCAGCGCGGCGGCGCGCTGCTGCGCACGAGCGTCATGGCCACGCACGAGCGCAAGCACCTCGACCGCGCTCTCGCGGTATTCGAGCGGGTGAAGGACCAGGTCGAGGGCATCGAGCCTCCGATCTGGGAGCCGCCGGCGTCGGCGCCCGAGGCGGGCGCCGACACCGTCGACTCCTGAAGCCAGACCGCCGCTACTTGAGCAGGTGGTCCAGCATGCGGTCCATCAGGACGGCCCGGTTGCCCGCCCCGTTCACGCCCTCGAGGCCGAAACCGAACATCATCCCGAAGTCGGTCACCGTGACCGCGGCGTCCTCCGACGGGATCCGCTCGGACTGAATCCAGTCGTTGGTGTTGGTCGACGGCCCGATCGGGTGGGCGCCCGGGACACTCCAGCCGCCGAGGTCGCCGGGGCTCTCGAACGATGTCGACTGGACGGTGCTCCCGGCCGTAACCGTCGTGTCATCGATCATCACGCCCGGCACGGGCAGGAAGGCCCAGTCCGTCGCAAATACGATCGAGATCTCGACCTGCTTGCCGCGGTAGGCGCTCAGGTCGATCGACCAGTTCTTCCAGCCGCCCGAGTTGCCGCTCGCCGCGTGCCACGAGCCGGTGGTCCCCGTCGGGTCGCAGGTGTTGTCGTCGCCACCCTCCCCGTTCTCGTGGAACGTCTGGTAGTGCGCGAGGTGGTTGTGCAGCTCCGCGCCCCAGCCGGAGCCCTCGATGCAGCTGGCCCCGGTGTTCTGGCTCGTATGGCCATTCTGGTCGGGCAGCGTTGTCCAGTCGTTCTGACCCACCGTGTGCGCCTCGACGAACACGAAGTCCCAGTCGAGCTCCGTGTTGTACGAGGTCCAGAACGACAGGTTGGCCGGCTGGGTTCCGGTGACCCCGGTCAGGTCCACCGTACGCGTCAGGCGCTTGTACCCCTCGTTCGCGAGCTGGGAGTACATGTACCTTGAGCCTGTGCGCGGGTCGAATGCCGCGCCGCCCTCGAGCAGCCAGTCGGCCGCCTGGTCGCTTGCGAACTGCGGGTAGTCCTGCTCCGGCAGGATGCTCGACGTCACGAGGTAGTTCCCCGTGCCGAAGCCGCCGCCGTCCTGGTTCTTGGCTGTGCCGGGACCGTTCAGCTCAAGCGTCAGGTCGTCGAGCGGGCCCCCGTCCGTGCCCTGAACCGGGAAGACATTGCCGGACGCATCCAGCCCGCCGCCCTCGCTGCGCAGGTACGCCCCGAGGTAGTACTGGGCGAAGTCGTTCGACAGCGGCTGGCACTTGCCCTCGTCCGTCGTCTGGAGGTTTCCATCGCACTGACTCAGCGGGAACCCCTCCTGCGGGTACTCCACGAGGTCCCACTGGCGCCCGGCGTGATGGCCGGTGATCGCGACCCGTCCGCCCTCGTTGACGAAGTCACGCACCGACGTGATCGTCCGGTGTGCCTCGAGGTCTGACACGCCGGGCTGGTTCGGCGAGCGCGTGACGTTGTCGTTGCCGGTGTACCAGACGACCGCGTCATAGTGACTCAGCACCCCGAGCGGGTCTGGCGCCTTGCGTCCCATCGCGTCGTAGTCGTACACGTCGTGCGCGACGCCGTTCGCCGCCAGCGCGTCGGAGTAGTAGTTCAGGTAGTTCGGCTTCTTGTTCTGGGCGTACTCCGGGAACTGCGAGAACCCGGAGTAGTCCTCCACGGCGAGCACGAGCACGCGCGCCCCGGAGTCCGAGCGGACCGTGTACTTGAACGACCCGCTCGTCTTGCCCTTCTCCGGCGCGTGGAACCAGACCTCGACCTCGTCTCCGGGGCTCGTCCCGGTGACCTCGCCGCGCATGCGGTGGTACCAGTAGTCGCCCTCGTCGCCGTAGCGCACGCCGCCGCCCCACTCGCTGGTCGTCCCGGTCTGCGGCTCGCCGCCGTTGATCCGGTAGCGCAGCTGGATTGGACCCAGGTCGCGCCGGGCGTTCACCTGCACGACCTGCGGGTCCCCGTACGAGACGTTGAAGTCGTCGACGACGAAGTCCGGCGCCTCGTTGCCGAGGTGGCTCACCGGGCGCGACGGGTCCGGCGCGGTCCGCGCGAGGTCGAGCGCGAACTGCACGTGCCGCTCGAACTCGGCCTGGACGTCCTCCTCGACGTCCTGGAACACGAAACCGCTGCCCTCGTCCGCCGAGGTGCCCTCCGGGGTGAACGAGAGCGTCCGATCGACCGCGTACATGTGGTCGTTCGTGTCGCCGTTCGTGGTGTAAAGCTCGGCGCCCACGTCCGGGTCGAACGTCGGGATTGCGGGCTTCGCGTCATCGCCGGCGAGCGTCGTCATGATCGGCTCGTCCGCGTAGCGCGTGTCGACCTGCCACCCCGGCGGCCAGAGGAGCAGCAGGCCGTGGGTGTGGTCGTTCTTGTTGGCCGCGAAGTTCACGCGGTCCATCAGCGACATGAAGGCCTTTGTCTCGGGCTCCGACGCCGGTCCCGCGCCGCGGTATGTCTCCGACGCGATGTCCGTGTTCGAACCCTCGTCATCGTAGTTCCAGCGCGTGGTGAAGTTGCGGTTCAGGTCGACGCCGTCGACTGCAGTGATCTGTCCGTCGCCGTTGTTGTCGCGCAGGTTCTTGCGCCACAGGCGGTTCTCGGGCGTGAACGTGTAGTCGTACCCGTCCGGGTTCGCGACCAGGATGAACCACAGCTCGCGGGTGTTCACGAGCTGCGTGATCTCGCTGGACGAGACCGCGAACGGCTTACCGTCCGCCGAGACACCGTCGACCGGCTGGCCGTCGGTGCCGAGCGCCGTGCCGGTGCGACCGTAGTTGTCGACGAACAGACGCAGCGTCCGCCGCCCCGTCTCCCCGGCAAGCCACTCGCGCGCATGCTGGACCGACGAGTACAGGACCGCCGGCCGTGTGCCGTCCTTGGTGGACTTGGCGTCGTTCGTGACCTTCATCGCGTAGATCGGCACGCCGCGGACCGAGCGCCCGATCGTCATCAGCTTCGTGATCTTCGGATGGTTCTTGGCGATGTTCTCGAGCTGAGTCTTGATGTTCGCCGTGGGATTGCCGGCCGAGTCGGACACGGGAACGTCCGTGCGCGCGTATGGGCGCCAGACCTGCCAACCGTCCGCGGCCTGCGCGGCTGCCGTGCGGCTGGCCGTCCGGCCGCGCCCGTCCCGGATCACAGTCGTCTCGATCCCGGCTCGGCGGAGCGTCCGAATCTGCGAGTCCGTGGCGACGATCTCGATTCCACCAGGGAGCTGTCCCTCGGTGATGTCGAAGCCGAAGCGCTTGAGCTCGCGAAGCTGCTTTGCCCCCCGCGCCTCGGCCTTGTAGGCGTTCAACCCGGTTCTGGCCACTGCAGGTGCGGCCAAGGCGAGCACGGCAAACGCAGCGAGCGCGACTACGGCTCCGCGGAACTTCATCCCAGGTTCCTCCCGTCGGTACGTACGGCCTTA
>Ga0075430_100006172_pt1 | contig 10098 bp, 8 predicted proteins | sample RhiMetdeltSRZDD4_FD_75294 | JGI IMG/M metagenome (GOLD analysis project Ga0075430, IMG submission 75294) | Populus rhizosphere microbial communities from Tennessee, USA - Rhizosphere MetaG P. deltoides SRZDD4 | ecosystem: Host-associated > Plants > Roots > Rhizosphere > Soil | place: USA...
TTGGGCAGATCCTCGTTCTCCTTGAACTCCTCGCGGACGGCGGCCGACAGATCGTCGCTGGTCAGGCCCTTTTCGGCGCCGGCGATGCAACGCTTGAGGGCGAATTTCTTCGCACGGCGCACCACCGACTCGATCATCGCGCCCGACATGAAATCCTTGAAGTAGAGGACTTCCTTGTCCCCGCTGGCGTAGGTCACCTCGAGAAACCGGTTGTCCTCGCGACAGCGGTAGATCGCCTCCAGGGTGCTCGCGATCATCGCGTCGAGCGCCGCCTGGATGTCCCCGTGCAGCCGGATTTCCGCGGCGGCGACGGGGAGGTCGCGCGTCAGGTACTTCTGGAAGATGTCGGCGGCGGCGGTCCGATCCGGTCGCTCGACCTTGATCTTCACGTCGAGTCGGCCGGGCCGCAGAATGGCCGGGTCGATCAGGTCGGGCCGATTCGACGCGCCGATGACCACGACGTTGCGCAGGCCCTCCACCCCATCGACCTCGGTGAGGAACTGGGGCACGATCGTGGTCTCGACGTCAGAGGAGATGCCGCTGCCGCGCGTGCGGAACAGCGCGTCCATCTCGTCGAAGAAGATGACGACCGGAACGTCGTCGGCCGCCTTCTCCTTGGCCTTCTGGAACACCTCGCGGATCTTTCGCTCCGTCTCGCCCACGTACTTGTCGAGGAGCTCGGGCCCCTTGACGTTGAGAAAGTAGCCGGTGATCTTCTGTCCACGCTGCTTCGAGAGCTTCTCGGCCAGGCTGTGGGCCACGGCCTTGGCGATCATCGTCTTGCCGCATCCGGGAGGGCCGTAGAGCAGGACGCCCTTCGCTGGCCTCAGCTTGTGCTCCCGGTAGTACTCGGGATACAGGTACGGCAGCTCCACGGCGTCTTCGATGGCCTGGATCTGCTCCGCGAGACCGCCGACGTCGCGATAGGCGACCTCGGGGACCTCCTCGAGTACCAGATCTTCGATCTGCGACTTGGGCAATCGCTCGAGCAGGTAGCCCGACTTCGGGTCCATCAGAATATGGTCTCCGGGTTTCAAGCGCGCCGAGCGAAGCGGATCGGCGAGGATGCCGATCTTCTCGCCGTCGGCGTGCAAGGTGACGAGGGCGCGCTCGTCGTCCAGTCGCTCCCTGAGCACGACGACGTCGCCCTGGATCTCGTACCCGGCGACGGCCACGGCGTTGAGCGCCTCGTTGAGCACAAGCTCCTGTCCCGGCCGCAGCGACGCGGCATCGATCGCGGAGCGTAACCGGACTCGCATCTTGCGCCCTTGCGCCAGGACGTCGACGGTGTCGTCTTCGTGAGCGGTCAGGTACACGCCGTAGGTCGACGGCGGCGCAGCGAGCTTGTCGACCTCATCGCGGAGTGCCGCGATCTCCTCACGGGCTTCGTGGAGCGCCTTCAGCAACCTGTCGTTCTGTCTGAAGGCCTGGACAGGCTCGACTTCGATCGTCTCTGGCGTTTGCATCGTGAGCACTCCTTCCAACGGGCCGAACACCAGGGTCAGGACGCGACGGCGCTATGCGGCACCGTGGCCGCCGCCGAGATCAACCGGCTCTGCGCCGCACGACGGAGCCGTTCGGCACGTAGGGACGCCACCGGGCGCTGGTTCTCGTGGGTTTCAGCCGATGCCGTGGGCCGAGTACGTCGAAATTCCTCGGCCGAGACAACGCGCACGACCTGGCCGTTCGCGTCGAGAATCGTCACGGGCGCGATCGACTCGTCGCCCGAAGGAAGCCATACAGTTTCGGATGAAGTCGTCATGGGTCATCCCTCCTGTCGAGAAATCGGGCCACGGAGGCCCACATCCGGCTGCCGCAGGCGGGGCAGGTAGCACTGCCGACCTCGAAGCATGTCTCGCAATCGAGGCACAGAGCCAGACGCGCCAACGGCACGTGCAACCCGCTGCTCGTCGCCCAGCCGCTCGTGAGGTTCATGCTTTTCGGACGCCTGCCTTCGCCCATCGGTTACTCGCTTCGGGCCTGAATCCCGCGAGCAGGCTGGCTTGGCGCCGCGCCACGCGGCGGGCAGGGCGCGTTTCGCCGAAGTAATCGATGTAGCGGTCGATGGCGCGCGGCTGATCGGCGATCAGCGCACACACGTACATGATCGACTGCGCGAGCGAATCTATTCCGTTCACCGTCGTATCCTTCCGCCCTTTTGACGGTCGCTACCGGTGGCGAGGTTTCAGCCAGTGGGTCGGCAAGTGGCGTACCCCACCAAAGTAGGGTAGCCGCGACCCCGGGGCCGGACTATGGTGGCCGCGGGAGTCCGGACGCTCCCAGAATGGGCGGACAGATTGGATGGCCGAGCAGAGGACGCCGGTGGTCTGCGTCGTGGACGACGACGAATCACTGCGTCGGTCCGTCAGGAATCTCCTGTCGTCGGTCGGGTTCCGCGTGGAGACGTTCGCATCCGCCGAAGAGTTCCTCGAGTCGCCTCAGCGAGCGAACGCCGGCTGTCTCGTGCTCGATCTACGAATGGCCGGTATGAATGGGCTCGACCTCCTCAGACATCTGGCGGCGACCGGCAGCCGGATCCCTGCTATCATTCTCACTGCCCACGGCGACGAAGAGGCGCGCCGGCAATCCTTGGAGGCCGGCGCGGTCGCGTTCCTCGTAAAACCATTCCGCAGCAACGCCCTGGTGGATGCCGTCAGAATGGCCCTTGGGTCGTGAGGTGGATGAAGTGGGAGGTGTCGCGATGACCACCCAGATGCGGACGAGCGGAATCGACGTCGTCGGCGAGATGCCCTGGGGCACGCACGTCTGTCTGTTCTACGAGACCAAAGCGGATCTCCTGGCCACGTTGGTCTCGTACTGCAAGGCCGGGCTGGAGAGCCAGGAGTTCTGCCTGTGGGTGGTCGCCGAGCCGGTGACCGTGCTCGAGGCCACGCACGCGTTGCAACACGTTATCCCCGATCTCGATGGCTATCTGGCGGAGCGCAGCATCGAGATCATTTCGGCCGCCGACTGGTACCTGCAGGGTGGCGCATTCCATCTCCAGCGGGTGATCAACGGTTGGAACGAGCGACTCGCTCTCGCACTCGCCAAAGGCTACCTCGGCGTGAGAGTGACCGGCGATACGGCCTGGCTCGACAAGAAGGACTGGAAGGACTTCTGCGAATACGAAGACACGGTCAACGCGGCGGTCGTCGATCAACAGCTACTCGTGTTGTGCACGTACCCGCTCGCCGACTGCGGAGCCGCGGAAATCCTGGACGTGGCGCGCACGCACCAGTTCGTGATCGCCAAGCGCCAGGAGAGCTGGGAGATCATCGAGACCCCCGGTCTCAAGCAAGCCAAGGCCGAGATGGCGCGACTGAACGAGGAGCTCGAGCGTCGAGTCGTGGAACGGACTGGCCAGCTGACCGTTGTCAACGAAGAGCTGCGGAAGGAAATTCTCGAACGTAAACGGGCTGAGGACGCGTTACACCAGACCCGAGAGGAGCTCGCGCACGCCACGCGAGTGACCACGCTCGGCGAGCTGGCCGCCTCCATCGCGCACGAGATCAATCAGCCGCTGGCGGCCATCATCGCGAATGCGGACGCGTGCCTTCACTGGCTGAAGTCGGACCTGGCCCATATGGACAGTGTCAGAGATGCGCTGGCCGCCATGGCGAAGGACGGTGACCGGGCTGCGGAAGTGGTCACGCGGATTCGGGCTCTGCTGTCGCGCTCGTCCGTCCCCCGTGAGCCGTGCGACATGGCGCAGCTCATCCGCGAGGTGCATCCGCTCGTGGGACCCGAGCTGCGGCGACACGGAATAACTCTGGACGCATCGGTCACGGGAGACTTGCCGGAGGTCATGGGTGATCGGATCCAGCTCCAGCAGGTTCTCCTGAACCTCTTGATGAATGCGGCCGAGGCTGTCAGCAAGGTTTCGCCGGAGCGCCGCCGTGTGCGCGTGCGCTCGAGCGTGGAAGCCCGTGACGACGGTCCGTGGGTCGTCGTCGCCGTCGAGGATGCGGGGGTCGGCTTCGCGAAGGAGGCGGCGGCCCGTCTGTTCGAGGCGTTCTACACGACGAAGCCGGGCGGATTGGGCATGGGGCTCTCCATCAGCCGGTCGATCATGGACGGGCACCGCGGACATCTGTGGGCGACGGCGAACGCGGATCATGGCTCGACGTTCCACCTCGCGCTGCCCGCGATCACGCGAGGACCTCGCTGAGCGTCGTCTCCAGAGCATCGGCTCCCACGCCACTCGGGTCGCCGTCGGCGCTGGCGATCGAAAGGTGCTCGTCCAGCCGCTTTCTCAGGAACAGCCGCGCGCGGTGCACTCGCATCTTGACGTTGACGACGGTGAGGCCGAGGGCCTCGGCGATTTGCCGGTGTGGAAGCCCCTCGACGTCGCGCATCAGGACGACGGTGCGGTAGTCGGGAGGAAGCTGGTCGATGGCGGAGCTGAGCACCATCCGGAGCTCCGTCTGGCGAGCCGGGTCGTGGATGATGACCGACCAATCGGCGACCGGTGCGATGTGGCGGCCCGCCTGATCGAACACGGGAAGCAGTTTGTCCAGCGAGACATCATCGCCGCGCCGGCGGCGCCTCCTGCAGCGCTGATAGGCCCCATTCGCCACGATCCGATAGAGCCAGGAGCCGAAGGCGGCGTCTCCGCGAAAGGTATCGATCTTCTGGATCACGGACAAGAAGGCGTCCTGCACGACTTCCTCGGCATCCTGGCTATTCCCCGTGATCCCCGTGGCGAGGCGGATGGCGCGATCGCTATAGGCCGCCACCAGATGCTCGGCGGCCGCCGGATCACCCCGGCGAAGAGCCGCCACGAGCGAGCCATCCCGGTCGATCGTTGTCGTCTCTACCTTCAGTTCCACAGCTGGTAACGAACTCCACATGGCTCCACCTCTTAAAGAGCACAGTAGGGTCCACGCCGGCGGGAGTCGTGATCGCTGGCTTGTTTTTCGGTAACGGTTTGGTGGACGGGAGGGAGGAGGGTGGTGACAGGACGACCCCAGTCGGTGGAGTTTCCACCCTTCAGGCTGGATACCCTCAACCAGTGCCTCTGGCGTGGCGATCGCGCGCCCGAGGAGCGCCTTGTTCTGGCGCCAAGAGCATTCGACGTACTGCGTTATCTCGTGGAGCACCCCGGGCGACTGGTGACCCACACCGAGCTGCTCGACGCGCTGTGGCCCAAGACCTACGTGCAACCGGAGGTCTTGAAGAGCCACATCGCCGCCATTCGTGCCCTGCTGGGGGATGACGCGCGGAAGCCCCTGTTCATCGAGACGTTGTCCCGGCGAGGGTACCGGTTCATCGCCCCCGTGACGGAAGGCGCCTCGGCGCCGGATGTGGCCAGGACGAACCTTCCAGAGGCGGTGTCTGAATTGATCGGTCGAGAGACCGAGCTCGACGCAGTCGTGGCCTTGGCGACCGAGCATCGACTGGTCAGCCTGGTCGGCGCCGGCGGTATCGGCAAGACGCGACTGGTCCTGGAGGCCGCCAGACACCTTCTGGCGAGATTTCCCGATGGCGTATTCCTCGCCGAGCTCGGTCCCTTGTCGAGCCCCGAGATCGTCCCGGCCACCGTGGCGAGCGCGCTCGGCCTGACGCAGGGTGGGGCCGCCGTGTCACCGGAAGGTGTTGCGGGTGCCGTGGGCGCCAGGAAGCTCCTGCTGGTGATCGACAACTGTGAGCATGTGATCGACGCGGCGGCCGGCATGGCAGAGGCGCTGTTGCGCGCCAGCCCGGGTGCCTCTCTGCTGGTCACCAGCCGGGAGCCCCTGCGAGTCTCCGGCGAGTACGTCTACCGGGTCCCACCGCTCGAGGTGCCTGCGGAAAACAACCAGGACATGGAAGACGTGTTCAGGCACGGCGCCGTCAGACTCTTCATGTCGCGCGCCCGCGCGGCGGAGCCACGATACGTTGCCGAGGGGCACGTCGCCGCGGCGACGGCCGCCATTTGCCGACGACTCGACGGGATCCCGTTGGCGATCGAGCTCGCCGCGACGCGTATCGTCGGGTTCGGTGTCAATGGCGTGGCCGCCCGCCTGGACGACCGCTTCAGGTTGCTCACGGGCGGCAGCCGTACGCTGCCCCGTCATCAGACGATGCGCGCGACGCTCGACTGGAGCTACGAGCTGCTATCCGAATCCGAACGGAAGGTCCTGCGGCGGTTGGCGGTCTTCGTCGGGGCCTTCACGATGGACGCGGCGAGTAGCGTCGCGGCGAGCGCCGACATCCCGGCTTCGGAGGTCGCGGAGTCGGTCGCGAACCTGGTGGCCAAGTCACTCCTGTCGGCGGATATCGGCGGCACGATCGTGCACTATCGCCTGCTCGAGACGACGCGCGCGTATGCGCGCGACAAGCTCATCGAGAGCGCCGAGTTCGACCACTTCGCGCGGCGCCACGCCGAGTACTATCGAGATCTCTTCCAGCATGCCGATGCCGAGCTCGAGACGCGGCCGACCGCCGAGTGGCTCGCGGCGTACCGGCCCCACATCGACGACGTGCGCGTTGCCCTCGACTGGGCCTTTTCGCCGAGCGGCGATGTCGGCGTTGGCGTCGCGCTCGTCGCGGCCACCGTGCCGCTGTGGATGCACCTGTCGCTGCTGGCGGAATGTCGCGCGCGGGTCGAGCTAGCCATTGCGAGCCTCGGCGGTCAGGTGTCCGACGATCCACGCCGCGACATGCGCCTCTATCTCGCTCTTGGCCACGCCTGCATGCACGCCCGCGCGAGCGGCAGCCCGGAAATGAGGGCCGCTTTGACGAAGGCGCTCGAGCTTGCCGAGATCACCAATGACACGCGATACCAGTTGGGAGCGATCTGGGGACTCTGGATCCATCGCCTCGCCACTGGCCAGTATCGAAGTGCGCTCAGTCTCGCCGAGACGTTCAGCGCCGTTGCTGCCGAGACGGTAGATCGTGCCGATGTGTCGATCGGCAGCCGACTCATCGGTCATGCGTTGCACATTCTCGGAGACCAGCCTGGTGCGCGAAGACATCTGGAGCCGCTGGTTGGCTCGCGCGTGGCGATGGATCGGCCGTCGCACCTCATCTTCTATCAATACGACCAGCGAGTGCTCCTAGGTTGCTACTACGCGCGCGTTCTCTGGCTGCAAGGATTTGGTGATCAGGCAAGGCAAGTCACGGCGAATCTCGTCGATTATGCCGGCACGAAGGATCACGCGCTCTCGTTTGTGTACTCGCTGCTCATCGCGGCGTGTCCGATCGCGCTCTACGTCGGTGATCTCACGACCGCCGAGCGCCACGTCGCACTGGCGTTCGACCTCGCCGCTCGGCATGCACTGGAGATCTGGAACGTCTGGGCGCAGTGCTTTCACGGGGTGCTGCTGATCAAGCGAGGGGATGACGCCGCAGGCTCGCAGTTGCTCCGGTCGGCCCTCGAGAAGCTGCCCGAGCCCGCCGTTCATCAACACCTGAGTCTTCTTCTTGCCGAGCTCGCGGCTGGTCTCGGCGGCGCCGGGCAGGTTGCCGAGGGCCTCGACGTGGTCGACAAGGCGCTGGCGCGCGCGGAGCAGACGGAAGAGGGATGGTACCTCGCCGAGCTGCTCCGCACGAAGGGGGAGCTGCTGCTGCTGGAGCGAGGACCGTCCGCTGTCGAGACTGCCGAGCAATGCTTCTATCGGGCACTCGACGTGGCGCGACACCAGGGCGCCCTGTCTTGGGAGCTGCGGTCTGCTATGAGCCTCGCTCGGTTGTGGCGCGAACAGCAGCGAGTGAGCCAGGCGGGCAAGCTGCTTGCGCCCGTCTACCGCCGCTTCACCGAGGGATTCGGAACCGCCGATCTCATCGCCGCCAAAGCTCTTCTCTCCTGACCTGTCGCGGCAACTCTCAGAGCGAAGGCGTCCGTCACCGACGTGTACGCCCGTACCGCCAGGACGACGGTGGCTCCGAGCATGAGACTGCCCACGAGCCGATGGGCGACCGGGAATAGTAGCGCGGTCGCCGGCCCACCGAAGATCTGGAGCGCTGAGAACCGCGCGAGGTAGCTTCCAACGCCGAGGACGAGCTGTACGCCGAGCAGGACCAGTAGCGCAGTCGCGACCGGCGCCGCGATCGCGTCGGCCGTGCGGCGAAGCCTGGCCGTGATCATCGGCACGAGGGCGAACACAAGTACCGCCCCGGCGAGGTGAGGATCGGGACGCCCACTGTGTGTGAGGAGCGCGCCGAACACGATCTGCACGTAGACGAGCGCGGCTGCGAGGACGGTCGGCCTCTTCAGCGTCGGTTCGAGAGGAGCTCCGGCGCCGCGCGCGCGCGGCGAGGTCAGCATGGTGAGCGCAGCCAGCAGGGCGAAGAACGCCGGCGCCAGGCAGCCGTGGATGATCGCCAGTCTATCGTGCAGGAGGACGACACGGAGCCCGCCCAGCGCCCCTTGGACCAAGACCACCGCGACCGCCACGAGGCCGAGCTGCCGTAGCCAAGCACCTTCGCGCCACAGCGCGGCCGCCAGCGCCACGGTGAGCAATCCGACCAGAGCGCCGGCCAGCCGGTGGCTGTGCTCGTAGAAGACGCCGCCGACCATGCGCGACCACGGGAAGAGGAACATGTTGTGGCCGAACGTGCTCGGCCAGTCCGGGACGGCAAGTCCGGCGCCGGTGTTCGTGACGAGCCCTCCCAGGACGATCAACACGGCCGTCGCGGCGAGCGTTGCGAGCGCTAGACGATGCGCCATGCTCTTCGGACGCCGGTCGCTTAGCCCTGGTTACTCAGGGCAGGCCACGATCACCCCGACGAAGAGCCGCCACGAGCGAGCCATCGCGGTCGACCGATGGCTGCGCGCTCGCGTCGCTTCGATTGAATGTTCGCTCGCCCCTGAAGGGCAAACGTACTCTCCAGGCCGGGGGAGGTCGTGATCGCTGGCTTGTTTTCGGTAAAGGCTTGGTGGACGGGAGGGAGGGCGGGTGGCAGTATTTCGCCCAACAGTCTGAAACCGTGACAGGACAACCCCAGTCGCTGGAGTTTGCGCCGTTCCGGCTGGACACCGTCAACCAGTGCCTCTGGCGTGACGGTCGAGAGGCCGAGGAGCGCATTCTTCTAGCGCCAAGAGCATTCGACGTACTGCGCTACCTCGTCGAGCACCCCGGGCGACTGGTGACCCATACTGAGCTGCTCGACGCGCTGTGGCCAAAGACTTACGTTCAACCTGAGGTTCTGAAGAGCCACATTGCCGCCATTCGAGCCGCTCTGGGGGACGACGCGCGCAAGCCCCTGTTCATCGGGACGATGTTGCGGCGAGGGTACCGGTTCATCGCCCCCGTGACGGAGGCCGCCTCTCCGACGGCCGCGGCCGAAGGGGAGATCGGCGCGGCGGCGGCCAAGACGAACCTTCCGGAGTCGGTGTCTGATTTGATCGGTCGAGAGGCCGAGCTCCAGGAAGTCAGGGCTCTGGCCAGCGAACTTCGGCTGGTCAGTCTGGTCGGCCCCGGCGGTATCGGCAAAACGCGGTTGGCCCTGGAGGTCGCCCGCCGTCTTCTCCCGCGGTTTCCCGACGGCGTATTCGTCGCCGAGCTTGGCCCCTTGTCGAGTCCTGAGCTTGTCCCGGCCACCGTGGCGAGTGCACTCGGCCTCACGCTCGGTGCGGGCGCCGTGTCACCCGAAGGTGTCGCTGGCGCGGTCGGCACCAGGAACCTCCTGCTGGTCATGGACAACTGTGAGCATGTGATCGTGGCGGCGGCCGGCATGGCAGAGGCGTTGTTGCGCGCCAGCCCGGGCGCCGTTCTGCTGGCAACCAGCCGCGAGCCCCTGCGAGTCTCCGGTGAGCACATCTACCGGGTCCCCGCGCTCGAGGTGCCCGCGGAAGACAACCAGGACATCGAAGACGTCTTCCGGCACGGCGCGGTCAGGCTCTTCGTGTCGCGAGCCCATGCCGCGGAGCCACGCTACGTTGCCGAGGCCCGCGTCGCGGCGGCGACGGCCGCCATCTGCCGGCACCTCGACGGCATCCCGCTCGCGATCGAGCTCGCCGCGACGCGCGTCGTTGCGTTCGGTGTCGATGGCGTGGCCACTCGCCTAGACGACCGCTTCAGGCTGCTCACGGGCGGCATCCGGACGCTGCCCCGTCACCACACGATGCGCGCGACGCTCGACTGGAGCTACGAGCTCCTATCCGGACCCGAGCAG
>Ga0075430_100006174_pt1 | contig 10097 bp, 5 predicted proteins | sample RhiMetdeltSRZDD4_FD_75294 | JGI IMG/M metagenome (GOLD analysis project Ga0075430, IMG submission 75294) | Populus rhizosphere microbial communities from Tennessee, USA - Rhizosphere MetaG P. deltoides SRZDD4 | ecosystem: Host-associated > Plants > Roots > Rhizosphere > Soil | place: USA...
TGTGCCGCCGCTCGCTGCCTGACGAGAGGCCGCAACGGGACGACGCTCGTGTCACCCGTGGCGATCCAGCGCTGCAGGCCGGAGAGTGTGTTGACGTCAGCCGCATAGGTGAGCGTGCCATCGGTCCCTTCGGCAAGCCCAAACGTTCCCGTCGCCGTCAGCGTCGCGAACGGCGTGCGGACTCGCATGGTATCCACGGTGAGGCGGGCGTTGCGCGCCGACGCCACCGCCGTGGCTTCGATCACCTGTGTGCTGTCCACCATGGCGTCGAGGAGGCGCATCGTCAGGCGCGCGTCGATGGTCTTCGGATCCGTGCCGCGTCCCACGATGGTCGTAACGCCATTGAGCGACGTGACCGGCATCGTCGGCACCATGGCGCGCGCATCGACGTTGTGCAGCTGCACCGTGGCCTGGTACTGCTTGACCCTGGACGCAAGGTCAAACGTGCCGTCGACGCCCATGGTGCCCGCGGGGAGTTGAAGCGCGAGCGTTGTTTTCAGGGTGCCCGGCGTTCCGCTGACCTTCCCCTCCCCCGTGATGACGCCCTGGAGGCCGACGCTGGGCGCGAAACGATCCGCGAGTTTCAGTGAGATGGGCCTGAACTCGACGTCGAGCGCCATGCGCATGCTGTCGTCAGGCGCAACGCTCCCGCGCGCGATGAGCGTGGACTCGTCCCCGTTGTCCCGGTGCGTGACGGTCGCGCGCCCGGTGAATCTGCTGTCGGTCGATCCGGAAACCACCGCGTCAGCGTTGACAGTGCCTGTGAGGGGCATGTCGCGAACGAACTCGCGCGCCAGGGATACCGGGACCGCATTGGCCGTGAGGCGCAGGTCTCGTGCCGTGAATGACTCCCCCGCGCCGACCAGTCCGCGCGCCGTGAACCGGAATGGCGCGTGCCGGTCCGGGTCGAACGTACCATTCACGTCCGCGCGGATGGCCCGCGCGGGACCATCCAGCTTCGCACTGCCGGTGAACGATCCGGGCACCCGCATGTCGACGCCCGGTGCGAGTTGCTCGATCAGGCGAGTGGTGAGACGCCTGAACTCGAGATCCGTGTCGCTGAACTCGACCACGTGTGAGTTGAGCGACATACCGAACTGTCCTTCAACGCTCGACTCGTCCACCGCGAGGCGCGCGTTCCGGACTTCGTACACCGATGTGGCCGTGTCCCGGATGGTCGCCTTGAGGTCCATGCGACCGCCGCCGCGCTCGGGCAACGCCGGATACAGCGCGCGCAGGTCGGCCAGCGCGAGCGTGTCACTCTTCAGGTCCAGTTCCACGTCACCGGCCGCGACGTGGTATGTCAACTCTCCCTCGATGCGCGATTGGGGAAGGCGCAGTTTGGCGTCGTTGATGGCCACCGTGTCGTCGACATAACGAATGCCGCCGCTGAAGTCGCGCACCACCACGTCGGGCGACTGGAACACCGCCGCAACCAGGTTCAGCTCCCGAACCCGAACATCAACCGCGTTGCTGTCGGGGTCTGCCCACACCAGCCTCGGGATGCGCGCGTTGATGTCGCGGAACTCCATCGTCTGCCGCAATCCGTGGCCTTCGCCATCGCGCTCGACGCGAAGGCGCGTGTCCCGTGCCAGCGCGGCGACCACGGCGCTGTCGCGCACCGTCCTCGTCACCGGTTCATCACCGGGGAATGGCTGGTGCACGAACAGCGTTCCGTTCCGGATCGTCAGGCCATGGAGATCAACCCACGAGCCGAAACCCAGCTTGACCTCCTGCGGCAGCGAGTCACCGCTCTCGAAGATCCGCTTGTAGTTCCAGTCACCGCCGGGAGTCCGGGACAGCGTTATGACGGGCCGGTCCAGCTCAATCGACGTGATGACGACGCGTCTCCAGAGCAGGGGCGCGATGGCCACGCGCGCGCGTATGCTATCGGCGACCAGGAGCGATTGTCCGTCCCTGTCCGTGATGGTGACATCCACGAGCGTGAACTGCTCGAGCAGGTTGCCATCGATCCGACCGACCATGATTTCGCCGTGGACCATGTCGCGCAGGGCGTCCAGGGCAAAGGTTCGGAAGCGTTCGCGACCGAAATACGTGCCGTTGACGACGACGAGGGCAACAACTGCCACCAGCAGGAGAAGCGCGATGCTTCCCAGCACAATGCGAAGGGCGCGTTTCATCGTGGCAACACTTAGAAGGGCGGTCCGATCGCCAGGTGGAAGCGGAGTCGACTCATGACCTGGCGGAAGAATCCGCCGGAACTATCCACAGGATCGAACCGGCGGGGCGTAGTGAGCGTCACGAGCTCGAACGTTCCATCCGGGTTCGTGACCTGGGTAACGACAGGCAGGTCTTCGACGAGCGTCGGCCTTATGCCGAGATCGAGACGCACGGGCCCGACGGGCGTACGCAAGCGAATGCCGAATCCCGGCGTGATCGCAGCGGTTGAAGCCAGCAGGTTTGACAACTGGTCCGTGGCAAGGATGGCACCGTCGACGAAGATGGCACCGGTGACCCCGTGAGCCGGTAGCAGCGGAAACCGGTACTCCACCGACACCTCGGCGAGGCTGTTGCCGCCTAACGGTTGCGGCTGGAAGGCGGCGGACTCCAGCCCGGGGATGTTGGGATCGCAGGAACGGTCCTGGAGCTGAGCCGCAGTGCAGTAACCGGGCCTCAAGGGATCAATGAGGGCCGCGGGAGAAATGGTCAACACACGAGGACCAAGCTGACGCTCGCCAAAACCACGCACCGACAGCGATCCGCCGGCGTAGAACTTTTTCCGGGGATGCACGACCAGTTCCTCGATATCGCTGACACCGAGCGCTTCGTTCGTTGCGGCCATTGCACGGACCCAGCCGAGACGGGCCCGAACGGCGAGCACGCCAGTTCGCGTCAGGCGGTGATACGTGCTGCCGGCCAGGTCAACGCGGTTGTACTGGAAGTCCGATCCGGTCAGGCTGGACGCATGTTCCAGATCCACGCGGGCGCGGTAGCCACGATCAGGTGTAAAGGCCTCGTTTGTGACGTCGAACTGCGTGACCGAGGCCACCGGCGCGAGGATGTTTCCCTCGGCCAGCACGTCGATCGTAGGCGGGAGGCAGACACCGTAGCTGACGCAGAAATAGACATCAGTCGCGTCGACCTTCGATAATTCATACGCGTAGCCGAACGTGGAATTCGTTCGCGGACCGAACTGGCGGGTGAACGCCAGACTCGCACCCGTCCCGTTCTCGATGGAAATCCCCGGAACGGCGCGACGATGGGCAAAGACATTCACGCCGAGCTGGTTGTGGATCGAGAAGAGCCACGGCTGGAGAATGCCGACGCTCGCCGACCAGGTGGGACGCAGGAACTTATCTGCATCAGCGCCCTGCGCTCCGGCGGTAACGTCGTAGAAGATGCCCTGGCCACTGAGCGTCGGCGCCAGGAGGTTCGCCACCGTTCCGCGAAGGTTCAGCTGTCGTGCGTTCCCAAAGAAGTTGTACTTCGTGAAATCAGCATCGACCTGGCCGAAGTCCGCCGTCGTGAATCCGCCAGCGAGTTCGAGGCGATTCAGGTCGGCTTCAACGACGCGCACCCGCACAAGGCGCGACGTGTCACTGATGACAGGCGTCTCGATCTCGAGTTCTGAAAAAAGGTTCGAGAGATAGAGATTCCGCTGGCTGCCCAGAATCGTGGACCGGCGAAACAGGTCACCGGACTTGAACGAGAGCAGTCGTAACATCGTCTCGTCCCTGACCTTCTTGTTCCCCGCGAACTGAATCGGCCCGACGCGCACGAGCGAGCCGGGATCGATGTTGATCGTGACCGGACCCGCGTTCGACGCTTCGGACACCTGCGTCGTGTCGAGGTCGATTTTGGCGGCAGCGTATCCGCGCTCCCACAACGCATCGCGAAGCCCGAGAATCGTCGAATCCATCGCGATCAGGTTGAGCGGATCGCCCGACTTGAGTCGCCGCGCGTGATCGATCTCGTGGGTCGTCAGAATGCTGTCTGACTGAACGACGTGCAGCTCGCTGATGGTCGTGGGTTCGCGCTCGTCGATGTCGAAGATCACGCGCAGCCCGCCGGACGTGCGCTCCGTTTTAGCCGCAACCGCTACGTCCCGCCATCCGCGCTGCCAGTAGAAGATCCGGATACGAAGTTCGTCCCGCCGGAATTCGAGCGGATCGAAGTGGTGACGGTTCATCCAGAGCGGCGACCGCGAGATCCAGCACATGGGCAGGTACAGCGGTGACTTGCAGGCAGTACCCTTGGTGACCAGGCCGTCGCGCAGTTCCGCGATGGGCACGCTCTTCACGCCGCGGATGGCGAGTTCGGTCACCAGGGGCCGATCCCCGGACGCGGTGTCTGACTGCGCCGTGGCAGCGGATGCGGCGAAGGCAAGCCGCAGCGTCGCGGCAAGGCAGACGACCAGAAGTCGCATCAACGAATGCCGGCTCGGCGAAGGTGCTGAAAGTGAGGTCGTGCTCGCCTCCTGAGGGGCACGCGTGCGTGCGTTGCCGTCGGGGTCGTACTCGGTGGAATTCGGCCAGTTCCGGAAGTGGATGACCTCGCTCACTCGCCGTATACTCCAGCGTGTGAGCAAGCCCACATCGCCGTTTCCCATCGAGCCGCCTATCGAGCCGATGCTGGCCGCAGTGGCCGACAGCATCCCCGAGAGTGACGGCGAGTTTCTTTTCGAGCCCAAGTGGGACGGCTTTCGCGCGATCGTGTACCGCGGTGGAACGGACGTCTACATCCAGAGCCGCGACCTCAAGCCACTGGACCGCTACTTCCCCGAGCTTCACGACGCCTTGCTGCAACAACTGCCGGACGGGTGTGTGGTGGATGGTGAAATCGTGATCGTCACCCCGGGCGGCCTGGCCTTCGATGCGCTGCAGATGCGGCTTCACCCGGCCGCCTCACGAGTCAACAAGCTGGCGGTGGAGATTCCATCGTCCTTCGTGGCCTTCGATGTGCTGGCGGTTGAAGGGAAGAACGTGATGGACAGGCCCCAGGCGGAGCGCCGCGCGCTGCTCGAACACCTCACGTCGCGCGTGGGGCCACCGCTGCACCTGACGCCGATGACCCGGGATCGCGACATTGCCAACCGCTGGCTCAACGAGTTCGAGGGCGCGGGGCTCGACGGCGTGATCGCGAAACCGGAGAAGGGTCGTTATGTGCCGGGCAAGCGCGCGATGATCAAGATCAAGCATATCCGTTCGGCAGACTGCGTCGTCGCCGGCTTCCGGTTCCACAAGTCGGGGCCGGATGCGGTCGGTTCCCTGCTCCTCGGGCTCTATGATGACGATGGCAAGCTGCAGCACGTGGGCGTCACGTCCTCGTTCACCATGGACACGCGCAAGAAACTGGTGAAGGAACTCGAGCCGCTTCGCCGGAACGCGCTCGACAATCACCCATGGCGCGAGTGGGCCGCCGCGAATCCCACGGGTCGCATGCCCGGGGGGCAGAGCCGGTGGTCCGCCGGCAAGGACCTGTCATGGGAGCCGCTTCGAATCGAGCGCGTGTGCGAAGTGAAGTACGATCACATGCAGGGTGACCGCTTCCGTCATGCCGCCGTGTTCCTGCGCTGGCGCCCGGACCGGTCGCCTGACGACTGCACCTACGAGCAGCTGGAAGTCACGCCGCCTTACGAGCTGGCGAAGGTCTTCTCGTCCGGGTCCAGCGGTTCCTGATCGGGTCGTAGCGCGGCCGGCACGTGCTGGAGGTTGACCCTGATCCGGGTCCACGTCGTGAAGCGACCGCGCATGGAATCGACCAGCACATCCGCGGCTTCGAGGTGCGACGCGGCATCAGGATGCCGCGCCTTCCAGCGTTCGAGCCCGGCCAGCGCGTCCTCCTTCTTCTGCGCGCGACCGATCTCGATCAGAGGATGTTTCGAGACGCGCCTCGACGTTCCCTTCTTCGGCGCTGGCTCTCCATCAGCAGGTTGTTTCCTGGCGCGTGAAGGCTGAACCCGTGATGGTTCGCCCTCCTGCTTCTGGTAATGCGGTGGCCACGGCGCGTCGCCCATGCCCTCGCGCTCCTGTGTGGCAGACAACTCGAGCAGCCGATCCAGTGTGCACGGCGTGTCATCGATGCCGGCGTGCCGGTCCCCAAGCTTCGCGAATCGCGATGGCATCGTGACGAGCGTGAAGTCCGCCGGATTGCACGCGTCGAGCTCGTCCCAGTCAATTGGCGCTGACACGCGCGCGTCGGCAGTGGGTCGCACCGAATACGCCGACGCCACGGTGCGATCCTTCGCGTTCTGGTTGTAGTCGAGGAAGACGCCGTGACGCTCTTCCTTCCACCACTTGCTCGTCGCGATCTTCGGCGCGCGCCGCTCCACTTCACGCGCGAACGCGAGCGCCGCGCGTCGCACCTCGGTGAATCCCCATTTCGGTGCGATGCGCACGATGACGTGAATCCCACGCGAGCCCGACGTCTTGATCCATCCCGTCAGGTCCAGGTCGGCCAGCGTTTGCTGGACGACTCGCGCTACCTCCTGGATCTGCGACCACTGCACACCCGGCACCGGATCGAGGTCGATGCGCAGCTCGTCAGGGTAATCGAGGTTCTCCGCCCGCACCGGGTGTGGATGCAGCTCGAGGCACGCGAGGTTGGCCATCCATGCCAATGCCGCGTTATCGCGCGGCACCACTTCCTCGGCGGTCCGCCCGGACGGGAACTTGAGCGATACGATCTCGACCCACTCCGGTCGCGACGTGGGAGCGCGCTTCTGGTAGAAGAACTCTTCGCCCACACCGTTCGGATATCGAACGAGCACGTTCGGACGACCTCCCGCGCCGCGCAACGCGCCTTCAGCGACGGACAGGTAATACCGCACCAGATCAAGCTTGGTGTGCCCGGCTTGCGGAAAGAGCACTTTCTGCGGGTTCGAGATCGTGACCTCGCGGCCATCGACCGTCAGGCGCTCGCCATCCTTGTCGCCAGCCTTGTCACGTTTTCCCGGGCCGGCTGTTCCCTTGTCGCCGCGAGCTCGTGGCATGTGCCTGACGAGTTGACGCTCAGTCGGGCTGCACGTACGCCAGTTCACGTCCCTCAGCGGCGCAGCGCAACATCAACGAACCCCGGCTCATGTCGCCGAGGCCGACGAACGCCTCGGGATAGCGCAGCCGATCGCCGAGCACGTCCTTCAATGGCGTGAGGTACTTCGGCGTTGCGATACTCCCCAGCAGCACCACCGCGTCGCCCACATCCAATTCGCTCGCCAGCCGGCTCGCATCCCGCTTCAGCGGCTTTGTGTACCGCCGGTCTTCGAGGTCGACCGAAACCTCAGCGATCTCCAGGAGTGCCTGCAGGTCGATCGGGTCTGATGCTGGACAGAGCCCGCGCCCAGGCACGATGACCTGGACGCCATTCCATCCGTGCGGTGGTTTGGCGAATGCAGAGGCGTACGCAATCTTGCCGCGAAAGTACAGCGCGCTCATGAACGTGAACACGTCGCCAATGGGAGCTCCCGCTCGTGATCGCAGCTGCGCGGCGAGCGGTGTCACCGACTTGCCGTTCAAGAGGTAGCCAGCGCGCTTGCCGGAGCAGTTCGCTGGTGACAGCAGGAAGACCTGGTGACTGCGTTTTGTCATCGTTCAGCAATCAGCTGGGCCGCGGGGACCTCGCGGTTCGTCAGGGAGAAGTATATCAACCGCCCCTGCAGCACGTCGATCGCGGCGTGGAGAATTATCGGCAGCCAGATGGATCCCGAGAGCCAATAGAAGACACCGAAAAAGAGCCCCATCGCCGCGGTTTTCACCACGCCCGCTAGTCCCTGGTACAAGTGCCCGATCCCGAACGCGATCGCGGTGATGACAATTGCCGCCCAGAGCGGAGCGAACGACGCGAAGTACCAGACCAGATAGCCGCGAAAGATGAGTTCCTCGACGATGCCGGCAGTGACCCCCAGCCAGGAAAAACGTTGCAGCTCAGCGGGCGTGGACGGTGTCAGGAACGAAAGCGACGCCGCGGCCTCGCGCACCCTGGCCGCAAACTCGGCACTTCCTTTCGCCGCGCGCACCTGGTTGGCGAGCGATACCATGATCGCGATGACGAGGATGGACGCGACGATGAACCCCATGCCTTCGGGCGCCTGAACGCCGAGCATCCGGAACGATCGACCGGACAACACCCAGAAGAGGATCAGTACGGTGGGCCCTACCCACGCCCACGCAATGATTCTCCCGTACGCCTTGAGCCGCGCATTGGCGTTGCCCGCGGCGAGGTCGCGCTCGAGTCGCCGGCGCTCCCGGATCGCGTCGATGGGCGACGCGACCAGCACCAGCGCGACGAGGAGGTGATCAATCCAGCCCGGCATAGCCGCCCCGATGTTCAGCTATGCGGATAATTCATGATGTTGGACTTCACGGGCAAGGCGGTACGGCCAGCTCGCGATGGCTGAATCAGCCCTGCTTTTTCGCGTTCGAGTCCTTGAAGCGCGTGAGCTGCTCCTCGGTGAGCACCCCTTGCGCCTTGTTCGCGTATTCGGTGTTCAGCTTGCCGAGTACGCCTTGCGCGGCGCTCAGTCGCTGGGCGAGGTCGCGATCAAAGATGCGCCTGCCCTGTTTCAGTACCCAGTTGCGAAGGGGCGATAACGCGGTGTCCGCGCGCGCGTGGTATTCCTTCGAGAGGGCATCGAGCTGCGTGCGCTGCTCGGTGGTGAGGGAGAGCGAATCGCTCGCCGTAACGATCGGTGCGACCGGATCGCGCTTGAGCTTCGCCACGGCTTCACGTCGCTGCTCGTTCGTGAGCGGCCGCTCGTTGGCCGGTTCGCGCAGTCCCAGTCCGCGCGAGATCGGGTTGAGGACCGGCCCGCCGAACACGTATTCCAGTCCCACGTACAACTGCGTCGGTGCGAACTTCCGGCGGGCGCTCCCGAAGTTCGACGGCTGGCCGAAGAGCTGGTTCACGCGATACTTGAACTGGTTCGTGGCGGGATCGAAACCCGTCACGTACAGCAGCGTCGAGTTGGGATTGGTGCTGAGCGGCGACTGGCCAAACGGCGTGTTCTCGAGGTTGAGCGCTCGCACCAGCGCGCCGTTGGCGTTCGAGAGGTTGAAGGTCAGTCGCAGGCGGTCACTGTAGCTCCAGCCGGAGGGCGGCGTGAAGCTCGCGCTCACGTCGATACGAGCCTGCCACGGCGTGCGGCAACTGTTGGCGCCGGCCATCGTGCCGAACTGCGTCGTCAGGCAGCGGCGCGCCGCGGACGGCGCGTGGGCGACCAGCTCGTTGAGCTGCCTGGCGAGCGACGTATCACCAGTCGCCGGGTCGAAAATGAACGCGCGATCGTTGCCGTTGTTTCCATCACCGTTGACATCGCCACTGACACGCGGTGTCAACGGAATGCCGGAGTACAGGAACGTGTTGATGCCGAAATTGAAGCCGGCCCAGAGACGTCCCGTGCTCGTAAACCGGAAGGTGTGCAGTGGATTCGAGATGGGCACCCACTGCTTCACGAACGGATCGCCCGTGGTGCCGACGCGCCCGTTGCCACGTTCCTCGGACTTGCCGGTGTTGAGCGAATAGGTGAAGCCGACGGTGACGCGCCGGTTGAACAGCGGGTTGGGTGGAACGAGTGACGCCTGCAGCTCCGCGCGATAGCCACGAAGGTCCGACATGAGGCTCGTGACCGTGGCGAAGTCCGGCGAAAGGCGCGATGCACCGGACGAGATGGATCCGGTGGAAGGCACGATCGCGTTCGCCGCTGCAAAGACGGGACGATTCGCTTCGCCGGACATGGTGAACTGCGGCGTGCGATTCAGGTTCAGGTCAACCGGGCTTTGCCCGTTCACGTTCCAGGAAAAGCCACCGTTGAGCGCGACAATCCATTTGCCCGGCACGCGAATGCCGTCGATCCCGACGTTGCTGCGCCACGACAGCGGAGCGCGGAAGCCGGGGTCGAAGACGCGCACAAGCGGCTTCGCGATCGAAAAGGTCGTCCCACTCGTGCCGTCGGCGCAGGCCGAGGGACCCTCCGTCATGCTGGACCAGTCGGGCACGGGGACGGCATCGCCCACGCACGACAGCGTGACGCGGGTGCCGGGCAGCCCCGTGGATTCCACCATCTCCGCGATCGAGCTCGTGTTGACGACGCCACGATAGGCGCCAAACGTGCCGGTGACCCCGATGCCTGGGAGCGTGTT
>Ga0075430_100006181_pt1 | contig 10092 bp, 10 predicted proteins | sample RhiMetdeltSRZDD4_FD_75294 | JGI IMG/M metagenome (GOLD analysis project Ga0075430, IMG submission 75294) | Populus rhizosphere microbial communities from Tennessee, USA - Rhizosphere MetaG P. deltoides SRZDD4 | ecosystem: Host-associated > Plants > Roots > Rhizosphere > Soil | place: USA...
CTGTCGCTGCTGCGCGAAGACAGAGTAACCCACGTCGCCTGCGCCTTCGACCATGTCATCGAGTCGTTCCGAAACGAGCTGTTTGCCGGCTACAAGAGCAGCGAAGGCGTCCCGGCGGATCTGCTGGCGCAGTTCACGCTCGCCGAACGCGCCACCCACGCGATGGGCCTGGTTACGTGGCCGATGGTTGACCTCGAGGCCGACGATGTGCTGGCGACCGCGGCGGCACGGTGGGCGGACGAGCCGGAGATCGAGCAGATCCTCATCTGCACACCCGACAAGGACATGGCCCAATGCGTTCGCGGGTCTCGCATCGTCTGTTTCGATCGCATGCGCCGGAAGCTCGTCGACGAGCTCGCGGTGATCGAGAAGTTCGGCGTACCGCCAGCCTCGATTACCGATTGGCTGGCGCTCGTCGGCGACAGCTCCGACGGCTATCCAGGCATCCCGCGCTGGGGCGCCAAATCCGCGGCGTCAGTACTCGCACGCTACGGTCACCTCGAGGCCATACCCGATCACGAGCGTGAATGGGGCTTCGTCGTACGCGGCGCGTCCGCACTTGCGGCGAGCCTTCGGGAACATCGCGACGAGGCGTATCTCTATCGACACCTGGCGACGCTTCGCACCGATGCGCCCCTCACCGAGACGCTCGACGACCTGCGATGGCGCGGCGCACGGCGCACCGAGTTGTCTGGACTATGTCGCGAGCTTGGAAGTGCCGATATTCTGGAGCGCGTGACGCTTTGGCGCGACGACTGAGCGAGAAAGTCGGAGCGCGACCCGTTGCGGCAAGACGAAACCCGATTATCATTGGCTCACCCCACTGATCATCGGCCCACCTTGTCCCGCCCTGCTGCGGTGACCCGGGCAGCGGGCGGAGAAGTGGCCCGTGTCTTGCTCTGACGGCGAGCAGAGCTCGGTAATCGTCCAACATCGCGGCGGGTCGGAGAGACCAGAATTGAGGAACGTGATGGCCAGATTGATCCTGTCGAGTTGCCTGGGACTCGTGCTGCTCGGCTCTGTAACGGCCATTGCCGAACCTTCGCCTGGCTCCGATTTGAGCGGACTTTACGCCTGTGAAGGCACAAATCCCGACGGTTCTCCCTATACGGCGGTCGTCGAGATCGTGAAACGGCAGGACACGTACCTGGTTCGCTGGACACAGGAAAACGACGAACAGGTCATGGGCGTCGGTATCCAGCAGGACGGTGTGCTGGCCGTCAGCTATTTCGGCGGTGCGCCGGCAATCGTCGTGTATTCGGTCGCCGGTGACGGCAAGTTGGACGGCCAGTGGACCATGGGCGGCGCGGGTCGACTGTTCAAGGAAACGCTGACGAAAGTCTCCGCCATCGAGGTTGATTCCAAGCCGGCAAAGCCGGCCAGACCGGCGAAACCGGCCAAGCCAGCGTCCCGGCCGGCCTCGCCTGCCGGCTCGATCAGCATCTAATCGTCGGGGCTACCTTTCGTCGTGGGGCCGCCTTCAGGCGGCCCGTCAAGGCCGCTTAAAAGCGGCCTCTACATACCTCCACCAGGATCGCGCTCGCGACACTTTCGCCTTCAGCGCCCGTTTGTGCGCGAAGCTCCGCGCCGACATCTCGAGCCCGACGCGATCGATTCGTTCAAGCGCCGCACATTCATCCACCGCCAGATGCGCGCGCTCGGCCTCGCCGCGCGCGTCGGCAAGAACTCGCGCCCGCAGTTGTGCATCGGTGTAGAGCCGCGCGAGAAACGTTTCGAACTCAGGTCGCATGGCAATCACGAGCGTGGGCGCCGACGCGCGCCGCGCCAGGTCCATGGGCGCCGACACGCGAAGCGCGAAGGCGGCGGCGCCCTTCAGCGAGCGCGGCTCGGGCGCGGTCGAGCTGCCAGAGCAGGTGGGACATTGGTGGAAAACGACCATCGCGCTCGAGGACGACCGTCAGCGGTTTATCCACTCGCGCTCCGACTTCAACTAATAGGCGGTACACGGGGTCGGGAACGTCGTGGAGGTGATCGTCGAGATACCGCCGCTCGCCGGCCTCGGCGCTGATGCCGGTCTCAATCCAGCAGCCACCGGCGAGATGGATCGCGCCGATCCGGTCCGGATCGAGCCCGTCGAGGTAAGCGATCGGATCGAAACCGAAGTTGACGCTGTTGGCGTACACGTTATGGAGGTCGAGCAGCAGATCGCAGCCGGATGAAGCGACGACGGACGACACCCATTCGAGTTCCGTGCATGCGCTCGCCGGCGGCTCCATGAGCGTCGCAATGTTCTCGACCATCGGGTTCGAACCGACCACGGAGCGTGCTCGGCCAAGGTTGGCCGCCGTCGCATCAATAGTCGCCGGCGTGCGTGGTGCCGCGGCGAGATGACCAATCTCGATATCCCCCGCACGCACGCAGGCCAGGTGCTCGGACCAGAACGCCGGCTTCACGCGATCGACGAGACGCGCGAGTCGTTCGAGGCGACGGGTCTCGACAGCTGTCGTCGAAGCTGGGCCGAGAGCGACGCCATGCACCAACAGCGGCACCTGACGCGCCAGCGTGTCGAGCGCGCGGGCCGCACGAGACGACGAATCAAAGTGCTCCTCAGCGATCACTTCGACGACATCGATGCGATCGAGATGAGCCAGGATGCCCGCGGCGAGCCCCGGCTGCCACGTCAGGCCGAAGCAATCCGAGGCATCCGCCGTCAGGCGGTCTGATCTATGAGCTTCCGCAGCCGCCACATCCGCCTCCACCGCCGCAACTACTTCCTCCGCCGCCGCAACTGCTGCCGCCACCGCACGACGAACTGCCGCATGACGAAGTCGATGACCATGACGACGTCTCTGCCGCCGACGTGAATGCGCGGCGAAACGGAAACGCACTCAGCGGCACGGCGCCCAGCCCGAACACGGCGATCAGGAGCGCCAGCTCGCTCGTCGATGAATACGGCCGCAGTTCGTTGGCGCGATCGCGAAGCGAATCGAACAGCGTGGTCAGATCGGCGAGCACCTGCTCGCCGAGCACGGTACGCCGACCCCGCACGACAACGGCCAGTGTGACGGCCGAGAACCCAACCGCAAACAGCACCAGGAACGACACTGGTCGATTTCGTGCCACGCCGATCGCGACCTTGATGGCCGCCACCGCGATCAAGACGACGATAGCCAACCCGGCCTGAAGCAACCGGCGCGAGCGGGTGTCTGTCTCGGCCAGGAGTCGCATGTGCAGGAGCTGCGGCTCGTACGATCGCCGCGCCACGTCCTGCAATCGCTTGCTGCCCGTGAGGTCACGCGGGTCCTCGGGAGTGGCGCATTGCTCGAGAATCGCGCGCTCGAGATCGTTGCTGCCGTGCATCGGATTGACGTGCTCGCGTCGAATCACCGTGTCATCGCTGCCGATCGCGAGCAACTGGCGATCGACCAGCACCGCTACCCCCAGACTCACGGCTTCGGCGGCGCCGCCACGCAGGTAGGTGATGAGATAGGGATCCATCGACGGCAGACGGACAGGCTCGCCGCCTTCCGCTCGCCGTTTGACCACGATGACAGACCACACGACGACGATGCCCAGCACGGCGTAGAACGCCAGGAACTGCGGACCGGGCAGGTCGAACGGGTTCATGACACGTTGCGGAGTTTCGACGCGCGCTCGTACATCGACCACGTGAGATCGATTAACGCCAACACGGTCTGGCGCGGCACATCCGGCGACAGCACGCCTGACTCCCGGGCGGCGGACATGTGCTCGACGACGTCGGCGAACCGCGGGTCGCCCAACTCTTTCACAACCTGCCCGAGCGACTCGCGTCCCGAGAGGCGCGGCTGCCCTTCGAGCTCGCGCAGCGTAGCGGCCGCCGATCGCAGCGCGCCGGCGGCATGAACGATCACCGCGACCAGCTGATCGTCGAATGTTCGCGTCACGTAGGCCGATCGCAGACGCAGCCGAAGGTTCAGCAGCACCTGCAGCAGCCGCGCCAGGAGACGCTCGCGAGGGATGGTCAGCGCCGCAAACGGGTCGTCGCCGTGCAGCACGCGATGGCGACGCACGATGTCGGCAAACTTCACGGCAAAGGCCGAGGCCGCGTGGGGGATTTCGTCGCGCAGCAACATCATCGGCGCCAGCCGGATCGCCGCCTGTGCGACGCGCACGGCGTCGCGAAGCGCGTCCAAGCGCGGCGGCTCGAAGCGGTTCAGGACGAAGATGACGTTGACGTCAGACGCTGCACGCAACCGGCCTTCGGCGGCGCTGCCGAAGAGCACGATCGATTCGAGCGTGTCGCCCAGTGCCTCACGCGCCGCAGCGACGAGGTCTGCCAACCCCCGCTCGGCCCGCTCCATCGTCGACACAGGCGTGGCCATGTCAGGGCTCTGCCGGTGGAATCCGGTAGAACTCGTCCAGGCGCTGATGCTGGCGCAGACCGATCGCTTCACGCTGGACTTCGAGATACCAGCGATATTTGACCGCCTGTTTTCGGAGCTCGCGATACGCCGCGACGTTGCGTTCGCGGTCTTCGTCGTTGCCGTGGGCGATCCGCTCACGAGTCGCCTGCAGCTCGTCGATCAGCCGCTCGAGACGACGGCTGATGCGCGCCAGCGCGGCGGCGCGCTCTTCCTGGAGCTCGTTGAGGAGGCTCTGGTGCTTGGCGCGGGTGTCGTCGACTCCCACGGCCCTATTCTGAGCGATCCGGCTGCGTGTTCTCCAGCTTGACAGGCCTGACACTCCGGCGAATTATCCGGAACAACTGAACTGTGATTGCAGTTTATTGGAGCCGACCGATCGGTTCGTGGTTGGTGGTTGGTGGTGGTTACCACGAACCACGAACCACGAACCACGAACTACGAACCACAAACCACGAACCACAAACCACCAACCACGAACCACCAACCAACAGCGTCACTCGACCCGCGCGTAGAGCACATCCCACGTGTAGTGATCCTGGTCGGCCCTGGCACGACTGCCCTTGAACGTCTCCTCGGTCACGACACATCGCTCGATCAGCGGCACTTCGAACATCCGCCAGCCAAACGGCTTCCTGCCTGGTACTCCTGCCGTCACGCGCCGCTGAAACACCAGCACGTGCTCCTTCCCTTTCTGCACGCCGTAGTCATGCGGCTCGACGAAGCGATCGGCGCCTTTGTACCGCACTTCGATCAGCCGCTTGTGCGCAATCGCGAATCGGAGCGACTCGTCTACGGAAAGAGTCATTCGCCATATACTGAACCTCTTCGATGACACCCGTTTCACACCGAGAGAGGACTCCTTGACGATGCCCACATCGCTTACGACGCGCGCGTTTGCCGCGTCATGGTTCGTCGCGCTCGCCGTCTTTGTGACGCTGGCTGGAGTTCGATCCGGAACGGCTCAGCAGGCACCCGGAGCGGCGGCACAAGGACGCCAAGGCGGCGGCGGTGGCGGCGGGCAAGCCCAGGGACGCGGACGCGGGCCCGCGCCGGTCGATACGCTGGGCGCCGGTCCATGGGATCTCACGGCTGGGCGCGGCACGCGCATTCACATCTCGGTCGTCACGAAGGGCCTCGATCATCCGTGGGGCATCGCGTTCCTCCCCAATGGCGGCATGCTCGTGACTGAACGACCCGGGCGACTGCGTCAGATCAAGAACGGCGTGCTCGACCCGACACCGATCGGGCCGATGCCGGAGATGCTCGCGACCGGGCTCGGCGGTCTGCTGGACATCTCACTTCATCCACGTTTCGCGCAGAATCGGCTGATCTATCTCACCTACTCGAAGCCGGGTCCGAAGGGTCCCGGCGATGCGACGACCGCTGTACTGCGCGCGAAGTGGGACGGCGGATCGACGATCACCGACGTCAAGGACATCCTCGTCGCCGATGCGTACCACGGCGGACCGGGATCGCCGCAGGGATTGGGTCCGGCCAGCGGCAGCTACGGCTCGCGTCTCGCGTGGGACCGAGCTGGATTTCTGTACGTGTCGCTGGGCGATCGCAACTATCCGCCCGCGTCGCAGGATCCGGCTTCCCACATCGGCAAGATCCTGCGTATCCGCGACGATGGGACGGTGCCAGCAGATAACCCGTTCGTCAGCAGACCAGGATACAAGCCTGAGATCTATTCGCTCGGCCATCGCAATCCGCTCGGGCTGGCGTTCCATCCGGTCACCGGCGACCTGTGGTCCACCGAAGAGGGCCCACAGGGTGGCGACGAGCTGAACAAGATCGAGATGGGCAAGAACTACGGCTGGCCGCGTGTCTCGCTCGGCCGCAATTACGACGGCACGCGAGTCGGAGAAGGATTCAGCGCGCCAGGCCTCGAGGATCCGGTGGTGTTCTGGGTGCCGGCGATTGCGATCTCGGGTCTGTCGTTCTACGACGGCGACAAGTTTCCAGCCTGGAAAGGCAACGCGCTCGTCGGCGCGATGCGCAACAACACTGGACAGCACATTCAGCGCGTGCAGTTCAACGCGAAGGGCGAACCCACCGGGCGCGAGATCTTTCTCAGCGAGCTGAAACAGCGCATTCGGGAGGTGAAGCCCGGTCCCGATGGGTTCATTTACGCCATCACCGACGAGACATTCGGAGCCGTGCTGAAAATCGAGCCTGCGCAATAACGGCTGTTCGCTTCCGGGCGGCCCGCCGTTTACCAGAGTGCCGGGGGACATTGTGGCCGCAATCGACATCGTCTTCTTCGACATCGGCGACACGCTCGCGAAATCCTCAGGAAATACGTTGACGCCCTTTCCGGGCAGCGCTCAACTGCTGCGTGACCTCCGGCAACTGGTCGGTGTCCGTATCGGCATCATCACGACATTGGGCGGGGCGTTCACGAACGCGCAGGTGCTGACGATGCTCCAGCAAGCGGGGCTCGGTACGTTCATCGATCCGCAGGGCTTCGTTTCCGATAACGATACGAACGGCACCGCGAAGCCGCGTCGCGCGATCTACGAGTTCGCCGCGCGGAAAGCCGGCGTCCCCATCGAACGATGCTTGTTCATCGGCGAGAACCTGACGGAAGTGATCGGGGCCCGCGTCGCCGGAATGCAGGCACTCCAGTTTCACGCGAGCCGATAACGAGCCACGGTCGGCCGTGGGCTTTGACCCTCCACCGCTCCTGGCGGTAGATATGCGTGACGCATGCAATGCGTGCGCGGCGCATACAGGAGGCGCAGGTGGATCGAGACACGCGGCGCGTCGACGCGTTTCTCCCCGTGCGCGCGGTGGAGTTCCAGATTCTGCTCAGCCTCGCCTCGGGAGAGCGCCACGGGTACGGCATTTTCCGCGACGCCGAGGTCCGCGGCGACAAGAAAGTCCCCGACGTCGGCACGCTGTACCGGGCGCTGGCGCGGATGACGGACCAAGGACTCATTGCTGGCGTCGACCCTGGCAGGACGTCGGACGTCGTCGATGACGCCGCATCTACTACCGCCTGACGCCACTCGGTTTGAAAGTCGCACGGGCGGAGGCCGCGCGGCTGGCGCCGATGGGGCTGTTCGGCGTCGTGTCGGGCGCGGTGACCCGCAGGCGTCACGAACTGGCAATGCGGCTTGTGTTGGGGGCCGATTACGGGCGCGTCTTGCGGCTGGTCATGGGTGAGGGTGCGCTACTCGTCGGTCTCGGCATTCTGATCCGTTGACACTGGGTGCCGTCGCCATTGGCCTTGGGCTCGTCGGGCGTGTTACGTTCCTGCCCGCCGAGCGCTGGACATCGAACCCGCCCGGTCGCTGCAGCGATAGAACATTGACGATTGGCGATCTTTGATTGTCGATTTCTTTTTGATTGCTGATTGTTGATCGTTGATTAAGTGCCCGCGAAAGCCGGCGCTCTACGCAATCTTCAATCAACAATCGCCAATCAACAACGATTCAACAATCACAAATCAGCAGATCAACAATCACACCTTCGCGTTCTTCAGGGCCGCCAGCACACGGTCGTTACGGAACGGCACGCGACGCAGGCGCACGCCGGTCGCGTCGAAGATCGCGTTGGCGATCGCCGCCAGTGTCGGTTTGCAGACTGTTTCGCCGGCCCCGTAGTGCGGCAGGTCGGACCGCTTCGGGTTCGGGTCACCGTTGACGATGATGATCTCGATCGACTCGGGCGTATCGAGGTGCGTCATCGTCGGATACGAGGCCCAGTCGACACTCGTCACCTTCTCGGTGTCGAAGCGCACTTCCTCGTGGAGGGTGCGGCTCACAGAATGCAGCACGCCGCCTTCGAGCGTGCGGCGCAGCGCCTCCGGATTGATCACCAAGCCGCAGTCGTGTGCACACACGATGCGCTTCACCCAGACCCGGCCGGTGCGACGGTTCACCTCCACCTCGGCGATCTGCGCGACCACCGTCTGGCTGCGGTAGGTGTAGGCGATCCCGCGGCCGGTGAGAATATCACCGCTGCCAACACGCTTCGGCGACGGCCTGGTGTCCCACTTGAAGGCGTCGGCGGCCGCCTTGAGGCACGCAAACGAGCGCGCCCGCTTGAATCCGCTGTCGTCGTCTTTCGACGCGGTCAACAGCTTCATCCGGAACTCCACCGAATCGACCTTCGCGGCTGCGGCGAGCTCGTCGATGAACGACTCGGACGCGAAGGTGGACTGCGGCCCATTTGGATCGCGCAGGTTGCCGGTCCGTAGCGGCGTTTCCCACACCGTCGGCAGACTCACTACGTGGGTCGTCATGCGGCGATTGGGGATCGCATACATTTCGTTGGGAACCGCGGAGCTGCCGCGGTTGGGTGTCGAGGGCCTGATGCCCATCAACTGCGCGATGAGAACCGTGTCGGCTTCGTTGTAGCCGAGGTGACCGAAATCCGCGGCGCGTGCGTCGTAGTCGAACGCCACTAGATTGCCCTGCGCATCCAGGCCGCCGCGAGCTTTCACGACGAAGGCCGGACCTTTGGTGTCCCAGGCAGTCTCCTCGTTGCGCATCCACTGGACACGCACCGGCCGTCCTAGCTCCTTCGCCAGATACGCCGCTTCGAACCCGGCATCGTCCGCCGCCGTACGGCCGTACGCCTGCGGTCCTTCCATCCAGACGACGCGCACGCGGTCTTTCGGCATCTGCAGGAACTGCGCGACGCCTTCGCGCATGCCATACGACTTCATGTCGTTGGAGTAGATAGTCAGCTGGTTGTTCGACGGATCGGCCATCGCATGCGCCGGACCGATCGACGTGTGGCCCTGGAACGGAATCTCATATTCCGCTTCGACGACCTTCGCGGCGGTCATCATCGCCGCGTCGGGATTGCCTACCACACTCGGCGACGTGCTCGATGTGGGCTTCGCGGTGCGCATGAAGCCGTATAAATTTTCTGAAGTCGGGAACGCCGCAGCCGCGGGTTTCTCCCAATTCACTTTCAGCTGCCGTGCAGCCTGGACGGCCTGCTCCTCGCGCTCGCAGACGACCGCCACGTAATTTCCCTTACTCACCACCTTGACGAGGCCGGGCACGTCCTTCACCGACGACTCGTCGATGCTCACGAGCTTCGCGCCCGCGACCGGCGGCTTCACGTTGCGCGCGTGGAGCATGCCGGGCACCTTGGCGTCGACGGCCCACTTGAGCGAGCCGTCCACCTTGGCGGGAACGTCGTAGCGCTGCGGCGACTGGCCCACGATCTTGAACTGATTGACGTCCTTGAGCCGCGCCTGCCCGGTCGTCGCGTTGATGTTGCTGCCGGTGAGCGTCGTATTGAACTTGCGTCCGCCGATCAACTCGCCGTACGTGACGCGCTTCGAGGGATCGGCCGCGACCGAGACCACACCGTCGCTGACCGCGAGCTGCGCCACCGGGACGCCGAGTCGTGCCGACGCCATCTCCAGCAGCACGCGACGAGCTTCAGCCGCCACACGTCGCATCGGATAGCCGTCGGTTTGCAGCGCATCGGATCCGCCGGAGCCGCCCTGATCCACCGTGACGTCGGTCACGCCCATGACGCAGCTCGTCTTGTCGTACGGCATGTCGAGCTCGTCGGCCATGATCTGACGGAACGCCGTGCCGGTTCCCTGCCCGAGGTCCGTCTTGCCGACGAAGAACGTCGCGGTGTTGTCCGGACGGATCACGATCCACGAATCGAGCTGCTTGTAATCGAGATCGGGATACGGACCCGCACCGGTACCCTGCGCGTCGAGTACGAGGTCGCCGGCGACGCTCAGGCC
>Ga0075430_100006182_pt1 | contig 10092 bp, 9 predicted proteins | sample RhiMetdeltSRZDD4_FD_75294 | JGI IMG/M metagenome (GOLD analysis project Ga0075430, IMG submission 75294) | Populus rhizosphere microbial communities from Tennessee, USA - Rhizosphere MetaG P. deltoides SRZDD4 | ecosystem: Host-associated > Plants > Roots > Rhizosphere > Soil | place: USA...
CGCGGCCGGTACCGTCCCGATTCGCAATGAACGCGACTTCATCGAGATAGTAGCCCTCGACTCGGTCAATGGTGTCGCCGAGCACCGTCAGTCGTCCGCGGGAATCGACTCCGCGAATGACGCCCGACGCGATCAGCTCGGCGACCGCGGTGTTTCCGTCGCCGAATCCGAGATCGCGCAACGGTCGCGCGCGCTCTGCCGCGGTCGCGCCATGAATACGAAAGGCGTCGAGCGCATCGCACCTCGCCTTTTGCGCCACCGCGGCGTGGATGGCGATCATCACTCCGGGATTCATGCCGGACGATGTCGCCACCGGCGCGGAAACGCAATTCCGGCCCTGCTCGGGATGACGATATTTCTGCCCATGCTCGTCAGACCCGCCCTCGAATCCGAGATCCCTCAGCTCGGCACCGTGTGGTACGACGCGTGGCAAGACGCCCACGCCGCGATCGTGCCCGCGGAGCTCACGCGGGCCCGCACGCTCGAGAGCTTCCGGCAGCGGATTCGCGACGCCCTGCCATCCGTGCGCGTGATCGGCCCACCTAACGCCCCGCTCGGATTCTGCATGATCAAGGACGACGAGCTCTATCAGCTCTTCGTCGCGGCAGGAGCGCGCGGGTCGGGAATCGCCGCGGCGCTCCTGGCGGATGGCGAAGCGCGGCTCGCCGCGTCAGGCGTCTCGACTGCGTTCCTCGCCTGCGCGATCGGCAACGACCGAGCGGCGCGCTTCTACGAAAAGCACGGCTGGTCGCGCGTCGGCACGATGCTCAGCCGCCTCGAGACGCCCAGCGGCGACTTGCAGCTGGACGTCTGGCGGTACGAGAAAGCGGTCGGCTGAGGCGACGCGCGGCAAGGGGCGCCGCGCGTTCGCCTGGCGCTCAGTCCTTCGGGACCGGCACCTCGCTCACCGGCGTGATCGTGCTCGTGCACCGCTTGAAGCCTGGCCACAGGAATTTCTGCAGAGCATTCACATCGTCCGCTTCCACGATGTAGAACAGCGTGTGCTGCGCATTCGCGCCGTATCGCCCGATCAGCTTGATCCCGGGAACGTTAGGGTTGTACAGCGAATTGGAGCCGCCTTCGTCGCGCGGGCATGTTTCGGGCGTGTGGACCTGCGTGATGTGAAATAGCACCGGAATCTCCTCGCTTTTCGGATCGTGACACGGTCCAGCGATGACCGGTGAACAATAACGCGACTGGTCGCGTTCGCGACCCTCCTGTGCCTCGGACGCGCGCATCGTGCCTCACGCGTGGACCCGATGTCGGTCATGCGTTCGGACTGACGCCATCTCTCCGGAGGGCACGGATCCGGTCCTCGACGCGGTGCGCCATGAGGGCGATGAATAGTCCGAAGAAGGAGCGCCACGAGGTACGCGAGCGACGCAACCGTCAACCAGATGAGCCGTCGCGGCAGCGGATCGACATCGACGTGCGCGCGGCGGCGGAATACCGAGAGCGTGCGCTCGTACCCGCTGCGGACGAACAGTGCGAGGCCGAGCGCCATCACCGCCAGGTGGACGAGGGAAAGGACGCCGCCAGCCCAATTGATCCCCAGTCCGGCGTAGCTGGACATGTTGAGCGCGGCCGAGATGGCGGCACACGCGAGCGCCGCACGAGGCAGCGTATATGTTCGCCTCCAGAACTCGCGGATCGTCAACGTGTCTGGCATTGGGGCTCGCCGGCCACGAGCTATCGGAGCAGCCCATCCAGGATGAACCCGCACGGTACGAAACCCGCCCGCTGCAGCGTCTGGCGCGACGCGACGTTACCTCGGTTGCATCGCGCGCCCGGGAGATGGCCGCGCTCGTAACACCGTCGCTTCAGCTCCTGCACGACGAACGTCCCCAGCCCGCGACGACGGAATCGCTCCTCGACATCCATGTAGATGTCGCCGTACGGCGGGTTGTAGTGAAACAGCACACCGCCAGTCGCCGCCACCGCGCCCTCGACCTCGACAACCACGCGCCATGGCAGATCCTGCGGGACAGTGTCCGGCGCCTCGGCGGCCGTCGCGTTTCGGATCGTCGCGTCGCGCGGCAGCACGTGCGTCGTCGTCACGGCATCGTGGAACAGAATCGCCTCGCTCGTCACGTCGTGCGCGAACGTGTGCAGCATCGCGGTCCCGAGCGGATCGTTGCTCTGTATCGAGATGGCCGGCGCGGCGCTCGCGTCGCTGAACGCTCGAAACAGGTCGAACACGTGGGACCGATGCTCCGGAGCCACGAAGAACTCGTAGACGGTCGGCTTTTCCGCCCACGGGCCGGCGATGGCGACGGAGCCATACCCGGCCACCGCGCTCCCGCGGCGAACCACGTACTCCTGTGTCCACCCTGGGCGCCGATGGATCGAATCGTGGATGATCTGGCACCGCATCTCCGACCGATACACCTCGCGCATCGGTCGGATCGCCTCCAGGTCGGTGCGCTCCACGCTGATGGTCATCGGCGGCCTAACGCGACAGTTGCAGAAGATCCCAGAGGTTGCCGTACAGATCCTCGAACACCGCGACGGTGCCGTACGACTCCACTTTCGGCGGCCGCCGAAAGGTGACGCCGGCGGAGACCATCCGGTCGTAGTCGCGCCAGAAGTCGTCGGTGCCGAGGAAGAGAAACACACGCCCACCGGTCTGATTCCCGATCGCGCGCTCCTGCTCCGTGGTCGTCGCCCGCCCGAGCAGGAGCGCGGGACCAGTCGATCCCGGCGGCGCGATCAGCACCCACCGCTTGTCCTGCTCTGGCTGGTAGGTGTCCTCGACGACGGTGAACAGAAGCTTCTCGGTGTAGAACCGAATCGCCTCGTCGTAGTCGCGAACGACCAGGGTCACGTGGATGATCGACTGCACCGGGTGTGCGTTGCCCATGAGCCGGGTCCGTCTCGTTAGGCTTCGGCGACCCTGTCGATGCCGAAGCTTCCGACCACGAATTGCCGCTCACCGGCGGCAGGCTGGAGCAACCGCCAGAATTCACTCTCGACGTGATCCGCGTGCGAGCTGTCCGGGAACACGTCGAGCACGAAGTCGTCACCCAGAAACAGACGCACGGAGCCGAGCTCGTCGGCCGAGATCGCGCTCACGGGCCGCGGCGATTCCGCCGTCGCGTCGAGGAACGCGCGAAGCCGGACATCACACCAGTTGCCGTCCTCGCTGTCCCAATCGAAGCTCTCCGGGTCGGCGGATTGATCCGCCGGCGTGAACAGATCGCCTGACGCCGCGTGGATGCCTTCCGGGCCCACGAGCCGCCACGGACACGACACGTGCAGCGCGTATTCGGCCACGACTCTCGAGCCTCCGTTCCCGGCGGGTCGGGTGATCCGGTCGCCGAGCTGAAGCCAGAGCGTGGCCCCGTCGCGTCCGACGCCCCACAGTGGACGCCCCATCAACAGCGCCAACGCACGCTCGACCTCGTCTTTCAAAAACCCTCCATTGGCGGTCCGGCCCGGGTGACGCCCGCACCGGAAGGGTGAGTGTATCGAGCGGGTTCGGGCGGCATGACCGCCGATGCTAGCGTCTCCCTGCCCCCCTCGCCACTATTGCGCGGCCAAAGCCCTTCCCTCTCTCGGACATGACTACTCGCCGCACCTTCCTCAAGACCGGAACGGCCGCGCTCGGCGCAGCCGCCATCGCCCCGCGCATCATCGGCGCGACGCCACTCCAGGCGCAGCAGCGCCCTGCCCTCTATACCGACCCCGCGACGCGTGAGCTCATGATGGAGGCCCTCGACGCCGCGAAACGTGCCGGCGCCTCGTGGGCGGACGTGCGCATCTCGCGAAATCGCGCCAACTCCATCCAGACTCGTGAGCGCCAGGTCACGGACGTCGTCGACACCGACACCACGGGATGCGGCGTTCGCGTGCTCGTGAACGGCTGCTGGGGCTTCTCCGCCACGGAGGAGCTCACGAAGGCCGGCGTCGGGATGGCGGCGCAGGAAGCCGTCGCAATCGCCAAGGCGAACCGCGTGGCCCAGGATCGTCGCGTGACACTCGCGCCCGCACCAGCTCACAAGGACGTGACGTGGCGCAGCGCCTATACGATCGACCCGTTCACCGTCGCGGTCGAGGACAAGGCGGACCTGCTCCTCAAGGCAAACGCCGAAGCGCTTCGGGCGCCTAACGTCCGCTTCGTGAACTCGGGACTGTCGTTCGTGAAGGAAGAGCGCAACTACGCGAACACCGACGGGTCCGTCATCACGCAGGACTACGTCCGAAGCTGGGTGACGCTGTCGTGCACCGCGGTCGGCAGCGGCGACTTCGCCGTTCGCGGGCCGGAGGTCGTGCAGCCGGCGGGACGCGGATGGGAATACGTGCTCGAGGCCGACGTCGTCACGAATGCCCGCAAGTGGGGAGAGGAAGCATCCGAGAAGCTGAAGGCGAAGTCCGTCGACGTGGGGCGCTACGATCTGATCCTCCACCCATCGCAGCTCTTCCTCACGATTCACGAGACGATCGGCCACGCGACCGAGCTCGATCGCGCGATGGGCTACGAGGCGAACATGGCCGGCACGTCGTTCATCTCGCCGCCCGACAAGGTCCTCGGCTCGCTCAAGCTCGGCCCGGCGTTCATGAACATCATCGGCAACCGGTCCGAGCGGGGCGCCCTGTCGACGATCGGATACGACGACGACGGCGTGCAGCCGGAGGACTTCCACATCGTCAAGGACGGCATCTTCGTCGACTATCAGACGACGCGCGAACAGGCACCGTGGCTCGACTGGTGGTACAGGAAGCAGGGCGTCCCCGTTCGGTCGCACGGCTGCTCGTTCGCCCAGTCGTGGTCCAACGTGCAGTTTCAGCGCATGCCTAACGTCTCGCTGCAGCCGGGCGACAGGGACCTCTCGTGGGACGACCTCATCGCGGCGACCGACAAGGGCATCGCGATGATCGGCCGTGCGTCGTATTCGATCGACCAGCAGCGCTACAACGGCCAGTTCGGCGCGCAGATCTGCTACGAGATCCGGAACGGCAAGATCGTCGGTCAGCTCCGCGACGTCGCCTACCAGATGCGGTCACCCGAGTTCTGGAATTCGCTCGACCTGCTCGGCGGCAAGTCCAGCTACATGCACGGCGGCACCTTCAACGACGGCAAGGGCGAGCCCGGCCAGTCGAACGCCGTGAGCCACGGCTGTCCACCGGCGCGGTTCCGCAACGCGAACGTCATCAATACGGGGAGGGCCTGACCGGTGTCCTTCCCCAGGCGACTGCTGGGAGATGAAGCGCACGGCGTGCTCGCAGCGCCGAAGGGGGTTCTGACCAGCGCGGAAGCGCAGGACCTCATCGCCCGCACTCTCAAGTTCTCGAAAGCGGACGCGATCCGCGTGAACGTCGGCAGCACGCGCGAATCCAACGTCCGGTTCGCGGCCAATCAGATGAGCACCGCGGGGCTGTCGTCGACGACGACCATCCGCATCCAGAGCGTGTTCGGCAAGCGGAAGGCGAGCGCCGTCACGAACAGTCGTACCGACGAAGGGCTCAAGCGCGCCGTCGAGCAATCGGAGGCCCTCGCGCGCCTCGCGCCGGAAGACCCCGAATACCTCGGCGAGCTCGGGCCACAGCAATACAGGCCAGTCGCGGCGTGGTTCGATGCGACCGCGTCGCTCCCCGCGGATGAGCGAGCCAAGGCCGCGCTGAGCGCGTTAGGCCCGGCGCGCGCGGGCAACGACCTGACCGTCGCCGGCTTCCTCGTGACGAGGGCGCGATCAACGGCGATCGGCAGCAATGCGGGGCTCTTCGCGTATCACCGCAACACCGACGCGAACTACTCGCTCACGGCGCGGACGAACGACGGCACGGGCTCCGGGTGGGCGGCGGCCTCGGAGAACGACTGGTCGAAGCTGGACTTCGCGGCGGTCGCCAGGCGGGCGATCGACAAGGCGCGGGCCTCGCGGAATCCGACCGCGCTCGAGCCCGGGCGTTATACGGTGGTGCTCGAGCCCGATGCGACGAGCGACCTGATCCCGCTCATGGCGAACGCCCTTCAGGCGCGTTCGGCCGAAGAAGGCCGGTCGGCGTTCACGAAAGCCGGCGGTCAGACGAAGGTAGGCGAGAGGATCGTCGACGAGCGCGTGACGCTCGTCTCCGATCCTGCCGATCCGCTCATCCTCGCGTCGCCCTTCGACGCCGAGGGGATGCCTCTCGCCAGGCAGACCTGGATCGAGCGCGGTGTGCTGAAGCAGCTCGCGTACTCGCGGTTCTGGGCGAAGAAGCAGGGGAAAACGCCGACGGGCGGCGCCAATTCACTGCGGCTCGAGGGCGGGACGCAGACCCTCGACGAGATCATCGCCACCACGCAACGGGGTATTCTCGTCACCCACTGCTGGTACATTCGCGCCGTCGACCAGCGCACGCTCGTTTACACCGGACTCACCCGCGACGGCACGTTCCTGATCGAGAACGGGAAGATCGCTCGAGCGATCAAGAACTTCCGGTTCAACGAGTCGCCGCTCTTCATGCTGAACAACCTCGACGCGATCGGTCGCCCCGTTCGCACATCGGCTGGCGTCGCGATGCCGGCACTCCGCGTCCGGGACTTCAGCTTCACGTCGCTGTCGGACGCCGTGTAGCGAATGCGTCGCCTTCGCGCGGCAGTCATCGTCTTCTTCGTCCTCGGCGCCGCTGGCGTCGAGGCGCAAACCCCGGAACAGGTCGAGCGGCTGGCCACGTTAGGCCGTGTTTGGGGGTTCCTCAAGTATTACCACCCCGGCGTCGCGGGTGGGACGATCCACTGGGACAGCGTGCTGGTGGACGCCGTTCCGAAAGTGAAGGCCGCTCGCACGAGCGCGGAGCTCAGCGCGACGCTCCAGTCCCTGCTCACTGCCGCGGGACCGGTGCAGCCGTGTCGCGACTCATCGGTAGCCAATCCGGAGACCGAGGGCCGCTGTCGAACCGTGTTCCCCGACAGCGTGCGGATCAACCTCGATCTCCGCTGGCTGACGGATTCGCGGACGCTCGATGCCGACATCAGGCGACAGCTCGCGCACGTTCGCGACGGTCGCCACCGCGGCTCGGGACGCTACGTCAGCTTCCGGCTCACCGCGGTGTTCGACGCCGATACCGCGTTCAGCTCTCCCGAGTACCCGGCCGAAGGCCAACGGCTCCTCGCGCTGTTCCGCTTCTGGAACGCGGCTCGGTACTACTTCCCGTACATGTACGTGAACGGCGGCGACTGGAACGCTGTGCTGCCGGAGTTCATCCCGCGACTGATTGCGGCGAAGGACGCAGCCGAGTATCACCTGACCATCCTCGAGCTGACCACGCGCCTTCGCGACACGCACGTCGGGGCCGGCAGCGCCCAGATCGCGAGAACGTTAGGCAACCGCGTCCCCGTGTTCGAGACACGGTCGCTGGACGGCAGCGTCGTGGTGTGGCGGTTCACGGCCGCGGCGCCGGCCGACGGCGGCGGCCTTCGCGTCGGCGACGTGATCACGCACCTCGACGGCGAGGCCGTCGCGCAGCGCCGACGCGACCTCGCGAAGTATGTCGCGGCCGGCAACCCGGCCGCGCTGGAGCGAAAGCTCGTCGAGATGATCATGCGCGGCCGCGCCGACAGCACGACATACACGGTCGAGCGCGACGGGAAATCGCTCACGCTTCGCGTCGCCATGACCCCGGTGCCCACCAGCCCGGTAACTCGACCGACGTACGCCGTCACCGAGCTCGCGAAGGTGCTGCCAAACAGCACCCTCGGGTACATCAACATGGGAGACTTGAACCCGGGCCAGGTCGACTCGGCGTACGCCATCGTGAAGAACACGACGGGGCTCGTCATGGACGTGCGCAACTACCCGCGCGGCACCATGTATCAGTTCGCGGCGCTGTTCAATCCGGACTCTCGGCCGTTCGCCAAGTTCACCGGCGTCGATTCGACCTATCCCGGTCAAGTCGTTTGGCTCCAACCCGTCAACGCCGGCTTCATGAGCGGCACAGCGCAACCGTACCGCGGGCGCATCGCGATCCTCGTCGACGAGCGCACCCAGAGCCACGCCGAGTTCAGCGTGATGGCGCTCAGAACGGCACCCGAGAACAAGGTGATCGGAAGCCAGACGGCGGGCGCAGACGGAAACATCACGAGGTTCTCCCTGCCGGGCCGCATCACGACGCTGTTCACCGGCCTCGGGGTCTACTATCCCGACGGCAGGGAAACGCAACGCGTCGGCATCGTGCCGGACATCGCGATCCGGCCGACCTTGAAGGGCTTTCGTGCCGGGCGGGACGAGGTTTTGGAGCGGGCAATCGAATACCTGAACAGCGGCCGGTAATCGGGGTCAGACCCCACGGTCCGGCGGGATGTCCGGTCGTGCGCGGGAAGCGCGTGTTGCGTACATGCCAATCGCAAAACACACGCGCCGCCACTTCGTGTCCGAGTCGGGCCGAGGGCTCGCAGCGGGATGGCTGGCGCTCGAGCTTCCGTGGCTCGCCGCGCTCTCCGCCTGCGGTCGAGATGGCGCGCATTACGGCCGGCCGTTCGTATCGCTCACACCGGCGGAAGCGAGAGCGATGCGGGCGTTCGCGGCGCAGATCATTCCTTCCGATGACGGCAGTCCGGGCGCCGACGAGGCCGGCGCCGTCTACTTCATCGATCGCGCGTTAGGGCTTCCGTTCTTCGCCGACAGCGCGCCGATCATCCGCCGGGGGCTCGCCGATCTCGATCGGCGCGCACGTGCATTGGACGGAGAGTGGGACTTCGCCGGACTGTCTCGACCGGGTCAGATCGCCCTCATGCGCCAGATCGAGCACGATCCATTCTTCACGACGGCGCGGACACTGGTCGTCATCGGAACGTTTGCCGATCCGTCGCATGGCGGAAACGCGGGGGGCGTCGGTTGGACGACGATCGGCATCGAGCACCGGCCGAGCTACACGACGCCGTTCGGGTGGTACGACGCGAACCCGAACGGCGATCCCGGCCCCCGCGCAGCGTGAAGCAGCGGACGTACGGCGAGCGCGAAGTCATCGACTTCGTGATCGTTGGCTCTGGCGCAGCAGGGGGCGTGCTCGCCAAGGAGCTGGCGACCGCCGGGTTCGATGTCGTGGTGCTCGAGCAGGGGCCGTGGCAGACCGAAGCGCAGTTCACGCACGACGAGCTGACGGTCGAGCGCCAGCAGGCAATGCTCAACAGGGCGTTCGAGCCCGACCAGACGTTCCGAACGACGGCTGCCGAAGCGGCGCGCGTGAACGCCAGTCGTGGGTTGGCGTACCGGCGGGCGGTCGGCGGCAGCACCGTGCACTTCGCGGCCAACTACTGGCGCTTCCGTCCGATCGACTTCAACGAGCGCTCGGTGCTTGGGCCCATGAGCGGCACCGGCTTCGCCGACTGGCCGATCGCGTACGAGGAGCTCGAGCCGTACTACACGAAGGTCGATTGGGAGATCGGCGTGTCGGGCGCACCGGGCCCGTTCGACCCGCCGCGCTCACGTCCGTACGCGCTGCCTCCGCTGCCTAACAAATCGTCCGGTGTGCTGCTCGAGCGCGGCGCGCGGGCCCTGGGACTTCACGCGCAGGTTGCACCGATGGCCGTCCTGTCGCGGCCGTTCGGTGGCCGCAGCGCCTGCATGGCATGCGGGCGGTGCACGCTTTATGGCTGCGAGTTCGGCGCGAAATCGTCCTCGCTCGTGACAGTGATCCCGGCCGCGATCGCGACCGGGCGCTGCGAGCTCCGCGCCGACTCGACCGTCTTCCGGGTCGAGACGAGCCCGCGGGGCGAAGCGACGGGCGTCCTGTACTGGGACAAGGACGGCACGGAGCGACGACAACTCGCACGCGCCGTCGTCCTCGCCGCGAATGGCGCCGAGACTGCTCGGCTCCTTCTGCTGTCGACGTCGCCGAAATTTCCGCACGGGCTCGCCAACTCGAGCGGCAACGTCGGACGGCACATCATGTTCAACGGAACCTCGAGCACGACCGGCCGGTTCGAGCATCCGACGAACGAGTACAAAGGAGCGGTCGCGAGCCACATCGTGCTCGACTACTACGACACCGATCCGAACCGGGGCTTCTACGGGGGCGGCGGGATCGACGCCCGCTTTCCCTTCGGGCCCATCGGCTTCGCCGTCGACGGGCTGCCGGCGGAACTGCCGACGTGGGGCAGCGAGTACAAGCGAG
>Ga0075430_100006190_pt1 | contig 10087 bp, 9 predicted proteins | sample RhiMetdeltSRZDD4_FD_75294 | JGI IMG/M metagenome (GOLD analysis project Ga0075430, IMG submission 75294) | Populus rhizosphere microbial communities from Tennessee, USA - Rhizosphere MetaG P. deltoides SRZDD4 | ecosystem: Host-associated > Plants > Roots > Rhizosphere > Soil | place: USA...
CACCGAGACGTTCGGGCCGATCACCGGCGTGGCGACGTTCTCGGACTTCGACGAGGCGATGGAGCTCGCCAACGGCCACGGCTACGGGCTCTCGTCCGCGGTCTACACGAACGACCCGAAGTCCGCGTTCCGCTTCCGCGAGCGCGTGAGCGCGGGGATGGTGTCCGTGAACAACTCCACGAGCGGCGCCGAGGCGCACCTGCCGTTCGGCGGCAACGGCAAGTCCGGCAACGGCTCACGCCAGTCCGGCATCTGGGTGCTCGACCAGTTCACGCGCTGGCAGTCGATGAACTGGGACTACGCCGGCAAGCTCCAGAAGGCCCAGATGGAGGTCGCGGAGATCGAGGGCGACGCCGGCTACCGGCTCGCCTGGGACTAGCTGAGCTTCTCCGGCGTGGCGCCGCGCACGGCCTCCTGCGCCTCCGCCCGCGGCATTCCGCCGGCACGCAGCAGGTCCACGGCCACCAGGCGCACCTGGCCGACGATGTGGACGGCGGAGAGGTTCGAGGTCTCGGCAAGCACGGCGTTGGCCAGCCGCACCGCGCGCATGGCCGCCCTGCGCGACGGGTCCGTGCCCGCGTCCTCGAGCAGGGCGTCGAGCTCGCGCACGGCGGTGGCGAGCTCGCGGATGGCCGCGTTCACCTCGGGTGGGGTGCTGTCGTCCAGCGCGATCGCCCGCACCGCGCCGCGCGCCAGCGCGCGTACGTTCTCGATGGCGAGGCCCACCTCGCCCACGGCCGCCACGTATCGCTCGAGGCGATTGAGAGCCACGCGACGGTCCAGCGAGATGCGTGCGGCGTCGCCGGCGGCCGCGAGCGTCGCGGAGAGGTGGTCGTAGAGCGCGTCGGCCCGGCCGACCGCGGCAAGCGCCCGCTCCGCGTCGCGAGCATCGCGGTGCTCCAGCGCGTCGGCGATCGCGTCGAGCACGGCGGCGAGGCGGTCCAGCACGGGGCCGAGCCCGTCCCGGACCAGGCGCACGGGGTCCACCGGCAGCAGCAAAGACCCCACCGCGAGCGCGGTGCCGCTTCCGACCAGGGCATCGAGAGCCCTCTCGAAATCGAAGCCCTCGGGCGGCTGGAGCGTGGCCACCAGCACGGCCGAGGCGCCCGCCTGCGACGCGAGCAGCGGTCCGCCGCCCACGAGCGTCGCGGCCAGCATCGCGAGCCCGCAGACCACCCCGATCTGCCAGGTGCCGGTGCCGATGGCCGCCACAAGCAGGTCGGCGATGCCGATTCCCACCGCAACTCCGATGGCCAGCTCGACGGCGCGACGGCGGCGCTCGCCGACGGTGAGGCCGAGCGTCACCACCGCGGAGATCGGCGCGAAGAAGGGCTGCTCGTGCCCGATCAGCTCGGTGGCGATCAGCCACGCGGCAGACGCCGCCACCGACGTCTGGAGGATCGGCCGGGCGACCGTGATGATCCGCTCGCGCCGGCTGCGCAGGCCGGCGCGCGACGCCTCGGCGGCCTGCTCCATGAGCTCCGCCCGCGGGGGGATGCGCTCGCCGGCGCGCTGCGCCAAGCGCCGTGGCGAGGCACGGCGTGCGAGTGGGGGGCCGTCCGGCTCCTCGCTCACCGCCGGTACCAGCGCGGCGACACGTTCGGCGGCGGCCCGAGCGCCGCCCGCGCCACGAGCATCGTGGGCTCCTTGAGCGCCACGTGGCCCTTCAAGGCCACTCCGAAGTGCTCGCCGAGCCCCTCGACGCTGTCCGCGCGGATCCCGAATGAGGCGGCGAGCGCGACGAAGTCGGGGTTGGTCAGGTCCACGCCCTCGCGCGGGTCTCCGTGCAGGTCCTGGTCGTAGCGGATCATCCCGTAGCCGTCGTCGTCCACGATCACCGCGGTCAGCGGGATGTTCTCCTGCTTCGCGGCCGCCAGCTCGCCGCAGGCGTACAGGAAGCCGCCGTCCCCGGAGATGCTCACAGCCGGCCCGGCGCCCGCCAGCGCGGCGCCGAGGCCCTGCGGGAACGCGCAGCCGAGCGTGCCCCAGCCGAGCGGGTACGAGAGCTTGCGCGGGGCCGGGGTGCGGTGGAAGCCGCCTAGCCAGTAGCCCGGGATGCACATGTCGCAGACCACGATGGCGTCGTCCGGCAGCGCGCCCTCGATGGCGTCGAGGAACGCCACGGCGTCGGGGTCCTCGGCGCTGAGCCGCTCCCGAACGCCACGGCCGAGCTCCTTCAGGCGGCGCTCGAGGGAGTCGAGCCCGCCGCGCTCGCCCAGCCGCTCAACGAGCGCTCGCGCGCCCGCTGCGGCGTCAGCCTCGACGACGACGTCCGGCCTGTAGTTCTTCGAGGCGTCCCTCGGATCGACGTTGATCGCCACGAGGTGGGGCGGCTGGGGCATCTTCCAGCCCTGGGTCATCATGCCGTCGAAGTCACTGCCAACCGCCACGACCACGTCCGCCTCGTCCCAGAGCGCGCCGACCTCGGGCACATGCGGCGGCGCCTCCACGAGGCAGGGATGCCCCGGCGCCAGCAGCCCGCTGGCCGAGTAGGTGAGAATCACGGGCGCCACGAGCCGCTCCGCGAGCCGCCCGACCGCCTCACCCGCGCCCGCCTGGAGCGCGCCGCCGCCCGCCCAGACCAGCGGCCGCCGGGCGCGCTCGAGCAGCTCGGCGGCGCGCGCGAGCTGGTGCGCGTCCGGCCGCCCGGCGCCAGCTGGGGCTGCAGCTGCGCGCGGCTCCGTGCTACCGGGCCGCTCGCCGCCCGTCTCCCCGTTCAGCAGGTCGGTCGGGATCTCCACGTACACCGGCCGCGCCGGTGCCTCGAGGGCGCTGCGCGCCGCGCGGGCCACCGCGGGGCCGATCTCGCCGGCCGAGTGCACCCGGATCGCCTCCTTCACGACCGGCATGAACATCGCGGCCTGGTCGGTGGCCTCGTGTAGCACGCCACGCCAGACGCCGGGGCGGCGAGCGGTCGACGGGATGTCGGTGGCGATCACCAGCAGCGGCTGGCGCGACGCCCAGGCCTCGCCCACCGCGGCCAGCGTATTGGCGGCGCCCGGCCCGGTCGTGGTGAGCGCTACGCCGAGGCGCCCGCTGGCGCGCGCGTATCCGTCGGCCGCGTAGGCGGCGGTCTGCTCGTGCCGGACGCCCACCAGGCGGATCGGAGAGCCGTTCAGCTCCCGCCACAGCGGGAGGTTGTGCACGCCGGGAAGGCCGAAGGCGATCTCCACCCCGGCGTCCTCGAGCGCAGCCACCGCGGCGCGCGCCCCTGTCAGGATGCCGCTCGATGCAGAGCTCACAGGGAAACCCGCCGCTCGCCGGCGTGCGCGTGGCCGACCTCTCGCGCGTGCTCGCCGGCCCGTACTGCACGATGGTGCTCGCGGACCTGGGCGCGGACGTGGTCAAGGTGGAGCGCCCGCAGGGCGGGGACGAGACCCGCTCCTGGGGGCCACCCTTCGCGGGCGGCGAGGCGGCGTACTACCTGTCGGTGAACCGCGGCAAGCGCAGCTGCGCGCTCGACCTCTCCCAGCCCGAGGGCCGCGCGCTCGCCCTCGAGCTCTGCGGCGGCGCCGACGTGGTGATCGAGAACTTCAAGGTCGGCGGCGCCGACCGGCTGGGCGTCGGATACGAGCAGGTGCGCGAGCGCAACCCGCAGGTCGTGTACTGCTCGATCACCGGGTTCGGCTCCGAGCGCGAGCCGCCCGGACGCCCGGGGTACGACTTCGTGGCTCAGGCGGAGTCGGGCCTGATGTCGATCACGGGTCCGGAGGAGGGCCCGCCGTACAAGGTGGGCGTCGCGCTCGTGGACGTGCTCGCGGGCCTTCACGCGGCCGCCGCCGTGCTCGCCGCGCTGCACGGGGGAGAGGGTGCCCGCATCGAAGTCCCGCTGCTCGATAGCGGCCTCGCGGGGCTCGTGAACGTGGCCCAGAACGCGCTGGTCACGGGCACGGACCCGGAGCGACATGGAAACGCACACCCCAACATCGTGCCTTACCAGGACTTCGAGACCTCGTCAGGACGCGTCGCGGTGGCTGCCGCGAACGACGGACTGTTCCGCGCGCTCTGCTCCGTGCTCGATCTCGCCTCGCTCCCCGAGGACTCTCGCTTCGCGACGAACGCGGGCCGGGTCGAGCACCGAACCGAGCTCATCCCGCTCCTGGAGGCGCGCCTCCGCGAGCGCCCGGCGGAGGAGTGGCTGACGGAGCTCGAGGCCGCGGGCGTTCCTTCCGGGAAGGTGCGCTCGGTGCCCGACGCGCTGGCCGCCGCGGCGGCCGCCGGCCGTCCGGCAACGGTCACGGTGGAGCACCCGAGCGCCGGCCCGCTCGACCTGGTCCGCTCGCCGATCTGGGGCGCCACCCGCCCCGACCCGACACCGCCGCCGCTCCTGGGGGAGCACACGGCGGAGGTGCTCGGCGAGCTGGGTCGCTCCCCGGCCGAGATCGAGGAACTCCGGGCGCGGGGTGTGATCCAGACCTAGTGCGCCTCGCCCGGGCTCGACGCGGGCGGGCGTGATTCCTCGGCCAGCGAGGTGATCGTGAGCGCCCCGCGGGCGGCCTGCTCCATCACGTCGGTGGCCTCGTCGGAGGAGCGCGCGTAGAGCTCCACCAGCATGTGGATCACGATCCGGTCGTCCTCGTGCTTGTGGAAGCGCACGTGGGTGAAGAACTCGCGCGTGCCGTGGTCTCCGAACGCGGCGAAGGCGAGCGACTCGGCGGCTTCCGGCCCCGAGCATGACTCCACCTGATCGGCATCGACCGTGACCGTGCACGAGGCGACCCAGGGCGTACCGGTGACCATTCGCTCCCAGCGGTCCTCCACGGGCTCGATCCGGGAGATGCGCCGGCCGTCCTCGTCATAGAAGGTCAGCGCAAGGTGGGGCTGGTCGTGAAGGCAGTCGAGGCACTGCACCACGGCCTCCTGGACCTCCTCCACCGGGTCGACCGCCTCGCCTGTGTCGGCGTCAACCTTCAAGATGCCCTCGTAATGAAGCTGCACCTCCAGGTTCTGCGACCAGCAGCGGTAGCAGCGCAGCCAGCTCGACTGCGTGCCCACGGACTCCTGCGCGGATCCTTCCATGTGTCCATTATGGCCACCATCGTCATGCTCGCCCCCTCGGGCTGCTCGCTGGGGGCCGACGAGGAGCCCAAACGCGTCTCCGGCGAGGCCGCGAAGGTCGCCGTGACGGTCAACCGCCTGGAGCGCGCGGTCGAGCAGCAGGACTTCGACACGATCTGCGAACAGCTCTTCACCACGAGGGCGCGGGAGCGCGCCGGCGGCGACGAGTGCACGCGCCAGCTGCGCTCCGCGGCGGAGGGCGTCGAGGGGCCCAGCATCGAGATCGAGCGCATCGAGGTGAACAAGGGCCGGGCCACCGTCAGGGTCCGGACGGACGCCGAGGGCCAGGAGCGCGTGACCGACGAGCTCGAGCTGCGCCTGCAGGACGGGCGCTGGCTAGTCGAGGCTCTTGGCTAGGGCCTCGAGCGTGGCATCGAAGTCGGTGCCCGAGATGCCGCCGACGCACGGTGACGTGGCGCCGCAGTCGCGGTAGCGGCGCACCGACTCGGTCGCCTCGTCGGGCGGGCCGACGGCCGCCAGCACGCGCAGGAACTCGTCGGTGGCGCCAGCGTCGGGGTCGAACCCGGAGCGCTCGAGCATCGCGCGGTAGTAGGGCAGGTGGAAGTAGGTCACGAGCTCCGAGCGCAGCTGGTCGAGCGCGGGAGTGGGGTCGTCGGTGACCGCCGACGGGACCGCCGCGACTATGTCGAACCCGTCCAGCTCCTTGCCCGCCTTCTCACGGCCCTCGCGGACGGTAGGGACGACCACGTCGCGGATGTAGTGCGGGTTGCAAAGCCAGAGGACCACGCCGTCGGCGATCTCACCGGCAAGGCGGAGCATGCCGGGGGAGAGCCCGGCCAGGTAGATCGGCAGGTCGGGGCGCAGCGGCTCGTAGCCCATGAAGTGGAAGCCGGTGCGGAACTTCTCGCCGGGCGGCGGGTCCTCGCCGCGGAAGATCGCCCGCAGGATCTCCACGTACTCGCGCATCTCTTTGAGGGGCTTGTCGATCGACTGGCCGTACCAGCCCTCCACCACCGGCTTGTGTGAGACCCCGAGCCCGGCCACGGCGCGCCCGCCGGAGAACTCGTCGAGGGTCGCGAAGGACTGCGCCATGTTGGCCGGCGTGCGGGCGTAGATGGGGATCACGCCCGTGCCGAGCATCACGCGCTCGCTGTTGGCGGCGTAGATGGTGAGGAGCGTGACCGAGTCGCGGCTGCCGATGTGGGTCACGTAGACGGACTGGTAGCCGAGCCCCTCGGCTCTATGTACTCGGCGGATTGCCCCGTCGAGCGAGCGTCCTGCGCCGATGAAGGATCCGAGGCCCACGGGGCGCGCAAGCGTACTCCTCCGATCGTAGGAGGCGTGCCATTGCCGGGTCGGGACGACCGGGCGATGGCGAGCCGCCGATCTTGCGCCGATGCTCGTGTGGATGGAGGCAGCCGAGAGACTGCGAGGGCTGACCACGCGCGAGCGTGAGGTCCTCACCCTGCTTGCTCGCGGCTACAGCGGCGAGGAGGTGGCGCGCGAGCTTGGAGTCTCGGCCGAGACCGTGCGCGCCCACGTGCGCAATGCCGTGACGAAGCTGCGTGCCCGCACGCGACTCCATGCCGTCGTGCTGGCGCTCCAGCGCGGCGAGATCACTCCCTGAGCAGCAGCACAACGAGCGCGATCGCGAAGGCCACCTGGCCGATGCCGAGCGCGACCCCGAGGTTGGCGGCTCCGGCCAGCTCGGCGATGCCGACGGTCACGGCGACGACGGCGATGAGGATGGCTACGTCGAGTGACAGGCGCCGCCGTATGGCCCGACCGCTCGGCCCACCACTCGGCGCGCGACCCTCTCCGGGTTCGGCGGCGCTCGCCGCTTGCGTGGCGGGCCCAGGCTTCTTGCGGCGGCTCATCTTGCCGCCTCCAACGCGCTCACCAGCGCGGTCACGCCGGCGGCCGGATCCTGCCGCTCGAGCAGCCGCTCCGCCTCGCGCCGTCCGCCCAGGTCGCGCAGCGCTCGCTCCCCGTGCTCGGCCGTGAACTCGCGCAGGGCGGCTCCGCGGCGCGCACGCACGCGGCGCTCGGCCAGGTCCGTGCCGTCCCGGTGCGCGTCCAGGGCATCCACCAGCTCGCCGATCCCGCTGGGCGACGGCACCGACGAAACCGCCAACACAGGCACCTCCGGGGAGCCGACCGCCGCCAGCGCATGGGTCAGGTCGCGCCGCGAGCGCTTCGCGGCATCGCCGAGGTCGGCCTTCGTGACCACCAGGAGGTCGGGCACCTCCATGATCCCGGCCTTCAGGAACTGGAGAACGTCCCCTGATGCCGGTTGCACGACCACGGCGACGGTGTCGCACACGTCCTCCACGTCGGTATCCGACTGTCCCACGCCGACCGTCTCCACAACCACCACGTCGAACGCGGGCGCCAGCGCCTCGGCGGCCTCGCGCGTGGCCGCGGCGAGACCGCCGAGCCTGCCGCCGGCAGCGGTGGAGCGGATCAGCACGCCGTCGTCGCGCGGGTCGTGGTCGATGCGGGCACGGTCGCCGAGCAGGGAGCCGCCCGAGCGCTTGCTCGACGGATCGACCGCGAGGACGGCGACGGTCCTCTGTCGGTTGCGCCACTCCGAGACGAGTACAGACAGCAATGAGGACTTACCTGCTCCGGGCGGACCCGTTATCCCAATTACGTGGGCCGGCGGTTCGCGTTCGAGCGCGGCGGGCGAGACCTCGCTCAGCAGCGCTCGGGTCGCGTCTCTCTCGCCGCGGTTCTCGATCACGTTCAGCGCGGCGGCGGCCGCCGAGCGGTCGCCGTCACGCAGCCTGCGCCCCAGCTCTGCGGGATCCGTGGCCATCGGCGCGGGACGCTAGCGCGAGCAGCGTTCGGGTCACCCATTCCTTCTCGAACACCACCTGCCGGCCGGTGAAGCGAACAGGTTCGAAGCCGGCGAGCCGCAGGAGCACGTCCCGCCGCGTGTCGCGCTCCCTGGACTGCCTGGTCCGGTGAAAGCGGTGCCCGTCCGTCTCGACCGCCAGACGCTCTCTGCGCCAGAGAAAGTCGATCTCCAGTGCCCGCGGCCGGTGAGCTTCGAGCGGCCGACGGCGTACACGGCGCGGTGGATGCGGTGCAGCCGGCCACGGGCCGCGCGGTGCTGAACGGCTCTTGCACTGAGGCCAAGCGCCCGCAGTTGTCGGAGCGCCACCACCCCGTGCTGGCGGTCCGCGAGCGCCGCAATCTCCACATCCAGCGGAAGCTCAACACGAAAGCGACCACATGTGTCGTCAACTTGTTGAGCTTCCTTCTTCACCGCCCTCGCAGCGTCCCAGGGTGCCGCTGACGCGGGTGTTACGAGCGTGAAGGGGCGGCTACGCCGGTGTTGCGACGCCGTGGTGGGCCGCCACCAGGTCCACGATGTCGCCCATGATGCGGCTCACCTCGAAGTCCTTCGGGGTGTAGACGCGGGCGACGCCGGCCTCGAGGAGGGCGACCTCGTCGGCGGGCGGGATGATGCCGCCGACCACGACGGGGACGTCAGCGCCGGCGTCGCGGAGCTCCGCCAGGACCGAGGGGATCAGCTCCGCGTGGGAGCCGGACAGGATCGAGAGCCCCACCACGTGGACGCCTTCGTCCAAGGCGGTTCGTGCGATCCGGGCCGGCGTGAGCCGAATGCCCTCGTAGACCACGTCCATGCCCGCATCGCGAGCGCGCACGGCGATCTGCTCCGCCCCGTTCGAGTGGCCATCCAGGCCCGGCTTGCCGACCAAGATCTTGATGCGGCGCCCCAGCGCGGCCGACACCTCCTCGACACGGTCGCGCAGGGCCGTCAATGCATCGTCAGTCGGCGCGGCGGCGGCGTCGCCGACCCCCGTCGGCGCGCGATACTCCCCAAAGACAGATCTGAGAGCAGCGGACCACTCGCCGGTGGTCGCCCCTGCGGCGGCCGCGGCGAGCGTGGCGGGCATGATGTTGACCTCGGCGTCCGCGGCCGCTCCCCGCAGTGCTTCGAGGGCGGCCTCGACGGCGGAAGCGTCGCGGGCTGAGCGCCACGCGTCGAGGGCGGCGACGGAGGAGGACTCGACGGCGGGGTCAACCCGGAGGATGCCGCCGTCCTCGCCGGCCTGGAGGGGCGAGGGCTCCGCCTCGGTGTACACGTTCTTACCGACCACCTTCAGGTCCCCGCTCTCGATCCGCTGCACGCGCGCCCGGTGCGACTCGACCATCTTGGTCTTCATGTACGGCACCGCCGCCACCGCGCCGCCCTGCTCGGCAACCACGGCCATCTCCTCGCGCGCGCCGGCCACCAGCTCGTCCACGAGCCCGTCCATCACCTTCGAGCCCTCGAAGATGTCGGGGTACTCGAGCATGTCGGTCTCGTAGGCGAGGATTTGCTGGATGCGCAGGGACCACTGCTGGTCCCACGGCCTCGGCAGGCCCAGGGCCTCGTTCCAGGCCGGCAGCTGGAGCGCCCGCGCCCTCGCCTCGCGGCCCATGGTCACGGCCAGGGCCTCGAGCACGATCCGGATGATGTTGTTCTCGGGCTGCGACTCCGTGAGCCCGAGCGAGTTCACCTGCACCCCGTAGCGGAAGCGCAGCAGGCGCTCGTCGTCGACGCCGTAGCGGGTGCGGCCGAGTTCCTCCCAGAGCTGTCCCATCGCGCGCAGCTTCGCGTGCTCCTCGACGAAGCGGATGCCCGCGTTCACGAAGAACGAGATGCGCCCGAAGACGCGCGGGAACGTCTCGTCGGACACACGCGCGCGCACCCGGTCGAGCACGGCCTGCGCGGTCGAGAGCGCGTAGGCGATCTCCTGGACCGGCGTCGCGCCCGCCTCCTGGAGGTGGTACGAGCAGATGTTGATCGGGTTCCAGCGCGGCACCTCGTCGACCGTGAAGGCGATGGTGTCGGCGATCAGCCGCATCGAGGGCTCGGGCGGGAAGGCGTACGTCCCGCGCGACAGGAACTCCTTGATGATGTCGTTCTGCGTGGTGCCCTGGAGCGAGTGGCGGTCGACCCCGTTCTCCTCGGCGACGGTCATGTAGAGAGCCAGGAGCCAGGCGGCCGTGGCGTTGATCGTCATCGACGTGTTCATCTCGTCGAGCGGGATGC
>Ga0075430_100006191_pt1 | contig 10087 bp, 7 predicted proteins | sample RhiMetdeltSRZDD4_FD_75294 | JGI IMG/M metagenome (GOLD analysis project Ga0075430, IMG submission 75294) | Populus rhizosphere microbial communities from Tennessee, USA - Rhizosphere MetaG P. deltoides SRZDD4 | ecosystem: Host-associated > Plants > Roots > Rhizosphere > Soil | place: USA...
GCGCGTCGCTTCCGCGTGCGCGCGTGCGGACGGACGCGACGCCTCACGCGCCTGCCCGACCACGACGCGGCAAACGCGGCGCCGAGCGCAGTACATCGGCTGTTCCCGCCCCAGGCCACCCGGTCGGCCTGAGCGGGTGACCGGCAATCGATCGGACGGCGGGCGTCGCCGGTGAGGTACTGGCTGCTCGCGCTGGTGGCCGTCGCCCTCGTCATCGTGCTCCTGGCGTGGCCGCGCTGACGGGCGGCCGCAAGGCGGGTCGCTCGTCTCGCCGACGGTGCGTCCTCCGATGCGGGCACGCCGCCCCCTCCGGCACAATGGCGGTAACGCACCACCGGGAGCGCGAACCCATGTACGTGACCGCACGCGAGGGCGAGTCGTTCGAGGAGTTGTATCGGCGGTTCAAGCGCGGCATCGAGGCGTCCGGCCTGCTGCGCGAGTACCGACGGAAGCAGCGGTTCAAGCCGGCCCACGAGGAGCGGCGGGACAAGATCCGCGCCGCCCAACGCAAGCTGCGGAAGGCGCGGCGGGCACGGTCGGGCTAGCGTCATGCCGCCGCGCAACACCCCCGAGTTCATGACGCTGGTCGCCGTCGCGGTGGGCCTGGGCGTCGCCATCGTCGCGCGCCTGCTGCGGGCACGCCGCGCCCGACGCTGACCGTGCGCTGCGATGTCACTCGCCCTCGCCATGCCGCGCGAGATGGGAATGGCGCACCGGCTCCCGGAGGCCGGGGCGGGACTGACGGAGACAGACGCCTCGATGCCAGCGGGAGCGATTGGCTGACGGTCGACGGGGCCATGATGGCGCCTCGCCCGGCGCCGGCTCCCGTCGCGCACAGTATCGTGTGACCTCGGTCACAGGCCACCGTCTCGGCCGCGTGCTATCCTGGCGCCGTCGCGCAGCGGGGCAGAGCAGCCAGGATGGACATGATGGCGGACGATCGCGACGCGAGGATCGCGCAGCTAGAGGCCGAGGTCCGGCGGCTTCGTGACGAACAGGCGGCGGATCGGGCGGAGATCGCGGGGCTGCGCGATGAGCAGGCGGCCACGGCCGAGGTGCTACGGGTCATCGCCTCATCGCCCACAGACCTGCAAGCAGCATTGGACGCGGTGGCCGAGAACGCCGCCCGGCTGTGCGGCGCGACCGACGCAGTCCTCCATCGGGTGGACGGCCGTGTCCAGCGGGTGGTCACCATCCACGGGGGGACCTTCCAGCCAATGGTCGGGGTGGCAATCCCGATTACGCCCGGCCACGTGGCCGGACGGGTGGTACTCGAACAGCGGACGATCCATATCGTGGATATTGCCGCCGAAGCCGATACCGAGTTCCCCGTTAGCAAGGAGTTGGGTCGACAGTTCGGCTATCGCAGCTTCGTGTGCGCACCGATGATTCACCAGGGTGTCTCAATCGGCTCGATCACGTTGTGTCGGACCGAAATCCGTCCCTTTACCGAGCAGCAGATCGCCCTGTTGGAGACGTTCGCGGACCAGGCGGTCATCGCCATCGAGAACGCCCGACTCTTCTCTGAGCTGGAAGAGCGCAACCGCGATCTCACCGAGACTCTGGAGCAGCAGACCGCCACCAGTGAGATCCTGAAGGTCATCAGCAGGTCCCCCACAGACCTGGAGACCGTCTTCGACGCGATCATCAGGAGCGGGACGCGGCTCTGCGATGGCGCGATCGGCGTGGTGTATCGCTTCGACGGCGAGCAGATCAGCATCGCCGCGCACGATCGCCTGCCCGCTGACGGACTGGCCCTGCTCGCCCAACACTTCCCTCGGCCTCTCGGCGGTGGACAGCCCATCGATCGGGCCATCCGGGACGGCGTCGTGGTCCACGTCCTCGACCGCCAGACCGATCGGGAGTATCCCCAGTCCCCAACGTCAACGGTTGTGGTGAATCGGACGTACCTGGCGGTCCCGATGCTCCGCGACGGCACGCCGATTGGAGCGCTGGGAGTCGTTCGCAGCGAGGTCCGACCGTTCTCGGAGCGCCAGATCGAGCTGATGAAGACCTTTGCGGACCAGGCCGTCATCGCCATCGAGAATGCCCGGCTGTTCCAGGAGCTCCAGGAGAGCAACGCCAGCCTGCGCGAGGCGCTGGAGCAGCAGACGGCGCTGGCCGAGGTACTCAAGGTCATCGCCTCGTCGCCCACCAACCTCCGGCAGGTACTCGACGCGCTCATCACGAGCGCCGTGCGCCTCTGCGGCGCGGAGGATGCGGCGGCGTTGGCCGTGGACGGCGACCAGGTCTACCCGCTCGCGACCACGACTCCGGAGCACATGCGCGTCCGCTACCCGGTTGCTGGGACGGTGACCGGGCGCGTGCTCGCCGAGCTGCGGACGATCCATGTCTACGGCTCGCCGGAGGAGCAGCTAGCACAGTATCCCGAGAGCCCCGGCGCTCGCATGGGCCTCGGGGCGCAGCTCAACACGCCGCTGCTCCGTGGTGGGCAGGCCATCGGCGTCTTCGCCCTGACCCGGCGCGATGCCCGCCCCTTCACCGACACCGAGATCGCCCTCTTCGAAGCATTTGCCGATCAGGCGGTGATCGCCATCGAGAACGCCCGGCTCTTCGAGGAACTCCAGCAGCGTAACGCCGAGCTTCAAGAGAGCAACCGGCAGGTCACCGAGAGCCTGGAGCGCCAGACCGCCCTCTCGGAGGTGCTTCGGGTCATCGCCTCCTCGCCGACTGACGTGCAGCACGTGCTGGACACGATCGCCGAGACGGCCATGCGGCTCTGCGGTGCCGAGAGCGGGATGATCTACCGTCCGCGTTCGCGTGACAACCACCTGGCCGCCTGTGCGGCTGCCGGGCTCGCCGCCGACCTGTTCCGCCAGATGTACGGGCCCGACCTGTTCGAGCACGACCTCGGCGTCGAGATCAGCCACGATTCGCTGGGCGGCCAGGTGTTCCTGACCGGCCAGACGATCGCGGTCTCCAACGCCTCCGAGACCGTCAGAGTCCAGTACCCCGGGTCCGCCGCGAACCAGGCCCGCAACGCCTACCGCTCGGCCATCGTGATCCCGCTGATGCAGGGCGGCACGGCGATCGGGGTGCTGACGGTGACGCATCACGCCGAGGACCGGCCGTTCACCGAGCAGCAGGTCGCCCTGCTGGAGGCGTTCGCGGACCAGGCCGTCATCGCGATCGCGAACGCCCGCCTGTTCGAGGAGCTACAGGACCGCACGGCCGAGCTTGCGCGTGCCGTCGAGCAGCAACGCGCGCTCGGCGAGATCGGCCGGGCCGTCTCGTCGTCGCTCGACCTGGAGCAGGTGCTGGCCACGATCGTGGCCAATGCCGTCCGCCTCAGCGGTGCCGCCGGCGGCGTGATCTACGAGTACGACGACGCGGCCGGCGAACTCCAGGTCCGTGCCACCACAACCCTGGACCCGGACGTGGAGGCCGCCCTGCGGAGCGACCCGCCGCACATCGGCGTCGGGCGGACCGGGCGGGCGGCGGTGGTGCGCGGCCCGGTCCAGCGCGAAGACCTGCTCGACGGCGAGATCGTGCCGACGGCGGTCGGGCGGCTGCTGCTGGAGCGCGGCTATCGCTCGCTGCTGTCCGTGCCGATCCTTCGCGACGACCAGGTGCTCGGCGCGGTGACCGTCGGCCGGACCGTCCCCGGCGCGTTCCCGCCGGAGGTCGTCGCGCTGCTCCAGACGTTCGCGACCCAGTCGGCCCTGGCCATCGACAACGCGCGCCTCTACCGTGCGCTCGAAGAAGCATCCAGGCACAAGAGCGCGTTCCTCGCCAACATGAGCCACGAGTTGCGGACGCCGCTGAACGCCGTGATCGGCTACTCCGAGATGCTCCAGGAGGAGCTCGAAGACCTGGGCCAGGCGGATCTCGTGCCTGACGTCGAGCGGATCAACACGGCCGGCCGCCACCTGCTGGGGCTGATCAACGACATCCTCGACCTCTCCAAGATCGAGGCCGGCAGGATGGAGCTGTTCCTGGAGCCGGTCGACGTCGACCGGCTGGTCCGCGAGGTCGCGACGACCGTCGGCCCGCTCGTCGAGAAGAACGGCAACGTCTTGGAGGTCGACGCGGCCCCGGACCTCGGCGAGGTGCGGGCCGACGCGACGAAGCTGCGGCAGATCATGTTCAACCTGCTCGGGAACGCCGCGAAGTTCACCGACCACGGCACCATCCGCCTGACCGCGACCCGCGAAGCCGCTCCGGCCGGCGACTGGCTGACGTTCGCCGTCGCCGACACCGGCATCGGGATGACCGAGGAGCAACGCGGTCGGCTGTTCCGCGCCTTCGTGCAAGCCGACGCGTCCACCAGCCGCCGGTTCGGCGGGACCGGGCTGGGCCTGGCCCTGGTCCACAGCTTCTGCGAGATGCTGGGCGGCGGCGTGACGGTCGCCAGCGCCCCCGGCGCCGGCTCGACGTTCACCGTGCGGCTGCCGGCCGACGCGAGCGCCGCGCGCCCCGGGTCGTCGAACACCGACGATCCGTCGACTGACGCCTCGGCCGCGACGGTCGGCTCCGGACCGGCGGTCCTGGTGATCGACGACGACGCCGCGTCGCGCGACCTGCTGCGCCGCCACCTCGCGGCAGAGGGGGTCCGGGTCATCCTGGCCGCCTCGGGCGAGGAGGGGCTGCGACTGGCCCGCGACCTGCGCCCGGCCGTCGTGACGCTCGACGTGTTGATGCCGGGGCTGGACGGCTGGGCGGTCCTCGCCGCGCTGAAGGGCGACCCCGCCACGGCCGACATCCCGGTGATCATGCTGACCATGCTCGACGACCGCGACCTCGGCTACAGCCTCGGGGCGGCGGACTACCTCGTCAAGCCGATCGACCGGGAGCGACTGCTGGCCGCCGTCCGCAAGCACGCCCGCGCGGCGGACGTCCGACGCGCGCTCGTCATCGAGGACGACCCGGCGACGCGCGAGATGCTGCGCCGCACCTTGGAGCGCGAGGGCTGGGCGGTCCAGGAGGCCGCCGACGGCCGCGTCGGCCTGGAGCGGGTGGCGGCCTCTTTTCCCGACCTGGTACTGCTCGACCTGCTGATGCCGGGGCTGGACGGCTTCGGGTTCGTCGAGCGGCTGCGGGCCGAGCCGGCCTGGCGGGCGATCCCGGTGCTGGTGGTGACGGCGAAGGACCTGACGGCGGAGGAGCGAGCGAGGCTGAACGGGCGGGTGGAGCAGGTGCTGCGCAAGGGCGCGTACTCGCGGGACGAGCTGCTGGCCCGGGTGCGGGCGGCGGTGCGCTCGTCGGTGGAGGCGTCGGGCTGAGGCCGCGACGGGCGGCCGTCGGCGCCCGGGCGGCCCGAGGGGGGACGACCATGGCGAAGATCCTGCTGGTCGAGGACAACGAGATGAACCGGGACATGCTGGCCCGGCGGCTCCAGCGGCGGGGCCACGAGGTCGTGGTCGCCGTGGACGGTGCCGAAGGGCTGGACCTGGCCCGGCGGGAGGCGCCGACGCTGATCCTGATGGACATGACCCTGCCGGTCCTGGACGGCTGGGAGGCGACCCGGCGGCTGAAGGCCGACCCGGCGACGGGCGGCATCCCGATCATCGCGCTGACGGCACATGCGATGAGCGAGGACCGCGCGCGGGCGATCGAGGCCGGCTGCGACGACTTCGACACCAAGCCGATCGAGTTCCCGCGCCTCATCGGCAAGGTCGACGCGCTCCTCGGCACGTCGGCGTCCTGAGCCGAGCGAGGACGCCCAGATGACCGAGGACGCGACTTCCACGATCGAGGCCCTGCGGGCGGAGGTCGCCGCCTTGCGCGACGAGAACGCCGGGCTACGGTCCCGGGAAGCCACGCTCGCCGGGGAGGCCGAGCGTGACCGCCAGGCACTCGCCGAGGCGCTGGAGCAGCAGGGCGCGACCGCCGAGATCCTGGGCGTCATCGCGAGCTCCCCGAGCGACCTCCAGCCGGTGCTGCAGGCCGTTGGGGAACGCGCCCTGGCCCTGTTCGATGCGGCCGGGGTGTTCATGTACCTGGTCCAGGGCGACCAGGTCGTGCGCGTCGCCGCCTTCGGGTCGGTCGCCCACGTGGAGTCGAACGTCGTGCGCCCGCTCGACCGCACCTGGCTGAGCGGCCGGGCGTTGCTCGACCGCAGGACGATGCACATCGAGGACGTCGTGACGCTCGGGGAGGAGGAGTACCCGCTGTCCCGGGACACCCAGCAACGGCTCGGGTACCGCACCGCGATGGCCACGCCGATGCTGCGCGAGGACGTGGCGGTCGGACTCATCACGGTCCTGCGGATGGAGGTCAAGCCGTTCACCGAGCAGCAGATTGCGCTCCTGGAGACGTTCGCGGACCAGGCCGCGATCGCGATCGAGAACGCCCGGCTGTTTAGCGAATTGGGGCGACGGAACGCCGAGCTCCAGGAGAGCAATCGGCAGGTCACCGAGGCGCTGGAGCAGCAGACGGCCACCGCCGAGGTGTTGCGGGTTATTGCCGCCTCGCCCACCAATTTACAGGACGTTCTGGAGAGGATCGTCGCCACGGCTGCTCGCCTCTGCAACGCTCCGGGCGCTGGTCTCCTCCAGATTCGCGACAGCGATGGCCTCCTCGCGTCGAGCGTCAACTACGGTGCGCACCTGACCGGCGTCGAGCGAAACTATGGCAGCAAGGCCCCCGATGCCTTCGCGCTCTCCGTAGGACTGCCAGTCACGCGGGAGACGGCCTCCGGTCGCGCGCTCTTGGATCGGGAGACAGTGCACGTCCGCGATCTCCTCGAAGCCATTGACACCGAGTTTCCGGCCGCGCGGCGGTCGCAGGGCCGATATGGACACCGTACCGTGCTCGCGACGCCACTCATGGGCCGAGACGGTCCGCTTGGCGTGTTGAACCTCATGCGCTACGAGGTCGAGCCGTTCACGGAGCGCGAAGTCGCGCTCATCGAAGCGTTCGCGGACCAGGCGGTGATCGCCATCGAGAACGCGAGACTGTTCGAGGAGTTGGAGCGGCGGACCATCGAACTGTCCGAGGCGCTGGCACACCAGACCGCGCTCGGCGGGATCCTGAGGGCCATCGCATCCTCACCGACCGATCTTCAGGCCGTCCTCGATACGCTCTGCGAGAGCGCCGCCCGCCTCTCCACAGCAGACCGCGTCGTCATCCATCGCTTGGAAGGTGGCTCGCTCAGCGGCGCAGCCGAGTTCGGCGTCCCGAACGCGGCCGGGGTCCGGATGTCGGCGCGGGACGGCCCGACCGGCTACCCGGTGGATCGAGGCTCGCCCAGCGGGCGGGCGATCATCGAGAAGCGGGCCATCGTCCTCGAAGACGTGGTCGCACTGTCCCCCGAGGCGTTCCCCAGGGGGGCCAGCCTCCATGCGACGACCGGGCATCGGAGCCTGGTGTCGACCCCGCTCCTGAGCCGGGGCGAGCCGATGGGCGTGCTGAACGCGATGCGGATGGAGGTCCGCCCCTTCACCGAGCGCGAGATCGCGCTCCTCGGGACCTTCGCGGACCAGGCCGTGATCGCCATTGAGAACTCTCGGCTGTTCGAAGAACTCCAGGAAGCGAACCGCCAACTCGAAGATGCGTCCAGGCACAAGAGCGCCTTCTTGGCGAACATGAGCCACGAGCTGCGGACGCCCTTGAACGCCATCATCGGCTACTCGGAAATGCTGCAGGAGGAGGCCGAAGAGATCGGGGAGGACGCCTTCATCCCGGACCTCCAGAAGGTGAACGCGGCCGGCAAGCATCTCTTGGGGCTGATCAACGACATCCTCGACCTCTCCAAGATCGAGGCCGGCCGGATGGACCTCTACATCGAGCCGTTCGAGGTCGCGCAGCTCGTACGCGACGTGGAGGCAATCGTCCAGCCCCTGGTCGAGAAGAACGGCAACCGTCTGGTGATCGAGTGCCCCGAGGATGTCGGCGCGATGCAGGCCGATCTGACGAAGGTCCGGCAGGCGCTGTTCAACCTACTCTCCAACGCCGCCAAGTTCACGGAGCGGGGCACGATCACCTTGACCGCGCAGCGGGAGACGAACGAGTGGGTCACGTTCGCCGTCGCCGACACCGGCATCGGCATGACCGAGGAGCAGCTCGGTCGCCTCTTCGAGGCGTTTAGTCAGGCGGAAGCGAGCACCCGATCGAAGTACGGCGGGACCGGCCTCGGCCTGGCGATCAGCCGGCACTTCTGCCGCCTGATGGGCGGCGACCTCACCGTCACCAGCACCTACGGCCGGGGCTCGACGTTCACCGTCCGCCTGCCAGCGCGGGCCGCAGCCGACGCGGGGTGACGGCGTATGCTAGCGTTTCAGCGCAAGCCAGTCAGGGGGACGGGCGATGAACGAACCGACGCAGCTCAGGGTCACCGTCGACCGCGAGCGCTGCCAGGGCCACAACCGCTGCTACGCCGTCGCACCGGAGCTGTTCGAGCTGGACGAGCTCGGCCACGCTCGCGAGGTCGGCGACGGGATCGTCCCGCCGGCGCTGTGGGAGAAGGCGCGCCTGGCCGAAGCGAACTGCCCCGAGGAGGCCGTCAGCATCCACTCCACCTGAAGACTCCGCCAGACGTCGTGACCAACTGTGTACCGCCGACCGGCAGCAGCGCGCCGTTCCCTGTGGGGCATCTGAGGAGGGCTCAATGGCCGAGCGACCGCCCGCGACCGACTGGGCGACCGACTTCGATCACACCGATCCGCGCTGGGTCAACGACCCCTACCCGATCTGGGATGAGCTGCGGCAGCGCTGCCCGGTCGCGCACACCGATCGCTTCAACGGGGTCTACTTCCCGACCCGGTACGACGACGTCAAGGCGATCACCTACGACACCGAGCACTTCTCGTCGCGGCGGCTGGTCGTCCGCGAGGTGCCGGTCAAGGCCGCGTCGCCGCCGATCACCCTCGATCCGCCCGCGCACGGCCCGGCCCGGCGGATCCTGCTGGCGGCGTTCGCCCCGAACGCCATCAAGGCGCTGGAGGCCAGCACGCGCCAGATCTGCGCCGAGCTGGTCGACCGGATCGCGGAGCAGGATGGCTGCGACGCGGCCGAGGAGTACGCGAAGCACATCCCGGCCCGCGTCATCGCCCACCTGCTCGGCGTCCCTGAGGAGGACGGCGATACGTTCCGGGGCTGGATCCAGGACTCGCTCGAAGAGGGCATCACCAGCTACGAGAAGGCGATGCGCGGCTTCGACGGGATGAGCGACTACTTCCGGGAGCAGGTGGCCGACCGGCGCGCGCGGCGGGCCAGGGGCGAGCCGCTCGGCAACGACCTCGTGAGCACGCTGCTGGACGCCGAGATCGACGGCCGGCCGATCGACGACGACCACCTGGTGAACACGCTCCGGCTGCTCCTGATCGCCGGGATCGACACGACCTGGAGCGCCATCGGGGTCAGCCTCTGGCACCTGGCGACGCACCCCGAGGACCGCGACCGCCTGGTGGCCGAGCCGGAGCTGATCCCGACGGCCGTCGAGGAGCTGCTGCGGGCGTACGCGCCGGTCACGATGGCCCGGCTGATCGTCAAGGAGACCGAGGTCGGCGGCTGCACCTTCCAGGAGGGCCAGATGGTGATGCTGCCGTTCCCCTCCGCGAATCGCGATCCGGAGGCGTTCCCCGATCCCGACAAGGTGATCCTCGACCGGGCCGAGAACCGCCACCTGGCGTTCGGCGTCGGCATCCACCGCTGCCTGGGATCGAACCTGGCCCGGATGGAGCTGCGGGTGGCGCTGGAGGAGTGGCTTCGGCGGATCCCGCGCTTCACCCTCGCCGATCCGGCCGCCGTCACCTGGTCGCAGGGGACGGTGCGCGGGCCGCGCCGCGTACCGGTGACGTTCGGGCACTGACCGTCCCCGGCAGCGCGCTCCAGACGGTCGCCCGGCCGGGGCGTGCGCCCCGGCCGGCTTCGTGGCGCCGTCGACGAGTCAGACGGCGGCGGCGACCCGCTCCGGCGCCGGTGCCTCCGGCCCCTCCGCGTGGCGGATGCTGACCGGCGCGTTCGCCTCGAACGGGCTGGTCAGCCCCAGCTCCTTGCCGATCTCCCGCACGGCCGGCAGGACCTCCTGGCCCAGCAGGCGGATGCAGGTCCTGGTGTCCTCGTGGCTGACGTTGCCGTCGCTGCCCCAGAACGCCATGATGCCCGGCCGGGTCGCCTCCAGGAT
>Ga0075430_100006195_pt1 | contig 10085 bp, 4 predicted proteins | sample RhiMetdeltSRZDD4_FD_75294 | JGI IMG/M metagenome (GOLD analysis project Ga0075430, IMG submission 75294) | Populus rhizosphere microbial communities from Tennessee, USA - Rhizosphere MetaG P. deltoides SRZDD4 | ecosystem: Host-associated > Plants > Roots > Rhizosphere > Soil | place: USA...
ATACCCGGCACTGTCGCCAGCCGCCCGTCCCAGGCCGCCGCCTCGAGGTCCGCCAGTGCCTCGACCCCGAGCCTCTCGTGAATCCGCCCGGCGAGCTGCGGCCCGACGCCCGGCACCGTCGCCAGCAGACGCTCCGGGTCGGATTGACCGCGGAGGCGCTCCAGCAGTGGCGTGGTGCCGTCGCGGGACAGGTGCTCGATCGTGCGGGCCAGCGAGTGGCCGATCTTCGGCAACCGGACCAAGCCTTCGGCGCCCTCGGCGGTCAGGATGTCGGCAACCGGGCGGTCGAGTGAACGGACCACGCCCGCGGCGTCGCGGTAGGCGGCGACGCGGTAGGGGTTAGCCCCTTGCGCGTCGAGCAGTTCGGCGGTCTCCTCCAGCGCATGCGCGACTCGGTCGTTGCCCGCTCCGGGCGGCGCCGTCCCCGTGGCGGCCGAGCGGGGCGGGGCGTCAAAGGAGGCGGTCTCACCCCCTTGACGTTCGGCGTCCGTTGTCTTCATGACGTCACCCGTACCCAGCGGATCCGGCTGAACTGCCAGCCGCCCTCGCTAATCGTGCGTGCCCTGCGGGTGTGTCGGCGTCACCTTCGCCAGCCTCGCCGGCCGCGGGGTCATGCCGGCGACGTGCTCGTGCAGGGCACGCGCTGCGTCCCCGCCGTTGCCATCCCGGCGGCGCAACCGCCCAGGAACATCGCTGCGGCGGCCGCCACGATCACGCTGCCGCCAGTGAGAATCCCTTGTCGCCTGATCTTGTCCTTTCTGTTGGTCCCAAAGGATTGTTCAACCCGACCTGGCTCGGCGGAATCGGGCGCCGGCCTGATTCGCCGCTCCAAGAATCTCCTACGCGCGTAGGGGCACGTCCAACGGTGCGGGCCGTGAGTGCTTCGGAAGCCGAAGAGCTCCGCGACGAATCTCTTCGACGTCCGTTACCCGTCGGGCCCGCCTCCACTTCCACTCCTCGACCGCGCAGAACATGCAAGGCACGATGAACAGGGTGATCAGGCTGACGGCCATCCCCCCTACCGAGGGAATCGCCATCGGCCGCATCACGTCCGAGCCCCGCCCCGTGGCCCAGAAGATGGGCATGAGGCCAAACACGGTCGTGGCAATCGTCATCAGGCAAGGCCGGATGCGCTTGAGGCCGGCCTGGAGCACCGCCTGGCGGATCTCGGCGACCGACCGGAATTCCCGGCCCTTGAAGACGCCTTCGAGGTAGCTGGCCATGACGACGCCGTCGTCGTCCACGACGCCGAAGAGGACGAGGAACCCGACCCACACCGCCACCGACAGGTTCACGCCCCACAGCCCCAGCAGGATAAAGCCGCCGGAGGCCGAGACGACCACGCCGAAGAAGATCACCGGGGCCACCCACCAGCGCTGGAAGCCGAGGTAGAGCATCACGAACATGATCAGCAGCGTGAGGGGCACGAGGACGCGCATCCGCCGCGTGGCGCGGACCTGGTTCTCGAACTGCCCGGACCACTCCCAGTAGTAGCCTGCCGGCACCTTCAGCCGCCCGTCTCTCACCGCCTGGTGGAGCGCGGCCTCGGCATCGCGCACGACCGACACCTCGTCGCGGTCGCGGGTGTTCATGGTGACGTAGCCGACGAGCAGGCCCCGCTCGCCCTTGATCTCCTGCGGGCCCAGCACCGTGCGGACCGTTGCCACCTGAGCCAGCGGCACCTGGGCGCCCGACGCCGTCGGCACGCTCGCCCGCTGGATGCTCTCGACGTCGTCGCGGAAGTCCCGCGCCAGCCGGACGTGGATCGGGTAACGCTCGCGCCCCTCGACCGACTCCATCAGGTTCGTCCCGCCGAGCGACGTCTCGATCACGTCCTGCACGTCGCGGACGTTTACGCCGTAGCGGCCGATGCGGTCGCGGTCGATCTCGATCTCGACGTACGGTTTACCCACGATCCGGTCGGCGACGACGTCGGTGGCGCCCGGCACCTCCCGGAGGATCTGCTCGGCCTGTAGCCCGATCCGCTCGATCTCCCGGAGGTCGGAGCCGTAGATCTTCACGCCCATCATGGCCCGAAAGCCCGTCTGGAGCATGACGAGGCGCGTCTGGATCGGCTGTAGGAACGTGGGCAGAACGCCGGGCATGGCCGTCTTCTCCCGGAGCTCGGCGAGGATCTCCTGCTTGGTGATCCGCCGCTCTACCGGCAGGACGTACGCCAGCGGCACCCGCAGCGGCCGCGGCCAGCCGGAGAAGAAGCGTTGCACCGGCACGGTCCGCCACCGGCTCTCGGGCTTCAGGATGATGACGCTCTCCATCATCCCGATCGGTGCCGGGTCGAGTGCCGACTCGGCCCGGCCGATCTTGCCGACGACGGATTCCACCTCCGGCACGCTGGAGATCGCGAGATCCTGGGCGCTGTTCACCTGCACTGCCTGCGACAGCGACGCCTGCGGCAGCAGCGAAGGCATGTAGAGGAACGCCCCCTCGTCCAGCGGGGGCATGAACTCGCGGCCGATGCCCGGCAGGACGCGGCGCTCGGCCTGCACCCTCAGGCCCGCGGCGGATTCCGCCTCACGCTCGGCCGGGTCCTGGCGCCGCAGCAGGAGCCTGGGGCGCTCGGCGCCGCCCGGTTCCCGCACCCGCTGCCAGCGGAGCTGGTCGAGCTCGAGCAGCGGCCGCGCCACCGCCTCACCCGGCGGCGCGTGCATGAGGCGAGAGAGCCGCGGAGACGCCCGTTCCCGGGCGAACTGGTTCACGGCCCACTCCACCGGGTACAGCGTGTGGTGGATGCCCAGCCAGACCGACAGGCCGATGAACAGGATGACGAGTGGCGCGGCCAGGAACAGCTTTTTGTGGCCGAGCACCCACCCGAGGGCCGGGGTGTAGCCGGCGGCGATGAGGCGGGAGACGCGGTTCTCCTCCAGCGGGACGAACCGCTCCCGCGTCATCCGCACGACGCACAGCGCGACGCCAACGCCGACGGCCGAAGAGATGAGCCAGCCGCGGCCGTGGCCGGCGCCGAGGCCCCGCATGAACAGGGCGTGCGTCACGAGCGTGGCGGCCAGCCCGATCGCGACGGCGACGGCCGCGGTCACTCCCTTGCGCCACTTCACCGGGCGGAACAGGAGGTAGCACAGGAACGGCACAACGGTGACGGCGAGGATCACCGACGAGCCGATGGCGAACGTCTTGGTGAACGCCAGCGGCTTGAACAGCTTGCCCTCCTGGTCGGCGAGGAAGAAGACGGGGATGAACGAGACGATCGTGTTGGAGACGGCGGTAAAGATGGCCGGGCCGACCTCGCTGGCCCCTTCGTAGACGAGCCCGAAGTGCCCCTTCGCCCGCCGCTCCGCGTCGGTCGCCGAGGCGATGCGGCGGTAGATGTTCTCCGACATGATGATGCCCATGTCGGCGACGTCGCCGATGGCGATGGCAAGCCCGGCCAGCGACATGATGTTGCTGTCCACGCCGAAGGCGTACATGAGCACGAACGTGCCGGCGACGGCCAGCGGGAGCGTCGCCAGCACGGTGGCGGTCGTGCGCAGGTGGAGCAGGAAGACGAGGATGACGAGGCTGGCCAGCAGCGCCTCTTCGGAGAGGGCCTGCTTGAGGGTGCCGATTGTCTCGTTGACGATGGTGGTCCTGTCGTAAAACGGGACGATGCGGACCTTGGAGGTCCGGCCGTCGGCAAGGAGCTTTGACGGCATGCCCGGCTCGAGCTGGGCGACCTTCGCCTTCACCCGGTCTACAACTGAGCGAGGGTTTTCGCCGTAGCGCATAAGCACCACCCCGCCCACGGCCTCCACGCCCGCCTTGTCGAGCGCCCCGCGGCGGAACTCCGGGCCGAGCTGCACCGTGGCGACGTTCCGCAGGGTGATCGGCGTGCCGCCGGCCTCTCGGATGACGACCCTCTCCAGGTCCTCGACCGACCTGATGAACCCGACGCCGCGGATGAACGACTCGACGCCGTTGTTTTCGACAACCTTGGCGCCGACGTCGATGTTGCTCTTCCGCACCGCCTCGTACACGTCCACGAGCGTCACGCGGTGGGCGCGGAGCTTGTCGGGGTGGATGTCGATCTGGTACTGCTTGACGAATCCCCCGACGCTGGCGACCTCGCTGACCCCTTCGACGGAGTTGAGCTGGTAGCGGACGTACCAGTCCTGGATGGACCGGAGCTCGGCCAGGTCAAACCCCTCGCCCTCGACGGTGTACCAGTAGACTTGCCCCAGCGCGGTGGCGTCCGGCCCCAGCACCGGCACGACTCCCGCCGGCAGGCGCTGCTGGGCCACGTTCATCCGCTCCAGGACGCGGGAGCGGCCCCAGTAGTAGTCGGCGTCGTCGCGGAAGATGACGAACACCATCGAGAAGCCGAAGCCGGACATCGAGCGGATTGACTTGACGCCGGGCGTGCCGGTGAGGCTCGTGGTGAGCGGGAAGGTGACCTGGTCGTCCACGTCCTGCGGGCTGCGCCCCGGCCAGTCGGCGTAGACGATGACCTGCTTCTCGCCGATGTCGGGGATCGCGTCTACGGGCGTGTTGAGAAGCGCGTAGTAACCAGCGGCGCCGAGGCCGGCGACGATCAGGACCATCAGGAACGGGTTCCTGAGGCACCAGCGGATGACGGCGTTGACGAACATCTCAACCTCTCATCCGGTCAATGCAGATGGCCCGATGACGATGGCGGGGGCGGCGGGGCGCTGTCGCGAGTCGGCCCTTCGCCGTTGTGCCGATGGCCTCCGGCCCCTGCCGCCACGCCGCCCGGGTAGAAGAGGCTGGGCTGGCCGGTGATCTGGAATTGGCTGTCGATCAGGAAGCCGCCGCGGGTGACCACGCGCTCCCCTTCCTCCACGCCCTTGAGCACGGGGAACCATTCGCCGCTCCGCGGACCGAGCACGACTTCGCGCGGCTCGAACCGGCCACGCGACTTCTTGACGTAGACGATGCGTCGCGTGCCGGCGTCCAGAACCGCCGACGACGGTACGGCCAGTGGCTGGTTCGCGGTCTGGTCGCCCTCGCGGCCCGAGTGTGCCTCCGCGGGCGCGGGCCCCGGGACGCGCTCCAGCGGCATATCGCAAATCGGGCACTTTCCCGGCTCGTCCCGCAGCACCTGCGGGTGCATCACGCAGGTGAACTTCCCCTCCACGCCGGTTGGGGCGGCGCTGCCGTCCTCCGCCAGTCTCGCCTTGATGACGGCACTGACGTACATGCCGGGTTTGAGGGTGTGGTCGTTGTTTTCAATCCGGACCGGGACGCGGACGGTGCGGGTCTCGTCCGTGAGGACGGGCTGGACGAAGGTCACCACCCCCGACACCACCCGCCCCGGCAGCGCCTCGGCCGTCAGCTCGACCCGCTGCCCGAAACGTACCCACGGAAGGTCGTACTCGTATAGGTCGAGGTAGACCCAAACCGTGTCGAGGTTGGCGACGCGATACAGAACGTCGCCCGCCTTGAACGCGCTGTTCTGCACGATGGCCTTCTCGATGACCGTCCCGGTAATGGGCGAGAGGAGCGTGACGCGGTCGATGGCCTTCTTCTCCTCGACGAGCCGGTTAATCTGAGCCTCGGTAAGGCCGAAGCGCGCCAGCCTATATTTAGCCATGTCCGTCAGCGGCCCCGTCCCATCCCGGACCGTCAGGAGCAGCTCATCCTGTGCGACGGCCAGGTCCGGGCTCCAAACCTCCGCGAGGTGCTCGCCGGCCTTGATTTGAACGCCCGTGAAGTTGACGAAGAGGCGTTCAACGTAACCGTCCACTCGCGCGGTGACGGTGGCGAGGGAGGATTCGTCGTACTGCACCTTCCCGACCGCACGCAGCTCGCGCGACAGTTCCCGCCGCGCCACCGGCGTCGTTTCGACGGCGGCCATGGCCAGCGCGCGGTCGGAGAGCTGAAGCGACGGGCTGCCGGCAGCGTCACCGTCTGACGCGGACACCTCCGGGACGAGCGGCATCTCGCAAATAGGGCACTTGCCCGGGCGGTCCAGCCGGACCTGGGGGTGCATGGAGCAGGTATAAACCGCGGGCGAAGCGTGAGGCGGGGCACCGTCCCCGCCCGGCCGCGGCCCCCCGGCAAGGCGGCCGGCGACGTAGCCTCCGGCGAGTGCGACGATGACGAACGCGCAAACGGCAAGTACGGTGCGCCGCCGCCTTGCGCGGACGGTGCGGCCTGGTGGAATGTCATCCGGCAGGTTCACGGGCGCCGCGTCGCGGGAAAGTTCGGACACGGTCATGGCGTCACCTCTGTTCCTCTATGGTGATTCTCGACCCGCCGGAGACTCCGGGCGATCAGGCCACGTCCAATTCCGGCTTACGTGGTCGCCGAGGTGGAATAGGAGATTCACCTAGAGCCTTGACGCCTCCGGGGTGGGTCAACCGAGGGAAACGGCTGGAACAAGGGCGGCGATGCGATATGGAAGGTGTTCGACCGCGACGGGACGCCACATCCCGGCGCGGCGGGGGCCGTGGACGGGCCCCCTGCGTGCAGCGTGCCGGCCGGGGTTGCGTTGCCCGATCGCTCATCCAGGTTGATTTACGGAAGGCTTTCCTGGAAGAGAGGTGTCGCCATGCGATCACTCGAGCTGAAGGTTCCGCCGCTCATCGTGGTCCTTGCCGCCGCCGCGCTCGTCTGGGTCGCCGCGCGGGCGGTGCCCGCGTTCGGCGTCACGCTGCCGGCGCGAAGGAGCCTCGCGGCGGGTCTCGCCGTCGCTGGCGCGGTGACGAGCGCGCTCGGCGTCGCCGCATTCCGGCGGGCGCGGACGACTGTGAACCCCATGCGGCCCGAATCGTCGAGCGCGCTGGTCGTGTCGGGGATCTACCGGGTAACGCGAAACCCAATGTACCTCGGGTTCCTGCTGCTACTGCTCGCCTGGGCCGTCCTCCTGTCGAACGCGCTGGCCCTCGCCGTCCTGGCGGCGTTCGTCCTCTACATGAACCGCTTCCAGATCGTGCCCGAAGAGCGGGCGCTAAGTTCCACATTTGGCCCGGCGTACGCCGGATACAAAGCGCGGGTGCGCCGGTGGCTGTGATGGGCTTGTCGAGAGTTCCTGCGGCTCGACCCGCCCCGTTCCGGCTGCGAGTGCCGACGAGCGCTCCATCCTGGCCTGGACCGAGGGCACCGGGCGGACGGCTCCTTTTTAGTGCTCTTTTAGGTGGTCGGCGGGTGCGAAGGTCTGGCTAATTGCCGGTTTCTTTCGGTGGACATGCACTACGATGCATGGGAAGGGCGCAGCTCCTCTCCATCACTTCGTTCGGAGAAACCATGTTACAAGTCCTTGAAGCCCGCCGACTCCTGTCGGCCACGTTGGACGCGGACGGGATTCTGAGGGTCACCGGCACCGCCGGGTCCGACCACATTCGCGTCGGCGTCCACGCCTTAGTCCACGACCACCACCACCACGCGCCGCACCACCAGGTCGTCGTGCAGGAGAATCATTCGATCCAAACGTTTGACGCGGATCAGGTGGTGAGGGTCGCTGTCGATGGCGGCGCCGGGAACGACATGATCGTCGCCGCGCATCTGCCGAAGCCCGCGGTACTTGTCGGCGGCGAGGGCAATGACGTCCTCTTCGGCGGCACCGGCGCCGACAGCCTCTCCGGGGGCGCCGGCAGTGACGTCCTCTACGGCGGCTCCGGCGACGACACGCTGAACGGGGGCACCGGCAGGGACCGCCTCTCCGGCGGCGCCGGCGATGACGTCCTGATCGCGCAAGACAGTGAGCTGGATTACGTCAACGGCGGAATCGGCCACGACCGGGCGATCGTGGACCGCCCCGGGCACGATGGGCACTCGCTTCACCACCGTGACCTCGTCTACCACGTGGAGTTATTCCTAAAAGTCATCTGACGGTAGGTGCGGAGAGATTACCGATCGCAGGGCGGGGTGACCTCCATGAGACACGCGAGTCCCATTGCCGTAGCGGAGTCGCTTGAAGTGCGCAGCCTCTTGACCACATCCGTCGCGGGCGACGCTGCGCCTTGGGACGGCTTTATTGACGCCTCCGCCGCGCTCCAAACCTCCGGCTACACCTTCGAACCCGGCGGCGGGGGCAACCCGAACTACTACGACGGCGACTTCGCCGACTACGACGACGACGGCCTGATGGACCGGGTGGTCCTCAACCGCTACGGCCTGCTGTGGAACACCGGCGGCGGCGTCATGATCCCCGTCTCCAACCAGCGTAACCAGGCATCCCCCGCCAACTCCCAGAAGAACTTCACGGGCTTCAAGCACAACCTGGCCAACGGCGCGGGAGACGACGCCACCCAGTGGGCCGACGTGGACAACGACGGCGACCTCGACGCCGTCACCGGCGGCAACGGGGAGAACTTCATCGTCCAGAGCAACCGCCGCGGGCGCTTCTCCGTCAAGTCCACCAACCTCAACTCCGGCGCCTACGTCAGCGCCTGGCAGATCGTCAGCACCGACCTGGAGAACGACGGCGACGTGGACCTGTCCGTCAGCTCCGGCTTCCCCTTCGACTACTCGCTGCTGGTGAACGACGGGGCCGGCAACTTCACCGACCAGGCGGCCGCCCGCGGCTTGGCGCTGGCCAACGACCCGCCGCAGGGCACCGTCTCCGGCGACGTGGACGGGGACGGCGACTACGACCTCGTCATGCTCAAGGGCAGCCGCCGCGTCACCCCCGGCTTCGGCCTGATCGTCGCCCGCAACGACGGCGCCGGCCGCTTCACCCGCACCCTCAACCCGTTCGCGCGAACCTGGCCGGACCTGCCGGACGTGCGCGTCAACAGCGACTCGAACCAGGCGATGAACCTGGGTGACATCGACGACGACGGCGACCTGGACGTGGTCGTCGCGCTTGGGCTGTTCTTCACGGATCACCAAATATTGAACGAGACCCTCGGCAGCCACCCGGTGGTGTCGCACGCCATCTTCATCAACAACGGCAACGGCAACTTCACCGAGGAGAGCGTCGGGCGGTGGGACGTGACCGGGTACAGCGGCCCGATCCTGCGGGGCGACAACGGGGACCTGGTGGACGTGGACTACGACGGCGACCTCGACTTCGCCGCCCTGCGCCGCGACAGCGACAGCGACATCAAGCTCGTCCAGGTCTACCTCAACGACGGCGCCGGCCGCTTCCGCTACGAGCCGGCGCGGTCCTTCTTCTTCCCGGCCGTCACGGAGGGGTTCGGCAACGACTTCGACTTCACGGACCTTGACGGCGACGGCGCCTACGACGCGTGGGTGGGGTTGGCGGGCGACAAGGTGCGCATCCTGCTGAACACCTACGAGGACCCCGCCGGCCTCCCCGCGGACATGCCGCGAAACGCGCGGGTCGTGGCGCGGGACGCCGGCGGTATCACGCTGGCGTGGCAGGCGCCGCCGTTCGCGTCGGTGGCGCGTTACTACAAGGTGTACCGCTCCACCTCCCCCGGACTGGCCCTGAACGAGCGGGAGTTGCTGCGCACCATCGGCGAGCGGCACCAGGACGAGGCCTTCGCCGCCCCCATCACCCGCCACACGACCACGGCTTACCTGAACGAGCCCGACGTGACGCTGGACGGGTCAAGTAACGAGATCCGATTCACCGACCGCACCGCGCAACCCGGCGTCACCTACTACTACAGCGTGGTCCACGTCGGCACCGAGAACACCGCCAGCCGGCCCACGCCCGAAGTCAGTGGCGCCCTCCCGCCGCCGGACGGTGCCGACGTGACGCCACCCCACCTCGTCATCACCAAGCCGACCGCCGACGAGTGGTCGCAGTTCCCGGAGGTCGTGCTGCACTACGGCGACGGGGACAGCGGGATCGACCCGGCGAGCCTCCGGGTGTCGCTCAACCGGCCGCTCGGCACGGGCGACCCGCTGACGGGCGGGCGTCCGGCCGGCGCAGACCTCAGCGACCTGTTCTTCTACCGGGACGGCAAGGTCTTCATCTCGCCGTTCGAGCCGGAGATGCGGCTGCCCTCCGGCTCCGTCACGCTCACCGTCAGCGTCGCCGACCTGGCGGGCAACCGCGCCACGCGGCAGCGCACGTTCAACGTGAACGTGACGGCCGACCAGTTGCCAGATGCCAGAATCAGCGCCGCCCGCACCGGTGACCCGGCGGTCTTCGCGCTGACCGGCGCCGCCAGCAGCGACTCGGACGGGAAGGTGATGCG
>Ga0075430_100006197_pt1 | contig 10082 bp, 9 predicted proteins | sample RhiMetdeltSRZDD4_FD_75294 | JGI IMG/M metagenome (GOLD analysis project Ga0075430, IMG submission 75294) | Populus rhizosphere microbial communities from Tennessee, USA - Rhizosphere MetaG P. deltoides SRZDD4 | ecosystem: Host-associated > Plants > Roots > Rhizosphere > Soil | place: USA...
ACGTGTTCCCAGAACGAGTAGGTGCCTGCGACGAGTCCCTCGTAGAGCAGGTCGGACACCTGCTTCCGCCGCTCGCGTGCGAGCCGGACACCGCCGCCAGCCGAGCGCACGAGCGCCGGCGGCAGATCCGCGACGCGAACGACCGATGGCCCCTGCAGCCACGCCAGCTGCTCCATCACGTTCTGGAGCTCCCGGACGTTTCCTGGCCACTGATAGCTTTCGAGCGCCAGCAGGGCTTCTTCTGACATCTCGAGCGCGATACCCGTCTGCGCGAGCATGTGCGCCACGAGGCCGCGGATATCTTCCCGGCGATTGCGCAGCGACGGCACTTCGAGGTGGACGACCATGATCCGGTACATCAAATCTTCACGGAACAGCCCTTTCGCCACCATATCGGGAAGATTCCGGTTGGTAGCGGCGATGACCCGCACATCGACCTTTCCCGCGGCGAGGTCCGCACCGACCGGCTTCACTTCCCCGCTTTCCAGAAAGCGCAGCAGCATCGCCTGCATCCGCAGGCTCATTTCGCCCACCTCGTCAAGGAATACCGTGCCCCGATTGCCCAGCTGAAAGAGACCGACCTTGTCGCGATGCGCCCCGGTGAAGCTGCCTTTGACGTGCCCGAACAGCTCCGATTCCAGCAGCGTCTCCGCGACACCGGCGCAGTTGAGTGCCACAAAGGGACGGTCGGCTCGGGACGACCGCGCGTGAATGAATCGCGCGATGAGATCCTTCCCGACACCGCTTTCTCCGGTGATCAGGACTTTTGCGTTGCCGGCCGCCACCCGTGCCGCCGCGGAGCGAAGGCGTTCGAGTGCAGGGCTGTTTCCAACAAGCTTCGGTTCAGAAATGACGTGTGTATGTGTATGCATCATCAATTAGGTAGTACGAGGGGAGCCAACACTCATAACCGTCGCCAGTCCGCGCAGCGAGTCTGGCGACACAGGGCCCAATGTCAGAAACTGCGCAGCCATCCGGAACGGCCAGGCTTGATCGGACGTCTCGGACGTGCGCCTGATCCGTACGGCTTCCGTGCACTCGTGGACCGCGGTTCGTGTCTGCACGAAACCGACCGCGCCTACGTCGACGGCTGACGGACTCTCGAGCACACAGCCGGCAGTGCTTGCCTCCACGACGCGCACCGGCACCCGCCGAGTGAGTGCGCCGATCATGCGTCCAGCGGGCGCGAGCTGCACTCCTTCGAAACCGCCACGAGGAGCAGGTTGAACCATCTTCAAACGAGCCTGCCACCGCAGCGAGCCGTCGTCCATCACCACCTGATTACTGACGACGTGAACGAGCACCGTGTGCGGCTTGGCATCGTGCGCGACCCAAATGTCGAGCAGCAAACGCTCGCCCTGGGGAAGTTGCCGGGGAACGATCACAACCGCATGGTGTGAACCGATCCTGGCGATCTCAACGTCCTGCACCAGGCGCAAACTCCCGACTCCTGGTTGAACGAACTGCACTCTTGCTGCTTGTCGGCGCTCAATCATCGGACTACCGGCCTGTCGCACAGCAACCGGTGTGCCCGTTTGGCACGCCGGGCCAGTGGTGCGGAAGCATTCAATGAATCGCACATGGGCCCTGCACGAGCGCCGTACGGCGCTCGGTTCGCGTCTGCCGGGCGCGAGTCGTTTCGTCTGGTCCCAGGCAGCCACTGCCCGATCCCGCGAGGGGCCGACCGGCCTTTCACCGCGGGAAACATTGGTGATCGCGTCGATCGCATCACTGGCAGTGCCCTTGCCTTTTACTACGCGCAGATGGCGATCGCGCACACTGACCCGAGCGGCTCTCCCGACACTTCCAGCGCAATCTGCGTCGTCATTCCCGCGCGCAACGAGGAGACGTTGATCGGCCGCTGCGTCGCAAGCGTGCTCGCCGCGGGCCTCGAGCGGGCGCATGTCTATGCCATCGACGATGAGTCCACTGATCGGACTGGTGAGATCCTTCACAGCTTCCCCGGCGTGAACGTTCTGAGGAACGAGCCGCGCCGCGGCAAGGCGGGGAGTCTCCGGCACGCCATCGAACACTTTGGACTGGCTGAACGCTATGCGTTCGTCGCCATCCTCGATGCCGACAGTCAGGTGGCGGAAGGCTATTTCGACGCCGTGCAGAAGGCGTTCACGGACGACCCGCAGGCGGTCCTCGTTTGCGGCAGCCCACGCGGTCAGGCCTACAACTACTTGACGGCGTTCAGGACGTTGGAATACGCGCTTTGCCTCTTCATGTACCGGAAAGGCCAGGACAGGGTCGGGGTCATCAACGTTGCGCCAGGATGCGCGTCCGTCTACCGAACGTCGATTCTCAGTTCGCTCGACTGGGACAATGGCACGCTCGTCGAAGACATGGACCTCACGGTCCAGATCCACCGCAAGCGACTTGGCCGAATCAGATTCGCGACTGATGCTGTCGTCTACACGCAGGATCCGCGGCGGCTTCGCGAGTACGTGGGCCAGCTCACACGCTGGCACTGCGGAACATGGCAGGTGCTGCGCCTTCATCGGCTGCCTTTCGGGCGCCAGCGGCTCGACGCCGAGATCGCGTTGCTCACCGGAGAAGGCCTCGCGTACTCGCTACTGGTCCTCGCGATTCCGGTTCTGGCCTGGCTGCACCCCCTCGCGACACTTCGGTGGCTATTGCTCGATCAGTTGGTCCTCGCTTTTGCCGCAGTGGTATGCGCATCGCGCCTGCGCAGGTTGGATGTACTCCTCTGGTTTCCGACCTTCGCGCCGCTGCGCGTCCTTGGATGCATCGTCTTTCTGCGCACGTTCTGGCTGGAAATCGTCCGTCGCCAGACACTGCGGACGTGGTTCTCAGTCGCGCGCTACGACACCGGGAGGTCCCTTGCGTAAAGTCATACCGTTCGCATGTGTTCTGCTTGTCCTGTTCGCTCGCACCGGCGGCGCACAGGAAGTTCCCTCTTCCATCGCGTTTCCGGGTTCGTTCTGGATCTCGGCCGGCGAAGTCGTACCCGCCGAGCGCGGTAACGTTCTTGGTCAGGCCTCGTTCGAGCAGGGAATCACAGTATGGGAACGGGGATCCTGGTTCCTCGTTCCTCACGTCAACCTCTCGGCGATGGCCGATTCGTACGGCTACGCCTGGAACAATCGCCATCCTGCCCGTGCCGCTGTAAAGATCGTTCGCCGGCTGCCCGGCGGTATGGTGCAAGCGGGCGCCGGCATGATGTTCGAACCCAACGCCGAAAGCGACGAGCAATGGCACCCGACGGCCGCCGTGGACTACTGGACTGGTTGGGCGGCTGAAGGAGGCGCACAGCGCGGCGCGAAGTTCGGCGGATATCCCGGGTACGCGTGGGCCAGTTCGGGCCTGATCGCCGGGCGCGATCCGCAAAACTGGATTACGACCGCCGCGGCGCAACAGGGGCTGGTGGTCTTCCGGAGCCAGATCTTCTCGGTCGTGCCCTACGCCGGCGCCGCAGCAAGCTTCGACACCAAGCGCCGCACCTGGGAGAACCGCGTCTCGTACGACGCCGGCGTCAAGCTGGTGCGTCCCATGGTGGGAGGCGTGGTCGAGACCGGCATCGCCGCGCGACGACAGCACGAAGTGCTGACCGGTCAGGTTCATTTTGCGCCCGTTGCTTACGTCAACCTGTGGATTGGCTGGAATCCTCGCTCCCTCTTCAATCGGTGAATACAAATCATGTATCTCAACACTTACGGCGGCTCCGCTCTCTTGCATCTCCTGATTGGCTATCCCCGGCTGATCCTGGTGTTCGGTCTCGCCGGTACCGTCGCCATGACCACCGCTCCACAAGGCCCAGGTCGTTATCTCGGAACTGGTGCCTATATGGCGCAACTGGACGCTGCCTTCAAACCGCGACTGGCCGATGCGGCCATCGAGCAACAGGCGCGGCAGCGTGCGGTCGACATGCTCGAGCGCTTCGATGACGCTGAGATCAGCGAAGCCGTCGCTCAGACGCTGCAGCAGTGCGGCCCGGGCTGCACCGACTTGGCGACGCCGATCGTGATCGCAGACCCGGAGTTGCTGCGACATGTGCTGGTGCTCTACCAGTTGGACCGGGCTGGCAGCGGAGCTCGCTCTGCTGCGACCGGCATCGATGCCACGACAAGCGCTCAACAATGAGTACCCCATTGATCGACTAGTTGGTCACGCAGTTGCCGAGCGTTCGTAGGGAAGCGCCGCCAGCGAATCGTTGGCGCGCGCCGCGGGCCTGAACTCCCGGGCTTCGACGCGACACTCGTGCGCAGCCAGGAAGTTCAACAGCCGCTTGTAATCACTCTGATCCATGCCGAACAACTCGAGGAGACCTCGATAGCTGCCCGCACTCATCGCCAATCCTCGGCGAATGAGCTGTCGGAGATCGGCGCGCGTGATGTCGCGATTGATGAAGAGGGTGTGAACGTCGTCCCAGAATCGCATGCCGCCGGACGTCAGCCCTTCGTAGAGATCGGCCGCAACGGATCGACGACGGTCGTGGATCACATGTTTGTAGTCACGGTGGCTGGTCACGATCGTCCGCGGCAGATCGGACGGCTCCACCGCTCTGCCACTGACCAGCGACACAAGCTGCTCAATGACGTTCTGCAGCTCACGGACATTGCCAGGCCAGCGATACGACTCGAGCAACCGCATGGCATCGTCGCTGATCGTGAGTGCCCCGCCACATTTCGCCAGCAGGTGATACACCAGGGGCGGGATGTCCTGAGAACGTTCGCGCAAAGGGGGCAGCTCGATACGGGTGACGTCGATGCGGTACAGCAGGTCATCCCGGAACAGCCCCTTGTTCACCATCGCGCGAAGGTCGCGGTTGGTCGCCGAAACGATGCGGACGTCGACACGGGCAGAATGCGAGTCCGCGCCGACGCGCCGTAGTTCGCCGGTCTCGAGAAACCGGAGCAGCAGGGCCTGCATTCTCAGACCCATGTCGCCGATCTCATCGAGAAAGATCGTTCCTTTGTGCGCTTGCTCGAAACAGCCAACCTTGTCGCGATACGCGCCCGTAAAGCTCCCTTTCACATGGCCGAACAGCTCGGACTCGAGCAGGGTCTCGGCGATGCCGGCGCAGTTCAGGGCCACGAACGGCTCGGAACGCCGCGCCGACCGGCTGTGAATCAACCGCGCAAATACGTCCTTGCCAACACCGCTCTCTCCCGTAATCAACACCTTGACGTTGCTCGTAGCGACACGAGTCGCCACGCTCACGGCGTGTTCCATCGCGGGGCTCGATCCGACGACGGTCGGAGCGAGTGGATACGGGTCGACGAGGTCGCGAGATGATCTGGTCATTACAGTTCCGCGTGTTGTCGTGTTGCGACCACGCGCTTTCATCACCACCAAAAACAGAATCGTGAGTGCTTACCGTTGGTGATGAATGGAGCAAAGTCACGGCCAAGGCAGAAGAGTCGGGTCTGAGGAGACAGACAAGTAGATATGCACGGCATTGCTTCTGTCGCTGACGCGTGGCTGCACAGCGTGTCAGCGATCTCAATTCTGCTTATCGGTTGGCGACCAGGACTCGGAATTCTGCAAGTCGCAGGATGAAACACTGAGGTACCCGCCGGACTCGAAACGGAACACCAGGATCGTTGTGCTCGCGCTCAAACTCCGGGACGTGGGCGATTGCTGACGTGCGAAGGCGATTGGAGAATGGACTACCTTCTGACGGCTCTCCCGTAGACCTCGAGGCGCGCCACGTTGACGAAGCCGCCCCACCCGTGACCGCTACCTGGCAGGAGATCAGCGAAGCCGATCTCGTCCACTGTGCTTAGATCGGGTTTCTCGACCCACGTCTGCCCTCTTGTCACGACGCGAGAGATATCGAGCGTCAGCCAGCGAATTGAAGCGACGGCATATTCAGATTCGAGAAAAAGCGTGGAGTTGCTGGATGGCGCCCCCTCGCCATAGTCGCCAACGAGCCACGTCCCGTCGGCGAGCTTCACGACCGGCCGGACGACGTGAAAGCCGGAGACGCGAGTCACCCACCGGATGCGAGCGAGCCCAGTCAAATCGACGTAGTTATTCTTGTCGCGAAGCGTCGCTGCTACTGGCGTCTGACATACGCCCGTCCAGAGATTTGGCGGATCCGTGCGCGTGCCGGCGGCGACTTCCTTCGGAGGCGGATTCTGGTTGTAGCCGGCAAGCTGGATGCACGCCGGGCTCGTATGAAGGGGTCAGACCCCTTGAGTGCAATGATGTCAAGGGGTCTGACCCCCTCAGATCCGTTGGAAGTTCTTTTCGACCTCGCGCCGGGTCAGCCGCAGCATGACGGGCCGTCCATGAGGGCATATCGTCGAATACGCCGTGCGACGCAGCTCCTCCAGGATGTGCGCCATCTTCTCCATCGTCAACGGGTAGTTCGCCTTGACGGCGGCATGACAGGCCATCGTCGCGGCGATGCGTTTCAAGGCATCCTCGACCTTCGATCCGCGATCGAGACCTTCGAGATCCTCGGCGAGCGCGCGCAGGGCGATCTCGCAGTGCTCGCGGGTCAGCAAGGCCGGAAATGCCGATACGCGCAGCGAGTCGCCACCGAATTCTTCCACCTCGAACCCGAGTTGCTCGAGCGCGGACCTGTGCGCGGCGAGTGCCTGGCGCGCCGCACCCGACATCTCCACCAGCATCGGCTCGAGGAGGCGCTGACTCTCCAGGCGGCCGCTCGTCAGCCTCTCGGTAATCCGCTCGAACAGCACGCGCTCGTGAGCAACGTGCTGATCGATGATGGCGATCCCATCTTCGTCGACGGCGATGATGAACGTGTCCCTGAACTGGCCTAACGGCATCAGAGGTTTGATGCTTGTCGGTGCGACTCTTCCTTCGCTCGTCGGTGCGATCTCACTCACGCTTGCCGGTGCGATGAGATCGTCGCTTGTCGGTGCGAGTGCGCTTCCGCTTGTCGGTGCGGTTGCGCCAACAGTCCAACGACTGGGAAATACAGCGGAGTAGGCGTGTGGTAACGGCAACGTCGACGGCTGCGGCTCGTTGATCGAAGGCGAACTCAGGTGCAGCTCAGGGGCAGGCCCGCGGCCGAGGGCATCACCAAGCGCACGACGGACAAGTTCGTGGATGAAGGACTGGTCGCGAAACCGGACTTCCGCCTTTGTCGGGTGCACGTTCACGTCCACGGCGTCAGGAGGCATCTCGATGAACAGATGGACCTCGGGGCTTCGCTCCTTGATCGATGCCACGCTGTACGCGTCAATGATCGCGTGAGCGATGGTGCGATCGCGCACAATGCGCCGGTTGATAAAGACGTTCTGTGGCCCACGCGTCGGCCCCTGTTCTGCAAGCGCGGCGATATAACCCACGAGCGTGACGCCCCCGCCATCGCGACGCACATCAACGAGGTCGCTCCGATCGCCGTACAGCTGGTACAAACGATCTCGAAGCGTCGCGACAGGCGGCACCTGCAGGACCTTTCGGCCCGAGCTCGTCAGCGTGAAGCCGACTTCGGGATAGCACAACGCCAGTTGCGTGGCGATGCGGGAGACCTGCGCCGACTCGGCGCCGTCCGACTTCAGAAATTTGCGCCGAGCCGGCAGGTTGTAAAAGACATCGGCGACCTCGATCGAGGTGCCTTCCGGCATGCCCGCTTCCATGACGGACGCGATCGTCCCGCCGTTGACGCGAACGTCCGTTCCTGATTGAGCTCCCCGTGCGCGCGACCGCAAGACGAAATGCGATACCGACGCGATGCTCGGCAGCGCTTCGCCACGAAATCCAAGCGTCGCGATACGCGCCAGGTCGTCGGATCGGTGAATCTTGCTCGTCGCATGGCGCTCGATGGCTAGGCGCGCGTCCTCCGGCTCCATCCCTTCGCCATCGTCCTCGACACGAATCAGCTTCTTACCGCCGTACTCGACCGTGATGACGATGCGGCGTGCGCCGGCGTCGAGCGAGTTCTCGACCAACTCCTTGATGACGGATGCGGGCCGCTCGACGACTTCGCCGGCGGCGATCTGGTTTGCGAGATCGTCTGGTAGACGGTGAATCTTTCCCATCGGCTATGCCGCCACGAAGAACACGACGAAATTTGCCACGAAGAACACGAAGGTCACGATGGTATGGCCTCCGCTTCGCGTCAACGTGACTTCGTGTACTTCGTGTCCTTCGTGGCGCATCTTTTCGTGTCCTTCGTGGCGAAGAGTTTCGTGTCCTTCGTGGCAATCAGATCCACTTGTTCAGACGAAAGACCACCAGCATGGTCAAGCTGATGGCGAACATGATCCCGCTGATCCACCAGAATTGCGCCCCGGCCCCGCCCGGCATATGGGGAAGGTCGATGTTCATCCCCCACATGCCGGTGAGGACGGTGAGCGGCAGGAAGATTGTCGACATCACCGTCAGCACCTTCATGACCTGATTCAGCCGATTCGAGACGCTCGCCAGGTTCACCTCGAGGATGCTCGTCATCCGATCCTGGAACAGGATCACTTCCTCGGTCAGGCGCACGACGTGATCGTAGACGTCGCGAAAGCGAAAGGCCATCTCGTCGGAGATCATCGGAAACTCGCGGCGCGCCAGCCGGCCGATTGCATCGCGCTGCGGGATGAGCACCCGTCGCATGTGCGCCAGCTCACGCTTGATCTTCATGACCTGCGCCACCAGCTGAGAGCGGCCGGCAAGCGCCCGTTCCTCGAGCGTCTCGATGCGCTCTTCGACCGCCTCGGCGATGGGGCGATAATTGTCGACCATCGAGTCTACGATCCGGTGCGTCAGCGCTACCGGGCCTTCGTTGAGCAGGTGCTCGTACTGGCCGCAGGCCTGCCGGAGGCGCTCGATGCTGCGCGACGTTCCGTCGTGCACAGTCACGAGGAAATTGCGTCCGAGGAAGAAGTCGACGTCACGCGTCGAGAACCCGCGCTCCGAGTTGGCCTGGCTGTCGATTCCGTGGAGAACCAGATAGAGGTAGTTGGGATACGGCTCGACTTTCGGAAACTGCAGCGCGCTCCGCGCGTCCTCTACCGAGAGAGGGTGGAAGTGGAACACGTCATTCAGCAGCAGGTACTCATCGTCGGTGGGGGCAGCCAGATCCACCCAGAGCTTCGTTGTCGAGGACGGGTCGAGCCAGGCGGGCTCGACTCGATCCGCCTGTCTCGTCGTACCCCCCTCGTGAAGATAGACGGATATCAATTCCCCGCTTTCATCGAGAGCGCGGCTTGCGCCGCCGCGAGCCGCGCGACCGGGACGCGATACGGCGAGCAGCTCACGTAGTTGAGCCCCACTTTCTCGAAGAAGTGGATCGACGACGGATCACCGCCGTGCTCGCCGCAGATGCCCAGCTTGATATCCGGCCGGGTCTTGCGGCCCTTCGTTACCGCGATGTCGACCAACTGGCCAACCCCGGTCTGGTCGATGGTGGCGAACGGGTTCTTCTTCATGATCTCGAGCTCGGTGTAGGCCGGCAAAAACGAGCCAGAGTCGTCGCGGGACATGCCGAGGCCGGTCTGCGTGAGGTCGTTGGTCCCGAAGCTGAAGAAATCCGCCGACTGCGCGATCTCGTCGGCCGTCAGAGCCCCGCGCGGGATCTCGATCATCGTTCCGACGAGGTACTTGAGCTTGACCTTCTGCTCCGCCTCTACTTCTCGCGCCGCCTGATGGACGACGTCGATTTGCAGATCGAGTTCCTTCTTGAATGCCACGAGGGGAATCATGATCTCGGGCTGTACCTTGATACCCTCCTTCTGGACGATGGCCGCCGCCTCGAACACGGCGCGCGCCTGCATCGCCGAGATCTCCGGATAGCCGATCCCCAGCCGGCAGCCACGGAACCCGAGCATCGGGTTGAACTCGTGGAGCTGCTCCACCCGCGAGTGGATTCTCTCAACCGGCACACCAAGCTTCTTCGCCAGATCCGTCTGCTGCTGCGGGGTGTGCGGGAGGAACTCGTGCAACGGTGGATCCAGGAAACGAATAGTCGCGGGGTAGCCTTTCAACGCGCGAAAGATGCCGGCGAAGTCCTCACGCTGGTACGGCAGGAGCTTGGCGAGCGCTGCCTTCCGTTCTTCGAGTGATTCGGCGAGGATCATCTCGCGCATCGCATCGATGCGATCGCCTTCGAAGAACATGTGCTCGGTGCGGCAGAGGCCGATGCCGACCGC
>Ga0075430_100006199_pt1 | contig 10081 bp, 7 predicted proteins | sample RhiMetdeltSRZDD4_FD_75294 | JGI IMG/M metagenome (GOLD analysis project Ga0075430, IMG submission 75294) | Populus rhizosphere microbial communities from Tennessee, USA - Rhizosphere MetaG P. deltoides SRZDD4 | ecosystem: Host-associated > Plants > Roots > Rhizosphere > Soil | place: USA...
TGGCCTACGTCATCCCCGAGTTCCACAACCCGACCGGCCACCTGATGCCGGCGCGGCTGCGCGAGCAGCTCGCCGCGACGGTGCACGTCACCGGCACCGACCTGGTGGTGGACGAGTCCTTTGTGGAGCTTGCGCTGGACGGCGCGGCGGTGCCGCCGCCGGTGGCGTCGTTCGACCGGCACGCCCGGGTGCTGTCCATCGGCGGGATGAGCAAGCCCTACTGGGGTGGCCTGCGCATCGGCTGGGTACGGGCCGCGGCGCCGGTCGTACAGCGGCTGGTCGCCGAGCGGGTCGGGGCCGACCTGGCCAGCCCGGTGCTGGACCAGCTCGTGGCGGTGCAGCTGCTGCGGCGGGCGGACGAGATCGTCCCGGCCCGCCGGGCCGAGCTGGCCGCCCGGTGCCGCGCACTCGCCGCCGCGCTGCGGGCGCAGCTGCCGGCCTGGCGGTTCACCGTCCCGCCTGGCGGTGTGATGCTCTGGGTCGAGCTGGACGCCCCGGTCTCCAGCGCGCTGGCGCGCGCCGTCGAGGACCTCGGCGTACGGCTGGCACCTGGGCCGCGGTTCGGGCTGGACGGCACCCTCGAGCGCTTCCTGCGCCTGCCGTTCACGCTGCCCGAGGCGGACCTGGTCGAGGCGGTGCACCGCATCGCCACGGCCCGGTACGACCTGGACCGGACCGGCCCGCGGGCATGGCCCGCGGAGCCGGTCATCGCCTGAGCCTTCCGGGCCGCCGTTCGCATCTCCCAAGATCGCGATCGCGGCAGCCGATGTGCGGTAGGACTGCACAACTGGCGCCGACGATCGCGATCTTGGTGTGACGCCGCCGTGGCGTCGGGCGACATATCCCCCGAAATGCACCTACGTGGTCGGGTCGCTGGCGGTGCCGCCCCGACGGTCACCCTCGTCCGAGGATCCGGGTCAGATCTCGGCCAGCGCGCCGGCGTACATCTGGTCGATATCGCCCGCGAAGTTCTTCTCCACGTCGCGGCGCTTGACCTTCATCGACGGCGTGATCTCCCCGTCCTCGATGGTCAGGTCGCGCGGCAGGATGCGGAACTTCTTGATGGTCTCCCAGCGGTTGAGCTTCTCGTTGAGCTCCTTGACGTAGCCGGCGACCATGGCCTCGACCTCGGGGGAGGAGACCACCTCCGCGTACGGCTTGCCTTCCAGCGGCCCGCCGGCGGCCCACCCGGCCAGCGCGTCCGGGTCCAGCGTGACCAGCATGGTGCAGAAGTTGCGGGCCTGCCCGACGACGACCGCCTGCGAGGTGTAGGGGCAGATCGACTTGAACAGCCCCTCGATGTGCGACGGGGCCACGTACTTGCCGCCCGAGGTCTTGATCAGGTCCTTCTTGCGGTCGGTGATGCGCAGGAAGCCCTCGCTGTCCATCTCACCGATGTCCCCGGTGCGGAAGAACCCGTCCTCGGTGAACGCGGCCGCGGTCTCGTCCGGCAGGTTGTGGTACCCGCGCATCACCCCCACGCCGCGGACGAGGATCTCGCCGTCGGTGTCGAGCTTGCACTCCAGGTCGGCAATTGCCTGGCCCACCGTGCCGATGCGCAGCGCGCCAGGGCGGTTGACGAAGTTGCCGGCGGAGGTCTCGGTGAGGCCGTACCCCTCCAGGATGGGCAGGCCCGCGGCGGCGAAGAACTCGGCGATCTCCTTGCTGAGCGGCGCGGCGCCGGAGACCAGCACCCGGATCCGCCCGCCGAGGCGGTCCTGGAGCTTGCTGAAGACCAGCCGGTTCGCCAGGGCGTAGCGCCGCCGCAGCCCCGCCGGGACCGGCTTGCCCGCCTGCTCCAGGGCGACCTTGCGCAGGCCGGTGCGTACCGCCCAGGCGAAGATCTTGGCCTTGGCGCCGCCGGCGGCCTGGGCACTGGTGACCGCCCGGTTGTAGACCTTCTCGAACACCCGCGGGGCGGCGCACATCAGCGTCGGCCGGATCAGGGCGAGGTTGTCGATGATCTTGTCCTGCCGGCCGTCCACATAGGTGGGCAGGCCGATGTGGGTGATGCCGCACAGCAGCGTCTTGCCGAACGAGTGGGACAGCGGCAGCCACAGGTACTGCAGGTCGTCGGTGCGCATCAGGCCGACGGAGGCCTGCGCGACGCCCTCCCAGCACCAGCCGGCGTGGAGCAGCTCCACGCCCTTGGGGCGGCCGGTGGTGCCCGAGGTGTAGATCAGCGTGGCCAGGTGGTCCGGCTGGATCTGCGCCACCACGTCGTCGATGAGGCTGGGCTCCGCGGCGAGCGCCTCGGCACCGCGCCGCTCCAGCTCGGCGAGGGTCAGCTGGGGTACGGCGGCGCCGGCGGCCGGCTCCCCGTCCATGAGTACGACGTGGGTCAGCTCGGGCAGGTCGGCGCCCTCGATCTTGGCGGCCTGGGTCGGGTTCTCCGCGACCAGCACCCGCGACCCCGAGTCCCGCAGGATGTACGCCGCGTCCTCAGCCTCGGTTGTCGGGTAGACCGTCGTGGTGGCGCCGCCAGCGCACATGATGCCGAAGTCGGCGAGGATCCAGTCGAGCCTGGTGCTGGCCAGGATCGCGACCCGGTCCTCGCTGCCCACCCCGAGCGAGCGCAGCCCGGCCCCGATGGCCTTGGCCCGGCTCGCCACCTCGGCCCAGGTCAGCCAGACGGCGCTGCCGTCGGGGCCTGGATGGCCGAACGCCTGTGCGTCCGGGGACTTCGCGACCCGGGCGAGGATCATATCCGGGATGGACTTGTATGGAACTTCCAGCTTCATGGCCGGCCCTGCCTTCGTCTGCCTTCGTGACAGCGGTCACGCTTACTGCCGTTTGCCGAAAGTATTGCGTACTCCGGTCCGGCGGCCATTCCTCCACCTGGTCCTTCCGCTCGTGGTCCCTTCGCCTCGTGCGGTCCCTTCGCCTCGTGGTCCCCTCGCCTCGTGGCTCCTTGGGTCAGGCTGGCCTGCTGCGGTCGGGCGGGTGCGCCGCGAGCGGAGGGCTCGGGGGCTGGGACGTGGGCGGTCAGCTGGACACGTCCCGGACGGCGAAGCGGGCCCAGGCGGCGCTGAAGAACACGGCGGTGTAGACGGCCGCAGAGGCCAGCCCGCCCCATACCGAGCCGGTGGCGACCGGGTCGCGCAGCAGGTCGCCGAAGGCCAGCCAGTAGTGCGTCGGCAGGAACTGGTGCACGCTGGACAGCTGCGGAATCTCGTTGAGGATATGGCTGGTGATCGCGACCATGACCACCGCGATCGTGGCGCCGATGGGCTGCTCGGTCAGCGTCGACACGAACAGCCCGATCGCGCCCAGGCCGACCAGGCACGCGGCCAGGTAGCCGGTGACCAGCAGCACCCGGCCCACGCCCGCCCAGAACGGCAGCTGCGTGCCGGAGAGGGTGGTGAACGGGCCGCCGCCGAACAGGGCCAGCCCGAGGCCCGCGCCGACGACGGCCACCAGCAGCGTGGCCGCGAGCGCGAACACCGCGATCGCGGCGAACTTCACCACGAGCAGCCGGGTCCGGTGCACCGGGACGGGCAGCAGGTAGCGCAGGGTGCCCAGGTTCGCCTCGCCGGCGACCGAGTCCCCGGCGATGGCGCCCACCGCCAGGGGCAGGAAGAGCGGCAGCTCCAGCACGAGCGCGGCCAGCGCTACGAACAGCCCGTTGCCGGCGATGTTGGACAGGAAGTTCGGGCCCTCACCAGGCGCGGGCTCGGCGAGCCGCACCGCGACCGCTACCACCACCGGTACGGCGGCCAGCACGGCCAGGCCCGCCCAGTTGCGCCGACGGCCGAAGATCAGCCACAGCTCGGAGCGGAAGAACCGGGTCGACAGCCGCCGCGGGGCCGCCGGCCCGCCGGCCGTCAGCTGCTCGGCGGGGGCCGGCGGCCGCCCCGCGGGTGCGGCAGGCGGCCCCGCGGGTGCCGCAGGCGGCCCCGCGGGTGCGGCAGACGGCCCCGCGGGTGCTGCTGGCCCGACGGCCGCTGGCGCCTCAGCCGCTGACATCGAAGCCCTCCCCGGTCAGCCCGACGAACATCTCCTCCAGGTCCGGCGCGAGCACCGCGAAGCCGCGTACCGGGACGTCCTCGCCGACGAGCGCGGCCACGACCTTCTCCGGGGCGACCTCACCGAGCAGCGCGGTGACCGTGTCCCCGGCGACGGTCACGTCGGAGAGGCCCAGCCCGGCCAGCGTACGGGCGGCGCCGGCCGGGTCACCCGTACGCACCTGTGCCCGCGGGGCGGCGCGCGAGCGCAGGTCGGCGAGGGAGTCCTGGGCGACGAGCCGGCCCAGGTGCATCACGCCGACGTGGGTGCAGACCTGCTCCACCTCGGAGAGCAGGTGGGTGGAGAGCAGCACGGTGGCCCCACCGGCGGCCAGCGACGTGAGCAGTGCCCGCACCTCGCGGGTGCCCTGCGGGTCCAGGCCGTTGGTCGGCTCGTCGAGCACCAGCAGCTCGCGCGGGCGCAGCACGGTCGAGGCGAGCGCCAGCCGCTGCCGCATGCCCAGGGAGTAGGCGCGGTACCGCTTGCGGGCCGCGGCCAGCAGCCCCACCCGGTCCAGCGCCGCGTCGATCCGCCGGGCGGCGGTCCGGGGGTCGACGGTGCGGTCCGCCGCGTCGAGCCGGCGCAGGTTGTCCCGCCCGGACAGGTACGGGTGGAACGCCGGCCCCTCGACGAGCGAGCCGACCCGGGGCAGCGCCCGGGCCGCCCCGGCCGGCATCGCCTCGCCGAGCAGCGCGTGCCGCCCGGCGGTCGGGCGGACCAGCCCGAGCAGCAGCCGGATCGTGGTGGTCTTGCCAGAGCCGTTGGGCCCCAGGAAGCCGTAGACCGCCCCGGCCGGCACGCGCAGGTCGATGCGGTCCACGGCGACCTGCCCGGAGTGGAACCGCTTGGTCAGCCCCTCGGAGGAGATGGCGGCCGGCGTTGGCCGATCTTCTGCGGCAACCGGCGGCCGCCGCTCCGCGGCAACCGGCGCCGGTAGCCCCTCCGTGGCCACCGGCGCCGGCCGGACGTGCTCAGCCACCCGCGGCCGCTGCTTCGTACAGCCGCTCGGGGGTCACGGCGCCGACCAGCAGCCGGCCGTCGTCGGTCAGCAGCGCGGTGAGCAGCCGGGACCGCAGCAGCCGGCCGCTGCCCCAATCGCCCTTCACCGTGGGCAGGCTGTTCAGCAGTACGCCGAACGGCAGGTCCCCCGTCCCACCAGCCGTCGGCACCCGGGCCACCAGCACGGCGGTCCACGCCTCACCCACGACCCTCGGCTGCAGACCGGTCCGGTCCGGGTCCCTCGGCTTGCCAGGCAGCTCGGGCAGCGCCGGTTTGTCGGGGAACGCCGGAGCGCCGGCCTCGCCCGGCCGCACCGGCTTGTCGGGCTGTGCCGGAGCGCCGGCGCCGCCGGGCGGTACCGGCTTGTGGGGCATTGCGCCCCCACCCGGCAGGCCGCCCTCCTCCACCCGGGTGCCGGGCGGCGGGGTGAACCGGAAGTGCTCCTCACCCGGGCGGGCGAAGCTCACCTGGCGGAAGCCGACCTCAAACGCTGGCGTGGGGTGGCCCTTGGCGAGCACCTGGACCCGCAGGGGCAGGTGCCGCTCGCCGTCGACCGCCACCCGTACCTGGCGCACCAGCGACGCCTCGTCCCGCGGCGCGAGCACCAGCTCGTACGCGGAGCGGCCGGCGATGGTCGTGTTGGCCGCGGTGGAGACCACGGTGCTGGGGTCGAGCGCGGCGAGCACCCGGTCCGCCAGCTCCTGCGGGGTGGCCGGCAGCCGGTTCGGGTCGAGCAGCGGGCCGTCCGGCATGGACAGTCCCGGCGGCAGCTTGTGGTGCGTTGCCGACTGCTCCTTGCTGGACCAGATCCACAGGTCCTGGCCGTTGCGGATGATGTCCGACTCGCCCAGCGTGCCGAGCAGCGCCAGCCGGACCTTGTCCGGGCCGGAGTACCACACCCGCAGCGTGTGGAAGCCGTTGAGCAGGGCGCCGAGCTGTCCGCTGCCGGCCATGCCCGGCAGCGCCGGTAGGCCGAGGTCGGCGCGCAGCACCACGGTGCCGGAGAGCGCCTCCAGCCGCGCGGTCTGCAGGTCCACCAGCAGCTGCGCGGCGCTGCGCTCCGGCAGCTCCGGCTGGGCCGCGGCGCGCAGGGCGGTGGTCGCTCCGCCCACCCCGGCCACAGCCAGCGCCACCCCCACCGGGACGGCCCAGCGTACGAACGAACGGGCCATGGTCCACCCTCCCCGTCTGGTCGGTACCCCGTCGCAGACCATCCTGCCCGCGCCAACCTGTGGCCCACCTGAGAGACGGCGCGCCCGGGACGGGCGTTGCCATGCCACGCTGGGTTGCGTGCGGCTGCTCGTGGTGGAGGACGAGCCCCGGTTGGCGCGCGCCCTGCAACGGGGGCTGGCCGCCGAGGGCTACGTGGTGGACGTCGCGGCCGACGGCCCCAGCGGGCTGGACGCGGTCCGGCACGGCGGCTACGACGCGGTCGTGCTCGACATCATGCTGCCCGGCCTGTCCGGCTACCGGGTGGTGCGGGCGATGCGGGAGGAGGGCAACTGGGTGCCGGTGCTCATGCTCTCCGCAAAGGACGGCGAGTACGACCAGGCCGACGGCTTGGACCTGGGGGCCGACGACTACCTCACCAAGCCGTTCTCCTTCGTGGTCCTGCTGGCCCGGCTGCGTGCCCTGCTGCGCCGCGGCGCGCCGGAGCGCCCGCCGGTGCTGGCGGTGGGGACGCTGACACTGGACCCGGCGACCCGGCGGGTGGCCCGCGGCGAGACCGAGATCTCCCTGACCGGGCGGGAGTTCGCGCTGCTGGAGTACCTGATGCGCCACGCCGACCGGGTGGTCACAAAGACCGAGCTGCTCGACCACGTGTGGGATGCGGCGGCGGAGACCGACGCCAACCTGGTCGAGGTGTACGTCGGCTACCTGCGCCGCAAGATCGATACCCCGTTCGGGCGGCAGTCGGTACGCACCGTGCGGGGCGCCGGCTACCGGCTGGTCGAGTGAGCCGGTGATGGAGCGGGCATGAGCTGGTTGCGGCGGCTGACGCTGCGGGCGCGCCTGATCCTCATCGGCACCGCCGGTATCGGCGTGGGCCTCGCCGTCGGCGGCCTGGTGCTCGTCACCGTGCTGCACGTGGTGCTGCAGCGGGCGCTGGACGACGGGGCCCGCCAGACCGCGGCCGACGTGGCCGGCCTGGTCGCGCAGGGCCACCTCACCGACCCGATCCCCACCACCGGTACGCAGATCGTGCAGGTGCTCGACGGCGAGGGCCGGGTCCGGGCCGCCTCGGTCGGCGCGGACCGGCTGGTGCCACTGCTCGACCCGCGGCGGCTGGCCGCGGCACGGGCCGGTGCCGTGGTGGCGGTGGACGGGGAGTCCGCCGGCCGGGACGGGCGGCTGCGGGTGGTGGCCGCACCGGCCGGGACACCGGGCGAGCCGCGTACCGTCGTCGTGGCCGCGCCGGCCCAGGACCTGGAGGCGGCGGTGGGCACGCTGCGGGTGGCGCTGGCGGTGACCTACCCGCTGCTGCTCGCGGCGCTGGCGCTGCTCGCCTGGCGGGTGGTCGGCTGGACGCTGCGGCCGGTGGAGGCGCTGCGCCGCGGCGCTGAGGAGATCACCGGCGCGGAGGAGATCACCGGCGCCGCGGGCGGGGGCCGGCTGCCGGTGCCGGACGGCCGCGACGAGGTGCACCGGCTCGCAGTCACCCTCAACGGCATGCTGGACCGGCTGGAAGCGGCCCGGACCCGGCAGCGGGCCTTTGTCGGCGACGCAGCCCACGAGCTGCGCAGCCCGCTGGCGAGCCTGTGCACGCAGCTCGAGGTCGCCGAGCGGCTGGGCGAGCGGGTGCCCCCGGCGGACCTGCTGCCCGAGGTCGACCGGCTCGGCCGGCTCGTGGACGGCCTGCTGCTGCTGGCCCGGGCCGACGAGGGCGACCCGCGGCTGGCGCGGCGGCAGCCGGTCGAGCTGACCGCCCTGCTCGCCACGGTGGCGGCCGACCACGCCGCCGCCCGGGTGCCGGTGACCGCGGCGACCGGCGATCCACAGTGGACGGTCGGGGACCCGGACGGGCTCCGCCGCGTGGTGGACAACCTGGTGCGCAACGCCGTACGCCACGCCCGCTCCAGGGTCGGGCTCGCGGCAGCGCCGGACGCCGGCGGCGTCGCGGTGACCGTCGTCGACGACGGCCCGGGGATCGCCCCGGCCGACCGGGACCGGGTGTTCGACCGCTTCACCCGCCTGGACGACGCGCGGGCCCGGGACGGCTCGGCCGAGGGCGCCGGCCTGGGCCTGGCGATCGTGCGCGAGCTGGTACGCCGGCACGGCGGCTCGGTCACGCTGGACGACGCCGGGCCGGGCCTGCGGGCCACGGTCCGGCTTCCGGCCGGCAGCTACGGCGCGCCGCCGGCCGATACGGGGCGCCGAGCGGAGCCGGCCGGCGGTCAGCTCAGTGCAGCAGGTCCTTGAGCGAGGCGAGCGGGCTGCCATCCGGTCCGGCCAGCTCGACCCGGGCGGCGTCGCGCCGGCCCCACAGGTACATCACCAGCTCGCCGGGCGCCCCGGTGACCCGCGCCGCGGGCCCGCCGGCGCCCGCGGCCAGCTCCCCGAAGCCGGGCGCGTGCAGGGTGACCGTCACGGGCAGGCGGCGCAGGTGCATCTTTGCCAGCCCACCGGTACGGCCCCACAGGTCGGCCTCGAACGCCGCGTCGAGCTGGCGCGGCTGCCACCCGGGCTGGGCCCGGCGCACGTCCTCGTGGTGGACGAAGAACTCGACGGTGTTGGCGGCCCGGTCGGCCGCCTCCCACGCCGAGAAGCTCCACCACGGCGGGGTGCGCACCTGCTCGACCAGCTTGGGGTAGGGCTGGGCGGCGATCGACGACTGCACCTTGTCCAGCCAGCCCGCCAGGACGGGCAGCAGGATGCCGGGGGCTGCGTCGGCCCGGCGCTCGCGCACCACCAGGTGGGCGGCGAGGTCTCGGGCGGTCCAGCCGGCGCACAGCGTCGGCGCCTGCGGGCCCACCTCGGCGAGCAGGTCGGCCAGGGCGTGGCGCTCGGCGCGGGCGTAGTTGACTGCGGTCACAACAGGCGATCGTAGCGGTCGGGTTCAGGACGCAGAATGTAAGGACCGGTTGGCGGACGGATCGCGTACAGTCCTGCGGGGAGGGGTGCGGTGGCAGACGACGGGGTCGAGGTGGGGCCGACCCACCGGCGGGGGGTCCTCGGGCGGGGGCTGGGAGTGCTCTGGCGGGCGATCCGCGACGAGCCCCGGATCTTCACGGTGGCGGTGGCCGGCAGCAGCCTGTTCGGCATGCTGACGATCGGCACCGCGTACGTCGTCGGCGCGGTGGTCGGGCGGGTGGTGATCCCGTCGATCGAGCGCGGGCAGGTCGCCCCGGCGGCGCTCGGCGCCGGCGCCGGCGTGCTCATGGCGCTCAGCGTGCTGCGGGTAGGCGGCATCTTCGCCCGGCGGCTGGGCGCCGGCGTCATGCAGTACCGGCTCCAGGCGCGCTACCGCCGCCAGGTCACCCGCAAGTACCTGGACCTGCCGGTCGCCTGGCACCAGCGCAACTCCACCGGCACGCTGCTGTCCAACGCCAACGCGGACGTCGAGGCCGCCTGGTACCCGATCGCGCCGCTGCCCTTCGCCGTCGGCACGCTGGTCATGCTGGTCGCCGCGGTCGGCTCGCTGTTCGCCGTGGACTGGGTGCTGGCCCTCGTCGGCTGCGCGATCTTCCCGGCGCTGTTCAGCCTCAACGTCGCCTACTCCCGGCGGATGGCGCCCCGGCAGGCCCGGGCGCAGCGGCTGCGGGCCGAGGTCAGCTCGATCGCCCACGAGAGCTTCGACGGCGCCCTGGTGGTCAAGACCATGGGCCACGAGGCGGCGGAGACCGCGCGGTTCGGCGACCGGGCGGGCCAGCTGCGCGACGCGCTGATCCAGGTCGGCCGGGTCCGCGGCGCGTTCGACCCGGTCCTGGAGACCCTGCCCAGCCTCGGCACGCTCGCCGTCCTCGTGGTCGGCACGGTGCGGCTGCGCCAGGGCGCCGTCGACATCGCCGACGTGGTGAGCGTCGCGTTCCTGTTCACCGTGCTCGCGTTCCCGGTGCGCGCGATCGGCTGGGTGCTC
>Ga0075430_100006200_pt1 | contig 10081 bp, 17 predicted proteins | sample RhiMetdeltSRZDD4_FD_75294 | JGI IMG/M metagenome (GOLD analysis project Ga0075430, IMG submission 75294) | Populus rhizosphere microbial communities from Tennessee, USA - Rhizosphere MetaG P. deltoides SRZDD4 | ecosystem: Host-associated > Plants > Roots > Rhizosphere > Soil | place: USA...
AGGGTGCCGAATTCCAGGGCGGCCTCTTCTGGGCGCGGGTCCCAAGGATGGCTGTGGAGGAGAGGCACCCAGTGATGGACGAATACGCGGAACGTGAACGCGAAGGCCTAGAGATGGTTCTCGGTGGACTGCTTCAGGGCTTGGAGTTCATGCCTGAGGACTCGGTTTCGGCGCTGGCGCTTTCGCCGCTCGTGTCTGACGTCGAGTACCGGCTCGAAGACCTTTCCCGGATTCCGCGACCGAAGACGCAAGGTCGCGTGATGCGGCGTCGACGCGGGCTGTAGCGCCCTCGATCTTCTCCAGGATTCTCGATTGTCGATCTAGCAGTTGGTTCTGCTTCTTTAGGAGCCCCTCCACACTTTCGAGTAGGGCGACAAGTCGTGCCTGGTCGGTGTCGAGCGGCTTGGATAGGTCCGGCGTCGAGGTCTTGTCGGGCGCCGGCACGATGAAGTAGGAGGGGTCGACCTCAAGCGCCTGCGCAATTGGTGCGAGGTCTTGCGGTTGGTGTCGGCCCCGTTCCCACCGGGATACCTGATCGCTAGTCGCTTTTCCCGCTATACGCAGGGCAACTTGGGCTTGCGTGAGGCCGAGTTCTTCTCGGCGTTCGCGCATCCGTGCGCCGACTCGTTCGGCCATTTCCGCTGCCATTAGTTGGAACCTAAGGCGGCGGGCACTGTTTGTCGTGGGCAATCGCCGCGACATGATTTGACTAGGCATGATGTAAGGAGTATCTTGGTCACATCGTGTCTAGTCAACTTAGTCGGCAGATCGGGGCCAATCTGAAGGCCGCCCGTCTGCGGAAGCACCTGACGCAGACGGCTCTCGGTGACCTAGTCGGTTGTGACGGGTTCCAGATCAGTCGCTGGGAGCGCGGGCGCCACCAGCCCAGCAATGAGGCGCTGATGGCGCTCGCCGAAGCACTCGGAGTCGACTACTTCGACTTCTTCCGCGAGGAGGCCGCAGCATGAGCGCGCCCGCTACCAATCTTGACCCCGGCCAAGGGTGCACCGACATCCATGCAGACAACGCCGGGGTCAACCAACTTCGCCCCGTCCACGCCTCCAAGGACACCCATGCTGAAGTCGACGGGGCGGACTCTTTGCGCGACATCGTTCGCGCCTACCTCGCGCAGTCCGAGGAAGCTGACCCGCGTGTCATCGCGCGGGCCATCGCCGCAGATCTGCCCACTGCCGCCGTCGCAGACGCGCTCCTGGAAGGCGTCCACTGCGTCGTCGCGAGCACGATCCGCGCTGAGCGCAGCCGTGCTGCCAGGGACGCGCCGCAGCCGTCCGCAAAGTGGGACAACGTCCGCGAGGCGGTCGCTACCAGCCCGGACATCTTCATGCGTCGGTACAAGACGCCTGACGGCTGGAAGTTCCTCGGCGATTTCACGAAGGCAGACGCGGAGTGGAATCGCGACGAGCACGCGAAACTCGCGAGTGCTCTGAGTCAGCGCGCTACTGCGTTCGATCTGCTCGCCGAGCGTCTGCGTCCCAAGGGCTTGCTCCGGGACCAGTTGAAGGCGGAGCAGGTCGAGGAGATCTTCAATGCTTGACCCGGGCCCCTTCACCGTCGGCGCCCAGACCTACGACGCCCGGGTCAAGCGTTCAACGCTTGCCGGGGACCATGAAGCTCTCGACACCCATGGGCTAGCCGTCCCCGGCGCCACCTTCCCGACGATCAAAGATGCGACGGCGCCCAAATTTGCCGCATCGTCGGGAACCACCTTGCCGCCGACCAGCGCAGCCGCGCCGCCCATGCTTCAACCGTCGGCGGCACCCATCTCGCAGCCGACCGAAACTGTCACGCAACCCATGGGGGGTTCGTCGGCTGCGTCCACCCTCCTGCCGCCCAAACCGTCCACGACACCCAACGGTTCCTCGGCGGCGGGAGCCACTGCCTACGGGGCCGAGCACCAGCGCATCCGCGCGCTCATCGACCTCGATACCACCTCCGACCCCGGCCATGCCATGGACGACGACCACATAAATCCCGCTGGGGCGGACCTTCACGACGCGCTCCTAGCCGTCCTCGCCGACGCGCTCGACGACCTCGAACGCGTCCGCATCGCCACACAGAACCGCGTCCGCTCACTCCAGCAAGTCAAGGGCCTCGAAGGCACCAAGTTCGAAGCCAACCTCGCGGATCTCCTCGACTCGCTCGCCGCGCTGGAGAAGAAGGCCACGCTGGACCTGCAACGAGCGATGCGCCTACACCCGCTCGGAGCGCACGTCAAGGCCACCAAGGGACTCGGCGAGAAGCAGGCCGCGCGCCTCCTCGCCGCGATCGGCAACCCGGCCGACCGGCCGAACCCCGCGAAGCTGTGGCAGTACGCCGGCCACGGCGACCCGCTCCGGTCTCGCAAACGCAAGGGGCAGGTCGTCGAGTTCAACCCGACGGCGAAGATGCGCGTCCATCTTTGCGCCGAGTCGGCAATGAAGACCCGGTGCGGAGCGTGCACGGAGGCTGCCAAGGCCACGCGACCACCGGAACCCGAACATGCGGCGCCTTGGCAGCCTCCGCACGACTGCACCTGCCCCACAACGCACCCGCTCCGCGCCGTCTACGACCGCGAACGCCTGAAGTGGGCTGACCGCGACACCAGCGACGGCCACAAGCACAACCACGCCCTCCGCATCGTCGGCAAGACAATCCTGCTCGACCTCTGGAAAGCCGCGAGGGCCGCCGCATGAAACTCGGCATCACGTGCAACGCCGACGTGTCCTCCGACGGCATCACGTGCAACGCCGACGTGTCCTCCGAACGCGTCCGCCAAGCACCCACGCCGAGCCAGTCCGCGCAAGCCGGGTACGCGTCCAGGCTCGACTCACGCGGCTGCAAGGTCCTCAACTACGCGCTCCACGCGGCCCTCATCGCAGGCAAGAACTACATCGCGCCCGAGCACCTACTCGCTGGCATCGCCGAGGAAGAACGGAGCGACGCATGACCGCTATCGCCGAACCCGCAGTCCAACTCGACTGGGAGCAGATCGCCCGCGCCAGCGCGCACCCGATCCAGATCGCAATCCTCGAACTGCTCGCCGTCGTCGCTGACCGCTCAGACCCGGCCCGCACCCCCACCGACCTCGCGGCCGTGCTCGACAAGCCGCTCGGCGTTGTCGCCTACCACGTCCGCATGCTCGCCGGCCGCGGGCTGATCCACCAGGTCCGCACGCAGCCCGTCCGCGGCGCGCTCCAGCACTACTACACGCTCGCTGAAGGAGTCCTCGCATGACCAACCCGTACTTCCTGTCCAAGGGCAACCACTCGGCCGAGAGCGGCCAGCGCTGCGCGATGGAGTGGGTCTCGTACATCGCTGGGCTCCAGCACACGGACCAGCCGGAGTGCGTTGACCTGCCGTTGCGGACGTTCTGCATCAGCTTCAACGACGCGCTCGACGATCAGAGCCGTCAGCGGCTGCGCCCGTATTTGGCGCGTTGCATCGGGACCGCGGGCGATGGCCGGACGCGGGAGCGAGGGTTTTTGTGCTTGGACTGGCTGGTGCGTGAGCACACGCCAGCGTGGCTGGCTCTCGCCGGGCTGGAGATGGAGGCGGGGCGGCTGCGTTCGTTGGCGGCGATCGTGGATCTCGGTTCGGCGCGGGCGGCAGGGCCGGCCGTGCGAGAGGCGAGAAAGAGAGCAGCCGCTGCGTGGGCCGCTGCGTGGGCCGCTGCGTGGGCCGCTGCGTGGGACGCTGCGTGGGCCGCTGCGTGGGCCGCTCTCGCGCCCACCGTCAAACGCCTCCAGGACTCCGGGTTCGCGCTGCTGGAACGGATGCTGCCGACGATCGCCGTCGACCTTCCCGTTGGTGTGGCTGGGCGGGCGGCTGAGGTGTGCGACACGGCTATCGGGCGGGGGTGACATGAAGCTCTCTGACCCCGTCCTCAACGAGGTGTTCATCGAATGGGCCGGGTGGCAGACGCTCGTCGAGACCGTCATGCCCGGCCGCACGCAGGCGAGGGACGTCGACCCGCTCACGGTCCACGACACGCTCTCGCACCTCAGCGTCGAGGAGTGGGGGCGGCTCGCTCACATGATGATCGCCCGGGGGCACGCCGACACGATCGATGAGGCGATGAGCCTGCTCGGGTCGCTCGTCGGGTACGCGTCGGTCGGTCGGCGCCCACGGTACGGCGCGGAGGCGGGCCTGACGCTCGACGAGTACATGGATCACCGGTCATGACCGTCGCGCTCTTCCTGGCCGCCGTGTGGGTCGTGCTTGGTGTCGTCGCGTTGGTGGTGTTCGTGAGCGCTTGCGTGTGCGGCGCGCGGGATGACCGGCTGGCTGAGGCGTGGCGTGCGGAGCGTGAGCGGGCTACGGCCGCCATGGACTCGCAGGTCAGCGGCTGGCGGAACCTCCGATGAACACGCGGGAGCGCCTGTACCCGGAGATCAAGCGCCTCCGGGAGGACGAAGGCCTGAAGTGGCGTGAGATCGGCGAGCGGCTCGGGATCTCGCTCAAGTCCGCTCACGAGTACTACATGGACCCCACGGGCGAGAAGATGCGGGCGCGCAAGGCACGCAAGGACGGCAACTGCGCGGACTGCGGCGCCCGGACCGTCAGCGACGGCAAGACCCCCGAACGGTGCGGCCCGTGCGCCCACGCCGCCAGCAAGGTCTGGACCCGTGACGCGATCGTCGCGGCGATTCAGCGATGGGCTGACGCGCACGGCGGCGTACCGCCCGTGGCTAGGGACTGGAACACGACGGTCGCGCGTCAGCGCGGCAAACCCGACCGTGGTGACGGGTTCCCAGCCACCAACACGGTGCGGAACACGTTCGGCACGTGGAACGCCGCGATCACTGCCGCGGGCTTCGTGCCCTTCGACATCGGCCACTACGGACGCGACGGCGAGGACCCTGAGGTCGTGGCCGAATCAGTCCGGCTGTACCGATCTGGCCTCTCGACCACCCAGGTTGGCCAGCGGATGGGTGTCTCCTCCGGCACGATCAGTGCGCGTTTGAGGGCGGCCGGTGAGCCATCACGGCGGGCGGTCACCCGGGCGCGCCGTAGCTCCGAAGGAAAGGACCCTTCAGTGCCGAGCCAAAACAGTAGAGACGATCTCCCCGACACGCTCCCGGACGACCCCAACGGCTCCGCTCTGGTGATCCGCGCCGAACTCGGGGTCGACCTGACACGCGCCCGCGTCATCGTCGAGCAGGCCAGGGTCACCGCGCCGTTCGCCCGGTTCCACGAGCCGTCAGACCTCCAGCTCTACAGGGGCCTGCTCGAGCAGGCCCGCGGGAACCTCTCCCGCGCGTCGGCGCTGCTGGCCGCCCAGACCTTCAAGCACCGCCCCGAGGAGATGTGACCCGCATGCGCCACTCGGACATCCAGAGCGGCCGCGTCGACCTTGCCCGCCTCGCTGAGATGCGCGGCGGGTGGCTCGGCGCCGGCCCCGCGCAGGACCCGACGAGTGAGGCGATCGACGCGGAGATCGCGGCGCGCCTCCGGGCATGCCCGGCGCTGGTGGCGGACTTCGACCCGCGGGGGTTGCCGCGGCTGGACGGCGTTCAGTGAGCGGCCTCAGCGAGTACCTCGCGGGCGGCAATGACGGCCCAGGCGGGACGTCGGGGTGGAACGTCCCCAAGCCGTGCAAGCGCTGCGGGGCGCCCCGCCCGAAGGGCCTCGGGCGGGGCCGTTACTACTGCGACCCGTGCCAGGCCGAACGTGACGCCGAGAAGAACTGCTTCCGGTGCGGGCAGCCCAAGCCGCCCGGCCGGGGGAAGCGGCTGTGCGATACGTGCCTTCCGAAGCACGCAACCAAGCCGTGTCACGGGTGCGGCGAACGCAAACCGAAGGTCGGCGGCGGACCGTATTGCGCTGATTGCCGGGACTTGAAGGTCTCAGCAAACACAGCTCGGCGCAGGGCTAGACGGAGACTGAAGGATAAGCAGTGCCGTGGCCTGTGCGGGCGGCAGGGCCCGTTCTACATGGACAACGGCAAGAACACGCCGTACTGCCAGAGGTGCCGGGCGGAGCGGTTCGGTCCCAGCAAGTGCGTGAGGTGCAAGCAGCGCCCGACGCGGGCGAAGCACAAGAAGCTGTGCGCCGTGTGCTGGGCTGAAGCTCGCAGCGCCGAGCAGGCGCGGCGCCGCGAACTTGATGCCGGGTACAGGAGGCGAAGGGACGCGGCCGGAGGCAAGCGCAAGAGCCCCGATGCAGCCAAGCGCAACGAGTCGCGGCGGCTGCAACGCCGACTCACAGCGGAGAAGCAAGGCCGCTCGATTCCGCCCGTGAGCGTGACCCCCCGCAGCGACGAGAACGCGAACCTGCGGGAACTGCCGGCGGCGCCGCTGGCCGTGTTCATCGAAACGCTGATCGAGCAGGAGTCGGTCGGGATCTATTCGCACGGCCCTGACCTTGTGTTCCTCGGCGAGACGGGAAACCGGCTGACGCGACGGCAGCCCGACCTGACGAACGGGCTGCCGTGGCCGCGCGAGACGGTCTGCAACCGGCTCGGTATCTCCGTCAAGTCCCAGTACGACTGGGCGCATGGGAAACGCAAGAAGGTCCGCTTCGATATCGCCGACCGGGTCCTGACCAAGGCTCGCGTGTGCTGGTGGGACGTGTGGAAGACCTGCGGCGCACTGCGCTGCTCGTGCGCGGAGTGCCAGGGCGCCGGTGTCGCCCGTGACGCCTTCGAGGGGCCCGGCGCGGAGATGGCGGCATGAGCGTCATCGCCATTCTCAGCGCGGCCAAAGCGATCGTGTATCGCAGCCACACGCCGGTGCAGCTCGCCGTCAACGAGGCCGGCGTGAACGTCCGGCCACTCGACCCGGGCGCGGTCGCGTGGAGCTCGACCGGGGCGCTCGGGAAGGTCGCGCCGTGGATGAGCGGCACCGACGACCGGACCTGGTTCGACCTGACCGAGGACGGCAAGGCCGCGTGGGACCTGCTCAACGAGGCCGCCCGCCTGCAGGGGTACCGAGACGACACCGCGGCGGTCACGCTCGTCGACGCGGACGGCCTGAGCGCGGTGCTGCGGATGTTCGCGAAGGCGATCCTGATCGCCCCGGAGGAGCCGCGCCATCCGCGGCGGGCGCCGTCGCGGGTCGGTTCATTGCCGCGCGGCACGGAAGGAGTCACCGATGACTGACGTCCCGGCACCGATCGAGTTCGTCAACCCCGACGAGCAGGACCCGACCTACCGCGTCGTGCTCTGGGCAGCGCCCGGGCAGGGCAAGAGCGTCGCCGCCGCTAGCGCGCCCACCCCGATCCTCGTCGTCTCAGCGGACAGGCCCAGCGCCTACCGGTACGCGCGCAAGAAGCACGGGCACACCACGCAGACGCTCCGGGAGGTCCGCTACAAGGGCCCGGAGACGCTCGAGGTGGTCTACAAGTACCTCCGCGAGAACACCGAGATCCGGACCGTCGTCGTCGACCCCGTCAGCAACATCGTCGACCAGCTCGCCGATATCGCACCGCCGTCCCCGCGGGACGGTGGGACCGACTACCAGTGGGTCAACAAGAAGATGCTCGGGTTCGTCAAGAGCCTCCGCGCGTTCGATGTCAACGTGATCCTCGTCGGTCACGAGAAGGTCAACGACGGCAAGAAGGGCGACGGGAAGATGTACCCGGCGCTCGGCGGCGCGACGCTCATCAACAAGCTGCTCGCGGAGATGGACATCGTCGCTCACATCGAGCGTGTCCCGAAACCGACGGACGATGACCCGGGGGCGGCGGTGTGGATCGGGCAGATCCAGCCCAGGGACAACCTGGTCACCAAGGACGGCACGAACGCGCTGGGTGACCGGCGCATCGCTGACCTGTCGCGCTGGTTCGAGGTCGCCACCGAGGCGCTCGCGCCGGACACGAGCGACGTCCCGTTCGCTCCCGACTTCAAGCCGGCCGACGGGGACGACCCGCCAGCCGACGATCAACTCGGATTGGGCGCGGCGTGATGGGCCTGGCGTGCAACCGGCCCGAGCGCTGCCACTGGTGCCCGCCGCGCTCAGCGCGCACGCGGTGCTGGTGGATCATCACGACCAGCTACTGGCGGCTCTGCGCGTCCTGCTACCAGTACGCCACTGGGAAGGCGCCGTCGTGACCCCGGAGCAGACCCGGCGGCAGCACGTCGCGCAGCGGGACATGGTCGTGCGGAGCCTTCTTCTCGCGCCGACGCCGGAGGAGCGCGGCGAGGAGCGTCCCCGCAAGCCGCGTCAGGTCACGGTGGTGCCCGTGGTGTCGCGTGAGCCGGGCGCTCACGCGTACAGGCTCCCGATCGTGAGGGAGGCGCGTTACCTGTGAGCACCGGCCGGACAAGCTGGTGGGCCAAGGACGCCGCGTGGCACCGGCGCGAGCTGATCGTGGAGCTCGGAGACGAGCACGACTCGGCGGGCCCGAACGTCCTGGACGTGCTGTCGTCGTGGGCGCAAGAGCAGCGCGCCGGCGGGCACGTCCGCGGCGGGTTCAGGACGTTGTCACGGGAGAGTTTCGTGACGACGGAGAAGGCGCGAGCGGTCGTTGAGATGGCCGCGGCTATCGGGGCTCTGGATGACCTCGAGATCGATCCTGACGGGCGGCGTTTCACGTGCCGCCTGAGTGGCTGGACTGCCGATCAGGAACGTGGCCGCGCGACCTTCCGCAAGGCCGATCAGCGGGACACACCAGCCGATGTCACGCCTTGTCACGGTGAGTCACGGCAGGTCACGCCGAGTGCTCTACCAGACCAGACCAGACCAGACCAAGAAGGGCAAGCGGCTACGCCGCTGCGCTCGCGCGCGAGCCAGCCGACTCCCATGTCCAATGCTGAGAGTGTCGCTTGCCCCCGGTGCGGTGCACCAGCGGGTGAGCAGTGCAACGGGGTCCGCAAAAAGCGCGAGTCGTGCCACCTGGAGCGCCACCATGCCGTCGGCGAGATGATGCACTTGACGGTCAACAGCGGCGGCCGTGGCCGCCCAGCGGCGAAGCGGCCGGCGGGGTACGTGCCCGACCCGGCGATGCTGGCTCTGCGGGACGAGCATTTCCCGGGGCATGACATCGGCGGGTTGGAGAGCGCGGCGCAGCGGCTGCGGTTCCGGCGGCAGCCGGTGACGGTGGAGTCGCTGCGTGACCTCATGGACGGCGGTGACGCAGCATGATCCGGCTCGAACTCACCGGCCGGCCGGAGGGCAAGGGCAGGCCCCGGTTCGGCAAGGGCGGCCGCGTCTTCACGCCGAACGCGACCAAGCTCGCCGAGGGCCGCGTCATCGACGCCTGGAACGACGCCGACCAGCCCCGCATCGACGGGCCGGTCCGGCTCCGGCTCCGGCTCGAGGTCGCACGCCCCAGGGGGCACTACACGACGAAGGGCGCCCTGAGTGCCGCGGGGTCCCGGCTCCCGCTCCCGACAGGGAAGAAGCCGGACGTGGACAACGCGCTGAAGCTGGTCATGGACGCGCTCAACCGCCGCGCCTACCGGGACGACGTCGATGTCGTCGAGGCGAGCGTGGTGCGGGTGTGGGCGCTGGACGGGTGGGAGCGCACGCTGATCGAACTTGAGGAGGTCACCGGATGACCGGTCTGGTGTGGACGATGAAGATTCTCTCTGGAGGTGCGGCATGACCGCTACAGCCACCACGACCACGGTCACCGTGCCTCGTAGCGAGATCGCACGAGGGCTCAAGGCCGGATCGTCGATCAAGGCCAAGGCCGTGCGCTTCGACCTGAGCGGCGAGCACGTCGCCATCTACGCGTTCAGCAGCGAAGTCGCCACTCGCATCACGCTCGACGCCGCCGGGAACCCCGGTGCTGGCGCCGTCTCCGTGCCACGCCCGTTGATCGCTGGGGTCATGCCGTACATCGGGCACGACATCGTCCTGTCGATCGCCGACGAGCACCTCATCGTGCGCTCCGGTGACTCCGAGTTCCAGATCCGTGCCCTGCGCGAGGACCCGCCACCGGCTGAGTCCGCGCCGTCGAATCGTCATCGCCGTCGCAGCTTCAACCCGTCGCCTGCAGCGATCACGGCCACGTTCGGGCACGATCTGGGCCTGGACGGGGAGACGTTCACGGAGTCGTTCGCGTTCGACGCGCCCGTGCTGGTCGAGACGTTCCGGCGCGCGCTGCCGTTCGCCGGCACCGACATGACCCGCCCGTT
>Ga0075430_100006201_pt1 | contig 10079 bp, 11 predicted proteins | sample RhiMetdeltSRZDD4_FD_75294 | JGI IMG/M metagenome (GOLD analysis project Ga0075430, IMG submission 75294) | Populus rhizosphere microbial communities from Tennessee, USA - Rhizosphere MetaG P. deltoides SRZDD4 | ecosystem: Host-associated > Plants > Roots > Rhizosphere > Soil | place: USA...
GTCCACTGGCACGGATTGCGGCTCGAGAACCGCTACGACGGTACTCACGAGACGCAGACGCCGATCCAGTTCGGCGAGCGCTTCTCGGCCCGAGTGGAGTTCCCGGACCCGGGCGTCTACTGGTACCACCCGCACATCCGCGAGGACTACGGCCAGGAGCTGGGCTTGTACGGGAATGTGCTCGTCGAGCCCGCCGACCCCGACTACTGGCCGCCCGCGAACAGGGACTTGCCGCTGACGCTCGACGACATCCTCCTCGAGGACGGGAAGGTCGCGCCGTTCAGCCGCTCGGAGACGAATTACGTCGCGATGGGACGCTTCGGCGAGGTGCTGCTGGTGAACGGCGAGACGTCCCTCTCACTGGACGCGCACCTCGGCGAGGTCGTCCGCCTGTATTTCACGAACACCGCGAACACGCGCACCTTCAAGGTCGCGCTGCCGGGCGCGCGCATGAAGCTCGTCGGAGGGGACAGCGGCCACGTGGAGCACGAGGAGTTCGTCGAGGATGTCGTCCTCGCTCCCTCCGAGCGCGTCGTCGTCGACGTCCTGTTCGACAAGGCCGGCGACCTGACGCTCGAGCACCGCACCCCCGAGCGCGTCTACGCGCTGGCGAGGATTCACGTCAGCGACACGCGAGTCGAGCGCTCCTTCGAGGAGGAGTTCGGTGTGCTGCGCACCAATGCCGACCTGGTCGCCGAGCGCGAGCGGATAGCTCCGTACATCGACGCGGAACCGGACAAGAGGCTCGCGTTCATCGCCGAGATGGACATGGAGGCGCCGGAGGGTCCGGTCGTCTACCAGTGCCCGATGCACCCTGAGGTCGTGAGCGACGACCCCGGCAACTGCCCGCAGTGCGGGATGAAGCTGCTTCCGGTCGCTGCGCCGAGTTCCGGCTATGCGTGCCCGATGCACCCTGAGGTTGTCAGCGACGAGCCCGGTCACTGTCCGAAGTGCCAGATGAAGCTCGTGCCGGCGGCGCTCGTCGACGCGGGAGGCGGACACGAGCACGAGGCGCACGACCACGGCCACGAGGCCCACGACCATGAGCACGGCCACGCCGCGGCCGGCGGCATCGAGTGGGAAGACGACATGGTGGACGTAAATCGGATGACCACACCGGCCAACATGCGCTGGAAGCTCGTCGATCGGGACACGGACGCCGAGAACGCGGCGATCGACTGGCACTTCCGGGTCGGCGACCGAGTGAAAATCCGGTTGCTGAACGAGATGGCCGGCGACCACCCGATGCACCATCCGTTCCACGTTCACGGGGCGGGCCGGTTCCTGATCCTGAGCCGCGACGGCGTGCCGGAGTCGAACCTGGTCTGGAAGGACACGGTGCTGGTGCGTACGGGGGAGACCGTCGACATCCTGCTCGACCTCACCAACGTGGGCCGCTGGATGGCGCACTGCCACATCGCCGAGCACCACGAGAGCGGCATGATGTTCAGCTTCGAGGTGACGGAGGAGTGAAGGTCGCGTTCGTCGTCTATCCGGACTTCACCGCACTCGACCTAGTCGGCCCTTACGAGGTCATCAGCCGCTGGCCAGGCGCCGAGGTCCATTTCGTATCCAGTGGAACCGACCCGGTCCGGTGCGACCTCGGCCTCACGGTGCTTCCCACCGACACGCCGTCGACGCTGCCCAACCCCGATCTCATCGTCGTCCCTGGAAGCGGAAACCCGCTGCCGGTCCTCGACGACCAGATCTTGATCGACTGGCTGAGGACGGCGGCGCCCGACTGCGCGTGGACCGCCTCCGTCTGCACGGGAGCCGGTCTATACGCGGTCGCCGGCCTGTTGGGAGGCAAGTCGACGACCACGCACTGGATGTTTCGCGACTACCTGAAGGCGCTCGGCGTCAGGGTCGTCCCGGACCGCGTCGTGTGGGAGGGCACGCACGTGAGCGGCGCCGGAGTGTCGGCTGGCATCGACACGGCGCTCTCGCTCACGGAGCGGGTCCATGGCCGCGAGGTCGCCGAAGCGGTACAGCTGATCATCGAGTACGACCCCGAGCCGCCATTCGACTCGGGCTCGCTCCCGAAGGCCGGCCCGAAGATCCGCCGCCTCGCCAGGAAGATGCTGCTGGGCGACAGGCCGGTGCGGGCAGCGACCCGGTTCGGGCGGGAGATGATGCGGGCGCGCATCCGCCGTGCGCGCGGCGCTGGCGTCGCTCGCTAGTCGCCAGGCCTGCCGCCCACCGCTCACCCTGCAGTCGCACCAAGCTGTCGGACGAGCTGGACAATCGGTTCGGGAGCCTTGTCGGGCGATCCGGCGTCGAATGGAGGTTGCGGGTCGTACTCGATCGAGAGCTGGACCGCCTGCGCCACGTCGTCGCCGGCGATCAGCTGCGCGAGGCGCAGCGCCATGTCGATACCTGACGAGACCCCCGCGGCGGTGATGACCTTGCCTTGTTCGACGACGCGCTCGAGCGTGGGCTCGGCGCCGAGCGCGCGCAGCTGATCGAAGAACAGCCAATGCGTAGTCGCGCGCAAACCGTCGAGGATGCCGGCCGCGCCCAGCAACAAGGCACCGGTGCATACAGAGGTCGTGTAGCGCGAGGTCTGATGTGCCTGTTGGATCCACGCGACAAGCTCCTCGTGGGGCTGGTCACGGGTCCCGCGTCCTCCTGGGACGACGACGATCTCGGGCTTCAGAACCTCGCCCAAGCCGCGCTCGGCGGTAAGCGCCAACGCGCCCGTATCGGTGCGCTTGGGCCCAGGCTCAGCGGCGACGAAGAGGACTTCAGCGCCGGGTAGGCGGCTGAGGACCTCGTAAGGCCCGATCGCGTCTAGCGCAGTCACTCGGTCGAATAGAGGGATGGCGATCTGCACGATCGACCCAGCCTACGGAAGGGCGCCGCTCTGCGGCTGCGCGCGACTTAAGCCCAACGCGCGACGAGAGGGCCGACCGGCTCGGCCGCGATACTCGGCGCGTGCCTGGAGCGGTCCGGCGCAGCGGAATGCGCGAGATCCACGACGTCCTGCGGGCGCGGACGCCGACCCACCTGCACCTCCGCTCGCGGCTCGGCTTCGTGGTCGGCGCGACGCTCGTGGTGGACGCCCTGGCGAGCTCGCTGATCCTTCTCTTCGAGCGACACGCCTCCGGCACCGAGATCACCAACCTCGGCGACGCCGCGTTCTGGACGACCACGCAGCTCCTGACAGTCTCGTCCCAGCTCCCGAACCCGATCTCCGCGCCGGCGCGGGTGCTCGACGTCTTCCTCCAGGCGTACGCGATCTCGGTCGTCGCGGTGCTCGCAGGCTCCTTCGGCGCGTTCTTCCACCGCCGCGGGATCGAGCGCGACCCACCCGAGCCGCAACGCGCCGGCGTCGGCTAGTCGATCTCGCCTTCGTAGTAGTCGGCGGTCGCGTCCGCCCTGAGGATCAGGCGCAGCTCCTGTGGGTCAGCACCGACGACCCCGAGCTTGCCGCTGTCGGGGTACTCGACGGCGTCCGGAAGGATCTTCGTGCTGAGGAACAGCACACGCGCGGGCTCGTCCGTGCGGTTGTCGAGCCGGTGGGCGCCCGCGCGGCCGGCGGGACACGCCACGACCTCGCCCACTGCCAGCTCGCGCTCTCCCTCGAGCGTGCGGAGCACGGGCCGCCCTGAGAGGACGATGATCATCTCCTCGTTCGCGTGGTGGGCGTGGAGGGGGGAGCTCGCTCCACCGGGCTCCACCTCGTAGAGGGTGGCGCCAAGCCGCTCCGCTCCCGCCTGCGCGCCGACACGCGCAGCGCGCCAGCGAAACGGCGGGCGCTGCCTGTCGTGGTCGAACTCCGGCTCGAAGATGTTCGGCATGGGCGGCAACGCTAACAATGCGTGGCAGTACCCCATCGCCGTTCCCGGCGTCCTCAGCGAAGCTAGTCCAAATTGGGCCCACCCGACCATCCGCGGCTAGTCTCGACAGGGTTGATCTGATGACTTCGACGCCCCCGGTGGCGGGATCGACACTTGACGCGCGAGCCGCATCCCCGCGCCGCGCGCCGTCGCTGCTCTGGTTGGTCTTTCTGGCCAACGGGAGCATCCTCGTCGTCGCGCTCCTCCTGCTCACGTTCAGCCCGATCGAGGTCGATGCCCCGATCCAGCTCGGTCAGTTCGCGCTGCTGCTGGCCGGGTTCGTGATCTTGGTCGGCCTGGACCTCTTGCTGCTGCGCCGCGTGCTCGCGCCGCTACGCGGGCTCACCGAGGCGATGAGCTCGGTCGATCCGGACAGGCCGGGCCGGCGACTGTCGGGCGTCGATCCGCGAAGCGCGGAGGGCCAGGCGATGGCGAGTGCGTTCAACGCGATGCTCGACAGGCTGGAGAGCGCGAGGCACGAGGCGGCGCGCACGGCGCTCGCCGCCCAGGAGGCGGAGCGGCTGCGCGTCGCGCGGGAGCTCCACGACGAGATCGGGCAGACGCTCACCGCCGTAACCCTCCAGGCGGAGCGCGCAGCCGCGAGCGATCCGGCGTTGGCGTCTCAGGCCCTACGCGATATCGCGGATGCGGTTCGAGAGAGCCTGGACGAGGTGCGCCGGATCGCGCGCGAGCTGCGTCCGGAGGCTCTCGACGACCTCGGGCTCGTGAACGCGCTGATCGCGCTCTGCTCGCGTGTCGGCGCGCAGAACGGGCCCCGGGTGAGGCGAGAGCTACAGGTGAAGCTGCCGACGCTGCCTCGGGAGGTGGAGCTCGTCCTCTACCGGATCGCGCAGGAGAGCCTCACGAACACCCTGCGGCACGCCAATGCCAGCGTCGTGACGGTTGCGCTCGAGGCGGACGCGGAAAGCGTGACCCTTCGTGTTGCCGACGACGGAGACGGACTGCCGCCGGACCTGCCGCGCGGCACCGCTGGGCTGGAGGGCATGCGCGAGCGCGCGCTGCTCGTCGGAGGAGCGCTCTCGATCGAGTCGCAACCGGGCGAGGGGACCGAGGTGCGCCTCACCATCCCGCTGGACGACGAGGACGGATGACCGTTCCGCAGGCGGCGCGCGAGCTTCGCGCGCCAGCCGCTGTGCCCTTCATGCCAGCTCGCGCGCGCCCGTGAGACGCTCGTCGAGCGCCAGGCGGGCCGCGCGCAGCGCCCGGCGGAGGTCACCCCCCCGGTAGAGCGGACCTCGGGTGTCCTTGACCAATCGGGCCGTCATGGCGGCGCCCCGTACATCGATCGGCCGCCCGTCACAGAGGCGCTCGATGAGCGGAACGAGCTCCTCGAGGTCCCGCTCGAGCGCAGCGCGCCTGGGGCGCGCCCCGATGCTCAGCAGCTCGCTGGCGCGGCCGCCGACCAATGGGGCGACGAGCGTGTTGGCCAGCTCGGCCCGCACGGGCGCGGATCGGAGCTGCGCCGCGCGTTCGCTCAGCTCCGCGCTGGCGTTCGGGTCGGCGCCGGTCGAGATCTCGGCGTCGAGTCGGTTGCGCCTCCATCGCGTCCGCATCCTCACCGAGAGGGGCGGCCGGCTGGGGCGTAGGGGCGTGTCGAAGCGGGGAAGCGGGAAGGGCCCGAGCGACATGACGGTCTCCTTGGTTCGGTAAACCGCCATCGTGGGCAGCGGGCCGTACGTTCCCTATGGGTAGAAGTGCGGATTTGTTTGGTCATTGAGCCCCATGGGAAGCGCCGCTCCGCGGGGCGACGATGCGCACATGGAAACTGAAGACAGTCTCAATGTGCGCGCATCCGAGCTGCTCGAGGACGCGCTTCGATTCCAATCAGCTGCGGCGGAGCCCGGGGGCCACGTCGAGGCGCCAGACGCGCTCACGTCCCTCGAGGAAGCGCTTCAGGTGCTGAGCGCGGCGTGGTACCAGCTGGCTGCGGACGCCTCGCCGGGGCTCGTCGAGGGGCGATCCCGCGAGCAGGAGGTGCGCCTCAAGGGAACGCTGCACGATGTAGCCGCGGCTTTCGCTCGCTGTGCTCGCGCGTGCCGGGAGGGCCGGTCGGAGGTCACGCCGATAGTCGCCCGAAGTGTGGCTGCCTAACGCTCGGTGTGGGTGCCAAATCGGCGCCGAATCGGTCCTGACACCCATGGTCTACACGCGCGCGCGGAGGCACCATCGGAGGCATAGCCCCATAAGCAAAGGAGAGGTCATGCCATACGGAGTCTTCCCCGTTCCCAAGCGCCGTGATGTGAGCACGAAGAGCGCCAGCGGCGCGGGCCTCGGCCTGCGGATTCGGACCCGCTTCGGACGCTCCGAGCTCGACACTGAGCTCGCGAACGGCGCCGACCCGTCCCGCAGCCCCGAGCTAGCCCTCCGTGCCGAGCAGCTGAGCTCGGCTGCTGAGCGGGCCCGAATCGCCAATGCCCTTATAGAGACCCTGGGCGACGCCCGCCGGGGCCACCCGATGACGCTCCGCGTGCGGCCCCAGCGCGAGGCGGTCCGCGCCGCCGCGGACCAGATCTGGGCACTCGTGACGCGTCTGCGCTACGAGCAGCAGGTCGGCATCCGCGGCGTCGCGATGGCCGCGCGGCTTGTCGACGCTCGCTCCGGGCCGCTCTACCGCCACGACTCGGGTGACCTGGACGATGCGATCGCGTCGGCATACGCAGCGCTCGGCTCGACGCAGCAGGCGGCGAGCCAGCCCATGGCGCAGGCGGCCTGACGCAAGTGCGCCTCGGGGCCGAGCTCTCACGCGTCCTTGTCGCTGCGGACAGCAGCATCGATCCGCACCGACTTGTGAGCCTCTGTTGCGAGCGCCCCGACAGTCACACGCTGAGCGTGTCCCTCCTGGTGCCTATGGACGGCGCGCCTTTGCTCCGAAGGGCCACCACGCTCCTAGACGCGGCTGGGGTCCGCCTCGAAGACTTCATAGTCGCCGAGGAGGACCCTGGCACGCTTGACGAGTTGGTGAGCTCTGGCGAATTCGAGTCGGTGCTTGTCTGCTCGGCCCGTGACCGGGGGTCACCCGTGCTGCCGCTCACGGCGCGCCTGGCACGCACACATGGCCTCGCGGTCGTCGAGAGCGGCCGCGGGCGTTCCAGGATCCCGAACTGGCTGAAGCGCGTGATCGGCGGCGCGTAGGCTGAGCGCATGACCGACACGCCGGCCGTCGCCGCACCCGCTATCGCCGCTGAGCTCGAGCGCCGGCGGCGCGCGGCCGCCGAACGTTGGGAGCTCGCCGACCAGGTCGTGCTCATCGGTGCCGGGAACAGGGTCCCGGTCCCCGGCCGCGGCGACCGCACCTACCCATTCCGCGCGCACTCGGAATACCTCTACCTGACCGATCGCGAACGGCCGGGCGGCGTCCTGGCCTTCGACCCGCACGAGGGCTGGGTCGACTTCGTCGTGCCGGTGACACGCGAGGAGCGCCTGTGGGAGGGCGCCGCAACTGACGAGCCGGAAGGGGTGCCGGTGGCCGAGCTCGCCGCCTGGCTCGAGCAGCGCAAGGGCCGTCCGGTGGCATGCCTCGGCGCTGCGGTGCCGGAGGTGGCGTCGGCGGCTGAGCTCGAGGCCGACCTGCGCTACGGCTTGAACCACGTCCGTCGCCAGAAGGACGCCGTCGAGCTGGCACGCATGCGCGCCGCCGAGCGGGCGACCAGCGCCGGCTTCGCCGCGGTCGCGCCGCTGATCGAGCCGGGCCGCAGCGAGCGCGAGCTTCAGATAGAGCTCGAGGCGGCGTTCTTCCGGGGCGGCGCCGACTCCCTCGCGTTCGACACGATCATCGGCAGCGGCCCCAACTCGGCGGTGCTGCACTTCCCGCCGACGTCGCGCCGGGTCGCCGACGGCGAGCTTGTCCTGATCGACGCCGGCGGCGAGTACCGTGGCTATGCCAGCGACATCACCCGCACTTATCCGGCCTCGGGTCGGTTCACTCCGGAGCAGCAGGAGCTGTACGCGATCGTCGCCGCCGCGGCCGTGCGCGCGACGGAGCTCTGCACCGCCGGGACCGAGTGGCGCGATGTGCACCGCACGGCGGCGCTGGTCGTGGCCGAGGGCCTGGTCGAGTTCGGGCTGCTGCGCGGCGAGCCGGAAAGCCTGGTCGAGCGGGGCTCGCAGGCTCTGTTCTTCCCACACGGCGTCGGCCACATGGTCGGCCTCGGAGTCCGCGACGCCGGCGAGGTCCTGCGCGGCCGCGAGTCCGCGGAGGACGAGTTCCCGCGCCTGCGCGTGGACCTGCCGCTCCTGCCCGGCCACGTCTTCACGGTCGAGCCCGGGATCTACTTCGTCCCGGCGCTCCTGAACGACGCCGACCTCCGCGAGCGACACCGCGATGCCGTCGACTGGGAGCGCGCCGAGGCCATGCTCGGGTTCGGCGGCATCCGCATCGAGAACAACGTGCTGATCACCGAAGACGGCAACGAAGTGCTCACGGCAGACGTGCCGCTACTCGCTGAGCCAGCCGCCCGGCCCATGTGAGGGGACGCGCCGCCTCCACGCGATCCCCGCGGATCCGGATCCGCGGTCGCGCCGGACGACCGAGCTTGAAGAGCACCTTGTCGAGCGCGCGGAAGGGCGCGAACAGCGGCGGCTCGCGGAGCTTCCACACCGCGCACGGCTCGGCCCCGGAGCCCGAGCGCTCGAGGATCGCGTTCACGGCGCGGCGCGCAGCCTCGTTCGCTCCCTCCATGGTTGCCAGGTCGGTGTGGGTGCGCACGTAGTCCGAAGCCAGGAAGAGGTTCCGAATGCGGTCGCTCGACGCCTCCGGACGGTCATCCCACGAGCCGGCCGTGTTGATCAGGAGCGGCTCGAGGTTGGTCGCCTCGGTCGGGTTTGGGTGGACGATGCTCGGGTCGAGGAACGAGTCGAGGACTTCGATGTCCTCGAGGTCGCGGGTGGCGTCGTCGTCGAGGCTCTCCGTGAGCTGGTACCAGACCTCGGCTGCGATCTCGTCGCGCGAGCAGAACATGGCCTGCTTGCGAATGCCGCTCCCCATGGCCTCCCAATCCGACACGTCCACCGAGAGGATTCCGCGCGCACGGCCGTCCCCGAGTCGGTCGGGCTGAAACTGCGACTCCCAGAACTGGGGCTGCGAGATCGACGTCAGCGCCCAGGGCGAGTCGATGTAGATGGTGTGGCCGTGAACCCCGCGCAGATCGCGGTCGAGGTAGTACACGATGCCGTTCATCCAGCGCGTCCGCAGCCTGTGGAGACCCATGAGCCGCGGGTCGGCGAGCGCGAGGCCGTCGCTCAGCAGTGGTGCCATGACCTCCACCGGCAGCGCAGCCACGTACCAGTCCGCCTCCAGGCGAGCCGGCGTCCCTTCGGCCACCACGCTCACTCCGGTGACCTCCCCGTCGCGGCAGTGAATCGCCTGCACCTGGTGGCCCAGCCGAAACTCAACGCCGCGCTCGCGTAGGTACGAGAGCCACGGATGGATCCATACGTCGCTGGTCGGACCGTTCAGGACGCGGTCCGTCTGTCCCGCCGGGTTCGCCATGTCGAAGAGCAGCTGGAGCAGGATGTAGCCGCCCGTGCGGGCGCTCATCTCTCTTGCTCGCGCTGCCACGAGCGTGCGCGTGAGCCCATCCGCCAGGTACTTCGCGTAGTTCTCCGACCTGCGCGAGTCCGCGCCTGAGAACTCCCACCAGCTCTGGCGCTCGTACTCCGCGAAGCGGCGCTCCTCGCAGCTCGTGAGGAGGAGCAGCAGCCGGTCGATGAAGTAGGTCGTGTCCTGGGGGGCGATTCTGACGCGGTCGGCGTACTCGAAGAGGAACCGGAACCCCCGGTGGAGGTCCTCGAAGTCCCGCGGAAGGTGCACGGGAGCGAGCAGTTCCTCGCCGTCCTTGGAGGCGATCTGCACCTCGCTGGCGGCGACTAGGTTGTCCGCGACGTTACGGCTGCCGTAGGGAATGCGGCGCATCGTGTGCGGCAGATGCCGGTAGAAGCCCGGAAAGAACCGGAACCCATGCTCGCCTGGAAGCGGTGGTCGTCCATCGGCCCCGGAGCCGGGAAACGGGAAGCTGCGGGCCTTCCCGCCGACCGCGTCACGGGTCTCGAGGACCGTCACGTCGAAGCCGCGCTCGCTGAGCTCGTGCGCCGCGCTCATCCCCGCGACCCCGCCACCGAGCACGATCACCCGATCGGCCATCGCGAGAGCACTCTAGCCCGTGGCCGCGAGCACCCGGACCGAGGGTCGGCCCGATCGCCAGCGCAGCCGTATCAGGAGCG
>Ga0075430_100006202_pt1 | contig 10079 bp, 8 predicted proteins | sample RhiMetdeltSRZDD4_FD_75294 | JGI IMG/M metagenome (GOLD analysis project Ga0075430, IMG submission 75294) | Populus rhizosphere microbial communities from Tennessee, USA - Rhizosphere MetaG P. deltoides SRZDD4 | ecosystem: Host-associated > Plants > Roots > Rhizosphere > Soil | place: USA...
CGGGCGGCGGCTGGACCGCCGACTCGGTTCCACGTTAGGCACGCGTCTCCCGGCCGGTGACGCGTCTGCCGCGCGTGCTGGTGCTCGCACGCAACTATCCGAGCAACGCGTTTCCGACAATCGGATTGTGGACCGAGCGGTTCGTCGCCGCGTCGACCGCCGTCGTCGAGCCGACGGTGGTCGCCCCGGTGCCGTACGCGCCTCCGATTCCGGGGCAGGTCGCCCGCCGCTTCCGGAGCATCGCTCGGCGACGCTCGGCAGGTGACGTCGTCGTCTACCATCCACGGATCCCGACGGGTCCCGGGCAGCTGCTCCACGCCTTCGATGCACGGATCGGCCACGGCCCGATTCGGCGCGCCGTTCTCGATCTGCACCGTCGCGAGCCGTTCGACGCCATTCACGCGCATTTCATCTATCCCGACGGCGTCATCGCGGCGAGGATCGGCGCGGAGCTCGGTATCCCGGTGGTGTCGTCCGAGCACGCGATGTGGCGGCCATGGCTCGACCGTCACGCATCGGTGAGACGTCAGGTCGAGGCGGCACTCCCGTCGATCGCTCGCATTACCGCGGTGAGCGATGCCCTGCGGCAGACCATCGTCGGGTTGTTCGGCGAGCGGGTGCCGGTGGACATCGTGCCTAACGTCGTCGATGAGGGCGTGTTCGTCGCCCCGGGGCCGGGCGAGGAACGCGATCCCGACCAGCTGCTCTTCGTCGGTCTTGTTCGGCGCGTGAAGGGGCTGGACGTGCTCGTCAAGGCGCTCCCACACCTGCTCGCCGACCATCCCCGGCTCCGCCTTTCCGTCGTGGGAGCCACGTTCTTTCGCGCCTACAAGCGGGAGGAAGCCGAGGTGCACGCGCTCGTCGCAGCGCTCGGGTTGCGCGATCGCATCACCTTCCTCGGCGAGCTCGAGCCGGCGAAAGTGGCTGCGGTCATGCGCCGCAGCGCCCTGCTCATCGTGCCGAGTCGGCGCGAGACGTTCTCGCTCGTCACGGCGGAAGCGCTCGCGTCGGGTACGCCCGTCGTCGCCACGCGGTGCGGCGGCCCCGAAGAGATCATCACGCCCGAGTCGGGCGAGCTGGCTGATGTCGACGACCCGTATGCCCTTGCCGCCGCAATCCAGACCGCGCTGGGCCGGACCTACGACCGCGCGGCGCTGCGCACCTACTCCGTCGGCCGATACGGGCTGGAGGCGTCGTCCGAGCGGCTGGGTCGGCTCTATGCGCGCGTGTTCGCCGACCGCGCGGACCACACTGGCGCGCGGTCAGCTGCGCGCGAAGGCCGACATCTGCTCGACCGTCGCTGACATCGCGGCCTCGAGCGGCGTTGCATTCACACCGAAGTGTCGGGCCTTGTCGATGCTCACGACGCGGCTGACGACTGCGTGCCGGAGCGCCGCGACCCGAGTGGGAACCGGCCGGCCCGCTGCGGCGAAAATCGCGGCGGCCGTACCGGCGCCCGCCCGGGTGACTGCACGTGGCACGCGAAGCTGACGCATCGGCGTACCTAACGCGCGCGCGGTTACCCGGACGAGCTCGCGGTACGTCACCACGGTTGGGCCGCCGACGTTGATGATCTGCCCCCGCGCGGTGCGCGACTCCAGCGACGTCACGATCGCGTCGACCACATCGCGCACGTAGACGGGATTGAATACCGTGTCCGTACCGCCGAATACCCAGAGCCGCCGCGTCCGCACGGTGTGCAGAAATTCCGCCGTCTGCGCTCTCCCCGGACCGAACACACCGGTCGGACGGAGGACCGTCCATTCCATGGCCTCGTCTCGCACGACGCGCTCGGCGGCCAGCTTGGTCTGCTCGTAAGGCGTCGTCGGCCGAGGCTCATCGGCCTCGGTGAAGGGTTGCGGCACGTGACGCGATCCGTACACGCCGGCCGAGCTCACGTGCACGAAATGCGCGACGCCGGCCACGTTCGCCGCTCGCGTCAGCGCGCGCGTGCCGTCGACGTTCGCCGCCTGCATGCCGGCCGCATGGCTTGCAGCGCCGTCCATGACTGCGGCGAGATGCACGATCGCCCGAATACCGGTCAATGGCGCCGTCAGGGTCTCCGGGCGCTGGAGGTCACCCTGCGCCCGCTGCGCGGCTTCCGGCAATAACGTCGCCCGCGTTTCGTCTCGCACCAGCACGCGGACGGCCTCGCCGCGACGAACCAGCTCTGGCACCAGGTGGCGACCGATGAAGCCGGTCCCACCTGTGACGAGAATCACGTCGTCGCGCCCGCCACGGGTAGCCGGGCACCGGTCCGCGCCGCGGGAGGCCGCGACGTCGGCTTGATGGCGCGCCTGAAGTACGCCTCACCTAACGAGAAGGCCGCCCGACCCATCATCGCGCACGCGACGTCGAGCCCCTGACGCAGCACACGGTACATCGGATCCGAGCGATTCTCGTTCTTCAGCACGCCCCGCCGATTGATGAAGTTGCGCTGGAGAATCTGCGCGAACCGATGGAGCTGGTGTACGTGCACGGGGCTGAGATTCTCGTTCCCCATCGAGCCTTCGTGGCTGCTCACGATCTTGTAGTGGTCGGCCTCGATGAGGCCGTGATCCACTGCCCAGTCGTGCAGCTTCGTTCCGATGAACGGTGTCGCGACCGTGAACTGGATCCAGCTCGCTTTCAGCTTGAGCCCGAACCGGATGGTCTCGAGGATGGTGTCGAGCGTGTCGCCCGGAAGCCCGACGACGAAGAATGCGAACGTCTTGATGTTGTACTTGCGGAACAGCGCGACCGTGTCGATGAACTGCGCCTCGCTGATCGGCTTGCGCTCGACGTTCTTCTGAATCTGCGGGTCGATGCTCTCGACGCCGAAGTTCACGCCGGTGCAGCCGGCACGCGCCATGATGGCGATCGTCGGCTCGTCCAGACAATCGATGCGCGTTTCGCAGCGCCACTGGACCTTGAGGCCGCGTGCGATGATCTCCTCGCAGATCGCCGCCACGCGCTTCTTGTTCGCCGAGAAGAGCGGATCGCGGAAGATCACGTACTCGACGTGGAAGTCACGCGCGAGATGCTCCATCTCGTCCACGACGTTTTTCGGCGTCCGATAGCGCCACAGCAACCCCTGACCGACCGGATACGGGCAGTAGTTGCACCCGAATGGACACCCGCGCGACGTGAGCATCGGGAGGAACCGCATCCGACCCGCATTCGCCGACCGCGGGATGATGTAGCGGTCGGTCGGGAGGAGGTCCCAGCGCGGGAAGGGGATCGAGTCGAGGTCTCGTTCGAACTTCCGCTCGGGGTTGCGTTGCCATGCTCCGCCCTCACGGTACATCAGCCCGGAGATCTCTCCGATCGCGGTACCGCGAAGCAGCTGGACGACGGTCCGATCCGGCTCACCGAGGATCGCGTAGTCGATCGATCGGTCACGCTCGATCCGTGTGAGCAGCGACGATACGGCCGGGCCGTAGATCGCGACGGCGCCGACGCGGCACTCGGCTCGGATCTCCTCGCAGAACTTCAGATCCCAATCGATCGTGGGCAGAGAGATTCGCACGACGACGAGGGTGCTCTCATCCGCACCCGCCGAGCGGATCGCCGCCGAGGTTTGCGCGGTCGAAAATCCCAGCGCGCCCGACTCGACTACGCTGACCGGTATCCCGTCGCCGGATAACACCGCGGCGAGATACGGCATGTCGAGAGGCGGAAACGGTGCGGCCCCGGCCGGAAAGAGCTGCCCGAAACCACCCATCGAATCCTTGTTCGAAACGTGGCCGGGGGGATTCGGCGGATTGACCAGGACGGCGCGTGTCAGGCCCATGAATTCAGTAAGTCGGCAGTGTCGCGCCACGAGCGGAATCGCGGATCGGAGCCGGCTGCGGCTCTACGTTCGCGGTAACGCCCGGACGCGTCGGAAGTGGCGCCAGCGAGTAGACTAGGCGCGGATCGGTCGGTTGGCCAGCAGGGCGGCAACCCTCGTGCCGCATAAGGAGGACGGCGTTCCCCCGTTCCTGGTCCCAAACGGGCAACCTGCACGCGGTCGGTCTGCACCTCGGGTCGGTAGTGTGGAGCCGCTGCCACATGGTGGCGCCACCGTTCGGCACGCGCCTTCCATGCTCCGGCGTCCTCGGGAAACGCCCGGTGCGCTTGGTCGTCGGCTCTGGGTTGGACAGCCCGTGGGGCGCCGTTATCCTCCGCCGACGCCATCAACAACGCTTTACCCAACGTCATGCGACTTGGCCTCGACGGGCTCCGCCTCATGTCGAAACGACTCGGCGTGGGGCGATACATCGAATACATGCTGCGGTATTGGCCCGACCGGTCGCACCCGTTTTCCGAGATCGTCGTCTACGCACCGGCCGCGCTCCCGCCCGCTCTGCACCTTCACGAGTCGATCCACGTCGAGACGTTGGGGCCGAGGCTCCCGCCGGCCGTATGGGAGCATGTCGTCTTTCCACTGAGAAAGCCGCGCGATGACGTGTTCTTCTGTCCAAGCTACGTCGTCCCGCTGCTCTCTCGGGCTCGCCCTGTCGTCGTGACGCATCACGGCTCCTATGAGGCGCTGCCGAGCGCGTTTCCGTGGTGGCCGAGGACGCGGGCCCGTTTCGTCTATCAGGAATCGTGTCGCCGTGCGGACGTCGTCATTACCGTGTCCGAATCATCGCGCGACGACATCGTGCGCTTTTACGGCATCGACCCCGGCAAGATCAGAGTCATTCCCGAAGGAGTCGACGAAGCGTTCAAGCCGATCGACGATGAGGCCCGTCTCGACGCGCGTCGTCGATCCTACTTCGCCGATGGCCGCCCGTACATCCTGTTCGTCGGAAAGATGACGGCGCGTCGCCACGTCCCTGACCTCGTCGAAGCGTTCGGGCGTCTCGTCGCGCACTCGAAGATCCCACACGGCCTCGTGCTCCTCGGGCCCGATACCGTGGGTCATCGACTTCCCGAACGCTTCGCCGCGCTTGGCATCACGGAGCGAGTCGTCCACCGGGAGTTCGCGACACACGAGGAGCTGCTCGAGGCGTACAACGCGGCGGATGTGTTCATCTACCCGTCGGACTACGAGGGATTCGGCATCCCCGTGCTCGAAGCGATCGCGTGCGGTACGCCCGCCATCACGCTCAACAACTCTGCTTTCCCCGAGTTCGCGGGAGGAATTGCGTACTTTGCGCGCGATGGCTCGGCGCCAGCGCTCGAGGAGGCGCTGGCTGACGTGCTCGGTGCACGAGACATGCGCGCAGCGGTCCGTCGCGATGGCCCGAAACGGGCCGAAGCCTACCACTGGCGCCGCATCGCGTACCGCACGATGGATGTGCTGTCGGAGTTCGCCGGTGCAAAGTAGCCGCCTGACTCGCGTGGCTATATTTCGCCCCGCGCGCCTGGGGCCGCCTCGCTTCTTGCGTTCGGAGGTCTGGTGAAGACAGTCCTGCTCGCAGGGGGCTTCGGTACTCGGCTGGCCGAGGAATCGGAGTCGAAACCGAAGCCGATGGTCGAGGTAGGTGGACGGCCTATCCTCTGGCACATCATGCACGGCTATGCTGCCCGGGGATTCAACGAGTTCGTGGTCGCTCTCGGGTACCGGGGCGATGTGATCAAACGGTATTTCCTCGACTACCACTATTTTCGGAACGACCTGACGATCGATCTCCGGACGAACGACGTCTCGGTGCGAGCCGTCGACTGTGAAAACTGGGTCGTCCATCTCCGCGACACGGGATTGCACACCCAGACCGGCGGGCGTCTTCGCCGGCTGACCGACCTGCTCCGCGGAGAGACCTTCATGATGACCTACGGGGACGGCGTCTGTAGCCTCGACGTGCGCACGTTGCTGGAGTTCCATCGGCGTCACGGCAAGCTCGCGACGGTGACGGCGGTTCGTCCTCCGTCGCGATTCGGCGGCCTCGTCTTCGCGGGCGACCTGGTCGCTGAATTCTCAGAGAAGCCCCAGATCGGCGAGGGATGGATCAACGGTGGGTTCTTCGTCCTCGAGCCTGAGGTGCTCGACTACATCGAGGGCGATGACACGCTCTTCGAGCGCGGACCGCTCGAGCGGCTGGCGTCGGATGACCAGCTCGTCGCGTATCGTCACGAAGGGTTCTGGCAGTGCATGGACACGCTTCGCGACGTTAGGCTGCTCAACAGCCTCTGCGACGGCAAGCTGCCGCCGTGGGATCCGGCGTTCGCCGCGGGCGGCGCCGCGTGAGTCAGGATGGATTCTGGCGCGACCGCCGCGTCTTCGTCACCGGTGCTACGGGCATCGTGGGATCGTGGCTCGTTCGCGAGCTGATCGCGCATGGCGCCCACGTTGCAGTCCTCATTCGTGACGCCGACCCCCAGTCCGAGCTCCTCCGCAGCGGCGACGTCACGCGCTGCACGGTCTTCAACGGCAACGTCGAGGACTACTGGACCCTGGAGCGCGCGATCAGTCTCCACGAGGCGGCGTACGTGTTTCACCTCGCGGCGCAAACGATCGTCGGTGTCGCGCATCGGAATCCGTTCACCACGTTCGAGGCGAACGTTCGAGGCACCTACAATCTTCTCGAGGCCTGTCGCGTACACGCGTCGCTTGTGCGCGGCGTCGTCGTCGCGTCGAGCGACAAGGCATACGGCGAGGTCGAAGAGCTTCCGTACGTCGAGACGATGGCCCTTCGTGGCCGCCACCCCTACGAGGTCTCCAAGAGCTGCACCGACCTCATCGCGACGTCGTATGCGCACACGTACGGCGTCCCTGTCGCGATCGCGCGATGCGGCAACATCTATGGCGGCGGCGACCTGAACTGGAGTCGCATCGTTCCAGGTACGGTCCGCGCGTTGCTTCGCGGCGCACAGCCGGTGCTCCGCAGCGACGGTACGTTCCGTCGTGACTACATATACGTGAAGGACGTCGCTCGCGCGTACATGCTGCTCGGCGAACGCATCGCCGATCCAGCCGTGCGTGGGCAGGCATTCAATTTCAGTGACGAGTCTCCGCTCGCGGTGCTCGACATGGTCGCCGCCATCGGGCGAGTCATGGGAACTCCGGTCGAGCCGACGATTCGCGACATCGCGCAGGGCGAGATCCGTGACCAGTACCTCGACGCGACGAAGGCTCGCGCCGTGCTAGACTGGCGCGCGACGTATGACCTGGACTCGGGGCTGCGTGAAACGGTCGACTGGTACCGAGCGCTTCTTGCCTGACGCGGGAGTCAACCGGCGATGGTAGCGGTAGCATGACGCGCTCCCCCGAGGAATTACGCGCCCAAGCCCGCGCGCTGGCCGCGGAGTATTACGAGGCAGCCCTGCGCCCCGCACCGTTCGTCGCGGGGGAGAGTTGGGTGCCGGTCTCGGGGCGAGTGTTCGACGGCACCGAGCTCCAGTTTCTCGTCGATGCCTCGCTCGACTTCTGGTTGACCACGGGACGGTTCGCCACGCAGTTCGAGCGTGAGTTCGCGCGAACCGTCGGCGTGCGCCACGCGATCCTGTGCAACTCGGGCTCGTCGGCGAACCTGCTGGCGACGAGCGCGCTGACGTCGTGGAAGCTCGACGACAGGCAACTCCGTCCCGGCGATGAGGTCATCACGGTGGCGGCCGGCTTTCCGACGACCGTCAATCCGGCGATCCAGCACGGGCTCGTGCCGGTGTTTCTCGACGTCGAGCTCGGAACCTACGACATCGACGTGACGCGGCTCGAGGACGCGATCGGGCCACGGAGCAGGGCCGTCATTCTCGCCCACACGTTAGGCAACCCGTTCGATGTGGATGCCGTCACGGCGGTCGCGAAACGCCACGGCCTCTGGCTCATCGAGGACAGCTGCGACGCCCTCGGGTCGACGTATCGTGGGCGGAACGCCGGGACGTTCGGGGACCTCGCGACCGTGAGCTTCTACCCCGCTCACCACATTACCATGGGCGAGGGCGGCTGCGTGCTCACCAACGCGCCGAAGATGAAGACGATTCTCGAGTCGTTCCGCGACTGGGGACGCGACTGCTGGTGCGAGCCGGGCAAAGAGAACACGTGCGGCAAGCGCTTCGACTGGCAGCTCGGCGATCTGCCGCACGGGTACGATCACAAGTACATCTACTCCCACATCGGCTACAACCTGAAGGCGACCGACATGCAGGCCGCCGTGGGCGTCGCGCAGCTGCAAAAGCTTCCCGCGTTCATCGAGCGTCGACGACACAACTGGCGTCGGCTGGTCGAGGGGCTCGCCGAGCTGTCGGAGTTCTTCGTGCTACCGCGCGCCACCGACGGGAGCGACCCGAGCTGGTTCGGTTTTGCGCTGACCGTCCGCCCGGACGCGCCGTTCTCGCGTCACGAGCTGGTGCGGTGGCTCGATGGCCGCCGCATCGCCACGAGACAGCTCTTCGGCGGCAACCTCCTGCGTCAGCCGGCGTACCGGGACATCCCGCATCGCGTCGTCGGAGACCTCGTGAATACCGAGGTCGTCATGCATGGCACCTTCTGGCTCGGCGTCTATCCGGGAATCACGGACCAGATGGTGGACTACGTCGTCGACAATCTCCGTGAGTTCTGCGCTCGGCCCGCCCATCGGTCCGCCGCATCATCCTGACTCCAGCGAGCCTCGGCTCCAGCATCGATAACGAATGTCCAGCTCTGTACGCGTAGCCGTGGTTGGCCTCGGCAACGCCGGCCACACGCTCCATCTCCCAGCGCTCGCCGGTATCTCCGGGGCCGACGTCGTCGGCGCGTGCGACATCGACGCCGCCCGACGCGAGCGCGCTGCAACAACCTGGAAGGTGCCGGTGTTCGAGCGGTTCGACGACATGCTCGCCCGCGCGAAGCCGGACGTCGTCGTGATCGGAACGCCTCCCGACTCGCATGCGAGGTACTGCTTCGAGAGCTTCGCTGCCGGGGCGCACGTGATCTGTGAGAAGCCGTTCGTGTCCAGCCTCGACGAGGCCGATCGCGTCATCGCCGCAGCCGATGCCGCCGGGCGCCGCATCGCGCTCAATCACGAGTTCCGTGAGATGCCGATCTTCCGCGCGCTGCGTGATGCTGCGAAGCCCAGCGAGATCGTGTTCGCGCAGGTGTGGCAGCTGATGGATCTGCCGCCGTGGGCCGAGCCCGGATGGCGAGGGCAGATGCTGCAGCGGACGCTGTATGAAGCAGGTGTTCACCTCGTCGATTTTCTCATGGCGCTGTTCGGCGAGAAGCCGCGGGCGGTGTCCGGTACCGTTTCTACGTGTGGGGTAAGGGAAGGAGACACCGACGCCGTTGCGCTCGTGACTCTCGAGTTCTCGCGCGGTCGTCTCGCGCAGATCGTGCAGAACCGTCTCTGCAAGGGCGAAACCCAGTACTTCGAGGTGCGGGCGGAGACCCCGACTTCCTCGCTTCGTGCGTCGTTCGGAGGTCGAGCGCGTGTGTCGGCGGGCTTACACCGAAGCACCAAGCCGCATGTGCGGATCGATTACGGCGTGTCGGGCATGGCATGGCGGGAGGTGGGCAACACGCGCACGTTACTCGCGAGAAATCCCAAGGATCCCGGCATGATCGCGACGCGGTACATCTTCGAGAAATCGCTTCACGCGTTTCGCACCGGCGGTGCGCCGCCGGCGTCGGCACGCGACGCCCGTGACGTGCTCGAGGTGATCGCCGCGTGCTATCACGCGGCCGCGACCGGGAAGCGGATTGCGCTCGATGGCTCCGCGCCATCGGAGCTGGCATCGATGCGCATGGGTGCCAATCCGGCCGCATGAGCCGGACGAGATGACCGCCATGCGCGAGCGCCGCGCCGCGATCATTGGAGCGGGGTTGATGGGGCGCTGGCACGCGGACGCCGTTCGTCGCACCGGCGGCACGGTCACCCTGATCGTCGACCCTAACGAGTCGGCTCGGCGCGCCCTCGGCGAGCGGCACCCCGGCGCCGTGCTTGCCACCGAGCTCGACGCATCGCTTGTCGCACAGCGTGCGACGGTGGCCCACGTCTGCGCGCCGGTGTCGACGCACGTGCCCATCGTGAACGCGCTCATCGACGCCGGTGTGCACGCGCTCGTCGAGAAGCCGTTCACCAGCGATGGTGATAGCACGCGTGCCGTGTTGGCGCGGGCCGAGCAACGATCCGTCGTCGTGTGCCCGGTCCACCAGTTCGTGTTTCAGGAGGGTATCCGCAGCCTGACCGAATGGA
>Ga0075430_100006203_pt1 | contig 10079 bp, 8 predicted proteins | sample RhiMetdeltSRZDD4_FD_75294 | JGI IMG/M metagenome (GOLD analysis project Ga0075430, IMG submission 75294) | Populus rhizosphere microbial communities from Tennessee, USA - Rhizosphere MetaG P. deltoides SRZDD4 | ecosystem: Host-associated > Plants > Roots > Rhizosphere > Soil | place: USA...
GGCGCCGTGCGCGAGGCCCCGATGCGCATCTGGCTGACGTTGAGAAACAGCCAGCCGAGGACGAAATGGATGATCCCCGCGAGCGCGAAGAGCACGATCGCCTCGCCGCTGGCGTCGCCGAGCTGGCTCAGGTCCTCGGACGCCAGGCTCGCCGCCACGAGGATCGCGGTGGCCACGGACAGCTGGAGGAACGTGGAGACGTAGGGGTCCTCGATGCCCCGGATCGCGCGCCGGTTCAGGCTCTGGAAGAGCCCGAACCCGATTCCCGAGGCCGTCGCCCACAGGACGCCGCTCACGCTTTCGCGACGCCGCCGCCGAAGTAGAGCGCAGACATCTCCGGATTCTTCAGCACCGCGTCGGCCTGGCCGGTCAGCAGCACCCGACCGCTCTCCATGACGACACCCTGCTTCGCAAGCCGCAGCCCGAAGCGCACGTTCTGCTCGACGAGCAGGATCGTCTTGCCGGCCTCGACCATCAGGTTGATCGAGCCCCATACCTGCTTGAGCGCCTTCGGGTCCAGGCCAAGCGACGGCTCGTCCAGCATGACGAGCTTCGGCTCGAGCATGAGGGAGCGACCGAACTCCACCATCCTGCGCTGGCCACCGGAAAGGTTCCCCGCGCGATCGTCCGCACGCTCACGAATGACCGGGAACAGCTCCGCGACCGAGTCGTAGCGCTTCTTGAGCAGGCGCTTGTCGCTGCGCTGGATGTACGCGCCCATGAGGACGTTCTCCCTGACAGTGAGTCCGGGGAACAGCGCGTTCGACTGCGGCACCTGCGAGACACCCATCGCGAGGATGTGCGAAGGGTGCCGGCCGCAGATCGAGCGACCCTCGAGCTGCACGTCGCCCTTGCGTGTCTGGAGCAGGCCGCTGATCGCGCGAAGCACGGTGGACTTGCCGGCGCCGTTCGGTCCCACGATGCAGCACACGGAGCGCTCCGGCACCTCGAGGTCGACCCCTTGGAGCACGTCGCCGCCGCCGTAGCCGGCGTACACGTCGTTCAGCTTGAGCATCTCACGCTCCCACCGGCTCCTCGAGGCGGAAGTCCTCGCCAAGGTATGCGTCCAGGACCTTGGGGTCGTGCTGGACCTCGTCGGGCGTGCCGCTGGCAATCGTCTGGCCGCGCGCGACCACGAGCACGGGGTTGCACAGCCCGAGCACAAAGGGCATGTTGTGCTCGACGATCAGGAAGGTCTTGCCGCGCGCGTTGAGCTCGCGGATCATCTCGCCGATCCGCTCGATCAGCGTGGGGTTGATGCCGCCCGCCGGCTCGTCGAGCATGATCAGCTTCGGGTCCAGCATGAGGATCTGCGCGAGCTCGACGAGCTTCTGCTGGCCGTAGGAGAGAGCGGACGCCCGTACATCCACGTACTTGCGCATGCCCACGAAGTCGAGCAGCTCCTCGGCGCGACGAGCCTCGCGGCCCGAGACGGCGTCCGCGTTCAGGAGCCCGATGTGGAACTCGCGCAGCGGTGCCACCACGTTCTCGAGCACGGTCATCTCGGGGAACAGCCGCGTGATCTGGAAGGTCCGTCCGAGGCCGAGGTGTGCGCGCCGCCACGGCGGCTTGCCGTCGATCCGCTGCCCGTCGAAGAAGACCTCGCCGGCCTGGGGCGCCATCGTGCCGCCGATCAGGTTGAAGATCGTGGTCTTGCCCGAGCCGTTCGGACCGATCAGGGCGGTGATCGAGCCCTCCGGGACGGCGAACGACGCGCCGTCGACTGCACGCACGCCCCCGAAGCGCTTCTCGAGGCCGTTCACCTCGAGGAGCGGCCTGGCAGACGCTGCCGGCGCCGCAGGCGCCGGAGCGGTGCGATCGGGCAGGTCGATGTCGGTCAGCCGCTCACCGGCCAGGCCGGTCTGGCCGCGCGTCCGCCATGACTCGATCCAGCGCTTGGCCGTGGGGATGATCCCCTGCGGCAGGAACAGCACCACGAGCGCGAGCAGCCCGCCGAAGATCAGGAGGCGTGCGTTGCCGCCCCCGAATTCGTTGTTGCTCGTCTCGTTGAGCCATTCGATGGCGAACGCGCCGAGCACCGGCCCCCAGAGTGTCGCGCGACCGCCGAGTAGCAGCGACAGGATTATCTGGACGCTGAGCAGGATGTTGAACATCCCGAGCGGATCGATGAAGCTGATGTAGTAGCCATAGACGCCGCCCGCCATCCCGACGAACACCGCGCTCGCCGCGAACGCGAGGATCTTGTAGGTCGGCGTGCTCACGCCGACCGTCGCCGCCTTGTCCTCGTCCTCGCGAATCGCGATCAGGCCCATGCCGAACTTGTTGCGCCTGATCCACCACGAGGCCAGGAGCGACACGGCCAGCAGCGCGAAAAGCGCGTAGTAGAAGGGCCAGTACTGGTACTCGGCACTCCAGGTCGGAATCGGGAGCGTGATGCCGCCGGTCCCGTTGGTGAGCCCGTCCCAGTTGGTCGCGAGAAGCTGCACGAGGAACAGGAACGCGATCGTCAGGATCACGAACGCGTGGCCGCGGGCGCGCATCGCGACCACCCCCAACAGCGCCGCGAGCGCGCCCGCCACCAGGCCGGCTACCGGAACCCAAACCCACGGTGAGCCACCGATGTCGGTGACGCAGATGCCCACCGTATAGGCGCCGAGCCCGATGAACGCCCCCTGGCCCAGCGAGATGTAGCCGGCATAGCCGGTGATGATGTTCAGCCCCACCGCCCCGATGGCGAAGACCATCGAGAGGATGAACATGTTCTGGTAGTAGAGGTCGTCCGAGACGACCGGGAAGGCGGCCACGAACAGAATCGCCAGGGCGATCACAGCCGTCCAGGGCGAGCGCAGGGCGTTCGATGGCGCCCGCGACGGGGGCGCGCCGCCGCCCTTGAGCGTTCCATCGGCGACCGCGGTCGTGCCGGCGTCCGTCATGCCGTGGCCACGTCCTGGCGCAGCCGGGTGCCGAGGATGCCCTGCGGTCTCAGCAGCAGCACGATGAACACGAAGGCGTAGGGGACGCCGGTTGCCCACTCCGGCCCGATGTAGGTGACGGTCATGAGCTCCGCCACACCCAGGCAGAGCGCGCCGATGACCGCACCCGGCAGGCTTCCCATCCCGCCCAGCACGATGATGCCGAGCAGCCGGGCGATCCACTGGTAGTGGGAGCCGGGCAGGAACGGGTAGAGCACGCTCGCGATCGCCCCACCTGCGCCGGCGCTCGCGACCCCGATCGCGAACGTAAGCGCGGCCACCGAAGCCACGTTCACGCCTACGAGCTCGGCGCCCTGCGGGTTCACGGCGCTCGCGCGGATCGCCCGGCCCAGCCAGCTGCGCGTGAGCACCAGGTAGAGCGACGCGAGCACCACGATCGCGACGAGGCCCCCGTACACCTGCGCCTTAGGCAGGAAGAGCTCGCCGATGTTGAAGCTGTCGTTGGCGTAGCTCGGCCGGACCGAGTGGGACGTGTTGCCCCAGATCACTCCCATGATTCCCTCGAGGAAGAGCGCCACGCCGAACGTGAGCAACACCGAGGCGGCAGGCGGTGCCTTGCGTATCGGCCGAATGGTCGCGTTGTAGAGCAGCCAGCCGAACGCGAACATCGCCGGCGTCAGCAGGAGGATCGCAAGGAGCGGGTCCAGCCCGATGGCGCGCCACAGCGACCAGGTAACGAAGGCCGCCAGGATCAGAAACGCCCCGTGAGCGATGTTGATGACGTTCATCACGCCGAAGATCAGCGTGAGGCCCGACGCGAGCAGCGCGTACACGCCGCCGATCAGGAGGCCGAGGATGAGGGCCTGGAGAAACTCGGTCACTACTGCGTCTACTTACCTGGGGCGGCCCCCTTGCTATCCGGGGCCTTCCGGCCGCCACCCCGGCAGGATCTCGTCCGAGGTCGCCGCTTCCTCCGGTAGCACGATCTCCGGAACGCCGCTCTGCCACTGGCCGACGAGGAACTCGCCCTCCGGGCGGCCGAGGTCGTCCCAGCTCAGCGGCCCGAGGATCGTGTCGACCTCGTTCTCGCGCAGCCAGTCGGCCAGCTCGAGCTGACGCTCGCGGTCGATCGTGCCCACCGCCTTCACGGCCGCCTCGAGCACCTGGGCGGTCGCGTACGCGTCGGCCGCGTCCTCCGGGACCTCCTCGCCACCGAACATCTCCTGGTACTTCGCGACGAAGTCCTCGTTGCCCGGGGTCGATGCCTCCTTCGAGTGGCTCACCGCGTAGAAGATCCCCTCGGTCGTGTCCTTGCCAATCGCCTTCGAGTACTGGTCCCCCAGAGACGGCGCCGTCGTCTGGTACAGGATCTTCGGTGTGAAGTTCGCCTTGCGTAGCGCGCGCACCATGCCCACACCATCTTCGAAGGTCGCACCGTGGACGACCACGTCCGGATTTCTCGCCTTCAGCGCGCTCGCGATGCCGTCGAGGTTCGGGTTGTCGATGGTGTACGTCTCGCGGTAGACCGTCTTGATGCCGGCCTTGCTGAAGATCTCCTCGATCCCCTCTGAGGTGGGCTGCGCGAACGGGTCGTCGAGCGTCGGGTAGGCGGCCGTCTTCGGGCGCTCGGCCTCGGGCAGCTCGGTGATGTAGTTCGCCCAGACCTCACCCTGCTTGTCGGCGGTCGCCTGCTGCGCGAAGAACAGGAACTTGAAGTCGCGCTCGAACAGCTCGGGCGCGCCGCCGGCCGGCTCGACGTAGAGCATCCGGTTGCGCTCGGCCACCGCGGAGGCGGGCAGGTTCAGGAGCGAGGAGAAGGTGCCGAGCAACAGGTCGACCTTGTCGCGACTGATCAGGGCGTTGTAGTCGGCGACGATCGTGTTCTGGTTGCTCTGGTCGTCCTTGATGACCATCTGCACCTTGCGGCCGTCGATCAGGCCGCCCTTCTCGTTGACCATCGCCTCCCAGACCTCGTAGCCCTGCTTCGCCGCCTTGCCTGGCTCCGAGAACTCTCCGGTCAGCGGCAGCGAGGCGCCGATCTTGACCGCCTCTCCGCCGGCTTCCCCACCTCCGTCGTCATCGTCGCCACAGGCGCCCGCGACGAGCGCGGCCATGGTCAGCAGTGCCAGAACGAGCCAACGGAGCTTGTGCATGAGGCCTCCCCGGCCGTGTTGCAAACGATTGCTGCAATCGTGTGCAGCCTAAGCTGCGGGAGGGATCTTGTCAAGAACGAGCGCGGCGCGGCGCGCCCCGGCGGGGCCCGCCGGGAATCGCCCCGGCGGGCCTTCCGTTCACGGTCGCGGCGACGCGGCTACGAGCCGCCGGAGTACTCCTTCGCCGCGGCCTCGACCTCGGCGCGGTCCCAATCGTTGATCTCCTCGATCAGCGAGTCGTCCAGAGCGTCGCTGATCTCGATCTTCTGGTCCTCCTCGATCACCGCGGCGCTCACCAGGAAGTCCTGGGCGGTGTTCCAGACGTCCTCGCGGACGTCACCGATGCGCTCGGGATCATCGGGCTTCATCAGCGTGATCGCCAGATCGAGCGCCGCCTCGCCGCTGGCCTCGTTGCGCCACTCGGCGGGGACCTTCTCGCGGGCGATCTGCTCCACCACCTCGCGGTTCACCTGCCCGACGTACTGAGCCTTCGTCCAGGCGCGGAGGAAGCCGACGATCGCCTCCCGCTTCTCCTCCAGCGTGCCCGGCAGCACGGCCATCGGGTTGCCGTCGATCGCCGCGGCCTCGTCGGGCGTGATGTTCCTGAGCGCGACGTTGTTGGCCGAAAGCGCCGTGAAGTCCGACGCGTTGCCGACGTAGGCCTGGATCTCGCCGTCCTCGAACGTCTTCGCCACCAGCGCGCCGCTCGTCCCGACCACTGCGGTCTCCACGCTGTCCGGATCGACGCCCTCGGACTCGAGCATCGCCGTGAGGAACCGGGTGCTCTCCTCGGACTCGAGGCCGACCTTCTGGCCCTCGACGCCGCTGATGTCCTCGATGTCGCTGTCCTCCGGCACCACGATGCCCGCCGTGTTCGTGTGCTGCGGGCTGAAGATCGCCGTGTGCTCGCCGCCCTGCGAGCGGGCGAGGATGATCTCGTCCACGTCGGCGAACGAGACGTCCGCGTCCCCGTTGCTGAGGAACGCGGTCGCCGAGATCTCCTCGGCGGCCGGGGCCAGCTTCGGGCTCACGCCCTCCTCCTCGAAGAAGCCCAGCTCCTCGGCCACCAGCGTCGGATAGAACAGGGCCGACGGAGGAGTCGGCAGGTTGTAGACGATCTCCTGGGTTCCACCTCCCCCGTCGCCTCCACCGTCATCGTCGTCGTCGCCGCACCCCGCAGCGAGCGCGAGGATCGCCGCGGCGAGTAGGGCCAGAACAGCCTTGAAGCTCAACACTCCGGATTCCTCCTGTTGTTCAACGTCTCCCCGCGAGCGTCGGGGCCGGTCCCGAAGGAACGCCTCCCCCGCGCGCAAGCTTCTTTTGCGCCCTGGCCGCGCGACGCTTCGACCGGGCCACCAGCCGGGCGTCGTGAAGCCAGAACACCGTCGTTCGCTCGAGCCACTCCATTGCTCCGTAGAGCAGGAGCCCGAGGAACATCAGCATCAGGATCACGGCGAACGCGTCCGCAATCGCGAGCTGGCTCGAGAATTGCTGGACGAGCACGCCGAGGCCGCGCTCGGCCGAGATGAACTCGCCCACCACGGCGCCGACGAGCGACAGGCCCGCCGCGGTCTTCAGTCCCGCGAACATGACCGGCAGCGAGCCCGGCACCATCAGGTGTGTGAACGTCTGCCACCTGCTCGCGCCCAGCGAGCGGAACATCTCGCGCGCGTCCTCGTCGACCGTGAGGATGCCGGTCAGCGCGTTCACGTAGACGGGAAAGAACGCGATGATCGCGGCGATCCAGATCTTCGAGTTGTAGCCAAACCCCGCCCACGCGATGATCAGCGGGGCGATCGCGATGCGGGGCGTCACCTGCAGCGCGACCGCGTACGGGTTCAGCATCTGCCGCATGACCGGCGAGAGCCCGGATGGGATCGCGAGCGCGAGCCCGAGCGCGGCGCCGAGGCCGAATCCGGCAACGGACTCCCAGAGCGTCGCCGCGATGTCGTCCCACACGAAGTCGCTTCGGATCAGCTCCCAGAACGAGACCACGATGTCCTTCGGGTGCGGCAGGATCGTCTCGTCGACGTAGTCCACCGCAAGGGCGAGCTCCCAGAGCCCGATCAGGATCGCGAGGAACAGGAGCGGCGGCCACAGCCGGCGCGCCAGCCGCATCGGCGAGAGAGCGTGCGCGAGCTTATGCCCCATGGACCTCGGCCTGCCTCGTGTCGCCCGGGTCGGTGAGGGGGACCTGAAGCCCGCGGTAGGCGCGCAACACCAGCTCCTGGAAGCTCGGCTCGGCGACCATCTCCTGCGCCCGCGGCCGCTCAAACGGCACGTCGATGACGTCGGCGATCCTCCCCGGCCGCGGAGTCATCACGATGACCCGGTCCGCGAGCAGGATCGCCTCGGTGATGTTGTGCGTCACGAGCAGCGCGGTGGCGGACAGACGCTCGTGAACGCGCAGAAGCTCCAGGTTCAGGCGCTCACGGGTGAGCTGGTCGACGGCCGCGAACGGCTCGTCGAGCAGAAGCACGTCGACGCCGACCATGAGCAGGCGTGCGAGGGCCACGCGCTGTTGCATGCCGCCGGACAGATGGCGAGGATAGGTGTGCTCGAAGCCGCTCAGGCCGACGAGCTCGAGCAGCTCGTAGGCCTGGCGCTCGGCCCCACCGTCGAGCTTGCCGCCGAGCTTCGGCGGCAGCAGCGCATTCTGGAGTGCGGTGCGCCACGGCAACAGCGTCGGGCGCTGGAACATGAGCGCCACGTCCTGCCGCGGCTCCGTCACCTCGAGGTCGTTGACGGCAATGCGGCCTTCGCTCAGCGGAATGAGACCTGCGATCAGGCGGAGCAGCGTGGACTTGCCGCAGCCGCTCGGACCGACGATCGACACGAACTCACCGGGGCGCGCCTCGAAGCTGACGTGATCGACCGCGAGGACGCCGCCCTCGAATTGCTTCACGGCGTCCGTAACCGAGATGGTCCCGCGCCGGCCCGCGGACCCGTGAGCGCCGTGCTGCTGTTCAGCCAGACCTAGTCCCTCCTCCACGGGTTTTCCCGTACCGGCGTCCTGCAATCGTTTGCGATGCAATCGTTTGCGATCCTACTGCTACGTCGTTTGGATCGTCAAGGCAGGCAGCGTTAACGGTCTATTCAGGCGCCACTGCCGCGGCCGCTGCCCGCGCGGGCGGTCGAGTCGCGGACGACCAGGCTCGGCTCGAGGCGGATCTCGCGCAGTGGCGAGTCCGCGTCCTGGAGGCGCTCGAGCATGAGCTCGGCAGCGCCCCGGCCTATGTCGTAGTGAGGGATGTGAATCGTCGTGAGCGGCGGGTGGAAACGCGCGGCGAACGGCATGTCGTTGAAGCCGACGACGGAGATCTCGTCCGGGCAGCGCACGCCGGTCTCGGCAAAGACGTCATAGCAGCCCAGCGCGAGCAGGTCGTTCGCGGCGGCGATCGCCGTGAACTCGTGGCCGTCGGCCATGAGTTCTCTACAGAGGCGAGCGCCCTCGTCTTCCGTGAACGCCTCGGCAACCAGCACGAGCTCGGGATCGGGCTCGAGGCCGGCGGCGCGCATCGTCGCCTGGAAGCTCTCCCAGCGCTCCAGCCCGGTCGAGTAGTCGAGCGGCCCGGCGACATGCGCGATCCGAGTGTGGCCGAGGGACAACAGGTGCTCCACGGACAGGCGCATTCCCAGACGGTCGTCCGCGGTGGCGGAGCTCACCGGCAGCTCCTCCTGGCGCCTGTTCACCAGTACGAGCGGGGTGCCCGCCTCGAGCAATGCATCGTGGAGCCGGTGGTCGCGGCGCGCGGTCGCGGCGATGATCCCGTCGACCTGCCGGGCGCGCATCGTCTCCGAGTCGAGCAGCTCGCGTTCGGGATCGTTGTCGGTATTGGCGATCAGCGGCGTATATCCCGCCGTCTCCAGACGATCCTCGATGCCGCGCAGGATCGGCGGGAAGAGCGGGTTCGTGAGGTCCGGGATCAGCACCCCGATCGTGTACGAGCGGTTCGTCTTGAGCCCGCGGGCGATCGGATTCGGCCGGTAGCCGAGCTCCTCGGCCGCCTTGAGCACGCGCCTCGCGGTCTCCTGGTTCACCAGCGCGCGGGTGTCCTCGTTCAGCGCCCGGGATACGGTGGCCGGATGGACGCCGGCGACATGCGCGACGTCGCGCAGGGTCACGGCGCTGCCCGCTCTGTCGTTCGAAGACGGCATCGACGAGCATTATGCATACGTTTGCAGCGCAATTTGAGCCGTTGACAGATACCGCCCTTCCCACCACGCACGCCCCGCCCGCCGAGGACTCGGCGCTCGCGCCCCTGCGCCGGCCCGGCTTCCGCGCCGCGTGGACCGCGCTCGCTGGCTCGCAGCTCGTGATCTGGATGAATACGGTCGGAGCGGTCACGGTGATCGCGGCGCTGTCGGACTCCCCCACGCTGATCGCGCTCGTCCAGACCGCCAACAGCGTGCCCGCGGTGCTCCTCGCGCTCGTCATGGGGTCGATGGCCGACATCGTCGACCGCAGGCGCTTCGCGCTCGCATCTCAGGGCTGGATGCTGATTTCGGTGACCGCCCTGGCGGCGCTGACGCTCGGCGACGTGATCACTCCGGGGCTCGCGCTCGCGCTCACATTCGCGTTGGGCGCAGGAATGGCCACCACCTTTGTGATCTACCAGGCCCTGACTCAGGACTTCGTGCCGCGGTCCGAGCTGATGGCGGCGGTGGCGCTCAACGGGGTGGCCATCAATCTTGCGCGCGCGATCGGCCCGGCACTCGCCGGAGTGATCATCGCTGCTATGAGCGCGGGGGCCCTGTTCGCGGTCGAGGCGGGCCTGCTCGTCGTGATCGTCGGGGTCGTCGCGCTGCGCGTCCGACCGCCGGGTCCGGTCCGTGCTTCCGGCGAACGGCTCGCGCCCGCCGTGCGCGCCGGGATCCGCTTCGTTCGCTTCTCCCCTCCGGTGCGCACCGTCCTGCTCCGTGGCGCGGTCTTCTCGGTGTCCGCGAGCGCGCTCTGGGCTCTGCTCCCGGTCGCGGCGCTCGGCCGGCTCGGCCTATCGGAAAGCAGCTTCGGACTGCTGATGGGATGCGT
>Ga0075430_100006204_pt1 | contig 10078 bp, 9 predicted proteins | sample RhiMetdeltSRZDD4_FD_75294 | JGI IMG/M metagenome (GOLD analysis project Ga0075430, IMG submission 75294) | Populus rhizosphere microbial communities from Tennessee, USA - Rhizosphere MetaG P. deltoides SRZDD4 | ecosystem: Host-associated > Plants > Roots > Rhizosphere > Soil | place: USA...
CAGCCCACCAGGAACACGGTGAGGTCGAAGACCACGGCTACGGGGCGGAGGACCGACCAGATCGAGGCCCCGACGGCCACGGCCACGAAGGCCAGCGTGACCCAGGCGTCGATGCGCGGGATCGGGCCGGCGGGCGCCGTCACCACGGCGCGAGCACCTTGGCCAGCTTGCCGGCCAGGGCGTCGTAGGCGAACTCGGTCTCGGCCCGGACGCGAGCCGCTCGGCCCGCCCGGTGGCGGAGCTCGTCGTCGTCCAGGAGGCGGGCCAGCGCCCGGACCACCGGGCCCACCTGGTCGGGTCGGCGGACGACGAGGCCCGTCTCGCCGTCGGCCACCGCCTCGGCCGCGCCGCCGCTGTCACCGGCCACCTGGGGAACGCCGCAGGCCGCGGCCTCGACGAACACGATGCCGAAGCCCTCCTGCTCCAGGCCGGCCCATCGGTTGCGGCAGAGCATGGCGAAGACGTCGGCCGCGCCGTAGAGCGCGGGCTTGTCCTCCTCGGGGACCCGGCCGAGCAGCGTGACCGGAGCGCCGGTGCGGGCGGCCAGGCGCTCCAGGCGTGCCCGGTCGCGTCCGCTGCCCGCGATGGCCACCGTGAGGTCGGTGCGGGTCCGGCGGAGCTCGGCCGCGGCCCGGATCAGCACGTCCATGCCCTTGCGCGGGACCAGGCGGCTGAGGCTGACGACCAGTCGCCCCTCCTCGGGCAGGCCGAGCCGGGCCCGCGCCCGGCGCCGCTCGTCGGCATCGAGCGGCCGGAACCGGTCGACATCGACCCCCGGGGGCACCACGGTGATCGGCAAGGTCCGCCCGGCGGCCCGCTCGGCCTCGGCGGCGGGGTAGCCACCGGCGGCGATGACCTCCCGCGCCCCTACCAGCACCCGACGCAACGCCTGGCGGGACAGCGGCAGTCGCCCCGGCACCGTGATCTCGGCCCCGTGGAGGACGACGCCGTAGGGCGTCGCGAGGTGGGGCCCGACCAGCCCCACCGGCAGCGCGGGATCGAGCAGGACCAGCCCCGCACCGGTCTCCCGCGCCAGGGCATCGATGCGGCGCACCAGCGACCGCCTCGGCCACAGGACGCGCTCCGGTGTCCGGTGGACCTTGAACGGCTGCTGGGCGTCCCACGCGGCCGCGCCGTCGTACGGCGTCGTGAGGACGGTGAAGCTCGTGGGGTCCAGCCGGCGCCACCACTCCCACAAGAGCGCCTGGATGCCGCCCACCTTGGGCGGGAAGTCGTTGGTGACCAGGAGATGGCTCAGCGTCGTACCTCCACCGGAGCGACCAGCTCGTCGCGGACCACGGGATCGGGGTCATCCTGCACCAGCCGGAGCAGGCCGCCGAGCCCCAGGCGCCGGGCCGTCCACACAGCATGGGCCCGCAACAGAGGGTCGTCGCCCTGCAGCGCCGCTCGCACCGCATCCTGTACCACGGGATCGCGCGGGTCGCCGACGTTGCCCAGGACCACCAGCGCGTTCCGCCGGAGGTAGCGCGGATCGCGGCGAGGGATGTACCACCGCCCGTGCCGGGCCAGCAGCTGCTCGTCGGTGGCGACCAGCAGGTCCAGCACGTCCACCTCGGCCTCCTGGCGCCCGTCGGCCGGGTCGTCCCGCGGATCGCTCGCCGGCCCTCCGGCGGACCGGTGGCGGTCGAACCGCCGGTTCGGCGGGCAGACCTCCTGGCAGTCGTCGCAGCCGTAGATCCGATCGCCCAGCGCCACCCGGTGCTCACGGGGGAAGACACCGTCGGCCTGCACCAGCCAGGCGAGGCACCGGCGGGCGTCCACCACCCCGGGAGCGACGATCGCGCCGGTGGGGCACCCGTCGAGACAGCGGGTGCAGCTGCCGCAGCCGTCGGGCACCGGCTGGGGTGACCCTCCCTCGGCGAGGGGCGCATCGGTGATGACCGACCCGAGCACGAACCAGCTGCCGTGCCCGGGCAGCAGGAGGTTCGCGTTCTTGCCGTACCAGCCGAGGCCGGCGCGATACGCCGCCGCCCGATCGACCAGAGCGTTGTCGTCGGCCGCCACCCGCGCCTGCCATCCTTGGTCGCGCAGACGCTGCGCCACCACGTCCAGAGCCAGGCGCAGCGGCGTGTAGTGGTCGGTCCAGGCGTAGCGGGCGACGGCCGCCGTCGGACGCCGCAGGGCCGGCGCAGCCGGGCGGGACCGCCAGTACGAGCGGGCCCCCACCACCAGCGCCCGTGCCCCCGGCACCGTGACCTCGGGGGTCGTCGACCGCTGCGGCGACCGGTAGGTGAACGCCATGCCACCGTGGAGCCCGCGCGCCTTGCGGCTCTCCAGCTCGCGGCGCGCATCGACGAATGGTTCGGCCGATGCCACGCCGACCGCATCGAGCCCCTGCTCTCGTCCCAGCGCGACCAGCTCGGCCACGTCGGGGAGCGAACGGGTGGCGACCACCGGGCCATCGTGGCCGCAAGGGCCCGACCAGGCAACATCGCCGTCACTGTCCGTCCTCTCCCTCACCCGGCCCGGCGGGTGTGGCGCAGCTGGGGCACCAGGCCCGCGCCGGCCAGCAGTCGGATGGCTCGGGCCTCGGCGACGTCGATGACCACGGCATCGTCAGCCTCGCGGGAGCAGATGTAGCTCACGACGCAATCGGTGCAGGCGGCGGTTCCCTGCATCAGGCACTCGTCACAGGCGATTCGGACCATGGCGCCCATCATCCTCACGACCTGTGACAATCAAGCCGCTCTCGCGGCCACGGGGGCCGCGCGGGGCGGCCACTAGGCTCCGCAGTCGTGAGCACTCGCTACCGGTGCACGGCGTGCGGCAACCTGACCCGCTTCGATGTGATCGCCCGGCGGCGCACCCGCTCGTTCCACCACTACTCGCTGGGCGGCGAGCTGCAGATCGAGGACGAGGTGGTGCTGGAGGAGGCGATCGAGGAGGTCAGCTGTCGCTGGTGCGGCACCGGCGTGGCGATCGAGCAGGTCGAGGCGGTCGACGTGGTCGAAGCAGCCGACGCCCCGGCGGGTACGGAGACGACCTGACCAACGCCGCCGATCGCGGCGCCGACGAGGTGCTGGTCCGGGCGGCCGTCGAAGCCGCGCTCACGGTGGCCCGGGAGGGACTCACCCTGGTCCCGCCCCTGGTCCCGCCGCCCGGCATCCGCCGCTACCTCGGCTTCACCAAGCTGTCGACCGCCGCCGTGCGGGCGGTGGCCCAGGTCCTCGAGCGGGACGACGACTACCGGTCCCGCGTGGCCGCGGCGGTCGACGAGGCAGCGGTCGGCCGGGCGGCCTGGCTCTGGCTCACCCGCCCCGAGGGCTGGGAGGAGGAGTTCGCCCAGCTCCGACGAGAGGCGGCCGCGACGGCGGCATCGGCCTCCGACGCCCGGGAGGAGCGGGACGCCCGCCGCCGTCTGACCGCCGCCCGAGCGGCGGCCGAACGGGCGGTGGCCAAGGCCCTCGAACACGAGCAGGAGGCCGCCGGGATCCGGGCCGACCTGGCGGAGGAGCAGTCCCAGCGCCGCCGGCTCGATGCGCGGGTCGCCGGTCTCGAGGCCGAGCTCGCCCAGGCGCGGGACGAGCGAGCCAGCGCAGTCCGGCAGCTCAAGCAGGTGGAAGCCACGCTGGCCCGCCGGGCCGCCGAGGCCAAAGCAGCCACCGCGCGGCTGCGAGCGCTGGAGCAGGACCGGCAGGTCCCTCCCCCGCCCGGGTCCGAGCCGGCCAGCGGACCGGGTTCCCTGGATCCGGTCGCTCTGACCGAGGCGCTCGGCACCGCGTCCGGCCGGGCCGCCGAGCTGGCCGACGCCCTGCACGAGCTGACCGAGCTGGTCGCCTCGGCGCTGGAGGCGTCCGCTGGCCGGGCGGTGTCCCCAGCCGCACCCGCGCCGCGACCGTCGGCACCATCGCCACCGCCCCCGTCGCCGGGCGCGGCGCCCCCAGCCGCACCGTCGGCACGGTCCCCGTCGCCGGGCGCGGCATCGTCCGCCGCACCCACGCTCCCGCGGGCCGGGTCCGAGGAGCCCGCCAAGGCGGCGACCTCCCTGCTGCGCCGATCACCCCTGAACCTGCCTCCGGGCCTCCGCGACGACTCGCCCGAGGCGGTCGACATCCTCCTCCGCGCGCCCGGCGCGTGGCTGCTGGTCGACGGCTACAACATCTCCATGACCGGCTGGCCCGAGGCGTCGGTCGCCGAGCAGCGACGGCGGCTGGTGGTGGGCCTCGGCGAGCTGGCGGCGAGGACCGGTGCCGCGGCCAAGGTCGTCTTCGACGGCGCAGCGGACGAGCCCTCGCCCCTCCCCCGGTCGTCCCCGCACCTGGTGTCGGTCATGTTCTCGCCGGCCGGTGTGGAGGCCGACGACGTCCTGCTCCAGCTGGTCGGGCAGCTTCCCGTGGCCCGACCGGTCGTGGTGGCCTCCAGCGACAACCGGGTCCGGGAGGGGGCCCGACGCCTGGGCGCGAACCTGGTGCACGCCCGCCAGCTGCTCGCGGCGTTCCGCCGCTAGTCCCGGGGAGCCCCAGTAGCCCCGGTCGTTGCGTCAGGACGGCTCGGCGACGGCGCCGATCAGGCGGTGGATCAGCTCGTCCCAGGGGACCGGCTTGGGACGATCGAGCCCCAGCGCGCCGAAGAGCAGGAAGCCCAGCCCCACCGCCTGGCAGAAGCGCACGATGGACAACGAATCGAGGGCGGGATCGATGCCGCCCGACCGCTTGGCCTCCTCGACCAGCTCGCCGAGCTCGTCCTCCTGCTCGGTCACCAGCCTGCGCAGCATCGTCGCCAGCTCGGGCTCGCGGCGAGCCGCCACGAAAGCCTCCAGGAGCAGCGCCTGACCAGCGTCGAACTCCTCGGTGACCAGGTGGGACCCCAGTGTGGCGATGATGTCGGTCGCTCGACCCTCGAAGTTGCCCTCCGAGAACAGCTCGCGGAGCTCGTCGTGGGATTGGGCCGCGATGGCGGCGAGCAGCAGGTCGGCCTTGCCCCGGAACCGGCCGTAGATGGCGCCGGTCGTGAAGCCGGCCCGCCGGGCGATGGCCTGGACCCCGGCGCGGTCGTAGCCCTTCTCGGCGAAGACCTCGCCGGCCGCGACCAGCAGTGCATCCCGGGTGGGATCCTTGAGCGGCGCGGGGGCTGCAGGATCAGTGGCACTTGTCACGTCTTCATCCAAGGACTGCGAGTATGGCCCGGTCAAGCGGACTTCGTGAACCGAGCGTGGTCTGCCTGCTGCTTTAGGTGATGCCGGTCTCCGGGGCCGGCGCGTTCGACAGCCCGATCAGGCGATCGAGCGCCGCGGCGGCGTCCCCGTCGTCGATCGAGGCCCGAGCGACCTCCAGCCCCTCGGGAAGGTCGTCCACCAGCCCGGCGGCCATGAGTCCCGCCGCCGCGTTGAGGCTCACGATGTCGTGGTGCGCCCCGGGCTCGCCGGCCAGCACGCGCTTCGCGAGGGTGGCGTTGGTGGCCGGGTCGCCGCCCACGAGCTCGCCGAGTGGGGCTCGGGGGATCCCCAGTGCCGCCGGATCGACCTGCCACCGCCGGATCGTCCCCTCGTGCAGCTCGACCACGGTCGACGTGGTGGAGACGGTCAGCTCGTCGAGCCCGTCGTCGCCGTGGACCAGGATGGCGCGCTCGCAGCCTCGCGCCGCCAGCACGCCGGCCATGCGCTCGGCCATCGCGGCGTCGGCGACACCGATCATGTAGCGCTTCACCCCCGCAGGGTTGGCCAGCGGCCCGAGCAGGTTGAACGCCGTAGGGATGCCCAGCTCGCGGCGGGTGGGGCCCGCGTGGCGCATCGCCGAGTGGAACCGGGGTGCGAAGCAGAAGCCGATGCCGGCCTCGGCGACGCAGCGGGCGACCTCCTCGGGACCGCAGTCGATCCGCACACCGAGCGCTTCGAGCAGATCCGCGGCACCGGTCTGCGACGAGGCGGCCCGGTTGCCGTGCTTGCACACGTACCCGCCGGCGCCCGCGACGACCAGGGCGGCGAGGGTCGAGACGTTGATGGTGTGCGCGCGATCGCCGCCGGTGCCGACGATGTCGACCACCGGCCCGTCCACGTCGAGCGACACGCGATCGGCGGCGGCGAGCATGGCATCGACCAGGCCCCGCAGCTCCTCGACGGTCTCGCCCTTCATGCGCAGAGCGACGATGAACCCCGCGATCTGGGCGTCGCTCGCCGCGCCGGCGAGGATCTGGGCCATCGCGGCCTGGGCCTGGTCAGCGGGGAGATCCTGCCCCTGGCTCAGCACGCCGAGTACGTCGCGCACGGCGTTGCTCTGCTCCTCGTTCCCCATCGGCCCTCCTGTTGTCGCCCGTCGCCGCGGGTCGCTGCCGCCCGCGTCTAGGACGCTCGGCGGCGCTGGCGCAAGATGCGCCGACGCTCTCGCTCGGTGCAGCCGCCCCAGATGCCTTCCTTCTCCCGCACGGCCAGGGCGTGCTCGAGGCAGGCCTCGCGCACGGCGCATTGAGCACAGACGTCCTTGGCCGTGACGACGTCGTCGTCGTCATCGTAGGTCGGGTAGAAGATCATGGGGTCTAGCCCGCGGCAGGCCGCCTGTTGGCGCCAGGACTGCTTCATTGGGGGTCTTCCTGTTTGGAACTAGGTGTCGGTCGGAGCGATGGCCGGCATCACCCGGAGAACCGAGTCTCTGCGGCCGGGGAGCGCGCCCGCAAACCAGTTGACGGATGTACACCCCGGTGACCGGGGCAGCCGATCTTCGCGCTCCCTTCCGGCCGCTGCAAGGATTGACGCCGCGGCCGACCAGGGATTTCGCACGAGCCGTGACCGCGGGCCTACGCGTGTGGTGGCGCGCCGGCACGGAGCGTGGCCACATCGGGCGGCCCCGGAGGTGGTCGGGTGGCGTGCCGGAGGTCACGCCCGATGATGCGCCGAGAACGTCACACCCCGCCCCTAGCATCAGCCCCATGGCCTTCGGCACGTTCGACCGTGGCGAGAACCTGGCTCGCCTGGCCTCCGGAACCTTCGACCTGCTGGTGGTCGGCGGCGGCATCACCGGCACCGGCGTCGCCCTCGACGCCGCGGCCCGGGGCATGCGCACCGCGCTGGTCGAGCGCGACGACTTCGCCTCGGGCACGTCGTCGAAGTCCTCGAAGCTGGTGCACGGCGGCCTCCGCTACCTCCAGAACGGCGACGTCCGGCTGGTGTACCAGGCGCTGCGCGAGCGGCAGCGGCTGCTCGACAACGCGCCGCACCTGGTCCGGGTGCTGCCGTTCCTGATCCCGATCTTCTCCGGGCGCGACGGCCTCGTCCCGCGCAAGCTGGCCCGGGCCTTCGGCACGATCATGTGGATGTACGACCTGACGGGCGGGGTCCGCATCGGCCGGCTCCACAAGCGGGCCAGCCGGGAGGAGTCGCTGGCCCACATCCCGACGCTGAGCGACCACCTGGCCTGGTCGTACCTCTACTACGACGCCCAGGCCGACGACGCCCGCCTGACGTTGACCGTGGCCCGCACCGCGGCGCTCGACCACGGGGCGGTGGTGGCCAACCACGCCAACGTGGTGGGCCTCCGCAAGGAGGGCGACCGCATCGCCGGCGCTCTGGTCGAGGCCGACGGCACCCAGATCGAGGTCCGGGCCCGGGCCGTGGTGAACGCCGCGGGCGTCTGGACCGACGACGTCCGGGCCTACGACGAGGGGGTGCATCCCCAGAGCATCCGGCCCGCGAAGGGCATCCACATCACGGTGCCGTGGGAGAAGGTGCGCAACGACATAGCGGCGGTCATCCCGGTCCGCCGCGACAAGCGTTCGATCTTCGTGGTCCCCTGGCCGGCCCCCGACGGAACCCTCGGTGGCCCCGGCGGCTTCACCTACATCGGCACCACCGACACCGACTACGAGGGCGACATCGACGACCCGCAGTGCACGGCCGACGACATCGACTACCTGCTCGAAGCGGTGAACGGTGCCCTGACCAGCCGCTTGTCCCGTGCCGACGTGCGGGGGTCGTGGGCCGGGCTACGGCCGCTGGTGCGCCAGGCGACGACCGGCAAGACCGCCGACATGTCCCGCCGGCACCGCGTCGGGGTCTCCACCAGCGGGATGATCACGGTGACCGGCGGCAAGCTGACCACCTACCGCGAGATGGCCCAGGACGCCGTCGACGTCGTCGTCGACCAGGTCGCCGACCGGCTCGGCCGGCGCGTCGGCCGCAGCCCCACCGCTCGCCTGCGGCTGCGCGGCGCCGACGGATGGGAGGAGCAGCGCGAGCACGACCCCTGGCTGGCCGAGCGCTACGGCGGCGAGGGGCGGGTGGTCGACGCGATGGTCCAGGCCGACCCGGCGCTCGGGCAGCCGCTGGTGCCCGGGCTCCCCTATCGGCGAGCCGAGGCCGTCTACGCCGTCCGCTACGAGATGGCAACCTCCCTCGACGACGTGCTGAGCCGGCGTACCCGGGCTCGGCTCCTGGGCCGGGAGGCCGCGGCGGCCGGTGCGGACGAGGTCGCCGATCTGCTGGGGTGCGAGCTGGGCTGGTCGTCCGACGAGCGCGCCCGCCAGGTCGCGGCCTACCGTCAGGCGGCCGAGCACGAGCGCGAGGTCCCGGGGCTGCCCGAGACCGCCAGCTTGGCGCCCATCCTCGACAGGCCGGAGTAGACCACCGATGTTCAGGCGGATGACAGCGGCCGAGCTCCCACCGCTGGGCCCGGGAGCACCGACGGCGCCCATCGACATCGCCGGGGGCTCCGCGGCGGCGTCTGCCCGCTTGGCTGCCGAGCGGGTCGAGGTGACGGCCCCGGTGGTCGAGCGGCTACGTCAAGCCTGTGACCACGTCGACACCGACGCCGGCCGCCTGGCCGAGGCCAGCCGGGACTGGTGGCCCATCGCCATGAGCTGGGCCACCGAGGGCCAGGTCGCCGGGCTGGCCAGCGTGGTCGTGGCGCCCGCGACGACGGCCGAGGTGGCCGAGGTGCTGGCGGTGTGCCACGAGGCGACGGTGCCGGTTACGACCGCCGCCGGGCGGAGCGGGGTGTGCGGCGCGTCGGTGCCCGTGCACGGCGGTGTCGTGCTCGACATGACGCGGCTGGCCGGCATGGTGGACGTCGATCGGACATCACTGGTGCTGGACGTGGCTCCGGGCACCTTCGGCGACCACCTCGAGGCCGAGCTGCGGGCTCAGCACGAGGTGACGCTGGGCCACTGGCCGCAGTCGATGGCGCTGTCGACGGTCGGGGGCTGGCTGGCCTGCCGCTCCGCCGGTCAGATGTCGACCCGCTACGGGAAGATCGAGGACATGGTCCTCGGCCTGGACATCGTCCTGGCCGACGGACGGCACCTGCGGACGGGAGGGACGCCCCGGGCTGCGGTCGGTCCCGACCTCAGCCAGCTCTTCGTCGGCAGCGAGGGCACGCTCGGGGTCATCTGCGGCGCGCGATTGCGGCTGCATCCGGCGCCACGGGCCGAGCTGCGGGGGGCGTGGCTAGTCGACTCGTTCGAGGACGGTCTCGACGCCCTGCGCCGGATCGTGCAGCGGGGCGCCACGCCGGCGGTCCTCCGGCTGTACGACGCCGACGAGGCCGACCGGACCTACCACACCGGCGGATCGGCGCTGATCCTGGTGCTCGACGAGGGCGACCCCGGCCTGGTCGACGCCACCATGCAGGTCGTGGCCCACGAGCTCGCGCGGGCCGAACGGGCCGGCGACGAGCTCGTGGAGCACTGGCTGGAGCGCCGCAACGACGTCGCGGCGCTCGAAGCGCTGATCAGCAAGGGCTACGTGGTCGACACCATGGAGGTGGCGGGATCGTGGACCGACCTCCCCCGCATCTACCGGGCGGGGGTCGACGCGCTCTTGGGCGTGGAAGGCACGCTCGCAGCGACCGCGCACCAGTCCCACAGCTACTCGTCCGGCGGGTGCCTCTACTTCACGTTCGCCGGGCAGGTCGAAGCCGACCGCCGGGACACCTATTACCGCGAGCTGTGGAACGCCGGTCAACGGGCCGTCCTCGCCAACGGTGGGGCACTGAGCCATCACCACGGCGTCGGCCTCAACCGGGCCCGGTTCATGGCCGAGGCCCTGGGGACGGGCCTGGAGGTCCTGGCCGACACCAAGCGGGCGTTGGACCCTCGCGGCATCCTCAACCCCGGCAAGCTCGGCCTTCCC
>Ga0075430_100006211_pt1 | contig 10075 bp, 8 predicted proteins | sample RhiMetdeltSRZDD4_FD_75294 | JGI IMG/M metagenome (GOLD analysis project Ga0075430, IMG submission 75294) | Populus rhizosphere microbial communities from Tennessee, USA - Rhizosphere MetaG P. deltoides SRZDD4 | ecosystem: Host-associated > Plants > Roots > Rhizosphere > Soil | place: USA...
ATCGCCGTCTCGATGGAGCTCGACTCGATCCAGCAGCGCGCCATCGTCGAACCGACAAGAGTCGCCGGTCTGATCGGCCACGCCCGCGACCTCGCCCACCGCGCCGTCGAGGAGGCCCGGCACGCCATCTGGCGCCTCCGGCCCGCCCCCCTCGAGCGCCAGTCCCTCCCCGAAGCGCTCGCCACCGAAGCCGCCTCGCTCGAGCAGGGCGGCGCCGTCGAGCAGAGCGAGTGCACCGTCCAGGGCGAGCCCCGCCCCCTCTCCCCCGAGGTCGAGGCCGCCATCTTCCGGATCGCCCAGGAAGCCCTCTCGAACGTCCGCAAGCACGCCCGCGCCCGCCGCGTCCGCGTCGTTCTGGCGTACGGCGAGCGCTGGGTCCGCCTGCTCGTCGAGGACGACGGCCGCGGCTTCGAGACCGCCCCCCGCCCGGCCACCGGCGACGGCCGCCCGTTCGGGAGTGCTGCGTACTCGTCCACCCCCGCCGGACACGGCTCCGAGGCCCCCGCCCACTCGGTCGGTGGCTACGAGGCCGGTGCCCACGCGACCAGCACCGACGGCCGCACCCCCGAGGTCGTCGCCCGGCCCGCCATCGGCGACGGCGGCTTCGGGCTCATCGGCATTCGCCAGCGCGCCGCCCTGATCGGCGCCGACGTCGAGATCGACGCCAGCCCCGGCTGGGGCACCAGGGTCCGCCTCTACGTCCCGAACGCCCCCCTCGCCCAGCTCGCCGACCCGACCGGCCTGGTCCGCGTCCTCCTCGCCGACGACCACGCGCTCGTCCGCCAGGGCGTCCGCCGCATGATCGACGCCATGCCCGGGGTCTCCCTGATCGCCGAGGTCGACAACGGCGCGGACGCCATCGCCCGCACCCTGGAGCTGGCCCCGGACGTCGTCTTGATGGACGTCAACATGCCCGGTCTCGACGGCCTGGAGGCGATCCGCCGGATCCACGCCGAGCTGCTCTCGGTCGGCGTCGTCGTCCTCTCCACCACCGCCCCGGACGACGTCGTCCTGGAGGCCGTCCGGGCGGGAGCCAGGGGGTACCTCCTCAAGGACGTCGGCGTCGACGAGCTCCGACAGGCCGTCCAGACGGTCGCTGCCGGCGGCTCCTACTTCGCCCCCGCCGTCGCCGCCAAGCTGGCTGGCGGCGTCCATCGTGGCGGTTCCGCCGCCGAGCGCCTGACCCCCCGCGAGCTCGCCGTCCTCCGCCGCCTGGCGACCGGCGCGCCCAACAAGGAGATCGCCGCCGCCCTCAGCATCTCCGAGAACACCGTCGAGTCGCACCTGAGAAGCATCTACGGCAAGCTCGAAGTCCGCAGCCGCACCGAGGCGCTCCGCCGCGCCACCGAATGGGGCATCCTCGCCGTCTGACGCGGACCATTCCCTCGCGCAGCAGCACCCCTGTGCATGCGTCACCAGGCCCCGTCCGTGGTACCAGTCGCCGTACTGGAAGCACAGTTCGCAACGTCCGCTCCGCTGGGAGCGCGGCCGTCCCGGCCGCTTCGTTCGACCGCTCCCGCATCCCCGCCGCTTCGTTCGTCCGCTCGCACATCCCCGCCGATTCGTCCGCTCACCCTCCCGTCCCGCCTGCCCCCAACGTCCCCACCCGGTTGCCCTCGGTAGCCCCTGCGACGAACGAGCGTGGGAGCGCGGTCATCCTGACCGCCCCGGTCTCGCGGCGCGACTCCGAGCATCTCGCCTGCAACCGAATCGGGCACCCCGGCTGTTTCACCCCGTAGACGCGGACGCCGGTCTCGACGTGCGGACCAGTCCACTCCAGGGCCGTGGTATCACGGATTTCCGTTACCCGGAGACCCCGCATTCGCGTCGCCCGCGCGTCGAACGTACGTCCGATAATGAAGGCGTATGGCACCCGCTTCCCACACTGGTGGGCGGGGCGCCGAGGGGGTGACCAATGTCACAAGAAACGTCCTGGACCATCGAGGAGATGAGTCGCGCCATGCGGGCCGAGCGCATGGCCGACGCCGAGCGCTACCGGCTCGCCGTGGCCGTAGCCGGCAAGCCCCGGTCCCCAAGGCTGATCCTCGCAAAGGCGCTGCGCTCGCTCGCCTCGCTGCTCGACGGCGAGGTCGGCGTCCAGGCCCAACCGGAACGTCGGCTGGCCCGCGCCGTCTGACTTGCCCCCGCCCGACCGTGGCGGGACGCAGGCCGCGCCGGGCGCATCCGCACCGCGAGCGTCAGCGAGCCGGACCCTCGGCTGGGCGTCCGCTCGCGGCGATGCTCGCCACCGCGAGGTGGACTTGGCAGCGGAGGCGCCGTTCGAAACAGGGAGGATCGCCATGAGCGACCTCGCAATCGCAGGGATCTTGATGGCGTTCCTGATCGCGCTGGCGATCGCGGCGCCGATCTGGGGATACGACAGCCGCGACGGCGTCGAGAGCGACCAGCCGGCCAGGCGCGTCGCCTGGCTCCACGATCGCCACGTCAGCCAGCCGCTCGGCACAACCCGAACCGCCACCGTCGCCCTGGCCGGCGCGCTGCGCGTCGTCGCCTACCGCCTGGACGACGAGGCCGCCCGCGCCGACCACCCCGAGCAGCGCCTCGCCGAGGCCTGCTAACGCCTGTCCCACTGATGCGCCCTGGCTCCCCCTCTCCATCGCAATGCCGTGGGGTGGGGGCCCCATGGGCGCGCAGCGCCGGAGTCCAGCGAACTCCGAGGGAGGGGTGATGGAGGACGTCGGCGCAGCCGCCGCAGTGCCGCGTAGCGGTGCTGTGGTAGGCATGATTGTTCGCGCCGCGCAGCGGTCGGGGGTGGGGCTTCACGTCAGCACCGCCACCCCGTCCGCCGCCAGCACCCCGCTCCCCTCCGCCAGCACGAACAGCGGGTTAATCTCCGCCTCCACCAGCCGGTCCCCAAGCTCCAGCACCATCTGCGAGAACGCCACGATCGCGTCCGCCAGCACGTCCACGTCGCAGCGCGGCCGGCCCCGAAACCCCACCAGCAGCGGGTAGCTCTTGAGGCTCGCGATCATCGCCCGGGCCTCGCGGCGATCGATCGGCGGCAGCCGCAGCGCGACGTCCTGGTAGATCTCGGCGGCCACGCCACCGGCCCCGAACAGGATCGTCGGGCCGACCTGCGGATCGCGCGTGAACCCGAGGATCGTCTCGACGCCGTCCGAGACCAGCTCCTGGACCAGCAGCCCCTCGATCTGGGTGTCCGGCGCGCGCTGCCGCACCGTCGTCAGCAGCTCCGTCGCCCGCGCCGTCGCCTCGCCGACGCCCACCCCCACCAGCACGCCGCCGCTCTCCGACTTGTGGGCCAGGTCCCGGCTCAGCACCTTCAGCACCACCCGCCCCTCGCCACCCGCGATCTCGCGCGCCACCCCGGCCGCGGCCGTCGCCGTCTGGACCGCCCGCTCGCGGACGCCCGGGATGCCGAACCGCGCGAACAGCCGCTTCGCCTCGACCTCGTTCAGGCGCCCGCTCATCAGCGCGACGCTGCCGAGCCGGTGGGCCGGCGCCCCCGATCCCGCTCCCGCGTCCGCGCCCTGCCCGGCCGTCTCCGGCGAGCGCCCGTCCCGCCCGAACGACATCCGCGCCAGCGCCGCCAGCCCGGCCGCGCACCCCTCCGGGCTCTCGAACGCCGGCACGCCGTTTCGGTTCAAGTACTGGACAATGTTCGGGGCGCCCGGGCTCACGTACACCAGCAGCGGCTTCTCGCTCCCGCCGACCGCCTCCAACACCGGCCCGCCCGCCAGCTCCGGCTGCGCCAGCCCCGACGACCCGACGATCACCACCAACGCGTCGTAGCTCGGGCTATCGAGCAGCGCCGAGATCGCCGATCGGAAGATCTCCGAGCTGAGCCCCGCCAGCGTCACGTCGACCGGGTTGCGCTCGGCCATCTCCGCGTCGCCGGTCAGCGCCGTGACCAGCCGCTCCACCGTCGCCCGATCGGGCGACGGCGCCTCGAACCCCTCCGCGCCGCAGGCGTCCGCCACGAGCACGCCGGCCCCGCCCGTCGAGGTCAGCACCGCCAGCCGCTTGCCGCCCAGGCGTCTCCCCGCCGCCAGCGTCCCCGAGATGTCGAGCAGGTCGGAGAACGTCGCCGCCCGGATCACCCCGTGCTGCTCGAACAGGGCGTCGTAGACCCGGTCCGAGCCGGCCATCGCGCCCGTGTGCGACGACGCCGACCGCGCCCCGACCTCCGACCGCCCGACCTTGAACGCGACCAGCGGCTTGCCCACCGCCGCCGCCCGGTCGGCCAGCGTCCGGAACCGCGCGACGTCTCTCAGCCCCTCCAGGTAGAGCGCGATCACCGTCGTCGCCTCGTCCTCCAGCAGGTACTCGACGACGTCGCAGACTTCGAGATCGGCCTCGTTGCCGGTCCCGACCAGCCGCGAGAACCCGACCCCCCGCGCCTCGGCCCGCGAGAGCACCGACCCCAGGATACCGCCGCTCTGCGAGGCCAGCCCGACCCTCCCCGGCGTCAGCGGGTGCAGCTCCAGCGCGACGCTCGGCGAGAGCACCATGCTATCCAGCACGTTGACCAGCCCGATCGTGTTCGGCCCGAGCAGCCGCATCGAGCCCCGGGCCTCCTGAAGCTCGCGCTGACGCTGCGCCCCCTGCTCGCTCACCTCCGCGTAGCCGCCCGCCAGCACGATTGCCGAGGGCGTCCCGATCCGGGCCAACTCCCGCACCGACTCGGCCACCCAGTCCGGCCCGACCAGCACCAGCCCCACGTCGGGAGCGGCCGGCAGCGCCTCGACGGACGGGTAGCAGCGCACCCCCTCGATCGACTCGGCGCGCGGGTTCACCGGGTAGATCGTGCCCCGGTAGCCGTGCTTGAGCAGGTAGCGGAGCGGCCGGCCGGCCGTCCGGCTCGGGTCGGACGACGCGCCCACGATGGCGACGCTCCGCGGCTGGATCAGGCGGCGGACGGCCTCGGTGCCGGCCACGGCATCGCTCCCGGGCTGCTCCATCCTACCCTCACTTCTGCTGCGAGCGCGCCCGTCGCCGGGAGCGCTCCAGGAACGCCTCGACGGAAGCGTGGTGCGCGTCGGTCGTGTAGGCGATCGCCTGGGCCTGCGCCCCCGCCGCCAGCGTGTCCTCCAGCGTGTGCTCGAAGGCGCTGTCCAGGATCGACTTCGCCAGCGCCAGCGCCGTCGGCGAGTGCTGCGACAGCTCGCCGGCCCAGCGGATCGCCGCCGGCAGCAGCTCGGCCGGTGCCGCCAGCCGGTCCGCGATCCCGATCGAGAGCATCTCGTCGGCGTCCAGGCGGCGCCCGGTGAAGATCAGCTCCTTCGCCTTCGTCAGCCCGATCCGCCGGGGGAGGAAGTACATGCCGCCGCCGTCCGGTACCAGCCCCCGCAGGACGAAGCTCATCACGAAGCTGGCCGCCTCCGAGGCGATGATGAAGTCGCAGCAGAGCGCCAGGTCCGCGCCCAGGCCGGCCGCCGGCCCGTTCACCGCCGCGATCGTCACCTTCTCCAGCGTGTGCAGCCGCATCACCGTGTGATGGAGCTGCCGCTGCCGTCGCCAGCCGTGATCGGCCATCGTCCCCGCCGGGGCGCTCAGCCGGCCCTCCATCGCCTTGATGTCGCCGCCGGCGCAGAACCCGCGTCCCGCCCCCGTGATGATCAGCGCGCGGATGCTGTCGTCGTGGCCCACTCGCTCGACGACCTGGGCCAGCTCGGCCCGCATCGGCCCGTCGACGGCGTTCAGCACCTCGGGCCGGTTCAGCGTTGCCACGGCCACCCCGCCGTCGTGGATCGTCAGCTCGACGCGTCGAGTCTCCCCCGACGACCCTCCGGTCGCCTCGCCGTTCTGGTCGGACATGCCTACCCCATCCCTTCCGCCAGCGCAGCGTGCCCCACCCGTTCCGGAGAGAAGGGGCGGCGCCGCGCCCGCTACGGTACCAGAATCCGCCGATCCCCGGTTGACGCGGTCATGGCGGCCTCCGTACCGTCTCGGTTCGCCGCCATTAAGACCGCCCGATATCGCCCGGTGCGGCATGGACCGCTACGCTTTGGGAATCGGAAGGATGACATGACCGCCAGGCTCGTCCCGGAGCTGTGCTGCTCGGATTTTGACCGTAGTCTCCGGTTCTACACGGAGGTGCTTGGCTTCCGCGTGCTGTACGCACGCCCCGAGGAGCGGTTCGCGTACCTGGAGCGCGAGGGGGCCGAACTGATGATCGAGCAGCCTACTGCGCGGGCCTTCGTGGCGGGCAAGCTGTCGTACCCGTATGGGCGCGGCATGAACCTGCAGATCGAAGTGTCCGACGTCGAGTCACTGTACGAGCGCGCGAGGGCGTCCGGCTCGAAGCTCTATCTTGAGCTCGAAGAGCGTTGGTATCGGCGCGACGACGTGCTGCTCGGCAATCGCCAGTTCGTCGTGCCTGACCCGGACGGCTACCTGCTGCGCTTCTTCGAGGACATCGGGCAGCGGCCCGCCTGACGCGATTCGCCGGCCGCGATCGGTACGATAGGAGCAAACCCGCGGAGAACGTCGATGCCAGTCAGGATCGGGCAGCTTGGGACGAAGCACGGGCACGCGCGCGGCAAGTGGCGCGCGCTGGCGACCAACGACGACGTCGAGGCGGTCGGCATCTGGGAGCCTGACCCCGCCGCTCGCGCCGCCGAGCAGCAGCACGACGCCTACGCCGGCGCCCGCTGGTGCGCCTCCCCCGACGACCTCCTCGCCGATCCAGGCATCGCCGCCATCGCCATCGAGGGCCGCAATGACGAGAGCCTGGCGATGGCCCACGCCGCCCTCGACGCCGGCAAGCACCTCTGGTTCGACAAGCCGGCCGGCGACGACTGGCCCGGTTTCCAGCGCCTGATGGCGAAGGCGGCCGATCGCGGCCTCTACGTCCAGACGGGGTACATGTTCCGCTACCAGCCCGGCTTCCAGCGGGTCGCCGAGTGCGCACGGGTCGGCATGCTCGGGCACGTCTACGCGATCCGCGCCCACATGTCAACCTCGATCTCGATCGAGGCCTGCCAGATCCAGAGCGTCCATGCCGGCGGCATCTTCTACGACCTCGCCGGCCACATGCTCGACCAGATCGTCTGGCTGCTCGGCCGGCCGAACCGGGTCACCCTCTTCGCGCGGAACGACGCCACGCCCGACGTCCCTGGCTACTCGGACAACACCCTCGGCGTCTTCGAGTTCGACCGGGCGCTCGCCACGATCGACATCGCCGCGATGGAGCCAGGCCCCCAGGCGCGCCGCTTCGAGGTCTACGGCACGTGCGGCAGCGCCATCACCGAGCCGTTCGACCCCGGCCAGACCGTCCGCCTGACGCTCCTGGAGCCGTGGGGCTCGTACGGCCCCATCGAGCAGATCCTGAAGCTCCCCACTGTCACCCGGCAGCAGCTATACGAGCGCGAGCTGGTCGCCTTCCTCCGGGTGCTGCGCGGCGAGCGGCACCCAGACCGCACTCCGGAGCACGAGCTGCTGGTCCAGGAGACGCTGCTCCGCGCCACCGGTCGCATCCCCGCCATCTGACCGTCCGAGCGCGAGCCCCGTCGAAGGCGCTCAACTCCCATTGTCATCCCGAGCGGCCGTTGATTCCCCATCCCCGCGACATCCCGCCGCGACGGATCTCATGCTCACCTGCTCGGCCCTCCCCATTCGGCGCAGCGGCCCCAGGCGTGGCCGCTATCATCGGCACCGGGGGATGGATCGCACGGCCATCGGCTCGGCGAGGTGGCTGGAGGAGAGATGTCGATGTCCGAGCTGCTGGTGCGCCCGGCCGTCGTCGCGGACGTCCCGGCGATGATGGCGATCTACAACCACTACGTCGAGACCTCGCCCGCCACCTTCGACGTCAAGCCCGTCTCGCTCGAGAACCGGCTGGCCTGGTTCGAGCACTTCGGCGTCAGCGGCCCGTTCCGCCTGCTTGTCGCCGAGCAGGGCGGCGAGGTTGTCGGGTACACCGGCAGCGGCCGGTTTCGCGAAAAGCCGGCCTACGTTACCTCGGTCGAGATGACCGTCTACGTCCATCCCGAGGCCCGCGGCCGAGGCGTCGGCGCGCGGATGTACGAGCGCCTCTTCGACGTGCTGGCCGCCGAGCCGATCCACCGAGCGTACGCCGGCATCACCTTGCCGAATCCAGCCTCCGTAACCCTCCACCACCGCTTCGGGTTCCGCGAGATCGGCGTCTACGACGAGGTCGGGTATAAGCTCGGCCAGTACTGGAGCGTCCTCTGGCTTGAGAGGCCGATGGCGTTCGCAGGGCAGCCCCTACAATAGACGCTCATGGCCGGCTACCTCCTCAATCGACTCTGGCAGTCCGCACTCGTGCTGCTGGCGGTCAGCGTCTTGAGCTTCGTCCTGATCTTCCTCTCCGGTGACCCGGTCGCCGCGCTGATCCCACTCAACGCCCGCCAGGAGGACGTCGACAACATCCGACGCCAGTACAACCTCGATCGGCCGGTCGTCGTCCAGTACCTGCTCTTCCTCCAGAAGGCGGCGACCGGCGACATGGGCGAGTCGTTCAAGTTCCGGACCGACGCCCTCGGGCTGGTGCTCGGCCGACTCCCGAACACGATGCTCCTTGCCTGCTCCAGCATGCTCCTCGCGATGCTGGTCAGCGTCCCGCTCGGCATCCTGGCGGCCAGCTACAAGGGGCGGTTGCCGGACGCCATCAGCTCCACCGCCGCGCTGCTCGGCATCTCGATGCCGTCGTTCTGGCTCGGCGTCATCCTGATCCTGATCTTCGCCGGGAGCCTGCGATGGCTGCCGGCCTCGGGATCCGGCACCTGGAAGCACCTGGTGCTCCCCACCATCACCGTCAGCGCCTTCGCCACCGGCCTGCTGATCCGTCTGGTTCGCCGCTCGGTGGCCGACACGCTAGGGCAGGCGTACGTCACTACCGCGCGCAGCAAGGGCCTGAGCGAGCGCGCCATCGCCTGGACCCACGTCCTGCGCAACAGCGCCATCCCCGTCGTCACCGTGATGGGACTCCAGTTCGGGGCGCTGCTCGGCGGCTCGGTCGTGGTCGAGACCGTCTTCGCCTGGCCAGGCGTCGGCTGGCTGATGATCCAGTCGATCGAGGCACGCGACCTCCCCGTCATCCGCGCCGCCGTGCTGATCCTGGCGCTGTTCATCGTCATGATCAACCTGGCCGTCGACCTGCTCTACACCCTCCTCGACCCGAGGATCAAGCTCGGAGCGCGCGCCGAATGAGCGTCGGCACCGGCGACCCGGACGCGATCGATCCGGTAGGGGCGGGGCTCGCCCCGCCCGCCTCCAATCCTGCCCCGCCCGCCGCTGGCGTCACCCCGACCGCGTCCGATCGCCCAGCCCAGAGCTCGATCGGACTCGCAACTCGCAACTCGCAACTCGCAACTCGTCGGCGCCGCCGACGCCTCAATCGTCAGACCCTCGTCGGCGGCTCGCTGGTCCTCCTGACGGTCGTCGTGGCGGCGCTCTCGCTGGTCTGGACGCCGCACCCGCCCCAGCAGCAGGATCTCGGCCGGAGCCTCCTGCCGCCGTTCTGGATGGAGGGCGCCCGCGCCGGATTCCCGCTCGGCACCGACCTGAACGGCCGCGACCTGCTGAGCCGGATCATGGCCGGCGCCCAGGCGAGCCTCTTCGTCGGCGTGGCCTCGGTGCTGGTCGGCGGGGCCGTCGGGCTGGTGCTCGGGCTACTGGCCGGCTACTTCGGCGGCTGGTTCGAGTCGCTGGTGATGCGCCTGGTCGACATCCAGCTCTCGCTGCCCGGCGTCCTCCTCGCCATCGCGATCCTGGCCGCCACCGGCAAGGGCCTCCTGAACGTGGTGCTGGTGCTCGGGTTCGTGAGCTGGGTCCAGTACGCCCGGATCGTGCGCGGCTCCACGCTGGGCGTCCGCGCGCAGGAGTACGTGCTCGGCGCCCGGGCGCTCGGCGCGACGCACGCTCGCATCCTCCGCCACCATATCCTGCCGAACATCTTCCCGCCCGTCCTGGTGGTCGCCACCATCAACGTCTCCTCGAACATCCTGGCCGAGGCCGCGCTGAGCTATCTCGGCGTCGGCGTCCCCCTTTCGACGGTGACCTGGGGCGGCATGCTCAACGAGGGCAAGAACGTCTTCGAGCTCGCCTGGTGGAACGCGATCTGGCCCGGCCT
>Ga0075430_100006212_pt1 | contig 10074 bp, 9 predicted proteins | sample RhiMetdeltSRZDD4_FD_75294 | JGI IMG/M metagenome (GOLD analysis project Ga0075430, IMG submission 75294) | Populus rhizosphere microbial communities from Tennessee, USA - Rhizosphere MetaG P. deltoides SRZDD4 | ecosystem: Host-associated > Plants > Roots > Rhizosphere > Soil | place: USA...
GAGTGGTAGTACGTCTCGTTGAGGAACTCTACACACCCGGTGTCGTTGAGCTGCCGGAAGGCGTCGATGACCTCCGGCGCGTGCCTGCGGAACTGCTCCAGCGCGCAGCCGGTAATCGAGAAGGCGACGCGGAACTTGCCGTTGTGGGCGCGGATCGTGTCCAGCAGCACCCGACTGCCCGGCAGGTAACACCTCGCGGCGACTTTACGCAGGACCTCGCCGTTCTTCTGGTCGTCGAAGTAGTGCCGGTCGGTGTCGAAGACGCTGTAGCGCCGCAGGCGGAAGGGCTGGTGCACCTGAAAGTAAAAGACGACCGAAGCCATGCGCGCGTCCCTGCCTGACTGAAGGTGGGGACATTCTACAGGCGTTCGGGCACCGGTCTACGGAAGGCGCGGCGGCGAGCTGGCTTCTTTACGCGGACTTGCGCTGCCTCGTCGTGAAGCGGATCGCGACGTTGAGCAGGAAGATCAACGAGATCAGGACGAGGATCCCGGCCCACGCCTGCTGCCGCTGCTTCTCGTAGGGGCCCGTGGCGTAGTTGAAGATCTGCACCGTCAGCGACGGGAAGGGATGGTTTGGGTCAAGCGTGAGCAGCCGGCTGCCCAGCGCCGTGAACAGCAGCGGCGCAGTCTCGCCCGCCACACGCGCGATGGCGAGCATGACGCCCGTCACGATGCTGCCCGTGGCGGACGGAATCACCACGCGAAGGATCGTCCGCGCTTTGGTCGCGCCGAGTGCGACCGACGCCTCCCGGTAACTGTTGGGCACGAGGCGCAGCATCTCCTCCGTCGTCCGCGTGACGATCGGGATCATGATGAACGCCAGCGCCAGCGCCCCCGCCCAGCCGTTGTAGTGGCCCATCGGCACGACGAGCAGCTCGTAACCCAGGATGCCCACCACGATGCTCGGCACGCCCGCAAGCACGTCGGCGATGAACCGGACGGGCCTGGCAATCCAGGAGCCGACCTCGTACTCCGCAAGGTACGCCCCAGCCATCATGCCGACAGGAATCCCAACGAGGCTGGCCAATCCGACCAGAATGGCGGTGCCGATGATGGCGTGCTTCATCCCGCCAGGGTCGTCCACCCGGCCAGTGGGCAGGCCGGTGAAGAACTCGGCGGTGATCGACTTGGCCCCAATGGACACCAGGTATCCGGTCACCAGTGCCAGCAGCCCGAGGATGAACACCGTGAACGCCACGCAAACACCGTACATGGCCGCGCTCTTCCAGCGGTCGATTCGGTTGTGCGTGGCTTGGTTCATTCTCACTCAGTGTGCAGCGGCGGTGCGGGCTTCGCGGCCGACGACGAGGTACCTGGCGACGACGTTAAATGCTAAAGACATCACCAGCAGCACGAGAGCCACCTCCACCAGCGCCGCGCGGTGAAGGTCACTGGTCACCTCGGCAAACTCGTTGGCCAGGAGGCTCGACATCGTCTGGGCCGGCGCGAAGGGGGACGGCACGATCTGGTTCTTGTTGCCGATCACCATCGTCACCGCCATCGTTTCGCCGGCCGCGCGGGCCAGGCCGAGCATGACGGCGCCGAACAGGCCGCTGCGGCTGTACTTGAGCATCTCCTTACAGCTCTGCCACCACGTCGCCCCCAGCGCCACCGTCCCCTCCACCTGCGCCCGCGGCACGCCGTTCAGCACGTCCCGGCTGATGGCGGTGATGATCGGCACGATCATGACGGCGAGGATCAAGCCGCCGCTGAACATGTCGCGGCCGGTGAGCGGGAGTGGCCGCGTGAGCTGTTTGGCGCCGACGGTGGTCGTATGCTGGAACACCCAGCCCAACCCCGGCACGTCCCCCAGGGCGGCCTTAGCCAGTGGTTCGACCCCGCGGAACGCGACGACGGTGTCATTCGTCGCGTCGTTCGGGACGCGGTCGACGAACCAGGTAATGCCCGGCACGTCATCGGTCCACGCGAGCCAGCCCCAGACCGGCTGGTTGCCCTGGAGGAAGGGTGCCAGCACGAACAGCGCCCAGATGCCGTAGGCGATGCTGGGGATGGCGGCCAGGAATTCGACGAGGAACGAGACGGGCGCGGTGATCCGAGGGGCGGCCTTCAGAAGCCCGAAGAACGTGCCGCCGGCGAAGATGGCGCCGAAGACGTAATTGGCCGGCCGGTTCTCGCCAAACACCCAGGCGATGAGGAGAAACACGGCCAGGGCGAAGATGCCGTACACCACGACGGACACCCACTCCGACAGGTCCGGCGCGACCCGCACGAGGAACATCGCCGCGCCAAGGCTCACGGGGACGGCGAAGAGCAGTGCGATCAGGGAGCTGACCGCGGTGCCGTAGATGACCGGCAGCGCGCCGAAGGAGGGGGGCACTGTCTCCATCACGCGCTCGCCCGCCTCGTCGAGTACGAGCTTGCCCGCCGCGTCGCGCACCGGACGCTCGATCTCGTTGGGCCGCCAGTCGCTGGAGACCAGGAACTTAGCGCCGAACGTCCGGATACTCGGGAGGGCGGCGAAGGCGAGGACCGCCACCAGAGCTGCCAGCATCAGCATGATGGTCACGGCGCTGCTGCCGGTGACGACCCGCAGGACGATGTCTGCGGACGTGCCGGAGCCGGGTGCCCGATCCAGGTCGAGCAGCGCGGGACCGGGCGCGGGATCCGGTGCGCGGTATCCCAGCGGCGCGGTTGGGGTCGGCATCGCGTCGTCGATTTCCGTCATGTGCGACCGGTCACGACCACCCGGCGAGCGGTATTGCGCCCGGGGCGATAAGGGACCGAGGGCGGCCAGCAGCATCCGTCCACCTGCCGCCCGCCCTCAGACCCGGTCCCTGCGTCCATAGCGCTTAGCGTGCCGCCGCGACGCCCAGTCGGTTGCCGCCGAAGGTGAGCTTGTTGAGCTGCTCGGTGACCTTCTGGCGGACGCCGGGGGCGAGCGGCGCGTAGTCCATCTCGCCGGCGAAGCGCTGGCCCTGCTCGCCGGTCGCCCAGGTGAGGAAGTCCACCAGCGCCCGGGCCTTGTTGCGATCCTTAATTGCGCCGAGGTCCTGATAGACAATGACGTACGTGTAGGCCGCGATCGGGTAGGCGTTGTCGCCCGGCTGGTTCCAGATGTCGGCGATGCCGTTGTTCATCTGCTTCAGCGCCGCCTCGCCCGCGGCCGACACGGTTTCGGGCGACGCCTTCACGAACTTCCCTGCCTGATTCTTGACCGACGCGTAGCGGAGCTTGTTCTGCGTCGCGTAGTTCAGCTCGACGTACCCGATGGCGCCCGGCGTCTGCTGGATGATCGCCGCAACGCCCTCGCTGCCCTTGCCGCCCTGTCCGGCCGGCCATTCGACCGACTTGCCGGCGCCGACGGTGCTCTTGAACTCTTCGCTCTGCGTGGCGAGGTAATTCGTGAAGACGAACGTCGAGCCGCTGCCGTCGGTGCGCCAAGCGGGCGTGATCGGGGTGCTCGGCAGCCGCGACCCCTCGTTCAGGGCGGCGATGGCCGGGTCGTTCCAGGTGCTGATCGTGCCCATGTAGATGCCGGCGAGCGTCTGGCCGTCGAGTTTCAGTTCGCCCTGGAACCCGGGCAGGTTGTACGCCGGCACCAGGCCGCCGGCGACGGTCGGGATGTGGACGACGGGGCTCCCGGCTTGCCCCAGTTCGCTCTTGCTCATGGGGGCGTCGGAACCGGCGAAGTCCACGGTCTTGTTGATGATGCCCTTGATCCCGCCCCCGGAGCCGATCGACTGGTAGTTGATCTGGACGTTCGGGTGGGACCGCTGATACTCCGTCACCCACCGCTGATAGATCGGATTCGGAAACGTCGCGCCCGCGCCTTCGATGCGCGTCGCGGCGGTCGCGTTTGATGTCGCGGCCAAGCCCGCACCTACCGCCAGGACCGTCACCGCGGCCTTCCGGATCAAGGTCGTCATGCTGGTTCTCCGTTGAAGTCGAGGGTTGGGGACGCCGGGCGGCATCCGCGGAACGGAGGCTAGGACGGCCGTGTTAGCGACCCATTAAGGCAGCGCTAGCGGGGTAGAATTGTTAAGAACGAACCGTAACTCGCGCGCGTGGCGTAAGATATGAGTCCGCAGCCGCTGCTACCGCCGGGCGCCGTCGCCGTTGCTGTCGTCGGCGGCGGGGCGAATACCGTCCAACTCGGGCATCTCGCCACTCAATTGAAGGTCAATCATCGAAAGCAACTGGTCCGGATCGATCGGCTTGATCAGCAGCGGCGGCAGTTCCGGGGTGGGCAGCTCGTGCATCTTGTGCTGGATCCGGTGCAGCGGCATGCCCGACAGCAGGATGACCGGAAGTGCCCGGCGGTGCTCCTGGAGGTAGCTCAACACGCCGAACCCGTCGACTTCCGGCATGTGCAGGTCGAGCAGCACGAGGTCGACTTCCCGGTGCTTCATGTGGAGAATGGCGGCGTCGCCGTCGCCGGCTTCGTCAACGTGGAATCCCGAATTGCGGAGGAAATGGCCGAGCGCAAGCCGCTCGACGGGCGAGTCGTCGCACAACAGGATGCGGGTGGGGCGAGGCAGCTGGTCCGTCAACATAAGGCCTCGACAACGTCGGCCCGGCCGCGAGCCGAACGGGGGCATTGTCACCCGGCGTAAAATGAATGGCAACGTCGAATCCGCAAACAACTTACGATTTGCCTTCGACAAGGCTGCGCTAAGCCGCATGCGTGCAGGGGGCGGTATTTGGTTGACACTTCCCGCCGCCAACGTAAAATTCCCGACACAACTGAATACCGTCTTATCTAGAGTGGTTGAGGGTAGGGCCCTTTGACACCACAGCAACCGCCCCGGCTTTGAGGGGTAGGTGCTAATTCCCGCCCGCTCCTTCGGCGGGCGCTCGCGAACGCGAGCGCCGGCGCGACGAGCGGGACAGATAAGAAGAATCCTTTCGCATTGCTGCCAAGGCCTCTTCTTACGGGAAGAGGCCTTCTCTTTTTGGGACACAGCGATGAGCTACGTACTCGGGTTGAAGTGTAAGGAGTGCGGGCACCGGGTGCCCGTCTCTCCGGTCCACGTGTGCGAGGCGTGCTTCGGGCCGTACGAGGTGGAGTACGACTACGGCCGGATGAAGGGCAAGGTGACGCGCGAGTCCATTGCGCGCGGGCCCAAGAGCCTGTGGCGATACCGCGACCTGCTCCCGGTGGAGGGTTCGCCGAAGACGGGCTTCCACTCCGGCTTCACGCCGCTGAAGAAGGCCGACCGCCTGGCGAAGGAACTCGGCTGCCGTAGCCTGTACATCAAGGACGATTCCTGCAATTACCCGACCTATTCCTACAAGGAGCGGGTCGTTTCCGTCGCCATCAGCAAGGCGATCGAGTTCGGCTTCGACACCGTCGGCTGCGCCTCCACCGGCAACCTTGCCAACTCCACCGCCGCCCACGCGGCGCAGGCGGGGCTGCGGTGCTTCGTGATGATCCCGCACGACCTGGAACAGGGGAAGGTGCTCGGCTCCCTCATCTTCGGCCCCACGATGGTCCGCATCCGGGGCACTTACGACGACGTCAACCGCCTCTGCACCGAGATCGCCGACAAGTACGGCTGGGCCATCGTGAACGTGAACCTGCGCCCGTACTACACCGAAGGCGCCAAGACCTACGGCTTCGAGATCGCCGAGCAGCTCGGCTGGCAGCTCCCGCAGCACACCGTTGTCCCCACGGCCGGCGGCACAATTCTTCCGAAGGTGCACAAGGCGTACTGCGAGCTGATCGAGCTGGGGCTCGTCGAGGACATCAAGCCGAAGGTCTATTCCGCCCAGGCAGCCGGCTGCAACCCCGTCGTCACGGCGATCCAGAAGGGGGTGGACATCATCGAGCCGCAGAAGCCCAACACGATCGCCAAGAGCATTGCCATCGGTAACCCCGCCGACGGCTACTACGCATACCAGTGCGTCACCGAGTCCGGCGGCTGGGGCGAGAGCGCCACCGACCGCGAGATCGTGGACGCCATCAAACTGCTGGCCAAAACCGAAGGCATCTGGACCGAACCTGCCGGCGGCACGACGTTGGCGGCGACGATCAAGCTGATCCAGCAGGGGCGCATCCCGAAGGACGAGACCATCGTCGTCAGCATCACCGGCAACGGCCTCAAGACGCTGGAGGTCGTGCAGGGCGAGCTGCCGCCGCCGTCCGTGATCGAGCCGAAGCTCTCCGAGTTCGACCGCCTGTTCGACGAGCAGCAGCGGCGGGCCCAGGGCGCGGGGCCCGACCACGCCGAGTCCTCCCAGGAGACTGCCGCGACCGCGACCGCCGGGGTATGATGGCGGGCGCATGTCCTTCGCCAGCCGACGCGCACAATGGGTGACGGTGACGCTCGCCGCACTGGCGATGCTGGCGTTGCCGTGCTCTCGGTGTGCCGCCGCCCCGGCCGCGAAGGCCGCCGGTCAGCAGCCGCGCGCGAAACCCTCCTCGCGAACCGTCCCCAAGGCGGAAGCGGAGGCGGTGGAGGCGGTCGTCGCGGAGCTGAAGCGCGAGTACGCGGCGCACCTGAAGGACCCACAGTTGGCGCCGCTGCGACCGCAGTGCACCTGGTTCGTCGACCACCCCCAGCCGCTGTCCCCCGACGCGATCGTCGCCGCGCTGAATCAACCACCCGGTCATGACGGGCGGATGGCGGCCTACGTGAGGTGGCAACTGCTGTCCGGCCTGCCGCCGAAGGTGGAAGACGCCGCGGTCGTCGCGCGCATGATCGAAGCGTATGCCAAGGCGCCGCCCCCGTTGCCGCGGTTCGGCACGTCGGCGGAGGAGAAGTCGCAGCTCGACGGGCTGCTGAAGGACGCCCGGCTGGAGGAAGACCTTCGTCTGACTTCAATCCTGGACGAGCGCGCCCAGCGGGTGGTGGAGCTGAACAAGCCGATCCTCGCCTACCGCGACGAGCTGTACGCCCGACTTCCCGAGGATTTCGAGTCGCTGCTGGCCGGTTTCCGGGACGCCGCCGAGCGCACGCAGGCGGCGGCGGGCGGAGGGGTTGACGACAAGCACGCCGAGAAGGTGGTGAACGACGCGCAGGCGTGGGCGCAGTCGGGGACGGCAGAGCCGCGGCAACTGGCGCAACTGGCCGACGCCGTGGCCAAGTTGCGGCACCTCCGCAGCCCGCCCTATTATGCCGAGGCGAAGTACCAGTACCGGACGGAGCGGCTCGGCTGGTCCAACCGCACCGACGCGGTGTACAGCCCCAAGAAGCTCGAGGCGCTCGAGAAACTGCTCCGCGACGCCCACGCGAACGCCGCCGCCAATCAGGCCGCCCAGCGCAACAACCGGGCGGGTAACGTAAAGGCGAGGTGAATCGCCGGCGCCGAGCCTGAACGACGAGACGAACGGAACGAACGCAATGGCCATCAAAGTCCGAATCCCCTCGCCCCTGCGGAATTACACCAACGGCGCCGACGTGGTCAACGCGCCGGGCGCTAGCGTCGGCGAGGTACTCAACAACGTGAAGACCACTGCGCCCGGCATAGAAACCCGGCTGTTCAAGGCGCCCAACCAACTCAACCGCTTCGTCAACGTCTACCTCAACGACGAAGACATCCGCTTCCTGAAGAACCTGGAAACGCCGGTCAAGGAGGGCGACGAGATCAGCATCGTGCCCGCCATCGCAGGGGGACGGTAGTGCCGGTTCGCAGCAGGACCGTGATGAGCGAGCCCACTTACACCAAGCGATGCTGGTTCACGTTCCCGACCCGGACGCAGGTCGAGCAGCCGATCATCTGGCTGATGAGCCGCAAGTTCCCGGAGGTGAGCTTCGACATCCGGCAGGCCAGCGTGCAGAACGAGATCGGCATCATGGCGGTGTTGCTGAAGGGGCCGGAGGCGGACGTGAAGGGGGCGATGGAATTCCTGCGGTCCAAGGGGGTGACGGTGGACCCCATCGAGAAGAGCGTGGTGGAGGGGTAGCCCGCGGCTAGTTCTTCGCGGTTGCCCGCAGGAACCGACTCAGCACGCCCACGTTCTCGCAAAAGGTTTCGCTGTCGATCACGCCGCCGGCGGGGGCCTCATCGAAACCCCGCAACCGCCCCTGCTCGACCCACGCGCCCCGTTCCTCCAGTGAATCGATTACAGACCGGGCCTTGGCGGCAAGTGACGCACTCATTTCCGGTTTCGCGTCCTCCCGTTTCCGCTCGTGCACGCCGCTCTCCTTCACGCGCCGGTATCCCTTCTCGACTTGGGCAAGGTCCGACCCCACAGTGAACGCGTAGTGTGTCGCGATCCGTTTGTCGGTCCCGTCATAGGTGATGTGATACCTGCGGTCGGCGTCGCGGACCATGTAGATCGGCCTGTTCGTCCGCAGCTCGTAAAACCGCGCCAGGCGTCCGTCCGGCAGTCGTGACCGGCGGAGGTATTCAACGGCGGCGGGAACGGGGCGGAGGTACTTCTCATCGCCCGTCGCGCGGTACAGCGCCAGCAGCGTCCGCAGGATCCCCTGCGACTCGCCGCCACTGATCGCCGGGGGCTCGAAAGCGCGTGACCAGACGGGGTGCATGTCCTTGTCGTACTGCTGTGCCCACGCGGGCTGGGGCTCCGGCATCTGCGCGAGGAGGAGGAAGTCGCCCGCCCTCTTCGCCGACGCCAAGTAACGCTCGTCGCCGTACGCCTCCCACGCCAGCAGCATGGTGGTGACGCAGTCGGACATCAGGTCGTCGTTCGTGACGTAGCAACCGGTGAAGTCCTTCGGCCACGTGCGCGGCCAGTCCGGCGGGTAATCCGCCTTCTTCACCGGGTACAGGTCGGCCGGCGGGGGAGAATCGGTGACGCGGTCGTAGTTCGCTGACCACGCGCCGTTGGGGTACTGGGACTTCAGCAGGGAAGCGAGCCCTATGTCCGCAGCCGCGTGGGCCTTCGGGTCCGCAAGGGAGCGCGCCTTGTCGAGCCGCACGAGGAACCGGGTGGCGGCCTGCGTGGTGTCGTCGTCGAGGACCGTTTGATTCTTCCGGTACTTACGCCGTTTCCACGCGTCCCATCCAGTCGTCGAACGGTCGCCCGCGGCCGGGTCGGGCAAGGGCTGCCAGTCGAGGTCAAACCGGTAAGAGAACTCCTTCCGCTTGTCGCCGAACTCGATGCGGTAGTTCCAGCCGCCGGAATGGAGTTGGCCCAGCGCGAGCGCTTGTCCTGCGTCTCGCGCCGCGTCAAGACACGATTGTTCGCCCGTCGCCTCGAACGCGTCCAGGAACGCCTCGCCGACGGCCGGCGTCCCCGGCGGCTGCACCCAAACAGTTCCTGGTGGTGCGACGCCCTCCCCCTCCCGCAGTTTCAGGTCCGCGCTATACCGCCAGACGTACCCGCCGCGATCGGCGACCTGTTTGTGGTAGAAGTGCACCGCCTTCAGCAGCGCCGCCCTCGCCTCCCCCCCCGACGGCGCATCGGCGGCACGCACCACAGGCGCGAGCAGGAGCAGCGCCAGCGCCAGCCCGGAGTGGCGTCTCACTTCTGCGCCTCCTCCGGTGGGAACTTGAATGGCAGGACGTCTGGCACGATCCGCACCTGCGTCGTGAATTTCAGCGGCGGCGCGCCCTGTCGCGTCGGGTACGTGAGCTCGACCATGAACGCCGTCCACCCATGCGCCGGCTTCTCGACCTTCCCGACGTAGACGCCGGGCGACTCCTCCTTCAGCGTACGGCTTTGCCACACCTTTCCGAGCGTTTCCACCCGGAAGTCGCGCGCCTTCGGATTCGTCGCTTGCCACAGCCGAACCTCCACCGGCCGGTCCTGCGTCTTCACGCGGATCGCGTTCTCGCCTTCAATCTCCCACGACAACTTCGGCAGCGGCGCGCCCGTCAGTACCGCGGCGTAGCAGCCGAGCACCGTCTCGGGTGCGTCAGTTCCGTCCAGCGAGTGATCCGCGTTTGGCACGTACCGCAGGTACTTCACCCCCGGCAGTTCGTGGAAGTAGAACTGGGAATTGTCTGGCGGGAAGTACTGGTCTCCGGTCGCGTTGATGATGAACTTCGGCATCGTCAGGCGCTCGCGGTACTCGTACGGCTCCTCGATGTCGAGAAGTCTCTGGTACTCCGGCTTGCCGAACCAGTCTTGGAGTCCCATCTCCACGTAATCCCCCAGCGACGGCGCAAAGAACCCGTACGCCTTGAAATGGTGTGCCCCGCT
>Ga0075430_100006214_pt1 | contig 10073 bp, 8 predicted proteins | sample RhiMetdeltSRZDD4_FD_75294 | JGI IMG/M metagenome (GOLD analysis project Ga0075430, IMG submission 75294) | Populus rhizosphere microbial communities from Tennessee, USA - Rhizosphere MetaG P. deltoides SRZDD4 | ecosystem: Host-associated > Plants > Roots > Rhizosphere > Soil | place: USA...
CCCGCCTTCGCGTCGATGCCGGCGACGAGCGGGTACTCGGCCTCCTCCGCCTCGTCGACGTAGAACCGCTGCCCCTCCTCCGAGAGCAGGAACTCGACGAACCGCTCGGCGTCCTCCGACTGGTCCGAGCTCGAGAGCACCGCGGCGCCGGCGACGCTGACGAGCGCGCCCGGGTCGCCCGCGGCGAGGAAGTGGTTGCCGATCGGGGCGTCCGGCTGCTCCTCGCGGACGAGGTAGAGGTAGTAGTGGTTCACGAGGCCGAGGTCGATCGCCCCGGAGGCGGCGGCTTCGACGATCGGCGTGTTCTTCTCGTAGATCTTCGGGTGCAGGGCCTTCAGGTCGCTCAGCCACCGCCTCGTCGCGTCGTCGCCCTCGGACAGTCGCATCGCGGTGACGAAGGCCTGGAACGAGGCGTTCGTGGGGGCGACGCCGATCCGCCCGTCCCACCGCTCGTCGATGAGCTCCTGGACGGAGTCGGGGACCTCGTCCTCGGACAACGCATCGGTGTTGTAGACGAGCACACGCGACCGGCCGGAGGTGCCCGTCCAGCGCCCGTCGGCATCGCGGAAGCGCGCATCGACGCGGTCGAGGATCTCGTCCGGAAGCACCTCGAGCTGGCTCTCGACCGAGCCGAGGGAGCCCGGGTCCTGCGCGAAGAAGACGTCGGCGGGCGAGTTCCCGCCCTCCTCGGCGATCGTCGCCGCGAGCTCGGCGCTGTCGCCGTAGCGCACCTCGACCTCGACGCCCGTCTCCTCCTCGAACATGTCGAAGAGAGGGGCGACGAGCTCCTCCTCCCGACCCGAGTACACGGTCAACGTGTCGTCCGAGCCCCCGCAGCCCGCTGCGGTCGCGACCGCCGCAGCGAGCGCCGCAGCGACGGTGATCGACCTCATTCACTTCCTCCTTGTAAGGGTTTCCTTATCTCCAGAGCAAGGCAGACCTTACAAAGAATCCGATCAGGATGGATCAGATCACGTCAGCACGGGGACGCGGCCCTCGTGCAGGCGGATCGACACCCGCGCGCCGAGCGGGACGACCTCGTTCGACGGACGCTGCGAGACGAGCTCCACGCCGTCGAAGCGGACGCGGTAGAAGACGTCGTGGCCGCGGAACTCGCGGGCGACGACCTCCGCCTCGCCCGTGGGATCGCACTCGAGCTCGAGGAGCTCGGGGCGAACGAGCACGGTCGCCGATCCGTTGACTCGAGCGCCGTTCACGGGGAACGCCCCGAGCGCGGTCTCGACGAGCCCGCTGACGACGCGCCCGCCGAGCACGTTCCCAGCGCCCACGAACTCCGCCGCCCAGCGTGAGACGGGCGCGAAGTAGAGCTCCTCGGACGTCCCCTCCTGCACCACGCGCCCGTCCCGCATGAGAGCGATCCGGTCGGCGAGCGAGAAGGCCTCTTCGCGGTCGTGCGTGACGAGGACGACGGTGACGCCCAGCGGGCGGACGATGTCCACGACCTCCGAGCGCAGCGACTCGCGGAGGAACGGGTCGACGTTCGACCACGGCTCGTCGAGGAGGACGAGCTCCGGGGCGGGGGCGAGCGCTCGAGCGAGCGCGACGCGCTGCTGTTGCCCGCCCGAGAGCTCGTGCGGATAGCGGCCGCCGCTGCCCCCGAGCCCGACGATCTCGAGCAGCTCCGAGACGCGCGCGGGGCGTGCGCGCCGGGGAAGGCCGAACCCGACGTTCTCGGCGACCGTGAGATGCGGAAAGAGCGCGTAGTCCTGGAAGACCATCCCGACTCGCCGGCGCTCGGGCGGAACCCAGAGCCCGCGGCCGGACACCGGACGCTCGTCGATCTCCACCGTGCCCGCGTCCGGTCGCTCGAAGCCCGCGACGAGCCGCAGGAGCGTCGTCTTCCCGCAGCCGGAGGGGCCGAGCAGCGCGACCACCTCGCCGCGCTCGACGCAGAACGACGCCGCGTCGACCGCGACGACGTCGCCGAAGCGCTTGGTGACGCCCTCGAGCCGGATCATGGAGCACGGCATGTAAGGAGAACCTTACACCGGTTCTCGACAGATCCACCCGCCGAGGCGCAGGCCGGCGGTCGCCGGGAGCCCGGCTACGCTCGCCCTCGTGGCCCTCGCCGAGGTGTACCCGCTCGTGACCGCCCGCGCGCTGGCGCGGCCGTTCACGTACGAGGTCGACGAGAGCGTCTCGCGCGGGGCCGTCCTCTCCGTGGGGCTGGGCGGCCGGCAGCTGCGCGGTATCGTCGTCGAGACCGGCGTCGCCGCACCCGAGGGCGTTGACGTCACGCCTGCGGGCGACGTCGTCGACCGGGTCCCGCCGGCCCTGGTCGACCTCGCCCTCTGGCTTGCCGACTACTACGGCTCGACCCCTTCACGTGCGCTGGCCCTCGTCGCCCCGCAGGCGCGCACGCGGCGGGGCGTGCGCCGGGCGCCAGCGCTCCGCGACGGGCTCGCGGGCGAGCCGGAGCCCGAGGAGCTGACCGACGCCCAGCGGGCGGCGGTCGAGCGCATCGTGGCCGCGCTCGACTCCGGCGGCGGGCACGTCCTCCTGCACGGCCCGACGGGGAGCGGCAAGACCGAGGTCTACCTCCAGGCCTGCGCGGCGGGGCTCGAGCGCGGCCGCGGGGCGATCGTCCTCGTTCCGGAGATCGCCCTCACGCCGCAGACGCTCGGCCGCTTCACGGCCCGCTTCGGGGAGCGCGTGGCCGTGCTGCACTCCGCGCTGACCGACGCCGAGCGGCGCGACGAGCGCGAGCGCATCGCGGCGGGGGAGGCGAGGATCGTGGTCGGCGCGCGCTCGGCGGTCTTCGCACCCGTCGCCGATCTCGGGCTCGTCGTCGTCGACGAGGAGCACGACACGTCCTTCAAGCAGGAGTCCGACCCGCGCTACGACGCCCGCACGGTTGCGGCGAAGCGAGCGGTCCTCGAGGGCGCGGTGGCCGTGTACGGGAGCGCGACCCCGCGTGCCGAGAGCTGGGCGCGGCTCGAGCGGCTCGACCTGCCGGCACGGATCGGGGCGCCGATGCCCACCGTCCGCACGATCGACCTGCGCCGCGAGGCCGGGTATCCGCTGTCGGCCCCGCTCCTCGCCGAGCTCGCGGCGCTCGAGGAGCGAGGCGGCCGTGCCATCCTCCTTCTCAACCGACGCGGGGTCTCCGGCGCGATCCACTGCCGCGCATGCGGGGTCTCGCGACGGTGCCGGAGCTGCGACGTCGCCCTCACCCTGCATCGCGACGGCCGGCTTCATTGCCATCACTGCGGCTACTCGGAACCGCTTCCCGAGAGCTGTCCGGAGTGCGGGTCGGTCGAGCTCGCTCGCATCGGCGCCGGCACGCAGCGGCTCGAGGGGGAGCTGGAGAAGCGCGTGCCCGGCCTCGAGCGAATCCGCCTGGACGCGGACACCGCGGCCAAGCCCGGAGCGCTGCGCGCTGCGCTCGAGCGTTTCGCGTCCTCCCGGGCGGCGGCGCTGATCGGGACGCAGATGGTGGCCAAGGGCCATCACTTCCCCGGCGTTGCGGTCGCCGCCGTCGTCGACGCCGACGCGGGCCTCGCATTCCCCGACTTCCGCGCCGAGGAGCGCACGTTCCAGCTCGTCACCCAGCTCGCGGGCAGGAGCGGCCGCGATGCGCCGGGCAAGGTGCTCGTCCAGACGTTCCAGCCGGACGCGACCCCGTTCGCCTACGCGGCACGGCACGACGTCGTCGGGTTCCTCGCCCTGGAGCTCGCCCGCCGTGAGGAGCTCGGGTACCCGCCCTTCCGGCACCTCGTCTCCGTCCTCGTCTCCGGGCCCGAGGCCCCGGCTCCACTGCGCGCCCTCACCGAGCTTCGCGAGGCCCTGCGCCTGCCCGACGTGCAGCTGCTCGGGCCGGCGCCGCTCCTGCGGCTGCGCGGCCGGCATCGCGCTCAGCTCGTCGCGAAGACGGGCTCGCCCCGCGCGTTCGCGAGCCGGGCGGCGGCGCTCCTCGCGGCCGCCGCGCCCGCGATGCGCCGCGACGGCCTCGCAGCCGTGGTCGACGTCGACCCGCAGTCGCTCTAGCGGCCCCGCGCTCACGAACGGCACCCTCGTCTACACTCGCCGCGCGATGCACGACCACGACCGCGACCACGAGCACGAGCAGGAGCACGACGCCGAGCACGAGCTCGAGCTCGAGCGCGAGGCGCGGCGCCTGATCGCGCTCTCCCGAATACGGCAGTACGGCGATCCGGCGCTGCGCATGCGCGGGCGGGAGGTGGAGGAGGTCGACGACGACCTGCGCCGCCTCGCGGAGCGCATGACGGACCTCATGCACGAGGCCCAGGGCGTGGGCCTGGCGGCGACCCAGGTCGGGGTCCTGCGTCGCCTGTTCGTCTTCGTCGACGAAGGAGAGGACCGCGTGCTCGTCAACCCCGTCATCACGAAGCGCTCGAAGGCGACCGAGGTCGAGGACGAGGGGTGCCTCTCGCTCCGCGAGGTCCTCGTGCCGGTCGATCGGGCGATCGAGGTGACGATCGAGGGGCTGGACGAGAACGGGGAGCGCGTCGAGCTCGAGCTGAAGCTCCCCTCGGCGCGGGTCGTGCAGCACGAGCTCGACCACCTGGACGGCGTGCTCATCATCGATCGCACCGACGACGAGTCGCGCCGCGGCGCGCTCGCGAGGCTCCGGCCGCAGCCCGTCCTCGGCGCGCGTTGACCGGGGCGATCGCGGTCGCCGCCACGGCGCCCTTCGGCGCCGACGTTCTCGAACGGCTCGCGGCCACGCGCGAGATCACCTGCCTGCTGACGCGGCCCGATGCGCCGGCGGGTCGCGGTCGCAGGCTGGCCGCGCCGGCCGCGAAGCAGGTGGCCGAGCGTCTGGGCATCCCGGTGATCCAGCCCGAGCGGCTCGAGCCCGGTCTCGACCTGGGGGCAGCCATGGTGGTGGCGGTCGCGTACGGGCGCATCGTCCCCGAGCCGCTCCTGAGCGAGCGACTCTGGCTCAACGTGCATCCTTCGCTCCTGCCGCGCTGGCGCGGCGCCGCGCCGGTCGAGCGGGCGCTGATGGCGGGGGACGCCGAGACGGGGGTCACGGTCATCGAGCTCGTGAAGGAGCTCGACGCAGGGCCGATCGCGGCGCAGCGCTCCTTCCCGATCGAGGCCGACGACGACGCGGGTGCGATCTACGCGAAGGCCGCCCCGCTGGCCGTCGAGCTCCTCGACGAGGCCCTCGAGCAGCCGTCGTTCCGGCCGCAGCCGGGGAAGGGGGCGACGTACGCCGACAAGATCTCGCCCGACGATCGTGTGCTCGACCTCTCCCGCCCGCCGGCCGAGCTCGTGAACCGCGTGCGGGCGCTCTCGCCGCACATCGGCGCGCGCGCTGAGCTGCACGGTCGCGTCGTCACCGTCTGGCGCGCGCGCGTCGCCGAGGACGGCTCGTTCGAGCCGCTCGAGGTGCAGCCCGAGGGCGGCCGTCGCATGGAGGTCGCCGCCTGGCTGCGCGGGCTCAGGTAGCACCGGCCCGGCGGGCGGCCTACCGCGTTCTGCTCCGCGTCTTCGAGGACGACGCCTACGCGGATCTCGCGCTCCGCTCCGCGGCAGCCGAGCTCGACGAGCGGGACCGGGCGCTTGCGCGGCGCCTCGCTTACGGCGCCGTCCAGCGGGCTCGCACGCTCGACCATGCGATCGAGGCGCTCGGCCGTCGCAGCGTGCGCCGCCTCGACCCTCCGGTGCGCGCAGCGCTGCGGCTCGGCGCCTACCAGCTCGCCTTCGTCGACGGAGTGCCGCGCTACGCCGCCGTGAACGAGTCGGTCGAGCTCGTCCGCGGCGCGCGCCTCGAGCGAGCGGTTCCGTTCACGAACGCGGTCCTGCGCAGGCTCGCGGACGGCGTCCGCGAGCTCGTCTCCGCGCTGCCGGAGGGAACCGCGCGAGAGGCGGCGCTCAGGCACTCGTATCCCGACTGGGTGGCCGAGACCTGGGAGCGGGACCTCGGCCTGGAGGAGGCGATCGCGCTCATGCTCGCGCAGAACGAGCCCGCGGAGACCGTCGTCCGCCTCGTTCGGGGCGAGGTCGCAGGGCGGCAGGACGCGGACGTCCCCGGCGCGTGGCACGTCGAGCGCGTCGACGGGCAGGCGCTCGCGGACGGCCGCGTCTGGCCCCAGAGTCGGGCGTCGCAGCTCGTCGGTCTCGCCGTCGGCTCGGGCGAGGGCGACCGCACGCTCGACCTGTGCGCCGCGCCCGGCGGCAAGGCGACGATGCTCGCGGGCGAGGTCGTCGCCGTGGACGTCAGCGAGGCGCGTGCGCGCGAGCTCGAGGAGAACGCGCGGCGCCTCGGCGCGTCGAACGTGCGCGTCGTCGTGGCCGACGGACGCTCGTTGCCGCCGGAGCTCGCGGGCTTCGATCGCGCGCTCGTCGATGCTCCGTGCTCCGGCCTGGGCGTCCTCAACCGACGCCCGGACCTGCGCTGGCGTGCCGAGCCGCTGCCCGAGCTCCAGCTCGAGCTCCTCCGCGCCGCCGCCGGACGCGTGCAGCCGGGCGGCACGGTCGTGTACTCCGTCTGCACGGTGAACGCGGACGAGGGGGAGCGCGTGGTCGATGCGTCCGGCCTCGACGTCGACCCGTCACTCGGCGACGAGTGGCCGCAGTTCCGGCACCGCACGCGGCCCGAGTTCCTGCAGTCGCTGCCGCACCTGCACGGCACGGCCGGGTTCTTCGTCGCTCGCCTCACCGTGCGTTGAGGATCCGGCGCGCCTCCTCGACGTGCTGCTCGAGCCAGCCGCCGTGCTCGTCCCACGCCCAGGCGAGGTTGTGGGCGACGCCCCAGCCGCGGGCACGCTCGCGGTCGAGCCCGAGGTCTGCGAGGACGTCGAGCAGGTGCGAGACCGAGCGCGCGTTGCGAAGCGGGCCGGTCGCCTCCAGCTCGCGCTCGCCGACGAGGGGTTTCGGGTCGATGACGAGCCACGGCTCGCGCTCGGCGCGGAGGACGTTCCCGCCGTGGAGGTCCTGGTTCACGAGATGGGGCGCCGACCGGTCGACCGTCCGGTAGACGTCGACGGCCGCGTCGAGCAGCGTGCGCTCGAAGGGCTTGCCCGCCTCGGCGTACCGGCGCGGCACCTCCACGGCCCAGCGAGCGGCCCCGTCGGCCAGGAGCTCGAACGGGTGGCCGGCCGCGACCGGAACCTGGAGCCGCGGCAGCAGGCCCGCGATGACCGTCGTCTCGTCCGCGTCGTCGTCCCACAACGGCGTGCCCGGCCGGCAGCGTTCGACGAGGAGCGCCCTGCGCTCGTCGTCGCGTGCGAGTAGCTGCACCGCGCCCTCGCCGCTCCACACGGCGAGCGCGTCCGCCTCGCGCTCGGCCTCGTCGTGCCTAGGCGCGTTCAGCTTCAGGACGGCCTCGCCCGCGGGAACGACGAGGGAATGTGGCGTCTCGATCGGCTCCTCGAGCGCGAGCCCCCACTCGCACGCGCACGCGGCGGCGAGCTCGGGCAGCGCCTCGAGCCACTCGCGTTCGAGCGCCCAGGTCCTGGTGAGCGAGGCAGGCACCCGCACCCCCCGAAGGTAGCGGCCTAGGATCACACCGTGGACACGGCGTTCCTGGAGCGGGCGCTCGAGCTCGCCGAGCGCGGCCGTGGGACGACGCATCCGAATCCCCTGGTCGGCGCGGTCCTCGTCGCGGACGGCGAGCTCGTCGGTGAGGGGTGGCACGAGCGGAAGGGCGAGCCGCATGCGGAGGTGGCCGCGCTCGCCGCGGCCGGGGAGCGCGCTCGCGGTGCGACCGCCTACGTCACGCTCGAGCCGTGTGCGCACCAGGGAGCGACGCCCCCTTGCACGGAGGCCTTGCTCGAGGCGGGTATCGCGCGCGTGGTTGCCGGCCAGCTCGACCCGCACCCGGAGCACGGCGGCGGGCTCGAGCGCCTGCGCGCGGCCGGGATCGAGGTCGCCGTCGCGGAGGGGGAGCTCGGCTTCCGTGCGCGCCAGCAGATCGAGGAGTGGCGGACGTGGGTCGTCGAGCGGCGCCCGTTCGTGACGTACAAGGTGGCGGTGACGCTCGACGGCAGCGTGGCGGTGCCCGGCGAGCGCTGGGTGTCCGGCGAGGAGTCACGGCGTCTCGTCCATCTCCTGCGCGCGCAGTCGGACGCGGTGGCCGTGGGGATGGGGACCGTCCGCTGGGACGCCCCGCGGCTCGACGCACGCGACGTTCCCGTGCTCCGGCAGCCGCGCCGGCTGGCGTTCGGACGCGGGCCCCTGCCCGACGGCTCGGAGCTCGAGCTCCGCTCCGGCCGTCTCCGCGAGGAGCTCGGGGCCCTCGCCGCGGACGGCGTGCAGTCGCTCCTCCTCGAGGGTGGGCCGACGCTGGCCGCGGCGTTCCTGGAGCAGGGTCTCGTGGACAAGCTGCTCGTCTTCGTCGCGCCGACGCTCGCCGGCGAGGGCCAGGGGATGCTCGCGGGCCTACCCGCGTCCGTGAAGCTCGCGCGTCTCGAGGCGCGCTCGGTCGGCGACGACGTCCTGCTCCAGGCCTACGTCCGCGAGCCGTAGCCCGTTACCGTTCGGGCATGTTCACGGGCATCGTGCGCGAGCTCGGTCGCGTCGCCGCCGCGGAGGGCGGGGCCGAGGGGGTGCGGCTCGTGCTCGACGCTCCGCTGACGGCGGCAGGGTCGGAGGTCGGCGACTCCGTCTCGGTGAACGGCTGCTGCCTGACGGCGGAGGCGGTCGAGAGCGGAGCGATCACGATCCACGCCGTCCCCGAGACGCTCGCGCGGACGACCCTCGGCACGTTGCGTGCAGGCGACGCCGTCAACCTCGAGCTCGCCGTGCGGGCCGGGGAGCCGCTCGGAGGGCACTACGTCCAGGGTCACGTCGACGCCGTGGGCCGCGTGCAGTCGGTCGAGGCCGAGGGCGAAGGGCTGCGGGTGTTCGTCGAGGCGCCGGACGACGTGCTCCGGTACTGCGTCGAGAAGGGCTCGATCACCGTCGACGGTGTGTCGTTGACGGTCGCCGAGCTGGCGGACGACGCGTTCGCGGTCGCGCTCGTCCCGCACACCCTCGAGGGAACCACGCTGTCGACGCTCGCGCCGGGCCAGGAGGTCAACCTCGAGGCCGACGTGCTCGCGAAGTACGTCGAGCGGCTCGTGGGCCTCCGCGGGGCGTGAGGCTACGATCCGGGAGATGAGCGTGGACCTGCGGGCTGCGGAGCCCTCCTCGCCGTTCGCGACGATCGAGGAGGCGATCGAGGACGTCCGCTCCGGCAAGTTCGTCGTCGTCGTCGACGACGCCGACCGCGAGAACGAGGGCGACCTCACGATCGCCGCCCAGTTCGTCACCCCCGAGTCGATCAACTTCATGGCGACGCATGCCCGCGGGCTGATCTGCCTCTGCCTCTCTCCCGAGCGCTGCGACGAGCTCGAGCTGCGGCCGATGACGGAGCGGAACGAGACGCCGCTCGGCACCGCCTTCACCGTCTCGATCGAGGCGCGCGAGGGCGTCTCGACGGGCATCTCGGCGCAGGACCGAGCCCGCACGATCCAGGTCGCGATCGACCCGGGCTCGACGCCGCACGACCTCGTCCAGCCGGGCCACGTCTTCCCGCTCCGGGCCAAGCCGGGCGGGGTCCTCCAGCGCGCGGGCCAGACGGAGTCCGCGGTCGACCTCGCACGGCTCGCGGGCCTGAACCCGGCCGGCGTGGTGTGCGAGATCATGAACGAGGACGGGACGATGGCGCGCGTGCCCGATCTGACCTCGTTCTGTGCGCAGCACGGCCTGAAGATGGTCACGGTCGCGGACCTGATCGAGTACCGCCGCCGCCGGGAGAAGCTCGTCGAGCGCGTCGTCTCGGTGCGCCTGCCGACCGAGCACGGCGAGTTCCAGGCGCACGCCTACCGGGAGACGCTGACCGGCAAGCAGCACGTCGCACTCGTGAAGGGCGAGGTCGAGGGAGTCGAGAACGTGCTCGTCCGCGTGCACTCCGAGTGCCTCACCGGCGACGTCTTCCACTCGCTCCGCTGCGACTGCGGCGAGCAGCTCGAGCTGGCGCTGGCCCGGATCGAGGCGGAGGGAGTCGGCGTCCTCGTGTACATGGCGCAGGAGGGCCGCGGCATCGGCCTCCTCAACAAGCTCCGTGCCTACGAGCTCCAGGAGGCGGGGCTCGACAC
>Ga0075430_100006216_pt1 | contig 10073 bp, 6 predicted proteins | sample RhiMetdeltSRZDD4_FD_75294 | JGI IMG/M metagenome (GOLD analysis project Ga0075430, IMG submission 75294) | Populus rhizosphere microbial communities from Tennessee, USA - Rhizosphere MetaG P. deltoides SRZDD4 | ecosystem: Host-associated > Plants > Roots > Rhizosphere > Soil | place: USA...
TTTCGAGTACATCGGCGGCCTGGACGTGCGGCCGCCGGCCGCCGACCTCACGCGCACGGAGTTCATCCGGGCGGACATCCGCAACCCGCTGCTCTCGAAGCTCCTCCCCGGCACGGAGGTCGACACGGTCGTCCACTGCGACGTGCTGCTGGTCCCGGAGCCCGGCAAGGGGCCGTCGCAGCTTCACGACATCAACGTGATCGGGTCCCTGCAGCTACTCGCGGCGTGCGAGAAGACCGACACCGTCCGGACGATCGTCGTCCGCGGGTCGGCCGCCATATATGGAGCGGAGCCCAACGCTCCCGAGTTCTTCACCGAGGACATGGCGCGCCGCTTCCCACTGCGCACCCGTTTCCAGCGCGACATCGGTGAGCTGGAGAACTACTTCGAGAACTTCGCGCGCCGCTTCCCCGAGGTGACGGTGATGATGCTCCGCTACCAGCCCACCCTCGGGACCGCGATCCACTCCCCGCTCACGAGCTATCTCAACCAGCCCGTCGTGCCGACCCAGCTCGGTTTCGACCCGCTGCTGCAGTTCGTGCACGCCGAGGACGCCGTTTCGGCGCTCGAGGCGGCTGTCCGGCGCCCCGCCCGGGGGCCCGTGAACGTGGCGGGCGAAGGGAGCGTGACGCTCAGCCGCCTGCTGCGGCTCGCGGGGCGAGTCCCGCTGCCCGTGCCCGCGCCGCTCTTCGGCGCCGCGCTCGGCGCAGTCGCGCGGCTGGGCCTCGCGCGGCTCCCTCCCGAGGCGGTCCCGTGGCTGCGAAACGGGCTGACCGTCGACACGGGGCGGCTCGTCCACGAGGTCGGCTTCCGGCCGCGGTCGACTGCCGACGCCGTCGACGACTTCGTCGCGGAGCTGCGCGGCCGCCGCGCCCTGCCCGACCGCCCGGTCGCTGTCACGGCATGAGCCTCGACCGGCACGCTGCGCAGCGGGAGCGGGCGCGACGCCTGCGCCTCGACATGGAGGGGACGGCACAGGAGGGGGCTCCCGACCTGCGCCGGCCGCCGTCACGGACCGACGGCGACGCGGTCCGGGCGGCATACGACTTCCTCGCCCTCCTGCGCGAGGCGACGCGACAGGGCAGCGACCTGCCTGCGGCGGTGGAGCGCGCGGCGGGCTCGCTCCCCGGCTCAGCACGCGACATCGCGCGGCGCGCCGCCCGCAGGCTGCGCGGCGACTACGCGCAGGACGAATGGGGCTTCGACGAGGAGCTGGTGGAGATCGTCTATCCGCTGTTGGAGCTCATGTACAGGAACTGGTGGCGGGTGGCGGCGACGGGCGTCGAGCAGGTGCCCGCGCATGGTCACGCCCTGCTGGTGGCCAATCACGCAGGCGTGCTCCCCTGGGATGCGGCGATGATGAGCGTCGCGATCCTCAAGCACCACCCGTTGCCGCGGCATCCGCGCTTCATGGTGCTGGACTGGGCCTTCCGCCTGCCATGGGTGAGCACGTTCATGCGCCGCATCGGGGGCGTGGTCGCTTCCCCGTACAACGCCATGCGGCTGCTCGAGCAGGGTCATCTGGTGATGGTCTTCCCGGAAGGGTCGAAGGGCGCGGGGAAGCCGTACTCGGAGCGCTACCGCCTGCAGCGCTTCGGGCGGGGCGGGTTCGTAGAGCTCGCCCTGCGCACCGGCGCGCCGATCGTTCCCGTGGCGGTGGTCGGCTCCGAGGAGATCTATCCGAAGCTCGGCGAGTCCCGTCTGCTGGCCCGCGCCACGGGCGCGCCCTACTTCCCTCTCACTCCCACCTTTCCGTGGCTCGGCCTGGCGGGGGCGATCCCGCTCCCTTCGAAGTGGCGCATCGAGTTCTGCGAGCCCATCGACCTGTCCCACCACGGCCCCGAGGCCGCCGACGACCGCGCGCTGGTGTTCGAGCTCTCCGAGCACATCCGCGAGATCGTCCAGAACGCCGTGTTGCAGAACCTGGCCGCCCGCGGTTCTGCATTCCTCTAAGGCGTCGCTGAACGCTCCGCCGAGAACAACTATGTTTCCCGCAGCCGCAAACTGCGGGCGACAAACGGGGTGAGGAGAGAAGGATGAGGTACTTCGTCACGGGAGCGACCGGGTTCATCGGACGCCACCTTGTGGGCGAACTGCTGAAGCGCGAGGGCACGATCTTCGTGCTGGTGCGCGAAGGCTCGCGGGCGCGGCTCGAGGAACTGCTTTCGTCCTGGGAAGGGGGGCAGGAGCGCATCGTGCCCGTGATCGGCGATCTCACCGCGCCGGGCCTCGGCGTCTCCGAGGCCGACCGGGAGCGCCTGCAGGGCGTCGAGCACTTCTTCCACCTCGCCGCGATCTACGACATGTCGGCGGACGAGGAGAGCAACCGCCGCGCGAACGTCGACGGGACCCAGCACGCCGTCGAGCTGGCGAACGCGCTGGGCGCGGGCGTCTTCCACCACACCAGCTCGATTGCGGTGTCCGGGCGCTACCGCGGCCTCTTCCGCGAGGACATGTTCGACGAGGGGCAGAAGCTCGCCGATCCCTACTCGCGCACCAAGTTCGAGTCGGAGAAGCTCGTTCGCGACGAGGCGACCGTGCCGTGGCGCGTGTACCGGCCCGCAATCGTCGTGGGCCATTCCCAGACCGGCGAGATGGACAAGATCGACGGTCCCTACTACTTCTTCAAGGTCATCCAGAAGCTGCGTGACCTGGTGCCGCGATGGATGCCGGTCGTGGGCCTCGAGGGCGGCAAGATCAACGTCGTCCCGGTCGACTTCGTTTCGAGCGCGATGGACCACATCGCGCACCAGCCGGGCCTCGACGGGCAGGCGTTCCACCTCACCGACCCGAAGCCGAAGTCGGCGGGCCAGCTCGTCAACACGTTCGCACGCGCCGCGCACGCGCCCGAGGCGAGCATGCGCATCGACCGCCAGATGATGAACGTCATGCCAAAGGGCGCGCGCTCGATGGTCGCCCAGCTGCCGCCCGTGCGGCGGATCACCGACCAGCTGCTGGGCGACTTCGGGATCCCGCGCGAGGTCCTCACCTACATCGACTACCCGAGCGACTACGACTCTCGCGACGCACAGCGGGCGCTCGAGGGGACGGGGATCCAGGTCCCTGCCCTGGAGGGCTACGCCGACCGCCTGTGGGACTACTGGGAGCGCAACCTCGACCCGGACCTGTTCAAGGACCGCAGCCTGCGGGGCGCGATCGAGGACAAGGTCGTCGTCATCACCGGCGCGTCGAGCGGTATCGGCGCCGCGCTGGCGTTGAAGGTCGGCGAGGCGGGGGGCATCGTGGCGCTGGTCGCGAGGTCGGAGGACAAGCTGCTGGAGCTCAAGGGCGAGATCGAGGAGCTGGGCGGCCGGGCCACCGTGCATCCGGCGGACCTGTCGGACCTCGACGACGCGGACCGGCTGGTCGCGGACGTGCTCCGCGAGCATGGCCGCGTGGACGTCCTGGTGAACAACGCGGGCCGCTCCATCCGGCGTTCCATCGCAAACTCGTACGACCGCTTCCACGACTTCCAGCGCACGATGCAGCTCAACTACTTCGGGGCGCTGAAGCTGATCATGGGCTTCCTGCCCACCATGCGAAAGCGCAAGGCGGGCCACATCATCAACATCTCCTCGATCGGGGCCCAGACGAACACTCCGCGGTTCTCCGCGTACGTCGCCAGCAAGAGCGCGCTGGATGCCTTCTCGCGCTCGATCGCGTCGGAGCTCGTCGACGACAAGGTGTTCATCACGACGGTCTACATGCCGTTGGTGCGCACTCCGATGATCGCGCCCACCGGCATCTACGACGCGTTCCCGACCGCATCGCCGGACGAGGCGGCCGACCTGATCGTGCAGGCCATGATCCAGAAGCCGAAGAAGGTCGCGACACGACTGGGCACGTTCGGCGAGGTGCTCTACGCGCTGGCGCCGAAGTCCGTCGACGTGATCCTGAACACCGCGTACAAGCTGTTCCCGGAGAGCTCCGCGGCCAAGGGAGAGAAGAAGAAGGACGCGGAGGTTTCGGCCGAAGGTGTGGCGTTCGCGCATCTGATGCGCGGCGTGCATTGGTAAGCCGCAGGTGACTGCTCCGGCGACCACACGCCGTCGCAGTCACTGGGGCTGGGGGTACGAGGACGAGCAACCGTCTGCCGCCGAGCTGCGCACCGCGGCCGAGGGGATCCGCGCACATCTCGGCTTCGGCGACGGCGAGGTCGAGCAGCCCGTCCCGCTCGAGCAACTCGACCTGCCGGCGCCGCGGCTGACGCCGCCCGCGTCGCTGGCGGAGATCTGCGCCACGGACGCGCACACCCGCGCCTCGCATGCCTACGGCAAGGCTTACCGCGACATCGTGCGGGCGTTCCGCGGGCGCTTCGACCACGTGCCGGACGTCGTCGCGTTCCCGCGCGACGCACACGAGGTGCGCGCGGTGCTCGACTGGTGTGGAGAGCGCGGCGCGGCGCTGATCCCGTACGGCGGCGGCACCAGCGTGGTCGGCGGGGTGGAGGCCAGGGTCAGCGACAGCTACGCCGGCGCGGTAACGCTCGACCTCGGACGGCTCGACCGCGTGCTCGAGATCGATCGCGCCTCGCGCGCCGCGCTGATCCAGGCGGGCGCCACCGGCCCGGTGCTCGAGGATCAACTCCGAGAGCACGACCTCACGCTGCGTCACTTCCCCCAGTCGTTCCAGCTCTCGACGCTGGGCGGTTGGATCGCGACGCGCGCCGGCGGGCATTTCGCCACCCTCTACACGCACATCGACGACCTCGTCGAGTCGATCGTCGCGGTGACGCCGACCGGTGAATTCGAGTCGCGCCGCCTCCCCGGCTCGGGCGCGGGGCCGAGCCCCGACCGGATGCTGCTCGGGTCGGAGGGGATCCTCGGAGTGATCACCGAGGCGTGGGTGCGGTTGCAGGACCGGCCCGTGCACAAGACGTCCGCGGGGGTCACCTATCCGAGCCTTGCGGCGGGAGCGGAGGCCGTGCGCGCGCTCTCGCAGAGTGGCCTCTATCCGACGAACTGCCGGCTGTTGGACCCGCGCGAGGCGGAGACGACCGGTGCGTCGTCCGACGGGGCGTTGCTCGTGCTGGGCTTCGAGTCGGCGGACCATCCGGTCGATGCGTGGATGGAGCGCGCGCTCGAGCTGGCGCAGGACCACGGAGGGATCGTGGCGCGGCGCAGCGACGGCAAGGACTCCGTCGGAGCTTGGCGCGACACGTTCCTGCGGGCGCCCTACTTGCGCGACACCTTCGTCGCCTGCGGGGTGATCAGCGACACGTTCGAGACCGCGATCACGTGGGACCGGTTCGCCGGATTCCATGCGGCCGTGACGGAGGCGGTCGAGGGCGCCGTGCGTGAGGTCTGCGGCGACGGGCGCGTGATGTGCCGCTTCACGCACGTCTATCCGGATGGGCCCGCGCCCTACTACACCGTGCTGGCTCCGGCCCGCCGCGGCTCCGAGCTCGAGCAATGGGACGAGATCAAGGCGGCTGCCGGCGGCGCGGTGATCGCGGGCGGCGGCACGATCACGCACCACCACGCCGTGGGGCGCGACCACCGCCCCTGGTACGACCGCCAGCGGCCGGACGGGTTCGCGTCCGCACTGCAAGCCGCGAAGGCGGCGCTCGACCCGGGCGGGATCCTGAACCCGGGCGTGCTCGTGGATCCGCTTGGTTCTCCGGAAAACCAGTAGGACCGGGGCGGCCCGCCCGCAACTCGACTCATTGCAGGATCTTGGGGGCCAGAGGCCCCACGATGCTGCAATCAGTTCGAGATCCCTCTTCGTCACTCACCCGGTTTGTGCCCTCTCTAATATCTCTACTCGATGAGCATCCTGCGCGAACCCGGCGAGCGCGACGAGCTGCACCGCCTGCGGGCGAACGAGATCTACGTTCCGCGCAAGGACACGCGCGAGGAGGTGCAGACGATCGGTCAGGGTGCGCTCGCGTGCCCGTCGTGCGACGTCCCGATCGTGGCGGCCGCGCCGATCCGGATCGGATCTGTCGTGCGCTGTCCCTTCTGCCGGAAGCTCCACACGGCGCGCAGCTACCTGCGGCTCGACCACAGCGACACGCCGCTCAACGACGTTCGGGTCACTGTCCGGCTCGTGCGTTGACGCACACGCTCCGCGGGTAACAGGATCGTCCCCGGGCCGGGGTCCTTCGTCTAGTAGCTTGGCGCGCGTGCCGGAGCAGGACGAAATCACGCTCGCCGAAGCCGCGCGCCATGCCGGCGTGTCCGCGGCCACGCTCAAGCGCTGGGGCGCGGACGGGATCATCCCCGACTACCGCGGGCGCTGGACCCGCGCAGCGGCCGCGCATGCCCGCATCGTCGCGCGCCTGCGCGAGCAGGGGCAGTCCCTGGACGACATCAAGCGTGCCGGCGAGGACGGGCGGCTCGCGTTCGGGTACGTCGAGGAGCTCTTCCCCGCACGAGACCGGCGCTACGACCTGCAACAGGCGGCGCGCGAGACCGGCCTCGAAGGGGCGCTGATCGAGCGGCTCTGGAGGTCGATGGGCTTCCCGACGTGGATGCTCGACCATCTGGGCGACGAGGACCTCGAGGCGCTGCGCTACATGGCCGCAGTCCTCGAGGCCGGGTTCCCGCTGGTGGCGTTCCTCCAGGTCCTCCACGTGTACGGGCAGGCGCTGCGCCAGGTCGCCGATGCGGAAGCACGCCTCTTCCGCATCTACGTGCACGAGCCGCTGATCAAGGACGGCGTTCCCTCCACCCAGATGTCCGAGGAGATGGGCGAGCTGATCTCCGAGCTGCTGCCGCAGACGACGCCGCTGATGGTCTATCTGCACCGCAGCTTCCTGCGTCACTCGGTCGAGCAGGACGTGATCGCCAACATGTGGTCCGACCTCGACAGCGAGGGGGAGGAGCTCGGCCAGCTGCGGGTCGCCATCGTCTTCGCGGACCTCGTGGGATTCGTGCGCTTCACCGAGGAGGAGGGCGAGCAGGAGGCGCTCGACCTCGTGGAGAGCTTCGTCACGTCCGTGGAGCAGTCGCTCCCGGGCAGCGCCCGCGTGGTCAAGAACATCGGGGACGGGGTGATGATCGTGGGGACCGACCCCGTCACCCTCACGGACTGGGCGATCGGGTTCCAGGAAGGCTTCGAGCGGCGCTCACGCCCGCGCATCGGCATCCACTTCGGCCGCACGGTGTACCGCGACGGCGACTACTTCGGGGGCAACGTGAACCTCGCCTCCCGCGTGGTCGCGCGCGCGCACGCGGGCGAGGTGCTGGTCACCGACACGGTCGCGGAGGCAGCCGCAGACCGCACCGACCTGGAGTTCGAGCCGATCGGGGAGGTGCAGCTGAAGGGGTTCCTGGCGCCCACCGAGCTGTACCTCGCGCGGGCGCCGTAGGCGCGGAAACCCGGTGCGGTAGGCAGAAGAGCTGAGGTGATTGCGTTCGCGGTCGTACAGCAGCCACGAACGCAATCACCTCGGCGTGGCCGGGAGCGGCCCGTGCCTACCGTGGTCTCGGTGGCTCAGCGCCCGACGTGCGCCTTGGCCTTCGCCTCGGCCCGCGCGCGCTGGCGGACCTTGACGCGCTGGCGCTTGCCCTTCGGGCCGCGCTGCTCCACGTACAGGACGCTGCTCTTCCTCGTCTTCGCGCCCTTGAAGGCCCGGCTGGTGCGGCGGTTGCCGGCGTAGTCCCACGCGCGCACGTACCAGCGGTGCTTCCCGCCGCGCAGGCGGTACTTCGTGATCGGCCGCGGGTCCTTCCCGCCGGGGCCGTCCTTGTCCTTCACGGTCTTCACGGTCCTGCCGTTCAGGTACAGCCGGTACATCTTGATCCCGCCGGAGTCACGCGCGCGCTGCCACTTGAAGCGCAGTGCGCGCTTGCGGGTCGCGAGCCGGTAGCGCGGGCGGATCAAGGAGAACGCCGAGGGCGGAGTGGTGTCCTTGCGCGGCCGCGTCGACGGCGCGCCTGCGCCGAGGGCGCGCGCGAGGTTCAGGCGCCCGCCGGTGACCGACTTGCCCGCGAGGGTGGGGAGCCGATCGACGGTTCCCAGCAGCGCGGCCTTGATCTGGTCGACCCCGGCGCCCGGGTACTTGGACAGGTAGAGGGCTGCCGCGCCGCTCACGAAGGGAGCGGCCATCGAGGTTCCGCTGAAGGCTGCGTAGCCCGTCGGGTCGGCAAGGCTCGGGACCGTGGACGTGACGTCGTCGCCCGGCGCCGCCAGATCGACCGACTTCGAGCCGTAGTTGGAGAAATCGAGCAGCCGGTCCGAACGGTCCGTGGCGGCCACCGAGATGATGTTGGGCAGGTCGAAGGCGGCGGGATAGTCGGGCCGCGTGTCCGCGTTCACGCCCTCGTTGCCGGCGGCTGCGACCACCAGCGTCCCCCGCTCGCCCGCGCGCCGGATCGCCCCGTAGAGGGCCTGGGAGAAGGACGGCCCGCCCCAGCTGGCGTTCACGACGCGGGCTCCGTGCGCGACTGCGTAGTCGATCGCGTTCGCGGCGTCCGCGGTGTTCCCCTCGCCGTTCTCGTCGAGGAATTTGAGCGACATCACGTTCACGTCCCAGTTGACCCCGGTCACACCGATGGCGTTGTTGCCCTGTGCGCCGATGATCCCGGCCACGTGGGTGCCGTGGCCGCCGTCGTCGTCCGGGTTCGAGTCGTTGGAGAAGAAGTCGGCTCCGTACACGTCGTCGCTGAACCCGTCGCCGTCGTCGTCCATTCCGTTGACGAGGTCACCCGGGTTCTTCCAGGCATTGCCGATCAGGTCGGGATGCTTGTAGGACACGCCGGTGTCGACCACCGCCACGATCGCGTTGGTCCCCGTGGCCACGTCCCAGGCGGCGGTCGCGGAGATGTCGGCGCCGGCCTTGCCGTCGAAGTGCCCGAGGTTGCGCAGGCCCCACTGGTCGATGAAGCTCCGGTCGTTCGGGATCCGGTGCGCGCGCAGGACCCAGTTGGGCTCGACGAACTCGACCGCCGGATTGCGCAGCAGGCGCTCGGTGGCGTCCTCGGTCCGGCTCGGGTCCACCGTCACCACTGCGGCGTCCACGGAGTCGATCCGCTCCTCGAGCTCGCCGCGCGCCTTTGCAACGGCCCGCGTCTCCTGCCATTCGGTGGCGGCGGCGTCGAAGCCCACGATCAGCTCGCCGGGGACGGCCTCGGCACCGACGTCGACGGCAGCGCTGCGCTCCGCCCCGAGGGCGGCCAGCATCAGCAGCGCAACCAGGAGCGCAACCGCAGCGAACAGCGAAAAGGCACGCCGCGGCCGGCTGCCTGTGACGGGGAGGCTGGGCATTGGTAGGCAGATCGGCGCCGCGCATGGGTCACCCGCACCCCCACCGGCGTTAAATACGAGATATGTCCAAGGATCCGATCGAGCGCGTGACAGCCGCCATTCACGGCTGCGAGCACCTCGGCCCGCCGGCCCGGGTGCTCGCGCTGCTCTCCGGCGGCGCCGACTCGGTGTGCCTCCTCCACTCCCTGGCCCGGGCGCTGGGCCCGGAACGCGTCGCAGCGCTGCACGTGAACCACGGGCTGCGCGCCCGCGCCGAGGAGGACGAGGAGTTCTGCCGGGAGCTGTGCCAGGCGCTCGCAGTGCGGCTGCACGTCGAGCGCGTGGACGTCGAGCGGACCGGGAACCTGGAGGCCCGGGCGCGGGAGGCGCGTTACGCCGCGGCCGAGGCGGTGCGGGCCCGCGAGGGCTTCGATCTGGTTGCCACGGGGCACACGGGCACCGATCAGGTGGAGACCGTGCTCTACCGCCTCGCCTCTTCGCCCGGGCGTCGTGCGCTGCTGGGAATGGCGCCGCTGCGCGAGCGCATCGTGCGCCCGCTGCTCGAGCTGTCCGCCGAGGACACCCGCGACTACTGCCGCGCGGCCGGCCTCGCCTGGCGCGAGGACGAGTCCAACCAGGACCGGAGCCTGGCGCGCAACCGCCTCCGCCTCGACGTGGTCCCGGCCCTCCGCGAGATCCACCACGGCGTGGAGCGAAACGTGATCGCCACCGCGGCCCAGCTGCGCGACGAGCAGGAAGTGGTGGAGCGGGCTATCGACGAGGCGCTCACCCGGATCGGGGCGGGCGGCTACCCGCCCGTGGTCGAGGCCGCCCGCCTGGCGGGCGAGCCCCCGGCCATGCGGCGGCTGGTGCTGCAACGGCTG
>Ga0075430_100006217_pt1 | contig 10073 bp, 8 predicted proteins | sample RhiMetdeltSRZDD4_FD_75294 | JGI IMG/M metagenome (GOLD analysis project Ga0075430, IMG submission 75294) | Populus rhizosphere microbial communities from Tennessee, USA - Rhizosphere MetaG P. deltoides SRZDD4 | ecosystem: Host-associated > Plants > Roots > Rhizosphere > Soil | place: USA...
CCCAGGTCGATGTACGGCTTGATCCGCTCCACCTGCTCGTCCGGGTCGTCCGAGACGATCCAGCGGCTCGCCGCCTGCTCGATCGGCATCTCCCGAGCCAGCCGCTCCATCTCTCTAGGGTCCTCGGTCTGGACCTTCTGCTCGGGCGTGAGCGCCAGCGCCGCCCAGAGCCGCGTATCCTCCAGCGCCCGGCTCTTGTCGGCGTCGTACGACACCTTCATCTCGATCATCTTCTCGATGCTCTCGTAGTCGCGCCCGGCCTGCTCGGCCCCCTCCTTGACGCCCGGCAGGAGCGTCTCGGTATACAGGTCCCAGGCCTTGCCGCTCGTGCAGATGAAGCCATCGGCGACCCGGCCGGCCAGCTTCGCTGCCGAGGCCCCGGCCCCGGCGATATAGAGCGGCATCCCGCCGGTCGGCTTGTCGTAGACCGTCGCGTCGCGGGTCTGGTAGTACTCGCCCTGGTACGAGACGTGGTCCTCGGTCCAGAGCTGGCGCATCAGCTCGATCGACTCCCTCAGCCGGCCGAACCGCTCCTTGAACCCGGGCCACTTGATGTTCAGCACTGCCACTTCGTTCAGCGCCTCGCCCGTGCCGACCCCGAGGAAGATCCGTCCCGGCGTGAGCTGATCGAGCGTGCCCATCGTCTGAGCGATGATCGCCGGGTGGTAGCGGAACGTCGGCGTGACCACGCTGGTGCCCAGCTTGACCTTCGAGGTTTGCTGGCCGAGCGCCGCCAGCCAGGTGAACGAGTGCGGCGCGTGGCCGTCGGTGTGGTTCCACGGCTGGTAGTGATCGCTGACCACCACGCTGTCGAACCCGTTCCTCTCGGCGGCGACGCCGAACTCCAGCAGGTCCTTCGGCGCGAACTGCTCCGCCGACGCTTTGTAGCCCAGGACAAGCTTCGCCATCTTCCCATCCCTCACGAGACTCACCGGCACCGTAGCGAGCGCTGAGCGGTCGCGTCAAGCAGCGCGCTCGTCACCGGCCGGAACCGCGCCGGCCGCCCCCGCATTCCCGATACCGGGCGCTGGATCCTGGGCGAGCGCCCATCATCAGACGCAGACGGCCCGAGGCGGCGACTGACTCAGGAAACCTGCTCCTGAATGGGGTGGGAGAGCGGTCATCTGGCCGCCCAGGTCTCGCGACAGGGAGCGACCACCCGGGATCGACGGCCGCGCCCCGGGTGGCACGGTCAGCGCACCACCCGGGTCTGGTTCCGCCGGATCAGCTCCCAGTCGATCTCGTAGCCCAGCCCGGGCCCCGTCGGCGCATGCACGAACCCCTCACCGTCCACCTCGATGTCGTTCACCAGCCCGTACTTCTGGGCCGAGTCCGGCTGCAACACCTCGAAGTACTCGCAGTTCGGCACGCCCATCGTGATGTGCAGGTTCGCCACGTTGTTCAGCGAGTTGCCGCCGTGGTGGATCTCGCATTTCATCCTGAAGCCGTCGGCCAGGTGGCAGATCTTCAGCATCGGCGTGATCCCGGACTTGAGCGCCACGTCGCCGCGCAGGAAGTCGGTCGCCTGCTCCGTGATCCAGGACGTGAAGCCGTAGAGCCCGCCCGGCGAGTACTCCGTGGCTAGGATCGGGATGTTGAGCTTCTGCTTCAGCTTGACGTACCCGTACAGGTCGTCCTCGGCCAGCGGGTCCTCGTACCAGTAGTACCCCATCTCCTGGATCGCCAGCCCGACCCGGAGCGCCTCCTCGTAGCTGTAGCACCACGTCGAGTCGAGCATCAGCACCATCGTGTCCCCGACCGCCTTCTTGACGGCCTCGCAGACCGCGATGTCCTTCCTCCAGAAGCGGGGAGGATGGATCTTGTACGCCGTCCAGCCCTTCTCGCGGAAGCTCAGCGCCTCCTGGGCGTACTCCTCCGGATCGTCCATCACCGCCGACGAGGCGTACGCCGGCGCCCTGTCGCGGTACGTCCCGAACAGCCGGTGCAGCGGCAGGTTCGCGACCTTCCCGGCGATGTCCCAGAGCGCCACGTCCACCGCGCAGATCGACTTCGAGTCGACGACGCGGTTCCGCTTCCACAGCTCCTGCCAGATCGCCCCGATGTCGAGCGGGTTGCGCCCCATCACCACCGGCTTCAGCCGGCCGATCACCTCGTGCAGGAATTCGTCGGCGCCCTGGTTGGACGTCCCGAGAAAGCTGTGCCCCTCGACGCCCTCGTCCGTCGCGATCGTGACGACGCCCACCTCTTTCCTGCCGCCGGCAGCAGTCCCCGTGTAGTTGACGGGCGGCACGTTCCAGGTGTGGAGCGTGATCGACAGGTCCGTGATCTTCATCGAACGCCTCCCGAGGCACCGGTCCACGGGCGATCGGGGTAGTCGCAGCATGTCCGTACCGCGAGCGTGAGCGAGCCGGACCTTTCGACGTTGTGGGTCCAGCGCCAACCGGTGCCGCCGGGATGATCGCCCGGCCTCCTCGTCCTGTCAAATACTGCGAGGTGTTCCCGACCGTACGGCCGGCGCGTGCCAGCGCCGACGGGCCCCGGCCGAGGATCGACCTAGACTGGATTCCAGGAGCCTCCCACTATCGAGCGCTGAATCAAAAGGACGCCGACAATGCCACGGCCTGCACCCCGCGTCGACCGCCGCGCCTTCCTCACGTACCTCGGCACCAGCCCTCTTGCCATCGTCATACTCGGCTGCGCCAGCCCGCCCGCTCCCGGCAAGATCGGCCAGCGCGTCCAGCAAGCCGGCGTCGCCGTGCTGCTCGAAGGCGTCGTCAGGCGCACCGTCTTCAGCCAGCACAACGCCACCACCCGAGCCCAGCCAGATCAGGCCTTCGTCCTCGTCAGGCTGACCGTCGAGAACATCTTGGCCCCGCGCTTCGAGAACCCGCCCGACATCTTCACCCTGACCACCGCCGACGGTCGGATCTTCAAGCCGCTGGAGATCGGCTTCCACCTGCCGGCGCCGTCCCGCATGGCGGTCACCCCCGGCATGTCCTCACGTGAACGCGCCGTGTTCGAGGTCCCGAGCGCGTCCGGCAACCTGACGCTGATCTACCAGCCGGCCGCGCTCCAGGCGATCCGCTTCGAGATCTCGCCGCCCGCCGAGCTCCCCGCCGAGCCCGATGCGTAGCCCACGGCCAGCCCCCCTCCCCCGCGCACGCCGTGGGGATTGAGGGGCCCCATGGTAGGTGTGATGGGAAGGGTTGGGGGTAGGGGCTCCCTACGCCGCCTTCCCCCGCACCGCCCCGTCGATGTACTGCTGGTAGTTTGCCCGGTTCAGCACCGTCATCTCCGCCTGCGCGAACTCCAGCGACCCGGTCCGCACCCCGCTCCGCTCCAGCAGGTCCTTCGCCTCGCCCATCCGCGCGCGGAACTGGTCGTCCGAGTCGTCCCCGGTGTGCGCCACGAACATGAGACTCTGGCTCGTCGCGTAGTTGATATGGCCGCCGTCGGTCAGCACCTTCGCCAGCACCTCGAACTGCGCCTCCGTCAGCACGGCCGGGCTGCTCAGCAACGGCAGCGTCACGGTCAGCATCTCGCCCGCGACCCTGGACTCCCACGCCAGCACCGCGCTCTGCCCCCAGCGCTGCCCGAGCGTCGCGCCCAGCGCCAGAATGTTCTCTCTCAGGCCCGTCATCACCAGATCCAGGTCGTTCTCCGACTCGACCTCCCCGTCATCCGACCAGAAGCCCCGCCCCACCGAGACGCTGTCGATCCTGATCCCGAGCACGCCCGCCGTCTCGAACAGCTCCGGGACGATCCGCTCCAGCGCCCGACGATCGGTGCCCCGCTGGACGCCCTGGATCGCGTCGCCGGCCGAGATGCCGAGTCGCATCGTCACGATCGTGAGCGCCTGGCGCGCTGACGGCGTCGGCGTCGGCCACGCCAGCGCGGCCGACGGGAACGCCGTCAGCCCGAGGATCAGTGCCAACAAGAGCAGCGCGTGAGCCCGTGCGCGCATCGAGAGAGCCTCCCCACTGCCGGTTCCGACCCCGCGAGGCCGGCACACTTCACGGTACGGCGCCCGGCCCGCTCCGTCAAGCCACCGACTGCTCATCTATGATGGTGCGACCCGGCTGCGATCTGGAGGAGTGATGGCTGATCGGCCTAGCCGCCCGCTCAAGGTTGGAGCGTTCATCGGCCTCTTCGACGGGTTCATGGACGGGCGGACCATGTCGTGGGCGGACGTCTCCGCCATGGCGCGTCACGCCGAGGAGATCGGGTTCGACTCCGTCTGGCTGCCCGACCATTTCCTAATCCCGGCGACGCCACTCCCTGAGCCCGGCGGGGTGTGGGAATGCGGCTCGATGCTAGCGGCGCTGGCGGCGGTCACCTCGCGCGTCGAGCTGGGCACCCTGGTGCTCTGCACCGGCTTCCGTAATCCGACGTTGATTGCGAAGATGGCGGACACGATCGACGAGATCAGCGGCGGACGACTGATCCTCGGGCTCGGCGCCGGCTACTTCGAGCCGGAGTACCGAGCGTTCGGCTACCCGGCCGACCATCGCTCCAGCCGGTTCGCCGAAGCGCTCCAGATCATCTCGGAGTTCCTCCGAAACGGCAGCATCGACTTCGAGGGCTCGTACTATCAGGCGCACGTCGATGCCCTCATACCGCGCGGCCCGCGTCCGAACGGCCCGCCGATCATGGTCGGCAGCCGGGGGCCGAAGGCGCTCCGCTTGCTGGCCCGGTTTGCCGACGCCTGGAACACGCCGCTCTGGATCAGGAATAGCCGCCCGGACGATCTCGAACCCGGCATGAGCCTGGTCGACGAGGCCTGCGCCGAGGTGGGACGTGACCCGGCCTCGCTGGAACGTACCGCCAGCATCCATTGGAGTGCATCAGGCCGCCCCGAGGACCTGCCCGATTGGATGCGGACGCGCTTCGGGCCGCCGCTGACCGGCGACCGCGACGAGATCGTCGAGGCCTTCCGCGCCTTTGCTCGGGCGGGAGTGTCACACGTCCAGGTGGTCGTCTGGCCACACACGACGGCGGGACTAGACGCGTTCCGGACGATCCTCGACGCGCTTGACCGGGGGGACTGACCTCAGAAGGAGCGAACAGCCATGACGAGCCTGTCGACGCCCTGGTGGCAGCACGGCGTCGTCTACCAGGTCTACCCCCGCAGCTTCCGCGACGCCAACGGCGACGGCATCGGCGACCTCGCCGGCGTGCTCGAGAAGCTCGACTATCTCGCCACGATCCTCGGCGTCGACGCCATCTGGCTCTCGCCGTTCTACCCCTCGCCGATGGCCGACTTCGGCTACGACGTCTCGGACTACGTCGGCGTCGACCCGATCTTCGGCGACCTCGCGACCTTCGACGCGCTCGTCGCGGCGGCCCACGCCCGGGGCCTCAAAATCATCGTCGACTACGTGCCGAGCCACACCTCGGACCGGCACGCCTGGTTCCAGACCTCGCGCGCCTCCAGAGGCAACCCGTACCGCGACTGGTACGTCTGGCGCGACCCCCGCCCGGACGGCTCGCCCCCGAACAACTGGGCCGCCACCTTCGGCGGGTCCGCCTGGGAGTGGGACGCCCCGACCGGGCAGTACTACCTGCACTCGTACCTGCCAGAGCAGCCGGATCTCAACTGGCGCAACCCCGCCGTCCGCGCCGCCATGGCCGACGTCCTCCGCTTCTGGCTCGATCGCGGCGTTGACGGCTTCCGGATGGACGCCCTCGGCCGGATCATGAAGGACCCGCTCCTGCGGGACAACCCGCCGAACCCCGAAACGGTCGGCCACTTCCACAAAGAGCTGGGCGAGTACGACCGCCAGCTCCACCTCAACGATCAGCGCCACCCGGACATCCACCGGGCCATCCGCGAGCTGCGCGCCGTCCTTGACCTTTACGAGGCGGACGGCCGCCCGCGCCTCGCCATCGGCGAGATCCACATCTACGACCTCGCCGAGCTGGGCAGCTACTACGGCGGCGCCCTCGACGAGCTGCATCTGCCGTTCAACTTCGGGCTGCTCAAGCTGCTCTGGGCCGCCCGCGCCATCCGCGAGCACGTCGACGCCTATGAGGCCGCCCTGCCACCCGGCGCCTGGCCGAACTACGTCCTGGGCAACCACGACGAGGCCCGGATCGCCACCCGCCTCGGCCCCGAGAACGCGCCCCTCGCCATGCTGCTCCTGCTGACCTTGCGAGGCACCCCGACCCTCTACTACGGCGACGAGCTGGGCATGGAGGACGTGCCCGTCCCGCCCGAGCGCAGGCAGGACCCCTGGGGAAAGCGCGTCCCTGGCCTCAACCTGGGCCGCGATCCGGAGCGCGCCCCGATGCCCTGGTCCCCCGTCCCGAACGCCGGCTTCTGCCCGCCGGGCGTCGAGCCCTGGCTGCCGATCACTTCCAACCTCGCCCGCGTCAACGTCCAGTCCCAGCTCGACGATCCCCGCTCCCGGCTCACCCTGACCCGGCGGCTGCTGGCGCTGCGCAAGAGCAGCCCGGCCCTATCGACGGGCTCGTACCGCTCCGTCGACTGGCCGGGCGCCTCGGATGCCTGCTACCTCTTCCTCCGCGAGGCCGGCGATGCAGCCGCCAACGATGGAGGGGTGGGCAAGCGACTGCTCGTGGCGCTCAACTTTTCGGATGCGTCCCAGCGCGTCACCCTGCCGGACGGCCTCCGCGCCCGCCCCCTCCTCTCCACCCGCCTGGACCACGATCAGTCCGACATCCTGGGCACGCTCGATCTCCGACCTGCCGAAGGACTCGTTCTCGCTCTCCTCGAGCCGGCGACCTGATCCCCCGGGTTCGCGGTACACTCTGCTCCAGATCACGATGGCGTGAGCGGGGGCGACGAGCGATGGCGTTCACGGTCGCATCGGACAACTCGGATCCGCCGGCCGCGCAGGACGAGCTGGCCTCACTCTACGCGATGTCGGTCGAGCTGGCCGGCCTCCACGAGCTGCCCCAGGTCGTCGACACCGCCCTCGGCTTCTGCGTGGTCACGTCGCATCGTGCGCCCGACGACGTCTCGCTCGCCATCCAGGATGATGGGAACGGCATCCCGCGGCTAATGCTGGCGAGCTATCGCGAGAGCACGACCCCGCGCAGATTCTGCCCTAAACTAGGCGAGACCGTCTGGTCGGCAGGATGGAGCACCGGCATCGTCGCCCGAGCGCCTTCTGGCCCGCCGTGCGCGACCGAGGTCGAGCCAGTCTACGGCTCGGCATGGGGAGAGTAGAGGCAATGATCCCAGGGAAGTTCGCCTACCTGGCCGCCAGGTCCGTCGACGAGGCCGTCGACGTCCTCGGCCGCCATCCGGACGAGGCCAAACTGCTGGCCGGCGGCCAGAGCCTGATCCCGATGATGAAGCTCAGGCTGGCCGTGCCCGAGATCCTGGTCGACGTCAGCCAGCTCGCCGACCTGGCGTACGTCCGCGAGGAGAATGGCCACCTCGCCATCGGGGCGCTCACCAGAGAGTCAGATCTAGAAAGCGATGCCCTCGTCGGCCGGCGCTACCCAATCCTCGCCGACACCTGCCGAGTCATTGCCGACCCGATCGTCCGCAACCTGGCGACCGTCGGCGGCAACCTGGCCCACGCCGACCCGGCCAACGACCACCCGGCCACCATGCTGGCGTTGCGCGCCGAGGTCGTCGCGACCGGCCCCAACGGCACCCGCACCATCCCGATCGACGAGCTCTTCGTGGACACCTTCGAGACGGCCCTCGATCCCGCCGAGATCTTGACCGTGATCCACGTCCCGGCACCGGTCGAGCACAGCGGTGGCGCCTACCTGAAGCTCGAACGGAAGGTCGGCGACTACGGCATTGCCGGGGCCGCCGCCTACCTCGTGCTGGGCGGCAACGGCACCGTCCAGCAGGTCGGCATCGGGCTGACCAACGTCGGGCCGAAGCCGCTCCGTGCCCGCGACGCCGAAACCTTCCTGGTCGGCCAGGCGCCCACAGAGGAGAACCTGCGCGGTGCCGCCGAGCGCGCCGCCGCCGCCAGCGAGCCCGTCAGCGACCTCAGAGGCCCCGCCGACTACAAGCGCGCGATCGTCCGGACCCTGACGTTCCGGGCGCTCAGCCGGGCCGTCGAGCGAGCACAGAACGGAGGTGCCGCGTGAGCGTCGAAGCGACCCCCGCCCAGATCGGCGCCGAGACGGTCGCCATCACCGTCACCATCAACGGCACCGAGCACCGCGCCGAGGTCGAGGCCCGCCTGCTGCTCGTCCACTTCATCCGCGAGACCGCCGGGCTGACCGGCACCCACATCGGCTGCGACACCACCAGCTGCGGCGCCTGCGTCGTCCTCCTGGACGACCGCCCCGTCAAGTCGTGCACCCTCTTCGCCGTCCAGGCCAACGGCCGCCAGATCCGGACCGTCGAAGGGCTGGAGCAGGGCGGCCAGCTTCACCCAATCCAGGAAGGGTTCTGGGAGGAGCATGGCCTCCAGTGCGGCTTCTGCACCCCCGGCATGATGATGACCAGCGTCGCGCTGCTGGAGCGCACCCCGGCCCCGACCGACGACGAGATCCGCCAGGCGATCTCCGGCAACCTCTGCCGCTGCACCGGCTACGTCAACATCGTCAAGTCCGTCCAGTACGCCGCCAGGAAGCTGCGGGGCGACGACGCCGAGCCGACCGCCGGCGAAGGCCTGGAGAAGCCCGAGGACAAGGCCGCCACCACCGAGGGGGGAGCAGCATGACCGCCAGCCTGCCGATCCGAGGCGTCGGTCACAGCGTCCGGCGCAAGGAAGACCCGCGCTTCATCCGCGGCAAGGGCACCTACGTCGACGACGTCAAGCTGCCCGGCATGCTCTACCTCGACATCGTCCGCAGCCCGTACGCCCATGCCAGGATCACCAACATCGACACCTCGGCCGCGCTGGCGCTGCCCGGCGTCGTCGCCGTCATCACCGGCAAGGACCTCGAACCGCTCGGCCTCCACTGGATGCCGACCTTGATGTCGGATCGCCAGATGGTCCTGCCGACCGACCGCGTCGTCTACCAGTCGCAGGAGGTCGCCGCCGTCATCGCCGAGGAGCGGTACATCGCCGCCGACGCCGCCGCCCTCGTCGACGTCGATTACGAGCCGCTGCCGCCCGTCATCGACGCGACCCGTGCCACCGACCCGGAGACCCCGCTCGTCCGCCCGGACCGCGAGCAGCAGACCAACCACATCTGGCACTGGGAGGCCGGCGACAAGCCGTCCACCGACGCCGTCTTTGAGCAGGCCGACATCGTCGTCTCGGAAGAGATCTACATCCCTCGCATCCACGTCGCCTCGATCGAGACCTGCGGCTGCGTCGCCAGCTTCGACCTCGACGGCAAGCTCACCCTCTGGCTCACCTCACAGGCCCCGCACGCCCACCGGACCGTCTTCTCCCTCGTCTCCGGCATCCCGGAGCACAAGATCCGGATCATCTCGCCGGACATCGGTGGGGGATTTGGCGGCAAGGTGCCCGTCTATCCCGGCTACGTCCTGGCGGTCGTCGCGGCGCTCACGACCAAACGGCCGGTCAAGTGGATCGAAGACCGCTCCGAGAACCTCCAGGCCGACTCGTTCGCCCGCGACTACCACATGCACGCCGAGCTTGCCGCCACGAAAGACGGCAAGATCACCGGCCTGCGCGCCAAAGTGCTGGCCGACCACGGCGCCTTCGACGCCGCCGCCAACCCGAGCAAGTTCCCGGCCGGCCTCTTCTCGGTCTGCACCGGCTCGTACGACCTCCAGGCCGCCCACGTCGAAGTGGACGCCGTCTACACCAATAAGCCGCCCGGCGGCGTCGCCTACCGCTGCTCGTTCCGCGTCACCGAGGCCGTCCACATGCTGGAGCGGATGGTCGACGTCCTGGCGGACGAGATCAAGGCGGACCCGGCCGAGCTGCGCTTCAAGAACTTCATCCAGCCCGAGCAGTTCCCGTACAAGTCGCCGACCGGCTGGACCTACGACAGCGGCAACTATCCCGCCGCCCTCCAGAAGGCGCTCGACAAGATCGGCTACCAGGAGCTGCTCGCGGAGCAGGCCGAGAAGCGTTCGCGCGGCGAGCTGATGGGCATCGGCATCAGCACCTTCACCGAGATCGTCGGGGCCGGCCCCTCGGACACGTTCGACATCCTCGGCATCAAGATGTTCGACAGCGCCGAGATCCGGATCC
>Ga0075430_100006220_pt1 | contig 10069 bp, 10 predicted proteins | sample RhiMetdeltSRZDD4_FD_75294 | JGI IMG/M metagenome (GOLD analysis project Ga0075430, IMG submission 75294) | Populus rhizosphere microbial communities from Tennessee, USA - Rhizosphere MetaG P. deltoides SRZDD4 | ecosystem: Host-associated > Plants > Roots > Rhizosphere > Soil | place: USA...
TGTGCGCTCGCCGACACCCAGGGGTTGCTGATCGCTGCGCGCTTCCTCCAGGGCTTCGGCGGCGCCGTGTCGTCGTCGGTGATCATCGCCCTGATCATCACGGAGTTCCCGCGCCCCGACGAGCGCGCGAAAGCGATGAGCGCGTACATCCTCGTCTCCGTCGGCGGTGGCTCGGCGGGCTTGCTGCTCGGCGGGGTGCTGACCGAGGCACTCAACTGGCACTGGATCTTCGCGATCAACCTGCCGATCGGGGTGGCGACGATCCTGCTCGGCCGCAGACTGCTTGTGGCCGACAGCGGCGCCGGGCTCGGGGGCGGTGTCGACGTGCTCGGCTCGGTGCTCGTGACCGCGGCCCTGATGACCGGCATCTACGCGATCATCAAGGTGCCCGAACACGGCTGGGGCTCGCTCCACACGATCGGCATCGGCGCCGTCGCGATCGCGCTGATGGCAGGGTTCTTCGTGCTCGAGTCGCGGATCGCGAATCCGATCATGCCGCTGAGGATCTTTCGCGTTCCGGGCCTGCTGTGGTCGAGCGCGATGCGCGGCTGCATCACCGCGGGCATGTACTCCGTGTTCTTCCTCAGCGCGTTGTATCTGGAGCACGTGCGCGGGTTCGGCCCGGTCGACACGGGACTGGCGTTCCTGCCGATGACGCTCGCGGTCTCCGGGATGTCGGCCGGCGTGACCTCGCGGCTGATCGGACGTTTCGGCGCTCGGCGACTGGTCCCTGGGGGAATGGTCTTCGTCATCGCGGCGCTGCTGCTGCTCGCGAACGCGGGGACGGACACGCCCTACGCGCCGAGCATGCTGATCGCGTTCCTGCTGATGGGCCTCGGGATCAGCACGGCGTTGCTCCCGCTGCTGACGATCGCGATGGAGAACGTGCCCGGCGTCGACGCCGGCCTCGGGTCGGGCATCGTCAACGTCTCGTCGCAGATCTCGGCCGCGCTCGGGCTCGCCATCTTCGGCACGATCGCCGCGAACCACACGCGAGCGCTTCGCGGCGATGGGCAGCCGCTGAACGAGGCGCTGACCAATGGCTACCAGGTCGCGTACGTCGTCGCCGCGGTTCTCGTCTCGGTTGGGCTGCTGTTCGTGCTCATCAAGCTGCATCTCGAGCGGCGCCGGCGCCTCGCCGAGAGCGCCGAACCGGTCGCTGCGTAGCGCTGCCGGCCGAGCGGCCGGCGCGGCCTCCAGCCGGGTACGCTCGAGCTCTCAACGACGAACAAGGAGCAGCATGCCTTCCAAGGGTTCCGCAGAGTGGCAGGGCGATCTGAAGTCGGGCAGTGGCACGTTCCTCGCCGGTGACGACATCGGCGGCAGCTTCTCGTTCAAGTCACGCTTCGAGGACGGCGCCGGCGCCAACCCCGAGCAGCTGATCGGCGCCGCGCACGCGTCCTGCTTCTCGATGGCGTTGTCGAACGCGCTCGCGCAGGCGGGGACGCCGGTCGAGTCGGTCCGGACCGAGGCCGTCGTCGGGATCCGCCAGATCGACGGCCTGCCGACGATCGCGACGATCGCGCTGACGACCGTCGGGCGTGTTCCCGGCCTCGACGAGGCGACGTTCATCCAGCAGGCCGAGGAAGCGAAGGCCGGCTGCATCGTCAGCCGCGCGCTGGCCGGCGTGCCCGAGATCACGCTGACGGCCTCGCTCGAGAGCAGCTGAGGCCGCGCGGCGGCCGCAGGCGGCTAGAGGCCGTCGGCCGGCCGCTCGGCGACCGGGCCGTCGGCGGGCTGCTCGGCGACCGGGGCGCCGGCCGTGCCTTCGCCGGCGAACGCCGCGGTCGGCGGCGCCGGCGGCGGCTCGCGCAGCGCGCGGTCGACCTGCTGGACGACGATCTCCGGGTTGGCGATGCCGTAGAAGGTGAAGTCGGAGTCGTCGGTGCCGGCGGTGTCGAAGTCGACCGTGCCGATCCGCATCAGCCGCTCGAGCACCGACTGGTCGGTGTTGACGTTCTGCACGCGCGCGAGTCGCGTCTCCTGGGTTCGCTTGGAGAGGATCCCGCGACGGATGTGGAGTCGCTCGTTGGTGACGACGTAGTGGGTCGCGATCCGCCTGATCACGCCGATGACGACGACCGCCGCGAGTACCGCGACGCCGGCGGCGATCCCTGTGCCGTGGCTCGCCGCGAACCAGACGATCACGCCGACGACGATCGCGATCCCGAGGCCCTTGAAGTGGAACGTGAGGGCGCTGCGCCAGCTCGGATGGCCGGAGAAGAGGATGTTCTCGCTCGGATGAAGGTCCATCGTCGTGCGACCCTATCGCGGGTGGCACCAACAGGTCGAGGCAGCCTTTCGGCTGCCGCCGCCGGCGTTAGCCTCGAACGATGCCGCCGGTGGCCAAGATCGAGCCGCTCACCACCGCGCGAGCGCTTCGCGGGCCGTTCGACTACCTGCGACCGGACGGCGTCGGCGTCGGCGCGATCGTCGAGGTGCCGTTCGCCGGCCGCACGCTGCGCGGCGTCGTCACCGGGCTCGCCGAGCACTCCGAGCACGAGCTCGCCGCGCCACGCCGCGTGCTGGAGCAGTCGCTGCCACCCGATCTCGTCGAGCTCGCGCTGTGGATGGCGGCGGAGTTCTGCTCGACACCCGCCCGTGCTCTGAGCCTCGTCGCACCGCCGGCCGGCGCGCGCGCGAAGACGGCGCTGTGGGCCGAGGCGGTGCCCGGAGCCGGCGGAGAGACGCGGCTCAGCGAGCGTCAGCGCGAGCTGCTCGCGTCGCTGGGGGATGGCGGGGGCCGGTTCACCGGCGCCGACACCGCCGCGCTGCGGCGGCTCGAGGCGCGCGGCCTGGTGACGATCGAGCCGCGTGTCGTCAGGCGCGCTCCGGAGCACGCCGTCGTCGGCGCCAGGCAGGCCGGCGTGCCGGAGCTGACCGCCGACCAGCGCGCGGCGCTCGACGCGATCGCCCGCGCCCACAGCCAGGCGCCGGAAGAACTTCTGCTGCACGGCGTGACGGGCTCGGGCAAGACGGAGGTCTACCTGCGCGCCGTCGGCGACGTCCTGGCGCGCGGCGGCGGCGCGATCGTCCTCGTGCCCGAGATCGGCCTGACGCCGCAGATCGTGTCGCGCTTCGTCGAGCGCTTCGGCGACACGGTCGCGGTGCTGCACTCCAAGCTCGGCGCCGGCGAGCGCCACGACGAGTGGACGCGGCTGCGTTCGGGCGAGGCGCGGATCGCGATCGGGCCGCGCTCGGCCGTGTTCGCGCCGGTCGACCGGCTCGAGCTGGTGATCGTCGACGAGGAGCACGACAGCTCCTACAAGCACGAGGGCGACCCGCGCTACGACGCCCGCGCCGTCGCGGCCGAGCGGGCGCGGATGGCCGGCGCCGTACTCGTCGCCGGCACGGCGACGCCGCGGCCGGAGAGCTTCCACCGGATGCCACGGCTGCGGATGGCCTCGCGCGTGGATGGTGCCGCGATGCCGGCGGTCGAGATCGTCGACATGCGTGACGCTCGGCGGGCGCTGCACCCGCGCACTGCCCACGCGCTGCACGATGCGGCCAAGAGCATCGTCCTGCTCAACCGCCGCGGCTGGTCGAACTTCGTCTCCTGCGGCAGCTGCGGCGAGGTCTGGATGTGCCCGGAGTGCGACGTGTCGCTCGTCCTGCATCGCTCCGAGGGGATCGTCAGCTGCCACCACTGCGGTCACCGCGAGCCCGTGCCGTCGCGCTGTGACGCCTGTGGCTCGGTCTCGATCGGCCGCCACGGAACCGGCACCGAGCGGCTCGAGCACGAGCTCGCCGGCGTCGGCCACCAGGTCTTCCGGCTCGACGCCGACACGCCGCGAGCAGCGGCCGTGTTGTCGGCGTTCGAGGCCGCGCCGCGCGCGGTGCTCGTCGGCACGCAGATGGTCGCCAAGGGCCACGACTTCCCCGACGTCACGCTCGGCGTCGTCCTCGACGCCGACGCGACGCTGCGCTTCCCGGACTTCCGCGCCGAGGAGCGAACGTTCGCGCTCGTCGCGCAGCTGGCCGGTCGTGCCGGGCGCGGCAGCGCCGACGGGCGCGTGCTGGTGCAGACGGTCGCGACCGACGCGCCGTCGCTGGCGTTCGCCGCCCGGCACGACAGCGAGGGCTTCCTCGCCGGCGAGCTGGCGAGGCGCGAGGCGCTCCGCTACCCGCCGTTCTCGACGCTGATCCGGATCGTCTGCTCGTCGGCCGAACCGGGTGCCGCCGCGGCCGCGGCCGAGGCCGTGCGGGTGCGCCTCGAGGTGCCGGCGCTCGGACCGGCACCCCTGTTCCGGCTGCGCGGGCGTGAGCGCTCGCAGGTCCTCGTCAAGGCCGGCGATCGTCGCGCCGCGATTGCCGACGTCGACGCCGCGGTGCGCGCCGTCTCCGCCGACAAGGGTCATCGCGCGGCCTCGTTCAGCGTCGACGTCGACCCGCAGTAGCGACGAATTCGCTCTCGCGGAGGGGTTGGCGAGATCGTGCGGGGCGCGGGCGCGGAGGCTACGCTGACGGCGCCCATGGCCGACGACACCACCGAGCTGCTGGAGGACGAGGCGGAGATCGTCGAGGCGCCGGCGCTGTCTGACGCCGATCGTGCCCGGCGCGACGCGGCGCTCGCGCACGTGCGGACCTTCGGCGACCCGGTCCTGCGGACCGAGGCCCGCCCGGTCGACCGCTTCGACGAGGAGCTCATCGCCGAGATCCGGCGAATGGCAGTGCTGATGGAGGACGCGTTCGGCATCGGTCTCGCGGCAACTCAGATCGGCGTCCCACATCGGGTGCTCGTGTACCGCGTCGAGCACGACAGCCCCGTCAACGCGCTCGTCAACCCGGTGCTCGAGTGGAGCAGTGACGAGGCCGAGGTGATGGAGGAGGGCTGCCTCAGCCTGCCGCGCGTGCACGTCGACGTCGAGCGCCCCGTGCACGTCCGCGTCAGCGGCGTCGACGAGCACGGCGACGCGCTGACGGTGGAGGCCTCGGGGCTCGAGGCGCGCGTGATCCAGCACGAGATCGATCACCTCGACGGGGTCCTGATCCTCGATCGCTGCCCACGCGATCAGCGCAAGGAAGCGATCCGCACGCTGCGCGAGGCGCTCGACCGGTGAAGGGCGCCCCGCGCGCGTGAGCCTCGCGTTCCTCGGGACGTCGGAGTTCGCGGCGACGGTTCTGCGCCAGCTGGCCGGCAGCGATCGCCGCCCGGAGCTGGTGCTGACGCGGCCCGATCGGCCGAAGGGACGCGGCCGCAGGCTCGCGAGCCCGCCGGTCGCCGACGCGGCGCGTGACCTCGGGATCGCGCTGAAGCAGCCCGAGGATGTGCGCACGCTGGTGCTCGACGAGTACGAGCACGTCGTCGTCTGCGCGTACGGGGCGCTGCTCACCGAGCCGCTGCTGTCGCATCCGGGCCTGCGCAACGTCCACCCGTCGCTGTTGCCGCGCTGGCGCGGGGCGGCGCCGCTCGAGCGCGCGATCATGGCGGGAGACACCGAGACAGGTGTCTCGATCATGGGCATGGTCGCGGAGCTCGATGCCGGTCCCGTCTATCTCCAGGAGGTCGAGCCGATCCGTCCCGGCGACGACTACGGCGCGCTCGCGGCGCGGCTGGAGACGCTGTCGACGCGGCTGCTGCTGCGGGCCTTCGACGACGCACCGCTGCCGCGCGAGCAGGACCCGGCGCTGGCGACGTACGCGGCGAAGATCACAGCCGAGGATCGCGAGCTCGACCCCGACACACCGTCGCCGCACAACGCGCTCGTCGTGCGCGCGCTGTCGCCGCACATCGGCGCGCGGATCGGCGACCTCGGCGTCTGGCGGGCAAGGATCAGCGGCGAGAGCGTCGCGCCGGCGACCGTCGAGATCCGCGACGACCGGGTGCTCTGGGGCTGTGCGGGTGGCACTCTGGAGCTGCTCGACGTGCAGCCGCCGGGCAAGCGGCGGATGCCCGCGTCCGACTACGCGCGCGGGCATCGATGACGCGCACGCTCGAGGACGAGACGATCGACGCGCTCGACCTCGCCGGTCGCGACGAGCCGAATCTGCGCATGCTCGACCTCGAGCTGCGAGCGCCGGACCTCGCGAACCTGCGCGCGCACGGCGGCGCGATCATGCGCTCGACGGTGACGAACGGCAGGCTCACGGGGGCGAGCTGGTACGGCGGCAGCGCCGGTGACGTCGTCTTTCGCGACTGCAAGGCGGACGTCGCGAGCTTCGCGCTGACGCGCCTGGCGCGCGTCCTGTTCGAGCGCTGCGACCTGCGCGAGAGCGACTTCGCCGAGGCGCGGCTGACCGACGTCGCGTTTCGCGACTGCGACCTGACCCGCGCCGACTTCGCCGGCGCCCGCTTCGATCGCTGTCACATGCTGCGCTGCACGCTCGACGGCGTCCGCTTCGGCAACGACCTCGCCGGCCTGACGATGCCCTGGGACGACGCGGTCGGTTCGGCGGCCGCGCTCGCCGAGGCGCTGAACCTGACGATCGAGGACGACGATGGCCGCTAGCGCCGCCCGGCGTGTCGCGCACCGCGTCGTCATGCGGACGCTCGAAGAGGGCGCCTACACCGACCTCGCGCTCGAAGGCGAGGCGCGTGGCCTGGACCGCCGCGAACGCGCGTTCGCCCAGCAGCTCGCCTACGGCACGGTCCAGCGCCGGTCGACGCTCGACCACGTGATCGATGCCTTCGTCGATCGCGAGCCGCCAGCGGTCGCCCAGGCCGCGCTGCAGCTCGGGCTCTACCAGCTGCTGTTCCTCGACGGGGTCCCCGACCGCGCCGCGGTCTCGGAGTCGGTCGAGCTGATCAAGGGCCATCGCGCGTCGGGGATGGTCAACGCCGTGCTTCGCCGCGTCGCGCGCGAGGGGTTCGAGCTGCCGGCCGACGACACGCCTGCAGGCGCGGCGCTTCGGCATGCGCATCCACGCTGGCTGGTCGACATGTGGTGGGACTGGATCGGCGCCGACGAGACGCGCGCGCTGCTACAGGCCAACAACGGCCCGGCGGAGTTCGCCGTGCGCGTCAACCCGCTCGTCGAGCCCGACGCCGGCAAGCTCGCGCTGCCTGAGGGCGGCTTCGACGCCGCGAGCCACGCCGATTTCCAGCGTGGCGCGTTCGTCATCCAGTCGACCGCGTCGCAGCTCGTCTCGACGATCCTCGACCCGCAGCCGGGCGAGCGCGTGCTCGACCTCTGCGCCGCGCCCGGCAACAAGACCACGCACCTCGCGGCGCTGATGGGCGACCGCGGCGAGATCGTCGCCTATGAGCGCCACGCCGGCCGCGCGGCGACGCTGCAGCGCAGCTGCGAGCGGATGCGCGCGACGTCGGTCCGCGTCGTCTGCGACGACGCCGCCAACGCCACGGGCGCCTTCGACCGGGTGCTGCTCGACCCGCCCTGCTCGGGGCTCGGCACGCTCCAGCGCAACCCCGACCTGCGCTGGCGCGTGACGCCCGAGAGCGTCGCGGCGATCGCGCTCGACCAGCAGCGGCTGCTTGAGACGGCCCGGCGCTGCGTGCGGCCGGGTGGGCGACTCGTCTACAGCGTCTGCACCTTGTCGCCGGCAGAGGAGCTGCTCGATCGCGTCTCCGCACGGCGCACGTGGCCGCACCGCGACGGCACCGACGGCTTCTATATTGCCGCCGATGGGTGAGGAGCCCGATCTGGGGACGGTCTGCCCGGACTGCCACGAGCCGTGGCTGCGGCCGACGAGCCTCGCCGGCCGCTACCGCTGCGTCAACTGCCTGCACCGCTTCGAGCTGCGATCGGTGTGCCCGAACTGCGGCGAGCACTCGACGATCGTCCGCATGAGCACGACCGCGCTGCGCGACTGCAACGCCTGTGGTGCGAGCATGCTGATCCAGACATGACGCCGACCATCGCCCCGTCGATCCTCTCCGCCGACTTCGGCCGCCTGCGCGAGCAGGTGCGTGACGTCGCCGCCGCAGGGGCGAGCGTGATACACGTCGACGTCATGGACGGCCACTTCGTGCCGCCGATCACGATGGGGCCGATCGCCGTCTCGGCGCTGCGCGATCTCGGCCTGACGCTCGATGTCCACCTGATGATCAAGCGGCCGGAGCAGCAGATCCCCGATTTCGCGGCCGCCGGCGCGAGCAACATCACGATCCACGCCGAGGCCACGCATCACGCCAGCCGCGCGCTGGAGCTGATCCGCGAGCACGGCTGCCGCGCGGGCCTGGCGATCAATCCCGGCACGGCGCCGGCCGCCTACGCCGAGGTCGACGTCGACATCGCGCTCTGCATGACGGTCAACCCCGGCTGGGGCGGGCAGGCGTTCATCCCGTCGTCGCCGGACAAGATCCGCCGCGTCCGCGCGCTGGCCGGCGCCGACGCCGACGTCGGCGTCGACGGTGGCATCGATGCCACCACCGCAGGCCCGTGTGTCGAGGCCGGCGCAACGCTGCTGGTCGCCGGCTCGGCGATCTTCGGTGCGCCGGATCCCGGCGCCGCCTACGCCGCGATCGCGGCCGCGGCCGCGGCCGCCCTGCCCTAGGGGGAATCCCCAATGGTGCCGGCGGACGATCGCTGGCAACGTGCCGCCCATGCTCTTCAGCCCTTCCCGCGGCATCGGCCGTGTCCCTGTTCGCATGGCCTACGTTGTGACGTCATGACCGCTCTCGTCTCCGCCACCGACGTCAGCCGCCGATACGGCGAGGGGGAGGCCGCCGTCGACGCCCTGCGCGGCGTCACGATCGGCTTCCCGGCCGGTGGCTTCACGGCGATCATGGGGCCTTCGGGCTCGGGCAAGTCGACGCTGATGCACATCCTCGCCGGGCTCGACCGGCCGACCGCCGGGTCCGTGGTCGTCGACGGCGTGGAGCTGGCCGAGCTCGACGACAAGCGGTTGACCGAGCTGCGCCGCGACAAGATCGGCTTCATCTTCCAGTCGTTCAACCTGCTGCCGGTGCTGACGGCGGAGGAGAACATCGTCTTGCCGCTGTCGATCGCGGGCCGCAAGCCGGATCGCGACTGGCTCGATCAGCTCATCGCCACGGTCGGCCTCGGCGATCGCCTGACGCATCGCCCGGCGGAGCTGTCGGGTGGCCAGCAGCAGCGGGTCGCCGTCGCGCGGGCGCTGGTCTCGCGCCCGGCGGTCGTCTTCGCCGACGAGCCGACGGGCAACCTCGACTCGAAGGCGTCGGACGAGGTACTGAGCCTGCTGCGCCAGGCCGTCGACGAGTTCGGCCAGACGGTGATCATGGTCACCCACGAGCAGCAGTCGGCCGGCTACGCCGATCGCGTCGTCGAGGTCGCCGACGGGCTGATCGTCGCCGACCGTGCTGCCACGCCGGCACCGGCCTGACGATGTTCCGCGCAGAGCTTAAGGGCCTGATCGCACGCAAGGTGCGGCTGCTGCTGACGGCGTTCGCGATCGCGATCGGCGTCACGCTGATGGCGGGCACCTACATCTTCACCGACACGATCAACTCGTCGTTCGACTCGATCTTCCAGGAGTCGAACAAGGGCACCGACGTCGCCGTCACGCCGCGCTTCGCGTTCGGCGGCTCGGAGCAGAACGACGGTACGGCGTCGCTGCCGGCGTCCTACCTGCAGCGGGTCCGCGACGTTCCCGGCGTTCGCGTCGCCACCGGCAGCATCTTCGGCAACGGCACGATCCTCGACAAGCAGGGCAAGCGCATCGGCCAGGGCGGCGCGCCGAACTTCATCGCGTCGCTGCAGCCGTCGCCGTTCGGAGCGTTCTCCGTCGCTGAGGGGCGTATGCCGCGCACCGCCGGCGAGGTCGCGATGGACAAGTCGACGGCGAATCGAAAGCACTTCGCGCCCGGTGACGAGGTCGCCGTCCAGGGCGAGGCACCGCGCAAGAACTACCGGCTCGTCGGCACCGTCCGGCTCGCCGGCGCCGACTCGTTCGGCGGCGCCGCGGTCGTCGTGATGTTGTTGCCCGAGGCGCAGCGCGTGACCGGCCGCGAGGGCCAGTTCGACGAGATCGATGCCGCAGGGGAGGCCGGGACCGACCGCGAGCAGTTGAAGGCCGCCGTGCGGCGGGCGCTGCCCGCGCAGACGGTCAACGTGCGGACGGGCACGGAGCTGGCGCACCAGCAGTCAGACGACATCCGCGGTCTGCTGAGCCCGCTGCGCACCGCCTT
>Ga0075430_100006221_pt1 | contig 10069 bp, 5 predicted proteins | sample RhiMetdeltSRZDD4_FD_75294 | JGI IMG/M metagenome (GOLD analysis project Ga0075430, IMG submission 75294) | Populus rhizosphere microbial communities from Tennessee, USA - Rhizosphere MetaG P. deltoides SRZDD4 | ecosystem: Host-associated > Plants > Roots > Rhizosphere > Soil | place: USA...
TAGTCAACCCGACAACTACAACTGACGATCACGAACATTCAAGGTTCTTAAAAGTCACATAATCGTTAAAAATGAGCTATTGATTTGTGTTCTTTTAGGCATAATTCCCCATACGGTTTATCGGAAGAGCTGTCGGGTAAGAGCCGACCGAATTCTTGTTGATGAGCTCTTCACCTCATCAACCTCATATTCCAACTTTCAAATGCCAGCGCAGTTCTTTGAACTGTGCCGACCTTTCAACAAACTGCTGTCGTTCAGACGCTGTCCGGGAATTGGCTTCGATGACCGGGTTGGCACTGACCGACTTTAGTGGAAAGGAGAAGTACCATGAACAGATTACCCAGGTACAATTTGGATCCCACCGCAGGCACTCCTGGTGGGGAACTCAGCTTAACGTTCCTGGTCCCACTGCTCGATAGGGGCTTTGAGACGTCCCTACTGGCATGTGGGTGTGGGAAAGTCAATGGTTGCGGTTCGGGCGGTGGTTGTCTGTGCGGAAGTGGGAACGGCGGCGGTGACGGCAACTGTGGCGCCGAGGAAGAGAATTAGTTTTTCCCTTTTCGGTTCTCCCTGGCAAAGTGTCTTCAGATATCAAGCATTCTGTCGGGGAGAACCGCTCAACTGCTTATGCAACGTATGTTCGGTCAAGATATAGGAGGGATTATGCCAGAATCGCAATATGTACTCCCACCTGAGTACCACTGGTTCGAACGTGACGCCAAACACCTCGCCATCGACCCGCAAAATTTCATCTGGTTTGTCACGGATGAAAAAGGAAAGGTGGCATTCGAAGGGTTAGCCAAATCCGGCAGAATAGAAGATGCCGCCGAGTCACTCGGGGCATTAGTCGGGATGAGTGCTGACTCTCCAGCCATCACTAATTACGTCGTGAAGTACATTGAGCACTTGCTGGAGATAGGGTTCTTGCACAAAGGCGAGTACAAAAGGGAGAAATGGGGAAGCGGGATTATAGAGCGGCCGATAGTCATGTATATACACTTGACCAGCAAATGCAATCTCAAGTGTCCGTACTGCTACAACCAGGAACACAGGGACAATCTGATTCAGGAAGGTCGTACTCCTGGCGAGGCGGGCATTTCCACAGAAGGCAGCACCGAGGATCTTCTGCGAGTCGTGGACGAAGCTGCGGAACTTGGATTCAGGGAAATTAAGCTGACCGGCGGTGAAGCGCTACTCAATCGCGATGCCCTGCACATCGCTGAGCGCGCCAAATCACATGGACTAAAGATAAACCTGCTGACAAACGGGCTGCTGGTAACTGAGGAAATGGCGGAAAAAATCGCAAAGGTGGTTGACAGCGTCTCAGTCAGTTTGGATAGCGATAAGCCGGAGGAGCATGATGCTGTTCGTGGGAAAGGAACTCACGCCAAAGTAGTCGAGGCAATACACAGGTTGCAGAAGGCCGGGGTTAAGCGCGTGCACCTCAATTCAGTGGTTACACCCGTCAACCTCAATTCGGTAGGAAGTTGGCTGGACTACGCCACGAACGAACTCAAGGCTAACGAGGTTACCTACGCCGGTTCTGCGATCGACGTGGATGATCCAACCGGTCGCTGGGGCGCCTCGGAATACGTTCTCACCGAAGAGCAATATCGTCACGTCTATGAACAAAGCAAGAAGTTTTACCAAATCCAGGGCCTGAGAAAAGGTTCAAAACCTCAGGTTGTGCCGCGGTCCAGCTTGCGCCGAAGACAATGCGGGGTAGGCAATGGAATCGTAAGCATCGATCCAAACGGCGATCTTTATCCGTGTCAGACTTTGCATCTGCCTGAGTTCCGCTGTGGCAATGTGTTCAAAACTAGTTTGCGTCAAGTGCTGGACACCTCCGGCATGCTCAAGAAAATGAAGCGTGCGGCGGTTGACAATCTCCCAGAGTGCAAGACGTGTCCCGTGCGTTACATCTGCGCCGGAGGATGTCGCTCTGAGGCTTACACACGTGAGGGTGATTTACTCGCGCGAAATCGGGCGATGTGTCCCACTTTCTTTGAAATGGCAAAAGATCGTTTGTGGGACTCCGCGAATATTCCTGTCGAAGAGTCGCGTCAGTCTGTAGAAAAATATTTCGAACAGTTCCACACCTGTCACTGAAGTTTGTTACAACCCGATTGATTTCTCTGTGCAACAGAGAAAAGCGATCCGAATCGTGTCAAATGGAATCCAGTTTTTGGCTGGTTGGATGATGGCCGGCGGGTTCTTGCGGCGCTTTCGTCGTCTCTGGCGGAAGGCCGCCCTCGCCAATCTGTTTGGCGGAATTGGCAGCGGACTCCAACTCATCATCCCCGTCGGAACTATCAAAATCATTAACGAGGCGATCCCAACCAGAGATTACTACCACCTGGCTGTGATATCGTCGGTAATCGCTCTTGCGGCCATTGGCGCGGTAGTGTTCTCATTCCTTGAATCTCATTTCGCTTTCCTCTTCCGTGAAAGAGCAAACATCAAGCTTGAAGTAGACATCTTCGAGCATATCCAGTCACAACCTTACCTATTCTTCAAACAGAACGAGAGCGGGTACCTCATGTCCCGCCTCTTTAACGACGCCAACACAACCATGGACGTTTGTACGAGCGTCACCACTTTCGGAAGGATACTGGTGGGACTTCTCGGTGGCCTGGTGCTGCTGCCGTTTTTTCATCTTAAGCTTGGTCTACTGATCATCGCGGTCTTGCCTGTTTACATTGGTGTGCTATGGTGGTTCAATCGGCGCACCAAGCAGGCATTTATCACAGTTTCAGAAAAGACGGCGTTGACGTCGCGCGAAATGTACGAATCGATGACCGGGATCTACGAGACCAAGGCATACGGGGCTCAAAAATATCGAGCGCGCAGATATGCCCAAGCCACCATAGATCGAGCCCGTGTGCTGATTAAGGCGCGCGTTCTCATGGCCGCCGGAGAGCGGACTACTCAAATCTTTACGCTGCTTGTCTCAGTCATGGTCATTACTTATGGTGGTATGGCCGTAATCGAGGGTCAGATCTCCGTGGGAACTCTAATCGGCATCAATGCAGTAGCGGCTTACTTATTATTTCCCGTTAGCAACGTGGTCCAGCAAATACTGCGCTCCCAACAGGCTCTCGCGGCAATTGAACGTACTGAGGAGTGGATGGCTCTGCCATGTGAGGAGAGGTTGGGAGAAACTTCCAGTTTGCCGAGATCTCTCGGGCGCATACAGTATGAGAACGTGAGCTTCTCGTATGAAGATCGGCCGCCCGTTCTCAGCGATGTAAGTTTTCATCTCTCACCTGGCGAGGTCATGCTCCTCACTGGTCCAAGCGGAGTAGGCAAAACGACGCTCGTAAATCTGCTGCCGCGGTTTTTGGAACCGTTGTCGGGAACGATCTACCTTGATGGAAAACCTGTAAAGAGTCTGCCTCTTGGTTACCTGCGAAAACAGATTGCTTTTGTCTCGCAGGACGTATTCCTGTTCTCTGACTCAATCACCAGTAATATACGGATGGGAAATTCCTCAGTCAGCGATGAAGATATCTATGAGGCGGCACGCCTGGCTAACGCGTTGAAGTTTATCAATGCAATGCCCGACAAGTTTGATACGCAGGTTGGTGAGCGCGGCGCGCGACTCTCAGGCGGGCAACGTCAGCGAATAGCGATCGCTCGCGCTATCGTGCGCGATGCTCCTATCTTAGTGCTTGACGAAGCCACGTCTGCTGTGGATCCTGAGACGGAAGCAGCGGTTCACGAAGCATTGTGCAGTCTGATGAAGAATAAGACCACTATCATCATCGCGCACCATTCGACCGCCTTCATTGAATATGTGAATCGCGCCTTCGTTCTTGATACGGGAGAATTGCGGTCAGTGCCGCTTTCCACTTTTATGCTCGACAGCCGTCGGGCCACGGTGGGTTTGCAGGTATAGTATTCCCAAACAGAACCAATCCTCAGGAGACACGATATGTGGCGGCAAGACATCCAATACGGGATCCGTGCACTTGTGAAAAGGCCAGCCTTCACTGGCGTGCTGGTATTGATCTTAGCCCTCGGGATCGGTGCTAACACTGCGATGTTTAGCACGATCAATTCCATTCTCTTCCGTAAGCTGCCTTTCAACGATCCCGATCGCCTCGTTACCGTGTGGCAGACTAATCCGCAAAAGGGGATCGACAAAGCTACCGTATCAGCTCTGACTTTCGATCAGTGGCAGACACAAAATAGTGTTTTCGAGCAGATGGCAATCTACGCTGTCGATACCCACGTCCTTACAGACGCGGGCGAGCCAGAGCGTATTCCGAGTGCACAGGTGTCGCCCAACTTCTTTTCCGTGCTGGGGGTTCAGCCAACACTCGGCCGCGCATTTGCCGCTGAGGAGAACCAACCGGGCCGCAATAGCGTTGTCATGCTCAGCCACAGTCTGTGGCAGCGTAAATTCAATTCCGATCAAACTATCATCGGAAAAGCTGTGGTCCTGACTAACACGAATTACACGGTCGTAGGCATTTTGCCCCAGGACTTCAAGTTTATCGAGGAGGCTGAGCTATGGTCACCGCTCCCAACTGATGACGAACGGCTGAGTTGCGACTCATGCCCTTTCTTTACAGTGATAGGTCGTCTCAAGAAAGATCAGACCCCCGAACAAGCTCGTGCCGAGATGACTGTCCTCGCCGGACGCCTTCAACAAGACCAACAAGAACCTAAGGGCGTTAATGTCATAACGCTCGCAGACCATCTTGTGGCCGGAGTCCGCCGCTCTCTTTTAATCCTTCTGGGTACTGTGACCGTCGTATTGCTGATCGCTTGTATCAATGTCGCCAACTTACTACTGGCGCGAACCGGCGACCGGCAGAAGGAGTTTGCTATTCGGGCCGCGATGGGCGCGACACGCCTGCGGTTGATTCGTCAACTGATCATCGAAAGCATCATTGTGGCCCTGTTGGGAGGAGTTGTTGGGCTTGCATTGGCGCGGTGGTGTATGGCAGTTGTCAGCGCGCTGATTCCCCAGGGAGTGCTGCATGATCGTATTGTTCTGGATCTGAGAGTACTCGGCTTCACATTCCTGCTCTCATTGTTGACCGGTATTGTGTTCGGCTTGATTCCAGCCATCCAGGCTTCGAGGGTTGAGTTCAACGAGCTGCTCAAAGATAGCTCGCGAGGCTCGACGGGCGGCCTCCATCACACGTACCTGCGCCGGTTGACCATCGTTTGCGAGGTAGCGCTGTCGCTGCTACTGCTAGTCGGTGCGGGACTAATGATCAAGAGCTTCCTCCAATTGCAGCGCACCTCACCAGGATTTAACCCGGATAATCTCTTGACAGCCAGGGTCTTTCTGAACGCGGATGACTATCCCGAGGCGCAGCAAAAGGCAGCATTCTTTCATCAGGCTTTAGAGCAACTGAAGACAATTCCCGGCGTTCAATCGGTTGGGGCTACGACTACTCTACCCTTGAGCGGTGGGAGCATGAATTTCAAGTTTTCCGTCGCCGGCCAGGTTGGAAAAGTGTCCGCGGAGAAGATCCCGGCTCAGTACCGTGCGATAAGTCCGGATTACTTCCGCACCATGGGCATCCCTCTCTTAGCGGGACGTGAATTTACAGACAAGGATGAGTCGAGCGCACCCGGCGTGGTTGTGATTAATGAAACCATCGCGCGCCGGGTATTTCCTGACGGAGATGCTCTTGGAAAATACATTACGATCACCTACGGCAAGCCAACTCAAAGGGAAATCGTGGGGATTGTAGGAGACGTCAAGCATCTTCGCCTGAACGAGGAAGCAAAGCCGGAGATGTACGTGCCCTACTCACAAAATCCATGGGCTTTCATGACTTTCGTTATTCGCGCGGAGGTCCCTCCCGATGAACTTGTTTCAACTGTGCGGCAACGAATCTGGAGCGTGAATAAAAACCAGCCCATCGATAAGATTCTGACTATGAATCAGATTCTTTATGAGTCCGTCGCACAACCCCGCCTGTCAGCTTTCCTCTTAGGCATCTTCGCGGCGCTTGCTTTTGTTTTATCTGCGGTGGGGATATACGGAGTGATGTCCTACCTGGTATCACAGAGAACTCATGAGATGGGAGTTCGCATGGCCCTCGGAGCGACCTCGGCTGACATATTCAAGCTGGTGATAAAGCAGGGGATGACAAATGTTTTATTTGGCGTCGCCGCGGGCCTCATATTGTCTTTAATCGCAACCAGAATTCTATCTGGTCTACTTTTCGGGATAAGCGCCACCGATCCTGTTACCCTGATCCAGGCATCACTGCTTTTGGTGGGAACGGCATTGCTGGCCTGCCTTATTCCAGCGCGACAGGCGACGAAATCTGATCCATTAACCGCTTTGCGCACTGAGTAACGGCATCTCCGGTAAAACGAGATAACCTGCTTCGAGGGCTCGGGTAACCAGAGCCACGAAACTTTCCCGCGCGACACCCTCGGGCATCGCCGCATCCGCCTGAGAATCTTCGAACGCTTGGGCCACGGTTGTCTGCCCATCAAAGCGTGCGAACAGGCGCACTGCCCAGGCCTCGAAACTGTCACGAGCAGCAAAAGGCTTATCAGTTTCAAAGTTAAACTCGCCGGGAACGAGCGCGGCCTCATGGACCACCTGCTTGCTCGTTAGTTTCAGACGCGGCGCAAGCTGTGGAGTAGATGCGAGTATTCTCGAGAGACTGCTTGGCTCACTTAACCAATCGTGCAAGATCAGCGCCGACATAACGTCTGCACCCTGGGTTACAGCACTGAGTGTGCGTCGCACGGTCCAGGGCTCACGGGAGCGCGACTTATGCCGTTTAATGAATAGGCCGCCAAAGGCCATTTGTAACAGGCCGGCCTGTTCAAACTCCGACTCCAACTTCGCCATCGCTTCTGGTCCGGACGTCCGAGCTCTCCGCGCAATAGACTTGAGTATTTCCTGCGACGTCAGGACTTCGGAACAAGCGAAGAGAATGTCGAACTGGTCCGCCTGATCCTTTAGCCAGGTTCTCACACGCTCTTCGAATTTACCTTCATTCGTATCCCGTCCGTGCGTGAGCGCAAAGCAGACGCCGCCCGGGCGCAGACTCTCTGTTAATCCGGCCACGAGTCTTCTGGAGAGCGACTCGCCGCCTGCGTATGCATCGTGCAGGGCACTGTTAACTTCGGTTATCCAGGGAAGATGGGCCACAATGCAATCGAACGTCCGGCCCTTGACTGCTTCATAAAGATCGCTGCGCACCACTTCGATGTTTTCACGTCCGTTCAGCGCGCAATTGAAACGAGCAAACTGAGTTGCTCGCTCAGACAGATCTGTCGAAACAACTCGCGATCCTTCCTGACTCAACACCAGCGCACCAATGCCCACTCCGGCGCAAAGATCGAGAACGTCTCCGGTGATGCCCGCGGGCAGGAGTTTCAGAAACTGCAAAGAGCCTTTATAGATTGCCGGGAAAGCAATGTCGGGTGGCGGTCTGAAAACCGACCCATCAGGCATGCTGTAACGGTCAGAGGCAATGAAACAGCCGGCCACCGGATAAAGCCAACAAGGAGCGAAATATTGATCATCGCCAAACTCGCCGATGCCCAGCAGACCCAGTCTCAGGAACACGTCGATAGTGGCTCGGTCAAACACTTGCTCGACCTCGGCGCGAGGCACCAGCGTTGACTGGAAAAAGAGCCGAATCAGTAGCCGTAACTCTGGCGATATGTCTTCATCGTCCCTAAGCCAGCCGGTGTCGGACATGTCCTTGAGCCGGAGTTTCCGACATATTGTTCCTTCGTCAAAGGACGCTTGTTGCAAGATTTCTGTAACCCGTTCGAGATCCTGCGCGGTTCCTATGCGTACGGGTACCTGGTCAATGAATGAAACACTCACAGTTTTTTCCATCGAGTCGAACGCCGAAGAGGGATACGGCTTCAACAAAACGTCACGTTGAAAGGGAGTGCGCGGGAAGCGAGGCGCCAATGATAAACCGTAAAGGCGGCAACTGGGAAGCGCCTTCGTTGTGGGCAGGATCCTGCCATAAAACACCTGCGAAAAAGGGCAGAACCCTGCCACTACAATCTCCACATAATCCTATTGCAAGATCCCCGCAATAAAACTACAATCCGCGAGCCTCTCAGCACACAGGAAGTCCGACGACGGTTGCACAGGCGAACTCTCACGCTTGTCCAGCCGCCGCTTTCAAACTCGCCGTAACGCTTTTACCAGCCCGCAGCGTCCTGGCAGCCGAAAGATACTTCCGCACTCAGCGCAATCGTATGACACACACATCGACTCTTATCGTCGGTTCAACCCTACTTCTAAAGGAGTGCTCCCATGACATCACGCTCCACCTCAACTCGCGTCTCATCCACTTCAAAAAAAGGTGCGACACTTCGAGTTATCTTGTTGGTAGCGATCGCTTTCGGACTCGTAATCATTAGCTCATCTGCATCCGCGAGATCCGCGGCTCGAACATTCGTTGATAGAGCTATCGCGCTCGTCCGTGCATCGGACAAGCCGGCGCCTGCGCCGCGAAAGCGGACCGCCAGTACCCTGCCCTTATCGCCAGTTAACAAACGGCTGCCGTTGCCCATCCATGCTTTGCTGCTTCCCCAGTCTGAAGAAGCAACCGTGTCGACGGACAAACTGCACTACGAACCCGGCGAAACCGTGTTGATTAAAGGTTCCGGTTTCAAGCCCAACGAGAAAGTCGTTTTGCAGATACGGCATCACGATCGAAGAGTTGAGGTTGGCGCGGCGTTCGACCCGTGGGAGGTGTACGCCGATGGCGACGGCCAGATTTCTTCGTCGTGGATCGTCGCCCCGGATGAAACGCACGGCAGTTGGCTGGAAGTGCGTGCGAAAGGCGCTGAATCCGGACTGTTCGCGATGGTGTTTTTCACCGATCCTGCAAGCGCTGACCTGGACCAGTGCGCTAATGGTCCAACCGCGGCGCCGGTGCCGTGTACGCTAGACGCCTGGCAAAACGGCAACATCAACCAGAACCAGGCGCACTACAAAGAAGGTGATTCGGTACCCTACCGCATGAAGTTTGACCAGCTTGTGATCGGAGGCACTAACACTCTCACCATTTCCTACGACACAACCAAAAGCGGCAAACACGCGATCGACTATCTCACAGACTACGATCGCACTGAGACTATTGGGAACAACCCGTGCTCCGGTGTCGCCGGTTGTACTCTCGCCTCCGAGACGACTTTCCCGATTCCCTCGGATCCCCGAGTTGCAAACGGACAGAACCAGGTTCCCGGAGGCGGCGACGACATCGTCCAGATACCCGGCAACTTCTCCATGTTTGGCGGCACGATAACCGCCGTGTCCGCTTATACAGTCACCGGCACTTACGCCGGAGACAGCACGACAGTCTTAACGATTACTTTTACGTCCAGCGTTACTAATCCCGTCATGGCCTGGGGCGGCCACATTGGGACGAGACTCGATTGGGGCGCTGCCAACTCGGCGATAAACATCTCGGGCTCGCCGTATCACATGCGATTGGAAGCCCTCAACGGCGGCGGCGGCAATCAGGACCGCTCGTTGTCAGCCGGCGCGGTGTTCTTTCCAGTCTCCGTCACGATTGTTAAAGAGACGAATCCCGACGACGCGCAACTCAAGACGTTCAATTACACCGCGACGGGAACAGGACTGTCGTCCTTCTCACTAACGCCTCCAAATGGACTAAACCCTGATAGTAAAAACTTCAGTCTGACTGACGAAACCGCGCGAACGATTACCGAATCGGATCCGCACGCGTCGCCGCCGGAATTTAATCTGACGAATCTGGCGTGCGTACAAGTTGATGGTGGATTAGGCGTCGGTACATTCTCCGTTAACCTTGGTACCCGCACGGTCAGTTTTACGCCAAAAGAAGGTCAGTCACTTACTTGTACTTTCACTAACGCCGAAGATCTAAACGCCACTCGCGGCAGGATCATCGTCGACAAAGTGACAAATCCGGGCGGTGACATGACGAGCTTCGATTTCACGACATCTTACGGCAGTCCGTTTAGTCTGACCGACGCGTCGCCGGCAAACAATAGCGGATTGATCGTGCCGGGAACTTACTCCGTCAGCGAAGCTGCAAACGCAGCGTACGTTACGACGGCGACTTGT
>Ga0075430_100006222_pt1 | contig 10067 bp, 9 predicted proteins | sample RhiMetdeltSRZDD4_FD_75294 | JGI IMG/M metagenome (GOLD analysis project Ga0075430, IMG submission 75294) | Populus rhizosphere microbial communities from Tennessee, USA - Rhizosphere MetaG P. deltoides SRZDD4 | ecosystem: Host-associated > Plants > Roots > Rhizosphere > Soil | place: USA...
TAACGCAGGGCAGAGAGAAGCGGCTGACTGAGTTCAGAGTCGTGCCCTGACGGTCATATCTAAGGTCAAAGGGCAAAGGGCAAAGGTCAGGTCAAAGGGCAAAGGGCAAAGGTCAAAGTTAAGCCGGCCCATGGGCATCACTGCGCTGATCGCGAAGCTGGCCTTCGTCGGGCTGGTGATTGCAGGAATCGTATCTGGAGAGTTGCGGCGGAAGGGAATCGCGATATTCGTCGCGCTAGGCGTGTTCGCGTGGTTTGGCCTGCCCTCTCTCCCACGAGGCGCTGACTTCGTGACACCGGCGCTCGCCGTTATCGATGTGGCGATGGTATTCGTCGTCTACAAGGGCGACATTCGGATTACCTAGACCTAAACCGACCTGAGAGCTATCCACCGACCGAGAAGGTCAGCGACCACGGCGTGACGGGTGCGCCGTCAAACGCCTTCATGCCGTCCAGGATCTCCACCTTGACAGTGCGGAGTGCCTCGAACGGCTGCGCCATTTTCAACACGACCGCGCGATTGGCAGCGTCATAGGTCGCCTGGAACTGGAGGCCGGTGTCGTCGGCTGACGGGGCCTTGCTGCCGACGTAGGACACGCGGAGCCGTCCTGCCAGTGACGATTCGTTCAGCCCTCGTGAAAACTGAATGCGAATGGCGCCGGTCGCCGTGACGTCGGTTTCGCCATCGGTCGGGGAACTGAAAACCACTTGCACCGGATCGAGCTGCACCGGGGGGGCCGCGGACTCGGCCGGCGCTTCGGTTTCCTGCGGGGCCTTGGCCAGCTTCAGCGTGGTTGCGTCGATCGAGACAAGACCGCGCTCTCGCACGATGGTGCCGGTCACCTCAATCCAGCGATCGCTGTCGACACGCCTGTTGACGTCGAGCTCGAATCCGCTGCCACGCGGCCGCAAGTTGGTCACCCAGATCGCGCCCTCGACTCCACGGATGACGAAGTCGTAGCGGCTCTTGCCGGGCGCACCTGGCAGATCGCCGAACAGGTTCCGGCCGCGGAAGTTGCCGAGCACAGTCACCTTCTGCGTGTCGAATTTCCATGGCTCGAGCGCAATCGCTCGCACCGTTGCCGTCGTCGCCGACGGAGGCACCTCGGTAAACGCGCTGACCCGCACGACCAGTTCCTCACCCGGGCGCGGCCACCGATCGGCATCGCGCCCTTCGGCGAATGCGCCGACGCGGGGATCGCCGGGCTCGAGGCGCCCTACATCGATGAGCACGCCGCGGACCTCGACTGCGCCTTTCTTCGTCGAGACACTTTCGTCGAGCACGATGCGGATGACCTGTTCGTCAGCCTTCAATTGGAGCTTGGCAGTGGCGTCGTCGATCTCGCCGCGAAGCAGCACGTTCTGAAGGTGGAAGAAGCCAGGGTACTGCTTGAGCGCGTCGATGGTGGTGACGCGACGCGCGGCCGACTGAGAACGCGCGGTTCCCGCGGCGACCAGGACGATGACCAGGGCGTGGAGCGCGACGTGCCGCACGCCTCTATTTTAGCGTCCGCATCCCCATCCGCGAGACGATGACCGCGAGGGCCGCGAAAAGCAGGCCACCCGCCACCAGTCCGACAGTGCCTTCGTGCAGGAACGGTATGAGTCCAACCGTCTCTGCATCGTCAGCGGCCGGCAGAAGGTTGTTGCCGTAGAGCGCGGCGTACAGGATGCCGGCCAGCGATCCGCCGGCAATCAAGCCCGAGCTGAACAGCGTTCCGGAACTGATCTCAGATTCGTCGCGCTGACCGGTCTTTCGCTCCACCCACCACCGTACGACGCCGCCGACGAAGATCGGCGCCGTCGTCTGGATCGGCAGGTACGACCCGACGGCGAACGAGAGCGACCTGATGCCGCACAGCTCCAGCGTCACCGAGATGAACACCCCCACAAGAACGAGCCCCCATGGCAGGTTCTGGCTGAGCAGACCGCGGATGATCGTCGACATCAGCGTCGCTTGCGGCGCGGGAAGCGAACCGGATCCGATTGTCATCACCTGATGCAGGTACAGAGTGGTGATGCCGATCACGAAAGCGGACGTCACGACGCCGATGACGAGGCCGATCTGCTGTGAAGAGGGCGTCGCACCAACGATGAATCCAGTCTTGAGATCCTGTGATGTCGCACCGCCGATCGCCGCCGCAATGCAGACCACGGCGCCGACGCCGAGCGCGATCGGTGCATAAGCATCGCCAATCCAACCGACGCCAACGAAGATCGTGCAGGTCAGGATCAGCGTCGCAATCGTCATTCCTGAGATGGGGTTGGAAGAGTTGCCGATCAACCCTGTGATGCGTGACGAGACGGTCACGAAGAAGAAGCCGAACAGGACGATGAGGATGGCCGAGAGTGCATTGCCTTGCGTTGGCGTGCCCGGGGCGAAAACGAGGAAGACGGCCAGGGCCAGCGAGCCAATGAGCACTACGCGAAGCGGCAGGTCACGATCAGTTCGCGCCTGACCGCCGGCGCCGGCGACGCTTCCGAAATCCTTCATGCTTTCTTTGAAGGAGGACACGATGGTCGGGATCGTCCGGCCGAGAGTGATCAGCCCCGCGGCCAGCACCGCGCCCGCGCCGGTATAGCGGATGTAGGCGCTCCACAGCTGCGCGGCGCTCATCTGGTCGATTCGCATGCCACTTGCCGGCACCGGCGGCAGCGGCACGGTCATGAAGTTCCCGAGATAGGAGAGCAGCGGCAGCAGAACGAGCCAGGACAAGACGCCACCAGCGAACATGACGCCGGCGATTCGCGGGCCGATGACGTAGCCGACGCCGAGGTACTCCGGCGACAGGTCGAGGTTGAGTGTGGCGTTGGGGAAGAAACTGGTGCGCGGGAACGTGTAGCCGATGGTCGTACGGAAGATCTGCACGATCCACGACAGCGCCTTCCACGCGCCTCCGACCGCGAGACCCATGAAAACGGTCTTGGCCAGCGATCCGCCGCGCTCGCCTGCGATGAGCACGTCGGCGCAGGCGGTTCCCTCCGGGAAGGGCAGCACACCGTGTTCCTTGACGATCAGCACGCGGCGCAGTGGCACCATCATCAGCACGCCGAGAATGCCGCCGGCGATGGCAAGTACCGTGATCTGGGTGTAGGTGAAGTAAGCAGGCCCGAGTGGCAGGAGGAAGATCATCGCTGGAATCGTGAACACGACGCCCGCGGCCAGCGACTCACCGGCGGATCCAATCGTCTGGACGATGTTGTTCTCGAGAATCGTCGAGCCGCCCAGCTTCTTCAGGACCGAGATGGCGAGAACCGCGATCGGGATCGAAGCGCTGACGGTCAGACCCGCGCGGAGCCCGAGGTACGCGGTCGATGCACCGAAAATGAGGCCGAACAGAACACCGAGCACGATGGCCTTGCCGGTGAATTCCGGGACCACCTTGGTGGCCGGGATGTAAGGCTGGAAAGCAGCAGTTTCGCGTGGTTTTTGGCTCGGAGCCATCATGTGCGCCATGGCGCGAGATGGTAGCATTAGAACCTTGTGAATCGTTCGAACAAGCGTAGGCAGACACCCGAACAGGTCTCCGAACTCACCACCAATCGCCTGTCTGTCTACCTGCGGTGTCTCAACGAACTCGACACCGGCGGCACCCAAACGATCTCTTCCCAGGCCCTCGCCGAGCAGTTTCATCTCAACGCCGCGCAGATTCGCAAGGATCTGGCGTACTTCGGTGAGTTCGGTGTGCGCGGCGTCGGCTACTACGTCAAGGAACTCCGGCGTCACCTGCGCCAGATCCTCGGGCTCGATCGTCACCTGCGCGTCGCCATCATGGGCGCGGGCAATCTCGGTCTGGCACTGGCCGACTACCCTGGGTTCCGACAGGAAGGATTCGAGATCGCCGCGCTGTTCGATGCGGCGAACGAGAAGATCGGCCACGAGTCGCGTAGTGGCGTTCCGATCTACGACATCAAAGAGCTCAAGAAAGTGGTCCGCCGGGAGCGGCTGGATATCGCGGTGATCGCCGTGCCCGCGCCGCACGCGCAGCCGGTCGTGGATCAGGTAGTGGTCGCGGGCGTCAAGGCCATCCTGAACTTTTCACCCGGTGCGCTCAAGGTCCCCAAGGACGTCAAGCTCAAGAGCGTGGACCTGACTGTGTCGCTCGAAAGTTTGTCCTTCTATCTGGCTCAGGGGGAACAGCAGGGTGGCTAGGCGCCGCGTGCGCCCCGCCGCTCCGCGGCGGCTATCGCACCTGGACGAGCGCGGCAAGGCGCGTATGGTCGACGTCGGCGCGAAGCCGGTCACCAGCCGCGAAGCGCTCGCACGCGGCGAAATCACGATGAGCACGGCTGCGCTGGGTCTCATCCGCAGCGGCAAGGTCGCGAAGGGCGATCCGCTGCAGACGGCACGGCTTGCCGGAATCATGGCTGCCAAGCAGACGGCATCGCTCATTCCGCTCTGTCATCCGCTTCCGCTGACGCACATCGGCGTCGAGTTGACGCCGACCCGCCACGGCTACCGCATCGAGGCGCGTGTCCGTACCGACGCCAAGACTGGCGTCGAGATGGAAGCGCTGACTGCCGTGTCCGTCGCGGCGCTCACGATCTACGACATGGTCAAGGCGGTCGACAAGGACATGGTAATCGGGGATATCTGCCTCGTCGAAAAGTCCGGCGGCAGATCCGGGCACTATCGCCGTCGCGCCCGCGCGTCGAGCCGGTGACCTCCTCCGAATACCGTCGTCTCGCCGTGATCCTTGGCGCGCTGACCGCCATTGGGCCGCTGGCAATCGACATGTACTTGCCGGCGCTGCCGACGATCGCGCGCGAGTTCAGCGCCGATGCGGCGGCGGTGCAAATCAGCCTCGCTGCGTACTTCGCCGGCATTGCCATCGGGCAGGCGTTCTACGGGCCGCTCTCTGACGCCGTCGGCCGCAAGCCCGCGCTTTGCTTCGGACTGATCGTATTCATCGTCTCGTCGCTCGGCTGCGCCTGGGCTGAGAGCGTTCGCGCGCTGGTTGCGTTCCGCTTCCTGCAGGCGCTCGGCGGGTGCGCACCTGTTGTTATTCCGCGCGCGGTGGTGCGCGACCATTTCGATCAGCTCGAATCGATCCGGATGTTGTCGATGCTGATGCTGGTGTTCGGGCTGGGACCGATCCTCGCCCCGCTCATCGGCGGGCAATTGCTCGTCAACTTCGGCTGGCGCTCGGTGTTCTGGCTGCTGGCCGGCTACGCCATCCTCTGGCTGATTGTCGTCATCGCGTTTCTATCCGAGAGCCTGCCTGTCGGACGGCGACGGCCTCAGCCAATCGGTCAGGTCATCGGCGTCTATGCGCAACTGCTTCGCGATCGCACCTACATCGGCTACGTCCTGTCGGGCGCGCTGATCTTCGCCGGACTGCTGGCCTATATCTCGGGGTCGCCGTTTGTGTTCATCGAGCTGTTTCGCGTGCCGCCCGAACAATACGGGATCTTCTTCGGCATCAACGGCATCGGCATCATGGCGGCGTCCCAGTTCAATCGATGGCTGGCCACGCGCGTTGACGCCAGGCGGATCCTCGGCGTGGTCTTGATAGTGGCGATGACGGCGAGTCTGGTGCTGCTGTTCGATGCCTACAGCGGGTTTGGCGGATTTGCAGGCATCCTCGTGCCGCTGTTCTGTTACATCGCCTGCCATGGCTTCGTGCTGCCGAACACGACGGCCCTGGCCATGGCGCCGCACGGGCAGGTGGCCGGCAGCGCGTCGGCCCTGCTCGGGACGATTCAATTCGTCCTAGGCTCGCTGACCGGCGCCCTCGTCGGTGCGTTTGCCAACGGCACCGCTGTTCCGCTGGCCGTGGTGATCGCCGGGTGCGGTGTCGCGGCGTTCATCACGCACCGAACCGTATCAGCGTAAGCCCCTGACCGGTATGCTACGGCCGCATTGGAGCTTATCAGCCAGTCGATCTCGGAATGCGCGAACTGTGGGGAGAGACTTGGCGGGGCTTTCTGTCACGCCTGCGGTCAGAAAGCGAGTGGCACTGACATCCGGCTCTCCGATCTCTTTCACGAAGCCTTTCACGAGTTTGCCCATGTCGATGGGAAGACTCTCCGGACGCTTCGCCTTCTCGTCACGAAACCTGGCCGGCTCACGACCGAGTTTCTAGCCGGCCGGCGCACACACTACATCAAACCTCGAGGTTGTACCTCACGTGCAGCATCGTGTTCTTTGCCCTTACCGCGCTGGTGCCGGACACGTCGCTCCGCGTGATCCGGATGACGTATCGACCGTCCGCCGGGGAAGCACCCCTTGACCCCGCGGCTCAGCGACAGTGGGAAGAAGCCGCGACCGTCCGGGCAAGCCGTGCGATTGTCCACGATCTTCCGCGCGCGATGTTTGTGCTGATGCCGTTCTTCGCTGTGCTGACGTGGATCCTCTATCGCCGGGCCAGGCCGTTCTACGTCGCACACTTGTATTACTCGATTCACTTTCATGCCTTCGCGTTTCTCGCGTTGACGCTCACAATTCCGCTCGTGGTCGCGGGCGCGCGCCCGGTCGCCCAACTCGTTCCGTTCGCGATCTTCGTGTATCACTTCCCGAACCTTCGTCGCGTGTTCGGCGGCACATGGCTGCAGACCGCCTGGAAGGGGACCCTTCTGTGGTTCGCGTACCTGCTCGTGATCGTCGTGACGATGGTGGCTCTGGGGTTGTGGAGCGTCAGGAATGAGCGTTCGCCGACCTCAACGACGGTGCAGAGCCATAACGGCGGCCAGGTCTTGTCGAAGGGCCGGTAACTAGCCTCTCTGCAGATAAGCGATCAGCACCGTCACTGTCAGTGGACTGAGCAGCGTGGCGATGCACACGACGCTCGTCACGAACTGCGGCTGTGCGTCGAACTCGAGCGCGAGAATCGTCGTCATCACCGCCGTCGGCATCGACGACTGCAGGACCCCGGCCTGAAAGGCCGGACCGCGCAGGCCGACGAGGTGTGCCCAGCCGATTGCGGCGAGGGGTGTCAGCACGAGTGAGACGATGACGGCTGCCGCGACGACGATCGGCCGCTCGGGCACCGTGGCCCGCGCGATCTGCATGCCGAGGACCAGGATCATCAGCGGAAGCGCCGCGTCACTCAGCATGCTGATCGGCCGCATGACGATCGTTGGGACCGTCGCGCCCGTTGCCATCGTTGCGAGTGCGGCCATCGCGCCGTAGAAAGCCGGGACGCGGAAGAGGCCGGCCACCGCCTCACGCACGGTACGTCGTCCGCTGGCGGCGAGCAGCACGCCGCCGGTGTAGCTGAAGATCGCGCTGCACACGAAGTACACGCTCGCAAATGCCAGCGCTTCGCGACCGAACGCCAGCTGCGTCACCGGCAGCCCGTAGTTGCCGCTGTTCGAGGACACGACGACTAGCATGAAGGCACTCAGGGTGCGCCGGTCGAGGCGCAGCGGAATCGCGGCGAGCCTCGCCATCATCGCCGCCGACGTCGCGACGAGCAGATAGAAGAGCGCCATCCGGCTCGACTGCGCAGCGTCCAGCGTCGACGACACCAGCACGTCGTACACGAGCGCCGGCGCGAGGACGTGCAAGGTGAGCCGGGAGACACCCTGCACCTGCACGCCGGCAAACCGGGCCAGCAGGAAGCCTGCGCCGGCGATGGCAAAAACGGGCAAGAGGTCGTTGGCGAAGATCTCGAGGAGGAGCGCTGCTGCGTCCGTCACGCCAGAGCATCATATTCGGTGGCTGATATACTCGGCCGCCTGAGCCCCGACGTTCGGCTAAGACGCCCGAGCCTGAAGGCGGCCCCTATGTACGGGAGAGAGGACCCTGAATGAAGACGGTTGATGTCGGTGCAGTGCTGGACGAAGGGCGCTGGACCGGATACCAGAAGCTGCTCGTATTCGGCACCGCGCTGACCATCATTCTCGACGGCGTCGACAATCAGCTCCTCCCCAACACCATTCCGACGCTGATCAAGGAGTGGGGACAGCCGCGCGCGGCGTTCGTCAACGCGCTCGCCTCCGGTCCGTTCGGCATGATGATCGGCGGTCTCCTCGGCGGCATGATGGGGGATCGCTTCGGCCGCCGCACGGCCCTCCTGGCCAGCGTCATCACCTTCGCGGTGCTGACCCTCGCCATTGCCTTCGTCGATTCGATCTCCACCTTGCTGGTGCTCCGGTTCCTCTCGGGCGTCGGCCTCGGCGGCGCGATGCCGAATGCGGCGACGCTGGCCTCCGAATACGTGCCCCGTCGTCAGCGGCCGTCCGCAGTCACCTTCACGATCGTCTGTATTCCGCTGGGTGGATTTCTCGCCGCCGAAATGGCTGCGCGCATCATTCCGGTCTACGGCTGGCGCAACCTCTTCATCATCGGTGGAATGATTCCGCTCGTGCTCGCCGTGATCCTCTGGTATGTGCTTCCGGAGTCGCCACGATTCATGGCGCAGCGCAAGGAGCGGTGGCCGGAGCTCACGCGGCTGATGCGCCGCATCGGCCACAACGTTCCTGATGATGTGGCCTATGTCGAGGCGGCAACGGGCGGTGCGCCGGCCAAGCGGGCGAGCCTCGGCGACCTGTTTTCGTCCACCTTTGTCCGCGACACGACGGGCCTGTGGGGCTCGTTTTTCTTCTGTCTGATGGTCAACTACGTGGCCATCCAGCTCGTGCCGGCGATGCTGAGCGGCGCCGGGTTCGATCAACCCTCGGCGAGCCGCGGCCTCACGATGGTCAACATCGGCGGCGTCATCGGTGCGGTTCTGGGTGCGCTCATCATCCAGCGCCTCGGTTCACGAGTGACGATGCTCGGCATGTCGGCGATTGCGATCGTCTGCTCGCTGGTGATGTCGCAGATCCCGCTCGACCCGACGGACACCTTCAATCTGATGGCGATGTTCCTGATCACCGGCGGCCTGCTCAACGCCGTGCAGACGACGATGTACGCACTGGCGGCGCACGTGTATCCCACAGAGATTCGCAGCACGGGCGTCGGCGCCGCGGTGGCGTTCGGACGTGTCGGGAACGTTCTTGCCGTCTATGTCGGGAACTATGCGCTGAATCTGGGAGGCTCGCCCGCCTACTTCACGAGCTGGGCCATACTCATGGCGCTGGTGTTCCTGTCCCTGGCGATCATCGGGCGGCACGTGCCACGAAGCGCTGTCCTCGGAGCGCCGGCTACGGCCTCGACGCATTAGCCAGTCTACGGTCTACGGTCTACGGTCTTCGGTCTGAAGCACCATGCTCCCACCGTAGACCATAGACCGTAGACCGTAGACCTTATAGCTTCCCGCTCGTCCGCCAGCCGGTCGCGTAGGTCTCGCGCACGACGGCCGAGTAGGGCACCGGGCTGACCACGACGCGAACCTCGAGCTGTTTGTGCTTCTCGACGGTCGTCTTCTTCGTGCCGCCACTCTCCTCGCCCCACACCAGCGTGAGCTCGTCGCCAATTTCGATGTCCGGATCGACCACGCCCAGCGACAGCATCGACCGCTCGTTGTAGCTGTAGCCGGCGAACATCGAGAGGCCGACCGTCTTTCCGCCCTTGCCGACGATCTTGTCGTACGACGCCGACCCATAATTGGCGAGCGGGAAATCGATGTACTTGTAGTTCTCCCCGTCCGGGTCCAGCATCGACCGCATGATCTTGGCCACGTCGTCAGCGTTCCACGCGAACGTCACCTTGCGGCGATGTGGCTTCTTCTCGATCTTCTCGAGCGCCTCGCGGCCGATGAAGTCGTGATCGAACTTGACGAAATTGCCGTAGCCGAGCTCATACGAGGTCATGTAGTAATCCTCGATGTTGCTCGAGACGAAGCTCCCGGCGAGCGAGCCGGTGCCCTCGTAGCTCGCCGCGGGCAGCCACTCGCGATATTTCTTCTGCTTCTCGCCGGTGTAGATGGCCGGCAGCGGCGACGGAATCCAGCCTGACTCCAGCGTGTTCGACGGGTAAGCGCGGCTGCCGACCTGCACGAGATCGAAGTCCTTGCCGGCCTCGACGATGATGTCGCGAATCTCCTCGCCTTCCTCGTAGGGGCCCCAGATCTCGAGACCGGGCGCGCCGGCCATGCCGTGACGAAGCGCGCGGACCTTGCGGCCGCCGATCGTGATCGCGTCCATGTTGAAGAACTTGATGTCAGGAATCGGACCGCCGTT
>Ga0075430_100006223_pt1 | contig 10067 bp, 10 predicted proteins | sample RhiMetdeltSRZDD4_FD_75294 | JGI IMG/M metagenome (GOLD analysis project Ga0075430, IMG submission 75294) | Populus rhizosphere microbial communities from Tennessee, USA - Rhizosphere MetaG P. deltoides SRZDD4 | ecosystem: Host-associated > Plants > Roots > Rhizosphere > Soil | place: USA...
GCGCATCGTGCCGAAGGGCGAGGTGGCCAGTCCCCTGGCGGTGCCGAACGGGTGCCGGTTCCATCCGCGCTGTCCGTTCGCGTTCGACCGATGCCGCGTCGAGCGTCCGGTGCTGCGCACGGTCGGCGCCGGCCACGACGCCGCCTGTCACCTGCACGGTTGACAAGGACGGGCTTCGGGCGTCTGCTTGCCGCCACCTCGAGGTCTCCAACCCTTTGCCCGGGAGGACAGCCATGAAGGCCTTGCGACGATTCGTGCTCCCCGTGCTCACGCTCGTCATCGGGATCGGCATCGGCGTGGCGGTCGGCCAGCAGTCGCCGCCGAAGGACAACAAGGGCGTCGACTTCAAGGTGCTGACGACGGTGGACCTGGGGCCGGACATTCCGGGCTTGCAGCTGCGGACGCGGGAGATCACGTTCGAGCCGGGAGGCGTGGCGGGCATTCACAGTCACAAGGACCGGCCGGCCATCGCCTATATCAAGGAAGGCACGCTGACGGAGATGCGCGAGGGCGGCTACACGAAGCAGTACAAGCCCGGCGACGTGATCACGGAGTCGCGCGACGTCACCCACTGGGCGGAGAACAAGAGCGGCGCCCCGGTCAAGCTGATCGGCGTCGACATCGTCAAGCCGTAGCGGATCAGACGACGCCGCGCTCGACGCGGCGGCCCGCCTGGTAGACGTCGAGCACGTCCCACAGCGCGGTGATCTCCTTCGTGGGATCACCGCGCACGACCAGCGCGTCGGCCAGGCGTCCGGGCGCGAGTCGGCCCGCGTGCCGTCCCATCCCAATCGACTCCGCGGCGCCGGCGGTGCCGGCGACGATGGCGTCGGCGTACGAGAGTCCGGCCTGCGCGAGCATGTCGATCTCGTGCACGAACTCGCCGGGCGCGTACCAGCCCCAGGGTGAATCGGAGCCCGCCGTCATGCGCACACCCGCCTCCGTCATCCGCCGCACGGCGTCGACCTTGACGTCGAGCGCGCGCCGGGCCACGTCGAGCTCCGTGATCAGCTCGGGCGTGAGGCGGCCCTGGCGCTCGAAGGCCTCGCGCCGCCGCTCGATGCCGGCCCTCTGGACGTAGAGCGTGGGATTGACCCACGCCTTCGCTTTCGCCAGCCGCTCGACCAGATCCGGCCGGAACCGGTACGTGCCGTCGGGCTCGGTGAAGATGCAGTGGATGATCATGTCGACGTCGGCGTCGAGGCAGTTCTGGATGGACTGCGCGGACGTGCAGTGGGCGGCGGTGAGCTTGCCGTGGCGATGCGCCTCGTCCGTCATGGCGACCAGCTCCGGCACCGTGTACGACGCCCGGTTGGGGTCCGACGTCCGGGTGGAGCCGCCGCTCGCGACGATCTTGATGTAGTCGGCGCCTTCCTTCAGCAGCTTCCGCACCTCCGCGCGTACGGCCACCTCACCGTCCGCCTCGGAGCCGAAGTAGCCCATGTGCCCGCCGGTGATCGCGATCGGACGGCCGCAGATGACCATGCGCGGCCCGGGCGCGAGCTTGCGCCGGATCCCTTCCCGGAGCGAGAACGCGACCTTTCCTTTGGCGCCGTTCTCGCGGAGCGTCGTCACCCCCGAATGCAGGAGCGTGCGCGCGTTCTTGGCCGCCTGCAGCAGCAGGATGTCGTCGTCTTCCTTGGCGATGTCGTCGCCCAGGGTGCCGTCGCCGGGGGCCACCAGATGGGTGTGGGCGTCGACGAGGCCGGGCAGGATGGTGGCGGCGCCGTAGTCGCGGCGCTCCACGGAGCCGTCGGGAACGCGGACGTCCGTGACCCGGCCGAGCGCGGCCACCCGGTCGCCGTCGACGAGCACCGCCGCCTGCTCGATGGCGGCCGCGCCGCTGCCGTCGAGGAGTCGCGCGGCGGTGATCAAGGTGTAGCGCGCGGATGGCCCGGCCATGAAGTCGCCGGGAGAGTAGCGTCTCGGGCAGGGCGCGGTCAATCATCGCCGTGGGTCTATACTGTGGACGCCATGCATATCCGCCTGTCCTCGGACCTGGAAGGCCAGGCGGCCTCGAGCCGGGCGCGGATGTCGGTCGACGAGCTCCTCGCCCGGTTCCCCGAAATTCCCCGGGACGTGCGCGACGAGACCGTGCTGGCCGACTATACGAACGCCTTCGGGCCGCAGCTGCGCGTGGCGCGCAAGCCGACCCCCTGCATGCGCGAGGGCGGCGATGCCGAGCACGTCTTCTACACGCGGCTGGTGAACGACCTTGCCATCTATGGCATCGGCCTCGCCCGGCGCGATCGAACGCTCGCGCGCCTGTCCGCACTACTCGAGCAGTATCGCAAGCAGCCGGCGACCTTCGCCTGCACGCTGGTGCCCCGGAAGGCTCCGGGCGCACCGCGCGCCGGCTGCGCCTGACCGAACCGCGCCGTCTCAGACGCGTCTGAGCCCAGCCTCGCGTAGCCGCGGGAAGACGACGTCCCGGAACGCGGCGATTTCCTGCTCCGGCGGCGCGAACGTCAGCACCGGCATGAGGTAGAGATTCCGGACGCCGAGCTTCGTCATCTCGGCAATCCGCGCGGCGCAATCGGCGGGCGCGCCGATGAGGCCGAGCGCGTCACACAACTGGGCGACGAGCTCGTCGGATACGAACGACGTGGCGGCGATGGCGGCCTCCCAGTCGTGGGCGTGTGAGAGATCCGGGTAGATCGTCTTGACCGCGTCCGGGATCTCGAGCTTCGGCAGGCGGACGCCCGCCGGCTCCAGCCACTGCCCGCCCCAGCGGAGAACACCCCAGTGCACGGCGGTCGGGCGCGCGAGCCTCCGCGCCTCGGCCGTGGTAGAGGCCGTCGCGGTGCGCACCGCCCAGATGGTCTCGAGGTCCTCGGGCCGCCGGCCCGCACGCCGCGCGCCACGCTCCAGGTGCTCGAGGGCGCGCTCGACGATGCCGCGGTTGAAGCCGACGAGCAGGAGCACGCCGTCGGCGATCTCACCCGCGAGCTCGATCGCCTTCGGACCGGAAGCGGCCATGATCAGCGGGATCGGGCGGCGTGACGCAAACGCGAGCCGGCCCGGTGTCCCGCCGAAGTCGGCCGCCTCTCCGGCCAGCAGCGTGCGCACGGTCCGCAGGCACTCGCGCATCTCGGCCAGCGTGGCGGCGCGCCGCCCGATCGTGCTCGCCGACGTGTAGCCGGTGCCCATCACGAACTTCACCCGGCCCGGCGCCAGCTCCTCGACGCTCTGGATGGCGCCGGCCAGCACGGACGCGTGACGGGTGAACGGATTGGTGACGGCCGGAAACAGCGTGAGCCGCGAGGTGTGCGTGGCCGCCTGGGCGAGGACCACGAACGTGTCGCGCGACAGCAGCTGGCTGTCCAGGATGCCGGCGCCGTCGAAGCCAGCCGCCTCGATCCCGGTGACGAGCTTCATCAGCTGCGGCATCGGCGACGTACCGGGGACGCGCATGTGCACGCGGACAGAGGTGGTGGTGGTCACGGCCCTGCAGTCTGCACTGCCGACCCGCTTCACCGCAAGCCGGCCCATCCGTGTATGCTTCCGGAGCCATGAGAGCCGTGATCTGCCGCGCGTGGGGACCGGTCGACGACCTGAAGCTCGAGGACGTCGCGCCGCCGACGCCGGGTCCCGGCCAGCTCGTGATCGACGTCAAGGCCACCGGCGTGAACTACGCGGACTCGATCATGGTGGCCGGCAAATATCAGACGCGCCCCGCCTTCCCCTTCAGCCCGGGGCTCGAGACGGCGGGGATGGTCGCCCGCTGCGGCGAGGGCGTCACGCGCTTCAAGCGCGGCGATCGGGTCATGGCCGTCCTCGCCTACGGCGGCTTCGCCGAGCAAGCGCTGGCCGACGAGGTCGAGACCTTCGCCATCCCGGACGCGATGCCGTTCGACGAGGCGGGCGCGTTTCCGATCGCCTACCTCTCCAGCCACGTTGCCATCCGCTGGCAGGGACGGCTCGAGGCCGGCGAGACACTGCTGGTCCTGGGCGCGGCGGGCGGGGTGGGACTCACCGCCGTCGAGATCGGCAAGGCCATGGGGGCCCGCGTGATCGCGGGCGCCAGCACGGCCGAGAAGCTCGCCGTCGCCCGCGAGCGTGGCGCCGACGAGCTCGTGAACTACGAGACCGAAAAGCTCACCGAGCGCGTGATGGCGCTCACCGACGGCAAGGGCGCTGATGTGTGCTTCGATCCCGTCGGCGGCGAGCTGTTCGACGCGGCGCTGTCGTCGCTCGGCTGGGGCGGGCGGATCTTGCTGATCGGCTTCGTGGGCGGCATCCCGAGCATCCCGGCGAACCGGCTGCTCGTGAAGCACCGGGCCGCGCTCGGCTCCTCGCTCCGCTACTTCCGCTGGCATGCGCCCGACAAGCTGCGGCGCTCGGTGGACGAGCTGCTGGCGTGGTACGCGGCCGGAACGCTGAGGCCCTACGTCACGCATCGCCTGCCGCTCGAGCGCAGCGCGGAGGCCGTTCGCCTGCTCACCGATCGCAAGGCGCACGGCAAGATCGTGGTGATGCCGGAGCTTCGCGGCTGATGGAGCTCCGCGCCCAGCCACAGGGCTCGCACGTCGTCGTGGTGATCATCGACAACCAGCCACGGCGCAACGCCATGCCCCGCGCGATGATGGCCGAGCTGGCCGACCTCTGGGACCGGCTCGAGGCGGACGCCGACTGTCGCTGCATCGTCCTCACCGGCGCCGGCGAGCGGGCCTTCAGCTCCGGCGCCGACATGAGCGGCGATCTCTCGGCCGATCCCGAGATGGCGGCCATGGTCAACCACGCCCTGCTGAAGAACCGCCCGTTCGCCAAGCCCATCGTGGCCGCCGTCAACGGCGACTGCGTGGCCGGCGGCCTCGAGCTGCTGCTCTCGACCGACGTCCGGGCGGCGGCGCCGCACGCGCGCTTCGGGCTGCCGGAAGTCCGCTGGTCCATCTATCCGTTCGGCGGCGCCACCGTGAAGCTCGCGCAGCAGATCGGCTACGCGCATGCGATGGAGCTCCTGCTGACGGCCAGGCTGATCGACGCCGCGGAAGCGGCGCGGATCGGCCTCGTCAACCGCGTGGTGCCGGCCGACGCGCTCATGACGTGGGCGCTCGAGACGGCGGAGACCATCGCCGCCAACAGCCCCACCGCCGTGCAGGCGGTCAAGCAGCAGCTCAGCAGCACCATGGCCGACCACGCCGCGTCGCGCGAGGCGCTCGAGCAACAGCTCGGCGACCGCGTGCGCCGCAGCCCCCACTTCGAGGAAGGCATCCGCGCCTTCCTCGAAAAGCGCAACCCAAACTACACGTGATCGGCCCCCGCACTACGCAGCCTGAGCTACACGCGAGCGGCCCCCGCACTACGCAGCCTGAACTACACGCGAGCGGAGCCACGCCCGCCTCTCTCAGGCCACCTGCGGAAGAGGCGGACATAAACCTCCAATACAAAGGAGACCCACGATGAAGTCACTCGCGCTCGTCCTGGCCGTGCTGCTCGCCGTGCCGCTGCTCACCCCCGTCGCGGCGCCGGCCGCCGACGACGTGAAGATCGCGCTGGTGGTCCCGCTCTCCGGACGGTGGGCGCGCCAGGGCCAGCTGAAGAAGATGGGCGCCGAGATGGCCATCGCCGAGATCAACGCCCAGGGCGGTATCAAGGCGCTCGGCGGCGCCAAGCTGGTGCTGCGCGAGGCCGACGCCGGCGACAGCGTGGAGAAGGCCGTGAGCGCCGCGCAGCGCGCGCTCACGCGCGAGAAGATCAGCGCCGGGATCGGGGCCTGGCTCAGCTCCTTCACGCTCGGCGTCACCGAGGTGGCCGAGCGACTGGAGGTGCCGTGGTTCACGCTGTCGTACGCCGACTCCATCACCGAGCGCGGCTTCAAGTACACCTTCCAGACCAGCCCCGTCTCGTCCGTCCAGGCCGAGCAGGCGCTGGATCTCGTCGTCGATCTCGCCAAGCGCAACAACCAGCCGCTCAAGAAGGCGGCCATCGTGGGCGACAACACGGCGGCCACCGTGTTCTTCTTCAAGCCGCTCCGCGAGAAGCTCCTGAAGGCCAAGGGCATCGAGACCGTGGTGGACGAGGTGTGGACGCCGCCGCTGGCGGACGCGACGGCCATCGTCCAGAAGCTGCGCTCCACCCAGCCCGACATCGTGTTCTACGGCGCCACCAACTTCCCCGACTCGATCCAGGTGCTCCAGAAGGTGAAGGAGTTCGGCGTGAAGACGCCGATCCAGGGCGTGGGCGCCTGGCTGGTCACGCCGGAGTACGTGAAGACGGTCGGCAAGGAGCTGCTCGACAACATCATGTCGGTGGTGGCCGCCCATCCGCTCAAGGGCCAGGAGGATCTGGTCAAGCGCTTCACCGAGCGCACCGGCGAGCCGTTCATGACGCAGGATCCGCTCATGGCCTACGCGCACGTGTGGATCATCAAGGAGGCGGCGGAGATGGCGAAGTCGGCCGACCCGAAGGCCATCCGCGACGCCGTGGCCAAGATGGACCTCAAGTCGGGCCCGGCCGCCACCACCCTGGCGCCCGGGCGCATCAAGTACGACGAGCGCGGGCGCCGCGTCGGCGCCGCGCCCATCATCGTCCAGTGGCAGAACGGCGAGCCGTTCACCGTGGTGCCCGCGGAGTACGCGACCCGCAAACCGATCTGGCACGGCGGCAAGTAGCGGCGCGTGGCGCTGGGCGACCTCGCGCAGTACGTGGTGACGGGCCTGCTCGTGGGCGGCGTCTACGCGCTCATGAGCATCGGCCTGGCGCTGATCTTCGGCGTGATGCGCGTGGTCAACTTCGCCCAGGGCGACTTCATGATGCTCGGCATGTACCTGACGTACTTCCTGGCCCTCGGGCTCGGGCTCGATCCCCTCGTGGGCGCGCTGGTGGTGATCCCGCCGTTCTTTCTCGTCGGCGTCGGCGTGCACCGGGCGCTGCTGGTGCGCGTCACCGGCGGCGGCGATCCCCAGCGCCTGATGGACGCGCAGCTCATCCTCACCCTCGGGCTCTCGCTGATCATCACCAACGGGACCACCATGCTGCTCACGCCGATGCCGCGCGGGATCAAGACGCCCTACGCGACGCAGGCCTTCAGCCTCGGCCCCGTGCTCCTGAACCAGGCGCGCTCCTACGCGTTCCTGATGGCGCTGCTGCTGGCCGGCGTCGTCTACCTGTTGCTCACGCGGACTGACGTGGGCAAGGCGCTGCGGGCAGCCGCCGACGACCCCGAGGCTGCCGGCTATCAGGGCATCGACGTCCGCGCCATGCACGGCCTGGCCTTCGGCACCGGCATCGCGCTGGTGGCGGCCGCGGGCGGGCTCCTGGCCACCTACCATCCGATCGAGCCGACCGTCGCCGTCAACTTCATCGTGCTGATGTTCGTGGCCGTCGTGCTCGGCGGGCTCGGTTCCATTCCGGGCGCCTTCGCGGGCGGGCTCCTGATCGGGCTCGTCCAGTCGCTCACGCTGCTCGTGCTGCCGTTCCAGCTGCAGAACGTCGGCGTGTTCATCACGTTCCTGCTCGTGCTGTACCTGCGCCCGCAGGGCCTGTTCGGTACTCGCATGCGCGCCGTCTGATGCGTCGGCTCTGGCCGATCGCGCTCGTGGTGCTCGTCGGCGTCGCGCTCACCTTCCTGCTATCGGAGCGCTATCACCATCGCGTGCTGACGCTGGTGCTCGTGTGGGCCACCATGGGGCTCGCCTGGAACATCATCAGCGGCTACGCGGGGCAGACGTCGTTCGGCCACCAGGCGTTCTTCGGGATCGGCGCCTACGTGACGGTGCTGCTGCTCGTGACGACGAAGCTCACGCCCTGGATCGGGATGGTCGCCGGCATGGCGGCCGCCGTGGTGGCCGCGGTGCTGATCGGCCTGCCGACCTTCCGCCTCGCCGGCATCTACTTCGCGCTGGCCACCCTGGCCTACCCCCTGATCTTTCGCATCGTGATGGATTTCCTCGGCTACCAGGAGGTCTCCATCCCGATGGTGCGCGACCGTCCCATCGCGTTCATGCAGTTCCGCGATCCGCGCGCCTACGACCTGCTGGCCCTGGCCGCGCTCGCCGCTACCCTGGGGCTGTCGCACTGGATCGAGGGCTCGCGGCTCGGCTACGCGCTGCGCGCGCTGAAGGCGAACGAGCAGGCCGCCGAGGCGGCCGGCGTCGACACCTTCCGGGCCAAGATGACCGCGTACATGCTGAGCGCCGCGCCGGCCGCGCTCATCGGCGCCATCTACGCGCACGCCATCCTGTTCGTCGTGACGCCCGACGCCGTCTTCGGCGTGCTCGTCATCGTGCAGACACTCGTCGTGTGCCTGGTCGGCGGCGTCGGCAGCAAGTGGGGACCGCTCATCGGCTCCGCGATCATGGTCCCGCTCAGCGAGACCCTCGACGCCACCGTCGGCGACCAGCTCCCCGGCATCCAGGGCGTCGTCTACGGCGGCGCCCTCGTGCTGGTGATGCTCTTTGCCCCCGAGGGCATCTACTGGCGCGTGCGCGCGCTGCGCCCCGCGCGTCGCGCGGCCGCGGGCCCGGTGGTGGCGACGCCGCGCATCGACACGACGGTGGCGGGCCGCGCGCCGGTGGAGCGCGGGTCCGAGCTGCTGGAGGCGCGCGGCGTCTCGCGCGCGTTCATGGGGCTCCACGCGCTGGACGACGTGAGCTTCGGGGTGCGCGCCGGCGAGATCCTCGGCGTGATCGGCCCCAACGGCGCCGGCAAGACGACGCTCTTCAACGTCCTGAACGGCTTCCTGCTGCCGGACGGCGGCGAGGTCCGCTACCGCGGCGAGCGCATCAGCGGCCTGCGGCCGAGCGCCATCTGCCGGCGCGGCATCGGCCGCACGTTCCAGGTGGTGCGCACGTTTCCGCAGCTCACCGTGCTGGAGAACGTCATGGTCGGCGGCTTCGCACACGAGAGGGCGCCGGCGCACGCCCGCACGCGCGCGGTGGCCGCCCTTGGCGCCGTCGGGCTCGACGGGCGCGCCGAGGACCTCCCCGGCGCGCTCACCACGCTCGATCTCCGCCTGATGGAGCTGGCGCGGTGTCTGGCCAGCGCGCCGGATCTGATCCTGCTCGACGAGCCGCTGGCCGGGCTTGCGCGCGACGGCGTGGAGACGATGGCGGCGCTGGTGCGCCGGGTGCGCGATGCCGGCGTGAGCGTGGTCATCATCGAGCACACGATGTACGCGGTGGTGCAGCTCGTCGACCGTCTGGTGGTGCTCGACCACGGCCGCAAGATCGCGGAGGGACTGCCCAACGACGTCGTCCGCGACCCGGCCGTGATCGAAGCGTATCTCGGCAAGCGGTGGCTCCGACACCTCGAGAAGGCTAAGTGAATCCATGCTGCGCATCTCCGGGCTGAGCGTCTCCTACGGCGGTCTCCACGCGCTCGCGGACGTCTCCCTGGACGTCGGCGAGGGCGAGTTCGTCACCCTCGTCGGACCGAACGGCGCCGGCAAGACCACGCTCTTGAAGGCGATCGGGGGCGGCGTGCCGCCGGCGGCCGGCCGCATCGAGTACCGCGGCCAGGACATCGGCGGCCGTCCCGCGCACGCGCGCGCGCGCCTCGGGATCGCGCACGTGCCGGAGGGCCGGCGCATCTTTCCGTCGATGAGCGTCCTCGAGAACCTCGAGATGGGCTCGTACCGCTCGGCGGCGCGGCCGCAGCGTGCCGAGGGCCTCGAGAGCGTCTACGAGCTGTTTCCGGTGCTCCGCGAGCGGCGCACGCAGCTGGCCGGCTCGCTGTCCGGCGGCGAGCAGCAGATGCTCGCCATCGGCCGCGGGCTCATGGCGCGCCCGGACCTGCTCCTGCTCGACGAACCCTCGCAGGGCCTGGGACCGCGGATCGTCGAGCTGATCTTCGAGGCCATCGCCGCCATCCGGCGCGCGCGAAGGCTCACCATCCTGCTGGTCGAGCAGCGCGTGGTCGAGGCGCTCGAGCTCTGCGATCGCGGCTACGTCCTCGAGACGGGCCGCGTCGTGCTGGTCGGCGAGCGCGAGACGCTGCTGGCCGATCCGCGCGTGCAGCACGCCTACCTCGGAGCGTGAGCGTCAGGCCAGCTCGTCGCGCAGTCTCGGCTTCTGTACCTTGCCCGTCGGCGTGCGCGGAAACTCGTCGGCCTTCCGGAACACGAA
>Ga0075430_100006224_pt1 | contig 10067 bp, 10 predicted proteins | sample RhiMetdeltSRZDD4_FD_75294 | JGI IMG/M metagenome (GOLD analysis project Ga0075430, IMG submission 75294) | Populus rhizosphere microbial communities from Tennessee, USA - Rhizosphere MetaG P. deltoides SRZDD4 | ecosystem: Host-associated > Plants > Roots > Rhizosphere > Soil | place: USA...
CCCATTAACCGTGTTATTGATGGTGTCCTGCGCAACTGGGCGGTAGATGCGATATTCGTCGCTCGTTCTGCCACGCCGGTCAATATAACTTTTTCGCGAGACATTGGCTTCGGTTCATTTCCGACCCGTCCGGATTTAGTTCCTGGTTTTCCCATTTACATCGACGATCCAAATGCTCCCGGAGGAAGGCGAATAAATAATGCCACCGTTGCCGGTAACCCGCGTCAAATCGGGCCTTTCCTGGTTCCAGTTGCAGCGCGACAAGGGAACCTTCAACGTAATTCACTTCGGGGTTTTCCTCTGCATCAACTAGACCTATCAGTGCGTCGCCAGTTTAATTTTACCGACCGGCTCAATCTGCAGTTCAGAGCCGAGTTTTTCAATATCTTCAACCATCCTAATTTTGCAGACCCCGTGAATTCGCTCGGGTCGGTTTCTTCTACTGGAGTGTTCGCCCCCGCGAACAATTTCTTCGGACGGTCGACCCAAATGTTGGGAAGAGCGTTGGGCAGCGGCGGGACTAGCGGCGGTCTGAATCCTCTTTATCAGGTTGGCGGACCCCGGTCTCTTCAATTCGGTGTCAAGCTTCAGTTCTAATCGTAGGGTGACTTTTCGATGCATAAGTTTACGTCGATCTATACCTGCGCCTGGAAACTAAGATCAATTCAAGCATTGTTCATACTGCTGCAGGTTCTGTGGCTGGGCGAACAAGTTAGTCTGGGACAACAAACACAAATCACGGTCGGACCCAATATCCATGTGAGCAAGGCGCGCGCGGACATGGTGCACGACGAAGTGCTTTTGTCAGCCGATCCGCTCAACCCAAATCGCCTGGTGGGTTGTACCATGGCGTTCTCGCCCACGCTGAATAAGGTCGTTACCCTCGTTTATGCATCCTCTGATGGTGGCAAGAATTGGGATTTGACGTTGACCAATGACAGGGGAATTCATAGCGGAGACCCTGCTTGCACCTTTGGCGTGGATGGAAGCGCGTATTTCACGGCAATCGAGCGGATGGAATCCGGAAGCCAGAGGCTGCTCGTTTATCGATCTAAAGACGGCGGTAAGACGTGGTCCTCACCGACGATCCTGCTTGGCTCAGGCGTAGTAGTCGACCGGCCATATGTCATGGCAGATCAGAGTGCGAGCAGCTATCAGGGAAGAGTATATGTCTATAGCCTCATTACGAACCGAACCATTGATGGTGAGAATACCGGATACCACATTGCTCTATGGCGATCACGCGACGGCGGACTTACTTACGAAGGGCCGATCGTCCGCACTCCAAATAGATTTGGCTATCACCCAGCGAACGGCGTGGTGATTTCCGACGGAACGCTTATTTGTCTCGTGTCAGAACTTGACTCTCAGAAGCGAAACGACGGTTATGTAGGCAGCCAATATCGGAAGGCTGACGTAGCGAACGGAACGTTGAAGGTGATCGTTTCGAGGGATGGAGGCTCGTCAATTGAATCAGCCTCTAACATAGGTGAAATCTACAAAGATTGGCGGACGCAGTCGTCTACTATTCCAAGCCTGGCAGCTGATGGTGGCAGCCGGCAGTTCAAGGATCGTATTTACGCTGCATGGTCGGATGGCCGTTATGGCCGTACCCAAATTCTGGTATCGCATTCCAGTGACAAAGGCAAAACGTGGTCGAAGCCACAAATCGTCAATGATGACCAACCGACGATGGGTGATGGACCAGACAACTTCATGCCTGTCGTGGCAGTTAACCGGGATGGAGTCGTGGCAGTGATGTGGTACGACCGTCGCGATAACCCTAATAGCTTTGGTTATTCTGTGCGTCTTTCAGCATCACTGGACGGCGGCGAGACCTGGCAACCGAGTGTTCGAGTTTCCGAAGTCCCAAAAACGCTGGAATATGAAAATTGGGTCGTCAGCGGTACAGCCTTGCGTAGAGGCGGTGCTCATTTGCTCCTTTTGCGGCGCCATGAATGGGTAGCCGGCGGTCACACCACTGGGATGGCAGCCGACTCAAACGGGGTTTTTCACCCATTCTGGGTAGACAACCGCACGGGCGTTTCTCAAATTTGGACCGCTTCGGTAGTTGTGAAAGCGGTAATCAACAGAAATGGTTCCACCGATCTCGCAGAATTGGAAGATATTTCGGCCTCTGTATCTATTGAACTAACGAATTGTGCATACGAAAGCTCGAGTAAGGCGGTCTCGTGTAATGCGCGATTGAAGAACATAGCTAACAGCGCTCTCCATGGACCACTTAAATTGCGTTTGATTGGTCTCAGGTCCGAACTTGGACAGCCAACAGTAGTCAACGCTGACAATGGACGAAATGGCACCGGTGCTGTCTGGGATTTTGGTGAAAAAGTGACTGGAAAATCGCTCGAACCAAACCAAACGTCAGAGGTCAAACAATTGCGCTTCCATATAGCGAGTCCCAGACCATTTCGGCAAGGAGATCACTTTAAATACTTGATTGTAGAACTCGATGCGAAAGTACTGGGGCACCTGAAAAAAGAACTCCCCTCAACTTCGGCAGTAGCTCCATAATCTTTAGGCAAGTTGATCGTAGGAACGGAAAGAAGACTCGGTATGAGGAGCCCGAGCCTTCTCATTTCCGGTTAGTCTTCGAACTTGGCAAAAGCTGCCGGGAAGAGATCACGTGGTTCAGCACCGTTATCCTCTTCTACCATTTCCTTGACACCCAGAATCAGGTCATGCGCCTGACCTACCTCAACGACTGCTGCTGGTTCGTATTCGTTGTTCATTTCTGTACTCCTTCTTGGCTACGCGAGAGCCATGGTTATAGACGATGGTGAGTCATCTTTTCAGTTAAAAGGAAGACCCGGAAGAGAGCCCTGCCGGGTCCTCCCTTGCGACCTGGTTTATTCGTCATCAAACTTTGCAAAAGCCTCCGGGAAGAGGAAAGGGTCTCCCGTACCGTTATCCCGTTGGTCATCCTCTTTGATGCCCAGAATGATCTCTTGTGCTTTGCCAATTTCGATGACCTCTGCGGCCTCGTATGTGTTGTTCATCGCTGTGTTCCTTTCTTTAGGTTGGTGCTCTTTATGCAAAGAGCGCGCTGGTTGTTTGTTTTTGGCCTTGTAAGTCGGCGGCGTCTTAACATGGCCGCTTCAGATTTACTCACTAACCTTGCAAGGAAGCCTTTATTTCTTAATCGTCAAACTTTGCGAACTCACAAGGAAAAAGCTGGGGCGGATCACATGCGCCATTGTCCTCTTGGAGGAGTTCCTTGGGGCCCAGAATGATTTCCTGTGCTTTGCCTAGTTCGATTACCTCTGCGGTTTCGTAACTATTGTCGTTATTCATCGCTGTTTCTCCTTTGTCCTCAATGTTGGCACTGTTGCTTTACACAGCAGCAGCCTTAAAACGCACTTCTCGCGCTTGCCAAGGAGCGGCTGCACACGGAGCGTGTGTCCTGGAAGCAGAGGCGCGCCGTTGTTCGAGTGCTCGCAACCAAATCTCCAAGGTTATCGTGCGAAGCAAAGATGAGGACGACGTCTCTACCCCATACTTAGTTCGGTCCAGAGCTGCCAGCAAAGGTTCCTTTTCCATATATCCATGTGCACAGACGCGGGCATCCTCGAACATTGGACGAAGTCTGGACCATTCGCGACTTAAGGCACGCAGGATCGCTTCTTTAGGTCTACCCTTGGTTTTTCGTTGAGCTATCTTCTCCGGCAATATTCCTGTCATCGCCCTTCGCATTAGCGATCTGTTTTGACCTGGTCTTACAAGCTGCTCGAAAGGAATCGCGTGCAGAAATTCCACCAACGGACGGTGAAGGTAAGGATATGTATTCTCGATCGAGCTGAACTCGTATCGAAAACACAGAGAAACCGACTGCATGATCGACAGGAAGCCGGCCACTTGATCCGCGCCGCTGGGCAAACGGAAACCAAAGATATCAACGGGCGCAAGTCTACGCTCGTGCAGTTTCATGCGCTTAACGAATGTCGGGTTAAACCAATTTGCCATTCGATTCGCTGGGCCACGCGATAGAACGGCTCGTGTTTTTCTCGGAAGCGTCGGCCGTATCGCAGATTGCCAGAGGAGTTCAAGGTAGGATCTTTTCAGCGCTTGACTCCAGTTCTGAATGCGGCGATGCAACAGCAAGGGCTTCAGCGAAATCAGATGATCAGCCAACTCAGGATAAGCACTGTAGTTACTGCCAAGCAGTTCATCTCCTCCCAACCCCGATAGAAGTACACGGGCTCCACTGTTTTGCATTGCCTGGCATAATCCCGTGTGGTATCCGAAGGAGGCGAGGATCGGATTAGGCGTCACGATAACGAGATTGTCAGGTAGCGGCGACAACAGCCTGTACTCTGCATCGCTTATGTGATGACCGGTAATTCCGCGTTGCTCTTCAATGAGACGAATGAACTTGCGTTCGTCGGAACTGTTACTCTCATCGAATACTTGCGAAACCGTTTCCAGCCGAGGAGTCTCTGCTTCACCTTTCGCGATAATTGAATCCGCGATCGCAACCGTCGACGATGAGTCGAGACCACCACTCAGTTCCGCAAAGACTGGTCTATCAGAACGCAGGCGGCAGCGCACCGAAGCTCTAAACTCGTGAAGAAAATGTTCGGCATACTCCGTGTCACTTCGGTAGCGAATCTCTTTATTCGGATCCAGTCCCCAAAACCGTTTTTCACTCCGTCGCCCCGTCTGGGTGAACGTGACTACGTATGCCGGTTTTACTGCAAAGATTTTCTTGTATGGAGTCAGGCCGGGTTCTGGTGATCGAGCCAGAAGGCCTGCAACGTATTCATCCTCGATCTCAGGATCAGTTACAAACAGGTCGAGCAGTGTTGCAAGCTCGGTGGACCAGACAACTCGTTTCTCATCACTAAAGAAGTTGAGTGGACGCGTCCCCGCAAGGTCACGGACCAGATGAAGGACCTTCAAGCATGCGTCCCATAGTGCCAAGCTAAAGTCGCCGAGCAGCCGCGTAAAACATTCATCACCCCAGGTTGAATACGCAGTCATCACGATTTGCGAGTCGGCAGAGTGAGGCCCACGCGGCAGATCCTGACGAAGTTGCTGAATCAATTCGTCTCGATTATCCAATCTACCGTTCCAGGTGAGTATGTGCCCTTGTGGTGTTACGAGCGGCTGAATGGTGAAGCGTGATTCAGCCGTTGTGTGGAACGCTCGGTAACTCATTCCGATGTTGTCTCTTACAACTTCACCCCCGCCGTCTGGACCACGTGCGTTCAACGTCTGGCCCATTTGACTCAGCAAACGGTCTACCGGTGTATTGTCGAAATTAAGTATTCCGCCAAATGCGCTCATAATTTTCCACCTGTGCCAACTGAAATAGCACCGCTAGGTTCGATATAACTCTCGGTAACTCTCTTTGACTCTTGCGCTGTCGTTTACAACTTCTCCGTCGACCTCGACCCACGCATGAGCCTCCGGCAGATAGTCACATGCAGCCAACACCATCTCCGCCGGCACGCCTTTACCCCGCAGCAACCAGGTAACCACTGCCGAATGCTGTAAACACATTGCTTTTTTCGGGTAGTACATCTGCGCATGGTCCACCATCGCCCGCACACGCCGGCAGATCTCGCGATCCGTTGTGATCGGCTCCGCTGTCTGCCGGCGTTTCACTGTTCTGACCAGTGATTTGAATCCGCGAAACTTCAGCAACAGATCAAAGGCGGCGAGACCGATGAAGGCAGTAACGGTTTCAAGTATCGAGACCTCGACATCGTTGAGTGCAGGCGATGATGCACTCTTACCCTCAGTTTGGCGCTCGGAAACCTGGCGCGTGGTTGAAACTGAAGTCGTGCCGCTAACACCCTCGCTGATGCTGTAGACTTCCAGCTTTCGCGGATCTGTAACCACCCGGAGCAAACTCATTTTGGTCGCGTTTGCGAGAAAACGAGCGGTGTCCTCTCTTAGTTGTGTGAGCGAAACTTTGTATTCCAGCTCGCCCTCGGAGTTGATCGTCTTAAACTGCTCATTCAATCTTTGCACAACCTCTTGAAGACTGAGAGGTTCGCGACTCTCCTCCAATACCATCCAAGTCAGTGCGCCGACACCGTTCAACTTGCAAATTCGATCCTCGGAAATGGAGAGCAAAACGCTCCCGTCCTTATGTCGTTGTGCTCGCTCAGTACAGGGATGTGCCGGAACAGCCGCTGCGATTGTGGGCATCGTCATCATGTTCCCTCTCCTGAAACTATTAGTGTTGTGAGCCGCTGCTAAGATCTGACCTGTGAGGGTGGGGGTTTCCTTCACTGAGTCTGAGTTATGTTTTTAGTTTTCGAGTGGGAATGTACGACGTACGTGGACGTCAGTGGCGAAAACTTGCTTTCTTGCTAAGCGCGCTGAGCAGACTTTACTGTTTTCATATACATAGAGGATGTCGATGCAGCATTGATCTTGCTCAGTTTACTAAGCAACCTACTGCGTCCGCTCGATGTGATTGGAACTCTCCTCGATATGACCGTAACTCATCGAGACGATACGATTAGCCCACTGCAACGGATAAGGGCGATGAGAGATGATGATCGTGGTGATATTTTCGAGAAAGCCGTCAAGCCCATTCAGCAACAACCTCTCCGTGTGGGCATCTAACGCAGATGTGCTTTCGTCGAGTATTAAAATGCGGGGGTGCTGAAGCAATGCGCGGGCTAAAGCGAGTCGCTGGCGTTCGCCGCCTGAGAGCCGATTGCCACGTGGGCCAAGCGGTTCGTCCCAGCCTTTTGCAAGTCTATCTATCAAGGTCTGTAACTGGACTAGATTCGCGACTTTGTCGAGTTCATCCTGAGTTGCCCGAGCGTTTCCGTAAAGTAAGTTCTCCCGCAAGCTCACATCGAAGAGCACCGGATCTTGTGGCACAAGGATCACAGACGATCGCAAGCTCTTTAATTTGATGTCGCGAACATCAAGTCCCTCCACTGAAACCGTCCCTGCCTGCGCGTCGTAAAGACGAGCTATCAACCGTGCGATTGTGCTCTTGCCATTTCCACTTGTTCCCACCAACGCCACTCTCTCTCCGGCAGCGAGGCGTAGGTTGATTCCGCTCAGCACTGGTCTCTTTGCATCGTAACTGAAGGAGACGTCTTTTAGCTCGATTGTTCCCAGCGCATTTGGCTTGAGCGCCAAAGCGCCCGGACGATCACTCAGCATCGGTTCGCTGTCAGTTATTTCCATAAGCCGGCGCACACTCGCGGCTGCTTGCTGAAACTTGGAGTAGATGTCTACGACACCGTAGAGTGGAGCAAACAGTTGCAGTGTGAAGCCATAAAAAGCAACAAGGCCGCCGGCGGTCAGTGCCCCTTTCATAACCTGGTAACCGCCGTAACATAGAACGCTCGCTGTTCCAGTGATAATGATGACCAACAGCAAGGAGCCAAAAAAAAGTTCGGTACGTCTTCTCTTAATCTGCGACCGAACCGCGCTGCCGGCGAGACGCGCGAATCGGCGGGCCTCTCTGGTTTCACAGGAAAGCAGTTGTACCTGAATGATCGATGACAGGTGCTCCTCGAGAAAGCCGACCATTTTTCCGGATTCCTCCTGCACGGCATCTGAAGCACTCCGCAATCGATCATGAAATCGACGGCGCGTGAGTATGAAGACAGGAACGAGGGGAATTATGATGGCAGTCATGCGAGCGTTCAGGATCAGCATTGTTGCCATTACGAGTGTAAAGGTTGTGATGAGACGCATTAATCGAGGAAGCACTTCACCAGTTAGAGTGCCTACCTGGTCCACGTCCACCTGAAGACGGTGCAAGGTGTCGCCGACTGGCCTGTTCTCATGGAATTCTGCCGGCAGGTGCTGGAGGTGACGCAGAAGCCCCAATCTAAGGCGGAAATTCATCTTTTGTATCGCGCGAAAATTCAACATTGTCGCAAAACTGTCGAAGCCGACACGTGCTGCTATGGTGAGAAAAAACGCGGCACCTACGAAAGGCAACCACGTCCAGCGCCGATACGGAATTACCTCGTCGATCAGAAATCTTATTATCAGCGGGTCTACCAGGACGAGGATGCTTGCCACGACCAGGCAAAAATAACTACCCAGATGAAGGCGCAGTAAAGGTCTCAGCTGTGAAGCGAGCCACCAAATCTCTTTTTGATGTTTTGATACCACGATCGGTTTTTCAATCGCTCGTTCGTTAGTCAATGCAGGAGGTCGTAAACTTCTTTACCCTCCCAACGATCTCGATCTCATTTGGATAAGTGAAGCGCCTGATACTCACACCTGAGGATTGATGAGGTATAAGTAGAAGTAGTCTCCCCTGAAGATCACACCAGCCGCAGGCATAGCCATGCCGAAGTTCAAAGAAAAAAATAGGCCGCTCAAACTCGGTGCGCCATGCAGTCAATGTCCACTTGTTCTGACGAGTATCGATTTCGACGATTGAGCCCGGCCGGATGAGTGGATACATAGTGAAATCCTGAAGGCCTATATAGCCGTAGCCGGTAAATTTACGTTCGGAATCCTGTGGGCACTTATCATCCTCGGCGTTGACCACCCGCGGCAGCAGTGTTGTTTTTTCCGGGTGCCTGACCAGGCGTCGCAGCATCTGGTTCGTACGACAAGATTGTGGTACGTGTGTCAGTAAACGCGTTACGTTTGGAGCCGCAATCGCCGTGTACTTTTCACTCTCTTCTGCCTCCACGTCATAAATTCGCATCAACTCGGTGATTTGAACCTGGTAGATCGCGCTGAGGCTGAAAAGTTTCCAGAGACTCGGCTCCGATAGCGCATTGCGTTCTAATTGTGTGAGACGTGCGTTGGAAATGTAGTAACGCTTGTCGCCTTTCGCTTCGGCGATTCTTCGGCTCTCTAATTCGACTTCGCGGACAGTAACGTTGAGACTGGTCCTAAGCGACTTTAAACTTTGATTCGCAGGCATATCGTCCTCTAGGAATCTTGTGGGAGACGATAATTCTGGGCGGGTTTTGTGAAGACGCAAAAATTGAGAAAACTAACCGAACCCTAACAGAGTCGTTGACGCGATCCAAGCACCTCGAATATTTGTCCGGTATCCCGGACAATTCCGTCAGCGTATCGTAGCGCTAAGTTGTGTGTACATTTAACTTTTGCGACCGCAGCGCTCCAAGTTCCACCGAAACAAACATTCCTGGAAAGTTCCGGGCTGTTCTTGAAAACCTCAATTCACGATGCTCGACTTTTCGACTTCCTCACAAACCATTCATAATCAACGTGTTAGCGATATCGGGACTTCATTTGAATTGTCCGGGATCTCGGACAATTCGCTCCGCTTCGGTCAACGTTGACTTTTCGGCGGCGAGCGCCATAGAGTTTCGTCCGTTCTTCAAAAGGTTGATTCTCATGGGCCTGCTTCCTTGCATCCCATATGACTGACAACAAGATCATTCAGGGGCTTTGGATTGGACCTCAACTCTCCGTTATGGAAGAGCTGTCGATCTCGTCGTTCCTGCAAAACGGACATGAGTATCATCTTTACGTTTACGACACCGTAAAGAACATCCCGGCTGGCACCGTCGTTAAAGATGCGAACGAGATTTTGCCCGCGTCTAAAATCTTTCAATACAAGCAGCGTCCAAGCTATGCGGGTTTCGCCAATTTCTTTCGCTATAAACTGTTACTCGAGCGCGGTGGATGGTGGGCCGATACAGATATTGTCTGTTTAAAGCCATATGATTTCCCAGAGGAGCACGTCTTTGCTACTGAAATTTTCAGAGGACTCGAAGTAGTTACTGCCGGCAACATTAAAGCGCCAAGCGGGAGTCAGGCCATGACCTCCGCCTGGGAAACTTGCCAGACTAAAGATCCGGAGTTGTTGGTATGGGGAGAAACCGGGTCAAAGTTAATGGATAAAGTGGTAAGGGAGTTTTCGCTCGAAAAATATTTGATGCCGTACCACTTCTTTTGTCCACTTGCGTATCACGAGTGGCAACAAGTGTTGGAACCGCAGGCTCAATTAGATGAAAGCAGCTACGCTATTCACCTTTGGAATGAAAAGTGGAGAGAAGCCGGGCAGGATAAGAATGCCCGCTATGCCGACACGTGCATTTACGAACAACTCAAGCGACGTTACCTGAATTAGC
>Ga0075430_100006226_pt1 | contig 10066 bp, 12 predicted proteins | sample RhiMetdeltSRZDD4_FD_75294 | JGI IMG/M metagenome (GOLD analysis project Ga0075430, IMG submission 75294) | Populus rhizosphere microbial communities from Tennessee, USA - Rhizosphere MetaG P. deltoides SRZDD4 | ecosystem: Host-associated > Plants > Roots > Rhizosphere > Soil | place: USA...
GTCGAGGAGGGTCATCGAGCCGCGGTATCCCGGGAGGTCGCTGAACGGGTCCCGGTCGAGACCTTCCATGAACGCCGCGAGCCGGTCGTTCAGGTCGAGGTCGACGTTCTCGAAGACGGTGAGGCGGGCGTGCATGAGCACCTCCTGGTCGGTGGGCGAGAGCCTCTCACGCACCGCCCGCCTCTCGCCACGAGTGCGCTTAGTTCAGGACGCAGCTCCGGTGGTAGGCGCTCCAGCGGGCCTCCCACCAGTCCGACGCTGCCTCGTAGCCGCGCCGGTCGGCCATGTCGTAGAACTGGGACTCGAGCCGATCGAGGCGCACGTCGCACGTGTCCGGCGTCGCGTCGGTGTCGGCCTGAGCCGGTGCCGCCGTGCACACGGCGGCCACGGCGGCGAGCGCGGCGGTCGAAAGGTGGCGGCGGAGAGTCGAGTAGCTCATCGTGCTCCTTCGGGTGGATCTGAACGGACCGGGCGAACCTACGGCGGGCCCGTCAGGCCTCCGTCACGCGCGCGTGAGCATTTCGTGAGTCCCGGGCGTGGCCAGCCACCGCCGCCTGGCGCCCCCTACGTCATCACGCCGGCAGGTAGGTGATGAGGACCACTCCGGAGTCGAATCGCTTCACGTCGGCAAGCTCCATCCGAACGGTGCCCCTGTCACCGAGCACGTGGAGGTTGGCGTGGCCCCAGACGAGCGGGTTCAGGTAGACCTCGTACTCGTCGACCAGGCCCTTCTCGGCGAGGGCGTACGCGAACTCGCCGCTCCCGTGCATGAACAGGTCACCATCGACCTCGTCCTTCAGCTTCGGGATCGAGTCCTCGAGGTTCCCCCCGAGCAGGGTCGCGTTCCACTCGAGATCACCGGAAAGGCTGCTCGATCCCACGTACTTCGGCAGCGCGTTGACCATGTCCGCCCACTCGCCCGACTGAGTGGGCCAATACGCCGCCAGACCCTCGTAGGTCTTGCGGCCCAGCACCAGCCCGCCCGACCTCGCCTGACGCTCGAATGAGTACACGCCGTGATCTCCGTCCGGCTGCACCCACTCGCCGACCGGGTCGATCACGCCATCGATGGTGGCCTGGGTGGTGGCGATCAGCTTTCCCATTTCGGTTCTCCTTCGGTACGGGGACTCGCTCTGACCTTCTCTACCCATGCGACGAACGAGCGGGTGCGGATTCGACGTGGTGGTTCGCATAGCGTCTTGCCCGTGTCCCTATGGCTCGCGAGGCACGGCGAGACGTCGGAAAACGCCGAGGGCCGGATCCTCGGCCGGCGCGACCCTCCGCTGAGCGCGGCAGGGGTCGCCCAGGCCGAGGCGCTCGCCGGCAGGCTGAAGAACGCCGGCATCGTGGCCGTGTGGGCCTCGCCGCTGCGCCGCGCGCGGGAGACGGCGGAGATCGTGGGGCGGGCGCTCGGGCTCGAGCCGGTCGTCCTGGCGGATCTGGCCGAGTCCGCGCGCGGCGACTGGGAGGGGCGGCGCGTGGCGGAGCTCGCCGAGGAGAGCCCCGACCTGTACGCCGCGTTCATCGCAGGCGACCCCGCGTTCCGCTTCCCCGGCGGGGAGTCGATGGCCGAGCAGCGGGCCCGTACCCGCTCGGCGCTCGCGGGGGTCAAAGCCGGGCCGCTGCCCGCGCTCGTGGTCGCGCACGCCGGTACCGCCCGCGCGGCCTTGGCGGACTCCGGGGCTCCCGTGCCTCCGGAGTCCGCGCTGGCGCACGGCGGTGTGCTGGAGCTTCCGCTCTAGAAGACTCGGGCCGGGATCTCGGCCGGGGCCTCGAAGAGCTGCTTGAGCTCGTCGTCGACCTTGACGAGCGTCACGGAGGCTCCCGCCATGTCGAGCGACGTGCAGTACTCGCCGACGTAGGAGCGCCAGACATCGACCCCGCGATCCGCGAGCTGCTGGTGGGCGCGCCCGTACAGGATGTAGAGCTCCGAGATCGGCGTGCCGCCGAGCCCGTTGATCATCAGCCCGACCTCGTCGCCCGACTCATAGGGCAGGTCGGTGACCACCGCCTCGAGCATCTCGTCGATGATGTTGTTCGCCGTCGTGAGCTTCTCGCGGCGCCGCCCGGGCTCGCCGTGGATGCCGACCCCCATCTCGATCTCGTCGTCACCGAGCTCGAAGAGCGGTGAGCCCTTCGCGGGAGGCGTGCAGGAGGTGAGCGCCATCCCCATCGAGCGCGTGACCGAGTTGACCCGCTCGCCGAGGGCCACCAGCGATTCCAGGTCGTCGCCCCGGTCGGACGCCGCCCCGAGTGCCTTGATCACGAAGAAGTTGCCCGCCACGCCGCGACGTCCAACGGTGTACGTGGAGTCCTTGACCGCCACGTCGTCGTCGACGAGGACCGTGCCGATCTGGATGTCCTCGGCCTCGGCGAGCTCCCGGCCCATGTCGAACGCCATCCTGTCCCCGGTGTAGTTGTTGATGATGTGCAGCACGCCCTTCGGGCTGTTGAGAAGCTTGCTGGTCTCGTAGACGTAGTCCGAAGGTGGAGCGGAGAAGACATCGCCCGGGCACGCCGCGTCGAGCATGCCGGGCCCGACCGCCATCACGTGGGCGGGCTCGTGCCCTGAGCCCGAACCCTGGATGATCGAGACCTTGTCGTCACGCGGGAGGTCGGCCCGCATGATCAGGTTGTACTCGGGGACGTACCGGAGCCTGCCCGGATTCGCGAGCTCGATCCCCTTGAGCATCTCGGGCACGAAGTCCTGCGGATCGTTGACGAACTTCTTCATTGAGCTTCTCCTCCTGCCCGGTGGCCGGGCCTACACGGTGGTTGGACGCCACGCCGCGCTGACGCGCTCGAACAGCACCGCGACCGCGATGGCGCCGGCGTCGACGGACTCTCTGCTGCGCTCGCCGGAGTACGCGGCGCGACCGCGCTTGGCGAGCATCCCTTTGGTTGCATCCGCGGTCTCGCGCGCCGTTTCGGCGGCGGCCGCCAGCGCGTCCGCTGCGCCGGCGCCGCCGGCGAACTCCTTCTCCAGCCGGTCGGTCGCCGGGATCAGGGCGTCGAGCAGCGTCTTGTCGCCGAGGTCTGACTCGCCGCGCTGCTTGATCCCCTCGATCGCGGCGCGGAGTGCCGCCACCGCATCGTCCCACGACGGCTCCGGGCTGTCCTTGAGCGCTACCCCCGCTCGAAGGAACGCGGTGCCCCAGATCGGCCCCGACGCCCCGCCTACACGCCCCGACAGCACGAGCGCCGTCTTCTTCAACAGGCCCGAGACGTCGTCGTACTCCATGCCGTCCCACTCGTCGAGCACCTTGCCGAACCCCCGGGCCAGCGAGTAGCCGAAGTCTCCGTCGCCGACGACAGCATCGAGCTCGCAGAAGTACTTCTCGTTCTCAAGCGCGGTGTCGGCGATGGTTCGCACCAGTTGCTCGGCGTCGCGCAGGGCGGCGTCGCTCATGTGACCTCCCTCGGTACGGGGACCTGCAGGCACGCCTGAAGGTCGTCCAGTGTGATGTACGGCCCGGGCTCGGCCGGGCTGCGATTGGCGAGGATCTCGGCCGGCTCGTCCGGATCGCCGAGGCTCGACACCACGAGCACGGCCTCCGAGAAGTCCTCGTCGCCCGTAAAGCTGCTCACGGTGACGACGCAACGCAGCCCGGCGGCGACCGCCGCTCGGAGACCGTTGCGCGAGTCCTCGATGACGACAGTCTCGTCCGGTCCCGCGCCGGTCCTCTCCAAGGCGAGCAGGTAGATCGCGGGATCGGGCTTCTTGGCCGGGACCACGTCGCCGGCCAGCACGCTGAAGTGGGCCGCGTGGTCCGGGCCGACCGCGTGCTCGAGCGTCGCGCGCACCGACTCCTCCGCCGAGGTGGAGGCCACCGCCAATGTCCATCCGGCCGCGAGCGCCTCGTCGACGATCCGCGCCACGCCCGGGCGGCCCGGCAGCTCGCCCGCCTGCACGCGGGCCTTGTAGGCCGCGGTCTTCGTCCTGTGCCAGCGCGCAATCAGCGCGCGCTGCCCCTCCGGGTCCGCCGGGAGCCGGTTCTCGCGCACGAACTCATCGCTCAGAAGCGAGGCCATGCGCTCCTTGCCGCCGCCGATCAGGAGCTTCTCGGCGTACTCCGACTCCGACCAGCGCACGGGCAGGCCCTCCTGCGCGAAGGTCTCGTTGAAGGCCGGGAGGTGCCCGAAGCGCTCGGTGTCCGCCAGCACGCCGTCGCAGTCGAAGAACAACGCCGGCATCAGCCTCCTGCACCCCTCCGGGCCTTGCCCTCGGAGCCGAAGATCTGGATGTGCTCGGTGGCCATGGCCCTGACCGCGTCGCCGGCGCTCTTCAGCAGGGAAGGGGGATCGTTTTTGGTGGGATTGGCCTCGAGGTAGTCGCGGAAGGAGTCGACGAAGGCGATCTTGAGCGCGGTGGAGATGTTCACCTTCGCGCAGCCGCGGGAGATGAGGTCCTGGAACTGCTCCGGGGCGAGTCCCGTTCCTCCGTGCAGCACCATCGGGATCGGGCGCCGCTCGACCATCTCCGTCACCCGCTCGGGCATGAGCTTGGGGCTGGACGCGTAGAGCCCGTGCGCGGTCCCGATCGCGGGGGCGAAGGCATACACCCCGGTGTCCTCGATGAACTTGAGCGACACCTCCACGGGGTGGATCTCCCCCTCCTCGTCGGAGCCCACGTCGTCCTCGACCCCCTTCACGCTCTCGATCTCTCCCTCGACGTCCGCCCCGTAGCCGCGCGCCTCCTCGACGACCTCCGCGGTCTGGCGGGTGTTCTCCTGGATGTCGAGATGCGAGCCGTCGAACAGGACCGAGTTCCAGCCCGTCTTCAGGCAGATGCTCGCCCATTCGCGGTCGGGGCAGTGGTCGAGATGCAGAGTGATCGGCACGGGCGCGTCCTCGGCCATCGCGCGGAACATCTCGTAGAGGACCCTGGCCCCGATCGACTTCACCGTCTTGAGGGACGTCTGGACTATGAGCGGTGAGTCGAGCTCCGTGGCCGCGTCGATCACGGCCCGCAGGCTCACGTCGTCGACCACGTTGAAAGCTGCGACGCCGTACCGCTCTTCGAAGGCGGGATCGAGGATGTCTCTGAAAGGGGCGACGGGCATCCGAGGGCGAGCGCTGAGCCTATCCGCAACCGGCTCGCGAGTGCTGGTGTCCTCAGCCCGCGGCGGCGATCAGCGCGCGGTCCTGCTCGGCGCCGGTCCTCCTGATCGCGCCCGGCGAGACGCCGGTGACGCGCTTGAACGCGCGGCTGAAGGCGGCCTCGGATCGGTACCCGAGCCGGTCGGCCAGCTGGGCAATCGTGGGGCCCTCTTCCTTGAGCGCGGCCACCGCGAGCTGCATGCGCCAGCGAGCGACGTAGCTCATCACCGGCTCGCCCACGAGCGCAGTGAAGCGGGCGGCGAACGCCGATCGCGACATGGCCAGCTCGCGGGCCAGCGAGGCGACGGTCCAGTTGTGGGCGGGGTCGCGATGAATATGTGAGATCGCGCGGCCGATCTGAGGATCCTGCAGTGCACCCAGCCAGCCCCTCCGAGCTGCTGGATCGCTCTCCAGCCAGGCCCGGATCGCCTGGATCACGAGGATGTCCCCGAGGCGGGTGATCACGGCCTCGCCGCCGGGCCGGAGCTCGGCAGCTTCGGAGGCCATCAGCCGCAGCAGGCTCTGCATCCACTCGAGGCGGGGCGAGCTGGACGCCTCGATGTGGATCGTCTTCGGGAGGATCTCGATGAGGTTGCCGCCGGCTGGGTGGGCGAACCTCACGGCCCCGCAGATCAGGCCGGTGGGCGCGCCACCCTCGCCGTGGCGAAGGATCTCGTAGCGATCGCTCACGGCCTCACGCTCGAGATCGAGGATGCCCGGCGCAGGAGCTTCCGGTTCGCTGCGCAGGACGTGGCCATCTCCATGTGGCACGAGCGCGAGGTCTCCGAGCTGGATCCAGTCTCGCTGCTCCGCCCCGGTCTCGAGCCAGAGCCGGCCCGAGGTGACCACGTGAAACCAGATGTAGCCCGGCGTGGGCGGCAGCGTGAGTCCCCAGGGTGCGGTGAGCTCGGAGCGGCAGTAGTACGCGCCGTTCATGCGCAGGAAGTGCAGCGCTTCGCCAAGAGGATCGGCCGGAGGGAAGGGGTCAGGCGCTTCCATGCCGCCCAGTATGCCGGTCCCTTCGCCGGATCGTCCAGCGTCATGGACGAACGAGCATGGATCAGGGCGTTCTGGTCACAGACAAGACGCCCACAGCGCTGGACACTGGACGCCTCGCATCAGCCACCAGATCGGAGCAGCTATGGCGTACAGAGGACAGACACTCGAGAACCCGGCGAGCGGAGAGCGCATCACCTTCCGCGAAACGGCGGCCGACACGGCCGGTGAGCTGCTCGCGATCGAGCTCGAGCTTCCCGCCGGCCGGCGTGTCCCGGGCGGTCAACACATTCATCCCAAGCAGGAGGAGTGCTTCGAGGTCGTGGAGGGCACGATGCGCTTCAAAATGGGACGCAAGCGCGTCGTCGCGGGTCCCGGCGAGGTGGTCGTCGTCCCGCCCGGCCAGAAGCACGACTTCGCGAATGTCGGCGACGGTGCCGCGCTCGTGCGCGTCGAGGTGCGCCCGGCTCTGGAGATGGAGCGGCTCTTCGAGACCGCCGTCGGGCTCGCCGAGGAGGGCCGCACGATGCTGGGCGGCATTCCGCGACCGCTCGACCTCGCCCTGTTCACCGAGGAGTTCGAGGACGAGGTGCAGGGAGCGTTCCCGCCGCGCTGGCTCCAGCGCACCGTCCTCGCGCCGCTGGCCTGGTGGGCCAGGCGCCTCGGTCGCCCGGCCGCGACGCCGTCCCCGCGGACGGTGGAGGTCCGAGCATGAACGGCGCGACCTCACGGCAGCCCACGCTGGTGATCGGCGGCACCGGCAAGATCGGCCGGCGAGTCGTAGAGCGCCTCGCGGCGCGCGGTCTGCCCGTCCGGGTGGGCTCGCGATCGAGCGAGCCTCGCTTCGATTGGGATGACCGCCCGAGCTGGGGCCCGGCTCTCGAAGGGGCCGGGGCGGCCTACGTCTCCCATTACTGGGACGCGCTTCCCGGCGCCGCGGACACGCTGGGTCTGTTCGCTGAGCTGGCCGTCCGCCGCGGAGTCTCGCGTCTCGTTCTGTTGTCCGGTCGGGGTGAGGAAGAGGCCGAGCGCGCCGAGCAGGCAGTTCGCGACTCCGGCGCCGAGCTCACGATCCTGCGCTCGACCTGGTTCGCCCAGAACTTCAGCGAGACCTACTGGCAGGAGCAGGTCCAAGCGGGCGAGCTTGCGCTTCCGGCTGGAGACACGCCGGAGCCGTTCGTCGACGCCGACGACATCGCGGACGTCGCGGTCGCGGCCCTCACCGACGACCGCCACGCCGGCGAGGTCTACGAGCTCACCGGCCCTCGGCTCCTGACATTCGCGGACGCGGTGCTCGAGATCTCCCGGGCGGCCGGCCGCGAGATCCGCTACCTACCCATCTCGATCGAGGACTTCGCCTCCGCCGCCGGCGAGGAGGGCGTTCCTAGCGACGTCGTGGCGATGCTCGCGTTCATCTTCGGCGAGGTGTTGGACGGCCGCAACGCGCACCTCGCCGACGGGGTCGAGCGCGCCCTCGGCCGCGCGCCGAAGGACTTCCGCGACTACGTCCGGGACGCCGCCCACGCCGGCGCGTGGGACCCCCGGCCATGACACGGGAGCAACGGATGTCACGGAGGGCCGCACCGCAGAGCTCGTGCTCGGCGCCGCGGTCGTCACGAGACGCCACGGCGCATATAGCGTGCGGACCATGGTCGACCTGGTGTCCGTCGAGGAGATCCGCGCGGCGGCCCGTGCGATCGAAGATCACGTGGAACGAACGCCGGCGGTCGCCAGCCCCGGGATGACGGGATTGCTCGGGGTCCCGACGACGCTCAAGCTCGAGCTGCTCCAGCGGTCAGGCTCCTTCAAGCCGCGCGGCGTGGCGAACAAGCTCCTCACCCTCAGCGCGGCTGAGCGCGACGCGGGCGTCGTTGCGGTGAGCGGCGGCAACCACGGCATCGCGGTCGCAGAGGTGGCAGGTGGGATGGACGTCCGGGCGACGGTGGTGATGGCACGTTCGGCGCCGGCGCGATCGATGGAGCGCATCCGCGCGGCCGGCGCCGATCTGCGGTTGACCGCGGACATGGCCAGTGCGTTCGTGCTGCTCCAGGCGCTCGTGGACGAGGGGATGACCCTGGTGCACCCGTTCGACGACCCGGTGGTGGTCGCCGGCCAGGGGACCGTCGGCCTCGAGCTCGCCGACGACGCGGCGCATCTCACCGACGTGGTCGTAAGCATCGGCGGCGGCGCGCTGATCGCCGGCGTGGCCGTCGCACTCAAGGCGGTGTTGCCCGACGTCCGCGTCTGGGGCGTGGAGACCGAGGGCGCCGACGCGATGGCGCGCGCGCTCGCTGCCGCCGAACCGGTCGCGATCGCGCCGACCTCGATCGCGAGCACGCTCAGCGCCCCGCACGTCTCCCGGCTCACGCTCGAGCACGTCCGACAGCTCGTCGAGGAGGTCTACGTGGTCTCGGATGCTGAGGCGATGCGCGGCGCGGTCGGCTTCGCGGAGGAGGCGAAGCTGTGGGTCGAACCGGCGACGGGCTGCCTCGTTCCCGCGGCCCGACAGGTGATCGAACGCGTGGACGACGACGTGTCGCTCGGATTCGTCGTCTGTGGCGGAAACGTCACCCACAGCGACGTGCGCGGGTGGGTCGACCGCTTGCTATGACGAGCGGGTCCGTCCGCGATCGGGGCGCTCCCTCCAGCGCGGATGCGAGCGAGTGCCTAGCCTGCGCGCAGCAGCGGCTGGGTGAGGCACGTGGGGCCTCCGTCGCCCTTGAGCGACAGCTCCGAGCCGTCGTAGACGTGCACCTCGATACCGCGGCGCTCCAGCTCGCGGCGCACGGCTGGAATGCCGTCGAGCATGACCACCACCCCCGGGCTCACGGCCAGGACGTTGCAACCCATCGCCCGATAGGAGTCGTGGTCGATCGCGATCCAGTCGGCGCCGCGATCGCGCAGGTGCTGCAGCAGCCGCACCGGGGCCAGAGGCTCGTAGACCACCAGCAGGCCGGCGTCGACGCCGGAGAGAACGGACTGGAGGTGAAGGACTGAACCCGGACCCTGATCGTGCGGCATGTCGTAGGTCTCGACCCGCACCCCCTCGGGGGCCATGAGCTCGGCCAGGGCGGTTGCCCCGGCGCTGTTCGTGCGGTAGCCGAGCCCGACGGCCACGGTGGTGTCGTCGAGCCAGAAGCGGTCGCCGGCGTCGGCGTACGCGGGCGCCTCGAGGCTGCCGAGCAGCGGGATCCCCAGCCGCTCGAGCTCGGCGGCCGCGGCCGCGGGCTCGCGCCCGCGGGCCGGCTTGGCCATCCGGAGCACGATCCCGCCGCGGCCGGTCAGGAGCATGGGGTCGTGCATGTAGACGGCGTCGACCTGCCCGTCGAGCGCAGCGGCGACCTCCACCTCCACCCCAAGGCCGCCGAGCAGCTCGCAGAAGCCCTCGTGCTGAAGGGCGAGCAGGGCGGGATCCGGCGTCCTCCAGGCGGCGCCGGCCCAGTCGCCGGTGGTCGCGGGCCGGCGCACGAGGACCCGCCGGAGCGGGGCTGTCATCGAGGTGACGCCGTAGGCGGCCTCAGCAGTGACGTGGGGCACGGTCATGCCGCGGAGTCTGACGTACCGTCCCGTGCCCGGCACGTGCAGCGGCCCGCATCCCACAGGACCGCGGAGGCTCGGACCGCCTCTATTGGATCCCCCGAACGTGAAGGGTGACGTGACGCCGGCAGGTCTGGCGGGAGGCCATCAGGGGACTTTCCCACGCGACACGCTCCAGACTTCGACGATGGGTCTCCAGGCGACCTGTCATGCGGGGCACACTCCCTTCGTGCGGTCGTAGATGGCCTGCGCGCCGATCGAGAGCGGCTTGACGAAGTCACCCTCGCCCTCGTTGCCGAGCAACATCTCGCATCGGCCCTGCACCCAGAAGACGTGGCCGATGGGGTTGTCGTGCCTGTCCCGGCCGGTCCAGCCGCGCGCGCCGGGCACGCCGGGCACGGTGAAGCGCTTCGGTTTCGCCCCGGGGACCATG
>Ga0075430_100006227_pt1 | contig 10065 bp, 12 predicted proteins | sample RhiMetdeltSRZDD4_FD_75294 | JGI IMG/M metagenome (GOLD analysis project Ga0075430, IMG submission 75294) | Populus rhizosphere microbial communities from Tennessee, USA - Rhizosphere MetaG P. deltoides SRZDD4 | ecosystem: Host-associated > Plants > Roots > Rhizosphere > Soil | place: USA...
AGATGGGCCGGGCAGTGCGCAGCCCACAGGTCCACCAGCTGGGGTGTGGTGACGCCCAGCCCGGCCTGGAGCAGCCGGCGGTCGACCGGGGCGGTCATTGGGGCTCACCGCCCCAGCGCTGTTGGGCGGCCTGGCGGGTCACGCCCAGGCGGGTGGCGATCTCGGCCCAGGAGTAGCCGAAGGTGCGTAGGCCGATCACGGCGGCGCGGATGGCGGTCTCGACCTCGCCGGCGAGGGTAGTCAGGTCGGCCAGGGCCTCAATGTCGCCGGTGGCGACGCGGCGGGCGTAGGCGCGCACGATGCGCCGGGTGAACGCGGCGTACTCGTCGTTCTCAACGACGCTCTTTCGCCGGTTCGGTGTCAAGGACCGCTTGACAGGGCGGGTGCTCATGCGGCACCACCCGAGGTGATGTCAGCGGTGGTGGTGAGGTGGGTGGTGGTCCACCCGTCGGCCGCCTCGTCCAGGGCGGTGATGACCTCGGCGGCGGTGCGTTCGGTGGTGTCGTTCCAGTCGGCGACCAGCACCGCAGCGGCCCAGGGCTCGGGGTCGCCGTCGGAAAGGTCCAGGTCCCCGGCCAGCACGGTCAGGGCCTGGTCGAGCAACGCGGCCTGCTGCGGGGTGTAGCCGGCGTGCGGGTCGCCGCAGATGGCCATCTTGACCGCGCCCTGCACGCAGGCCGGCGGGGTCAGCAGGTTGGCGTGGTCCAGGTCGAACATGTCGCCCTGGTGCCAGCCGTGCCGGTACAGGTACAGCGCGGCGCAGTGCAGCACCTCAGCCGGGGTGATACCGGGCCCGTTGGGCGGGGTTTGGGTAGGGTGCATGGTGTCCACGTCCCTTTCGCGGGGTGTCGGATAGGGGTCGGGGTCAGCGCGTTGCTTGCCGGCTTAGGGCTGGCCCCGAGTTCTTGCCGTGGTCGGATGTGCAGGGGTTAGGCCGCTGTTCTGCGGTTGGTCCGCCGGGGGTGGCGGGTCCAGGCGGCGTAGTCGGCGATGGTGTAGATCTGGGCGTCGGACAGGTAGGCGGTCTTGACCCGGCGCGGGATGCCGCCTTCGGCGATGAGGTAGGCCACGCCCTGGGTGGTGGGGCTGATGTCGTTGGCGGAGTAGCCGGTCTCCGCCCAGCCCTGGCCGAGGATGATGTCGGAGGAGTTCGGGGTGGTGCAGCGAAACGCCGCCCGGTAGCCGAACAGGTCCCGCAGGCTGGCGGGGATGATGTCCCAGCTGGGGCGTTGGGTTGCGGCGATGACCGGCATGCCGCAGGCCCGGCCCAGCGAGACCAGGCCACGCAGCAGGCTGGCGAGCTCGTCCTGCTGCTGCTTGCTGCCCAGCACGGTGGAGAACAGGGCGACCTCGTCGATGATGGTCACGATGACCGACATCCCGTCCTCGCGGGAGATCTTGCGGCGACGCTGCGCGCGCAGCCAGGTGTAGCGGTTGGTCAGCACGTCGAGCAGCCGCCGCAGGGTGGCGATGGCGTGGTCGAGGTCCGGGCCGACGAACTCGTCGGCGATGTCCTCCCACGGGCCCAGCTCGACGAGCTTGCCGTCGAAGAGGACCAGGCGGGTGTTCTCAGCCAGGGCGGCGTAGGCAGCGACGTTGTTGAGCAGCACGCTCTTGCCGCTGCCGGGCTCCCCGGCGGTGAGCAGGTTGTGGTAGACGATGTCGAGGTAGACCGGTTGGCCGAACTCATCGATGCCGATGAACAGCGGGTCGAACATCGACAGCATCGGCCCGACCGGAACACCGCTGTTGTCAACCCTGGACAGCCCGAACGGGTCGGGCGGTGTCGGGTGCGGCGCTGGGGCCGTTGCGGTAAGCACGGTGTGTCCCTTCAGGACCACGGCGGTCGGTTCGGTGCTGTGGGGCTGTCACGGTCAACAGGCCCCACAGCCGGTACGGGTCAGATCCAGTCGGTAACGTCCTCGCCGTTGACCCCGGCCGCCGCTGTGGCAGGCTCGGGCGCCGGTGCGGTGGCCGGCTTACGCGGCGAGGGGCCGGTGTCCCGGGTGGGCTTGCTGGCGCCCGGCTTCGGGATGTCCGGCAGGTCCAGCGCGGTCGGGGTCTGCCCGACGGTGCGCAGGGGTGTCGGGGTGGCCGGGTCGACCAGGTCCACCAGGGGAGAGCCCACGGTGGCGGTCAGCACGTCCCGGCGCTTGATGTCAAAGCGGAGGTAGCCGGCGTTGCCGGTCGAGGCGCGTTCGATGACGACCCGGTCGGCCCAGCACGCCACGGCGATCCTGTCCTGGCGGTGCTCCAGGTCCCGCAGCGCCAGGCCCGGGCGCAGCTGCACCCAGACCCGCTCACCGACCCGGGTGGGACGGGCCCACAGGATCAGCGGGAGCGAGCCGGACTGGTTGGCGTGGATGAACTGCGCAAAGCACGTACGCAGCCGGTGCCGGACGATGACGCACCAGGCCACGGCGACGACCCTGCGGCGTAGGTACGGCACTCCGGCCGGTACCCCGACCAGCACCGCCACCACGACCAGGCGTAGCACCAGGTTGGTGTGCCGGGCCAGCGCGACCCAGCCGTACACCAGGACCAGGCCGGCCAGGATCTCCGGGGTCCACCACCACAGCAGCCGCAGCACCGGCCAGACCCGCACCAGCGCCCACACAGCCGCGCCGGCGACACCGCCGGTGATCAGGCCGAGGATCAGGGCGAACACCGGGTGCATCCGGTCGGCAGCCACCGTCGCGGTGAGCAGCCCGACCACGAACACGGTGACCAGGAACGCGACCCTGGCCCTACGCGCCGAGGAACGGTGCACCCGGGCCTCAATGACCGTCACCGTCCCGGACGAGCGACCAAACCCGCGCCGCCCGCTAGACTTGAACATCACAATGTCCCCCCTTCCAAGGGGATGGGTTGGAAGGCACGGGGTCGGCAGGTATGGCAGCCGGTACCGACCCCGCGCCACAACACGGAGCACCCGCACACAGTCAGCGGGTACAGCGACCAAGACGGCTCACCCCGCCTTACAGGCCGCAAGCGGAACCCAGGTCCGCTGGTCAAGCCACGGACACGGTGGCAACAGGCTTCGGGCCAGCCCAACAAGGGCCGTCGAAGGGGACTACTTGACCGACGTACCAGCCGGCTTGATCTCACGAGCGCGGTACGACACACCGCTACGGGCCCGGCCGTTGGTCTCCATCGACCACGGCACCGCCTCCAGCTGGGCAGCGGTCACAAGCTGACCCTGGCGCACGCTCGGCTTCTCACCCGCCGTCGTCACCTGGATCACCTCGCCGCCGGTCTCGTCCAGCACGAAGACCTGCGTCTGCCACAACGGCCGACCCGTGTCCTTCTCCGTACGCTGCCGACCACTCTGGTCCGTCTTCGCCTCCGGGTCCCTCGACGCCGTCAGCTGCTTACCCGTGGTGTCCACGTAGATCTTCACGATCTCCTCCAAGGCGACTCTTCATGTCTTCATTAAGACATGAAGACACCGTAGGACGGCAGATGCGGTCGCGTCAAGAGTTCGTGAAGACCTAAACTCGACTGGACTCAAGGAGAGGTCATGACTACGAGCAAATACGCCCGCATCGCCGCAGATCTACGTGCTGCTATCCATAGAGAACAATTCGGACCAGGAGACCGGCTACCACCCGAGCAATCTCTGAGAGAGAAGTACCGCGTCAGCCTGCCCGTCGTCCGCCAAGCCTTAGACCTTCTGGAGTCAGAAGGCTTGGTCGACCGTCTCCATGGACGCGGCACGTTCGTCCGAACGCCTCGCCAACGAGTACGACGCACACCGGAGAGATACCAGTGGGAAAAGGACCGCGTTCTTCTTTCTGAGGCTCAACGACGAAGGACCGGAGCAACAGAACGCGACACTGGCCTGAGCATGACAGACCTAACATTTCATGCCGAATTCCGCACAGCTCCCGCAGACCCTGGCCTAGCCGCAGTCTTCGGCGTCCCGATCGGAGCAAAGCTCCTCCATCGAACCTACACCACACGGTCACGACGGGAAGACGCGCCCTTGACCCTCACGCACTCCTACCTAATCTACGATGTCGCAGCCGAGAACCCAGCCCTTCTCGACGCAAGCAACGAACCGTGGCCAGGCGGAACCCAGCACCAGCTCTACACAATCGGCATAGAGCTAGACCGCATCGTGGACTACATTGCCGCACGTCCACCAACGCCCGACGAAGCCGAAGAATTGGACCTTCCAGCAGGCGTGCCAATCTTCCTACTACGAAAAGTATCCATCGATATCAAAGACTGCGTAGTAGAGGTTTCTGACGTAGTTCTCCCGGCCGACCGTACCGAGTTTTGCTACACCACCAAACTAAAGCGATGGCACTCATGACACAAGTAATCTCAGTAGTAACGGCCGTCCACGCACCAAGCATTCCCTACCTACGCGAAGCATACGACTCCTTGGCTAGCCAACAGATGCCCGAAGGATGGACTTGGGAGTGGCTGGTTCATGAAGATGGTCCCACTAAGCTGGCAACCACAGTCCTCCCGGCTAACGATGCCCGAGTGTCCATCAGCAACGGCCGCCAGGCTGGGCCAGCTGTTGCTCGGAACATGGCTCTATCGCGCGCAACGGGAAGCTTGGTGCAGGTTCTGGACGCAGATGACAAGCTAACCGACGGTGCATTGACACGTAGCGTCACTGCCCTTAAAGACCGCACCATCGGATGGACCACCTCTCGCGTCCTAGACCTGCTACCAGACGGCTCAACAACGGGATGGATGCACACTGACCCAGCACCAGGCAGGATCGGTCGAGGTGAAGTGCTCAGCTACTTCGCTTCCAACAACTACCTACTCCCTGTACACCCGGCCACACTATGTATTAGACGAACTCTGGCCCTAGCACTAGGAGGCTGGATGGCGTTACCAGGAGGCGAAGATACCGGACTACTCCTTGCAGCATCGACTGTTTGTAACGGCTATTTCATCATAGAACCCGGCCTGCTGTACCGTAAGCACACGGAACAGATCACCAACACCTCAGACTGGCGCGAGCCAACTGAATGGATAACACGAATGCGTTTCATCCACGCACGCGCGCGAGCCCTACAAGAATGCCCCGATTAGGCCCAAGCCGCTCCCGCCTCGCTCGGACCGAATTACTACACCACCAAGTAACCCCGAAACGTATGCAATGACGGTTAGGCGCATCTGCGGTGCGCGAGAAAGGACCCAGCAACGGTGATCAATCATATCCACAATCTAACTGCTGAATGGCGTGCGATTAGTCCTACATTGCGCCATCTTTGCGTAATCTTACTTATTTCTGGAATGGGATTGCTTTCAGTCGGGGTGCTAGGTGACACCGAAGGATGGTGGTCGCAAGCGCCATTTCTAACCAACGTCGCCTCATCCATAACCGGCGCATGCTTCGGCATTCCTCTTGCACTGTTAATCCTTCAACGACTTTCAACAGTACAATCAAGCAAGGCGCAAATGGCATCAAGCTTTCGCGTAGCCCACACGTTACTCGACGAAGTACACACAACAACCGAAACACTACACCCTCAAGAGACTAGTTTCGTTGCCATAAAGAAACTACTATCGATACTTACAAAGCACGGCCAAGAAGCGCATAAATTTTTTACTGAAGCAATCAACGGCAGAGATGACGCCGAGACACTCGCAGGACTCAACAAAACACTGTCAGACATCAGCTCCACGCTATTAACCCTACAGGCCCAGCCCATCCCGAAAGAGCACGAAGTAAAGATCGGTGTCGAGCGCATTCACACCGGCTGGAAACTCTTCCAGCTAGTCTACGGCGAAATCAAGACGCGCTACGACAGGAACCCCAACTCTCCCCTAGTTGGTTTAGACCACATCGTGGCCCAAGCTAACATCGTTATCGAGCAACTCGATGCGCATGACATATCCTGGCTGAGTATGCCCTACAAACCGCATTTCCGAAGTCCAAAGTTTCGCCGAACTAAGCCTTCGCCAAAACGGACGCTTTATTGAGATAGAAAACTACTACGCTGGGCCCCTCCGATTTGCTAAGAAAATTGAAGCGTACCTCGACCTGATCCAACAGCTGAAGCTTATCATTAGGGCGGTCGCAGATCAGCTACGACTGAGTACCCCCGACCTGACATGAGCTATTCGCGGTCCTGTGCAAACTTTCTGTACATGTTCAAGGCGGCCCGAAACGGGCCGCTCGCGCCGCCGGGCGGGGGCCAGTGATCGCCCGCCCTCGGCCGGGCGGGCGATCATGGCGAGCGCCCCGCCGGACAGGCGCGATGAGGAGAGCCGCCCAGGGCCGCCTTGTACTCAGGGCAATGAAAGATCCGCCCGGCGGAACTGCGCGTCAACGCGACCGAGCTGCTGCGCCAGGCTGATGGCGCGCGTCGCGGCCGGCCGTGGTGGGCTGGCGGCGCGGAGTGTGCGGGGTCGCCCCTCCGGCGTCAAGGGTGCTACGCATCGCTGCGCGACGGCCTTCGGCCGCCCTTGACCCCGGAGCCTCTGCGACCCCTCGGGCCGGCTAGCGCCGGCAGGCCAGAGGCCTGCCCATCGGACACGCGCCGCCAGCCCACCACGGCCTCGTCGTGTCCCGCCAGGTCACCCCATGTCAAGGACTGCTTGACACCCGCCCTGTCAAGCGGCAACGGCGTACAGCAGACAAGTACAGCAACCAGCACCGCCAAGCCGAACCTCTACCAACGTTGAGGGGCCCTCCGACCTCGCACGCGACAGCATGAGACCCGACTGCCGATCTCTGGGGGTCAAGGGGTCGTGGGTTCAAATCCCGCCGTCCCGACAGCGTAGGGGTTCCCGCAGGTCACAGGCTCGCGGGAACCCCTTTTGTATAGCTCGACATGGATGTCAGGTCTGGTGGTGAAGTGGATGGTCATCGGACTGGCCATCGGGGTCGCCTGGCTGCTGATCCGTCTGCTGGCGCGCATGGCCGACCGCCGAGCCGACTCGACCACACCGGTCAGCACAGTCACACCGGCATCGCCTGATATCTGTCTACTTCAATAGTTCAAGTAACGGGCTGCCCGTGAGGTCCTGCAGCAGATGACCGCCCCGGCCCACGAGACCACCCGCCACCGGCGCTGACACCCTCGTCCGGGCCCGTGGGCATCGGCGGTCCACTGTCCGGAGTGGCGTGTCCGCGACGTCGACCTGGTGGCTCACCCTGTTGACCATGAGCGCTGCCGCCGTCCTCGCGCCCGTGCTGCCACAGCTGGTCACCGGCGGGTTCACCGTCGTCGCCGGCCTCGGCGGCGTTGTGCTGACCCAGCGGTACAACGCCCGGCAAAGCGCCCGAGAGCGCGCGTCGGCGGCCAAGGCGAAGGTCGAGGAGGTTGTCCGGGAGCTGTTCGAGGCGGTCGGCGAGCTGCACCTGGCCTTGAGCACCTACCAGCCGGTGCACAACACCTGGCAGCCGCGGCTGATGGTGCTGGGCTCGGCGTTCCTGGAGTTCATGGCCGGCAAGGAGAACGGCGGCCTGGCGGCTGGCACGGCCCGGGGAGCCCAGATCGCCGTCGAGGCCAATCAGCGCGAGCTGCTCGCCGCGCAGGTCCTGCATGTGCCCATCCAGCGGGTCATGGCGGCAGCTGCCCGGGCTGCTCTGCTGCCCGACGGCGCCGTCCGCGACGCGGCGCTGCAGCTGAGCGAGGCCGCCACGGCGGCCGTGCAGGCGTACGGCATGGACAACCTGTGGCAGCGCAAGAAGGCGACCGCCGCCCGCCAGCAGGCCGACACGGCCCTCTACGCGGCACTTCGCGACCTGATCGACGCGGCCAACGCCCACCTGCACCCTCACGCCGAGAGCCGCCGGTGGTGGCCACTGCCGCTCGTCCGCCCGCGCCGCCCCGCCGAGCAGGCCGCCGAGCTCGAGGCGACAGTGCCCGTCCCGCGCGTCGCCGGTCACGACGTAGTGCCGGCGACACTCCCGGCACCGGCATTGCCACCCGGCCGGTGGGCGGCTGCGGAAGCCGATGACGCGGGCCGCGTCCGCCGCCGGTGGTAGCGATGACCGCAGAGATTGTCGCGGGTGGCCGGTCGCCGGGACACGGCGCGGGCCCCGGCATGATGAGTCGCATGACAACGCGCGTGTACCCCACCGCTCTGACGGCACCGTCGCAGCAGGACCCGCAGGCGATCCGTCTCGGCATCGGCTGGGTTGAGCAGCAGCTGCAACCCGGGCAGCACGCGCTGGTATGGACCCCGACCCGGCCCGCGCTGATGGAGCACCCGCCGCTGATGGTCTTCGCCCGGGCCAACACGTCGGCGACCGTCAGGACGCCCGCGGCCGGCTGGCTGGGTGGCAACACTGAGTGAGCGGCTGCCCATGGAGCGGTCTCCATCGGGCCTTGCGGGGGGCTGTGTGTCGTCCAGCACACGGTGAGGAATCGACCTCGGAGGCTGCGGTGGACTTTCCCCACATAGTTGCTGACCTGGGTAGTCTCGTCGGTCTCGTCAACGCCCTACTACAGTTGGCCGCAGCCGGCGTTGGGCTGGCCACTGCACTTCTTCTCCACCGTCAGACCCGCATTTCCCGACGACCCGACGAGCATCGCGACACCGCGAGTGCCGATGGACGGTGATGCCCTTCGCGTGGACTTGGCGGCAGGTGCTGTTGTCGTGGCTCGGAAGGAGCCCGCCCACTCACCGCGGCCCTCTCGGATTATCTGAGCATGCCCGCGGATGCTGGCCGCCGAAGCCGCTATCGCCGCCGGAAACGCGGTCAGCGTTTCGATGTTCTTCTATGAGATTTCTGCGGATACTTCTTCGGGGCAAGCATCAGAGGATCTTCTCCCTTCCACCAGGACGATCATCCTCGCATCAGGGCCTCCAAGATCCCCGGGGGTGGCTCAGCTCGCCGTCCGGGTCTTGGTCGGGCGCTCATGAACCGACAAGGCGGTATGATTCGACGTGTGGTGGTGTACCAGGCGGGTGACGAGGGCGGGAGTCCGCAGCGGCACGCTCGCGTACGGTCGCCGGCCAGCTAGACGGTGAGCGCTGTGAGCAGGTACGAGCCGATGAGCCTGGCAACGCTCGCCCGGCACTTGATCGCGGCCCCTGACGAGCGGGTGCGGTGGAAGCTGGTGTGGGAGTTCCTTGAGGAGTATCGCTGGGAACCGACTGAGGCCCAGGCCGGCCTCCTTGAGGCGGAGCCGCAACCGGTTGACGGTGGGCGTTGGGATGCGCTGCTCGCTGCGCTGGCCGAACATCTGTGCGCCCAGCACGATCTCGCACCCCCAGCGTGGACCGACTCGCGGGTGCTGCGCCGCGCCTGGTTCCCGGCGGAGCTGGCCATTCAGCGCGCCGACGCGTTGGTCCGAGCGCCAGCCGCGTTTCGCAAGCATGGCGTCTACCTCTCCGCCCTTGATCTGAAGGCGGCATGACCGACCCGGGCGGGGTACTCATGGGACGCGCTGACCTGGAGCGCGCCTTCACCGCTCTCGGTGACCGCCTCGCCCGTCGCGGCGTGGTCGCCGACGTGTTCGTAGTGGGCGGAGCCGCGATGGCACTGGCCTACAACGCGAACCGCGTCACCCGCGATGTCGATGCCATGTTCGTGCCCCATGGCGTCGTTGTAGAGGAGTCACGAGCGGTAGCCGAGGAGCTCGGTCTTCCGCCGTGGTGGCTCAACGAACAAGCCGCAGTCTACGTCTCCGGCAAGGACGACCCCGGCAAGCGGCGCGTCTTCGACCACCCGAACCTCAGGATCATGGTGGCCTCCCCCGAGCACATCTTCGCCATGAAGGCACTGGCCGCACGTACCCGCGACATCGATGACATGCGCAGCCTCGCCAAGCTCGTCGGCGTTCACACCGTCGCAGATGCGCTACGCATCTGCCGGGACTTCTACCCCGACGAGGAAATTTCGTTGCGGGCCAGGGGTGTTCTCGAGGAACTCTTCGAGTAGGGGCGCGGCACCGTACCCCTGACCCTGCACGACTCCTTTACTCGGCCAGTTTATGCTTGTGGTGACCTGGGCAAACAGCATCGAGCACGCCGCTGACCCACCTGACTACTGGGGGTCAAGGGGTCGTGGGTTCAAATCCCGCCGTCCCGACAGCAGGTCAAAGGCCATCACCCAGAGCCGGTGATGGCCTTTCTTGA
>Ga0075430_100006230_pt1 | contig 10063 bp, 8 predicted proteins | sample RhiMetdeltSRZDD4_FD_75294 | JGI IMG/M metagenome (GOLD analysis project Ga0075430, IMG submission 75294) | Populus rhizosphere microbial communities from Tennessee, USA - Rhizosphere MetaG P. deltoides SRZDD4 | ecosystem: Host-associated > Plants > Roots > Rhizosphere > Soil | place: USA...
CTGGTTCTTGTTCAACAGGTTGTAATGGTGGTTTGATGATAGGTTTTGTAGGTTCTTCTGGTAGTACAACAACAGGTTTTTTTGATTTTGGTTGTTTTTTGGACCGTTCACGTTTTGGTTTTTTTGTTGGTTCTTCCGGACGTATTATTTTTTCAGGAATTTTTATAGGAGGGGCCTGCGGAATTTGTGAAGGAACTTGAGGTATTTGTGCATCTCCTCCCTCAACGATACCTTCATCTTTTTTTTCTTCTTTTTGTTCAGCCTTATCTTTAATTTCTCTTCGTTCAGCTATATCTTTTTCGCGTTCTATTTGTCGTTCAATATCTTTGACTGCCTCTTTTTTTACTTCTGCTAAATCATTCATCCGTTTACGCGCAGCTTGTTCTTGTTCGAGTACGAGATCACGAACATTTTGTTGTTGCTGCGCAACATCCGTTGCTGCTTGTTTTACCGCAGGTATTAATAGGTCTAATTCTTCTTGAGCTTTTTTTGCAGCAATGTCAGCAGCTTCTTTTTCCGCAAGAGCTTTTGCCGCTGCTTCTTGAGCAGTTAACTCAGCCGCTTTTTTTTCTGCAAGGGCTTCTCGTTGCTTTATTTGTTCAATTTCTTCAGCTTTTTTTTGTTCAGCTTCTTTTGCTTCGAATTCTATTTTTTGTTCATCGCTTAATTGTTCTTTTAACTTCGCTCGTTCTGCCTCAAGTTGGTTGCGCAATTTTTCGAGATCATCTAATTTTTGTTGTTGTTCATTAATTGCTTGCGTTGCTTTAGCCGCATCAGCTTGTTTTTTTGCGGCTTCTTTAGTGATCAGTTCAAGAGCTGCTTGATTATTGGCAACCTGTGCTTTTGTTTGTAATTCGAGTTTTTTTGCCTCGGCTTCTTTTTCTTGTAGCTCTTTAAGCTTTGCTTCATTTATTTGGCGAATTGCATCATTTTCTTCTTTAATTTTTTGTTGGAGGTCTTTTTGTGCTTCTTTAAGACGCTCCTCTTGTTCTTTACGCTTTTCTATACTTGTTGTGTGCTCAAGTTCTAATGCAGCAAGTTGTTCATCAAGTTCTTTTATTTTAGCTCCTGTATCGAGTGATATTTTTTCTTGAGCCTCTTTTTTCTGTTGTTGGATATCTGCAATTCTATTGTTAAGAGCAAGTGTATCACGCTCTGCTCGCGCTTCTATCAGAGCTTGTTGGGCAGTAAGTTCATTCTGTAGTTGGCTTTGTGTTGTTTGTCGAGCAGTTCTTATTTGTTCTAGTTTTTGTTCAAGTTCTGTTTGCTGTTGTTCAAGTGTTTTTATTTCTTCTTTTGCTGCTTCTGTTGCCTCTTTTTGTTCTTGTTTTTGCTTAAGTTCATCATTAACTGACTCTAATTCTTTTTCCATATCATTGATTGCTTGTTGGTCTAATTCATCTTTTTGAATTTCTTCCAAGATACGATCTACTTTTTCTCCAACTTCTTTTTCTTCTTTTGCTCGAGCCTCAGCTGCAATTCGTGCTTGTTCAGCTTCGAGGGGAAATTCAGCCTTTTCCGCAGGGGGTATTTCTTTTGTTGGTATCTCGACAGATGGTTTTTTAGGTGCAATTTTTTTTGCCGATTCCAGGTTCTTTTTTATTGCTTCAATTTTATCTGATGTAAGCAATTTTTGATTCAGTTGTTGTGTATATTGTGTTTTTTCTTCTTCAGTTAAGAAATCGCTTTCCTTTATTCTTTCAAGAAGGCTTTTTTTATCTTCTGCCAAGCGTAATTTTCTTTCGACTGCTTTTTGAGCAAACTCTTTTTCTTGTTCACTGATAACTGGAGGTTTTTGGGCTAATTCTTTGGCTTTGAGTTCTTCAGCGTATAAAACATCTTGTTCAAGTTCTGCAAATATTTCACTTCTTCTAGCTATTGCAGATTTGGTTGATAAAGAACTTTCTTTAATTTGATTGAGTAATGTTTCATATTGTTTTTGTCTGGCTGGATCAATTCCTATATCGATGGCTTTTTTTAAAAGTTCTGTGTAAGCAGGTAGCTTTTCACTTTTTTCTGCCGCAGTAGCAACTTCTGCTTCTTGTTTAATTTTTTGCTTGAGAGAATTTATTCCATTTTCAAGAGTTTTTTGTCCTTCTTCATCTCCCATAATTCGGGTCATATTATCTTCGGGTATTTGCTCAATAGATGGTTCGCGAGCGAAAAGTGAAGCAAAAAAACCAGTTTGTGTAGGAGTTCTAATCATGAATGGATTAATAGATTGAAGTGTCGGTATAAGTAAACCAACAGATCCGTTGAAAAATATAATAAATTCAAGCAAGGGTTCATCAAGATATTGAATGGTTTTCCATTGTAACATTTCGGAATCAATTTCCTTAGGATCAATGTTTGCAAGCTTAAGAAGATCCTGTATAGTTTTTTCAGCGTTATACGAAATCAAGCCAATTGTGAGTTTTTTTTCTTTTGCTTGTTTGAGCGTAGTCTGAAAAGAGGATTCAATTATTCCACTTTCACTACCTTTCACTATATTTTCGATTAATCTATTTCCGAAGTGAGGTTGTTCTAATAACTTATCAAGAGCTTGTTTTTCTCGAAACTCTTCTTCTATCTCTTCTTGTGTTAGGCTCGGTTCATCTCCAAAACCAAATTCACTTTCTCTTCCGGGTCTACCCGATTGTTTACCAGGAACTTTTGCTTGCCCCACTTGTCCAGGGACTCGAGGAGGTTTTGGCCCAGGCAGTGGAGGTTTTTGAGGCGTGGGAGGACGTTTTGTGGTGGGAGTAGTTTTTATTCGAGGCAGGCCTCTTGCTGCTTTTCCAGCGACTCGTTGCATCCCATAAAATGTTGCAGGAAACATAACCAAGAGAAAGAATGGAATAATTTTGATTATATTTCTTACCACAGCATCACCTAAATTTTTATACACTATAATTTTTCCAATATAACCTATTTAAAGGGTACACTTTTCTAATTGGTATATTCAAGATGATACTAATAATTCGAAAATTATCCCCCTGTATACGGCAAATAGTATAATGAAACTAATCACAATATTGCTATTTGTATTAGTTAAGTGATAATGTAATAAAGAAAGTAGAGAAGAAATATAAGTAAAAAAAGGACATTCTCATGAAATCGAGACATACAATAATGGTAGTAATACTTATCTCGTGTGCAATGGGTATTTTTTTTGATATGTGCGCATGTTTAACTACCTTTATCAATGATAATGGTAAAAGAATAATTATTTATAATAAAACTGATAAAACGCTCATTCCTATTCAGAAAAGTGAAAAGCGTCGGTTTGGTAATCAACACAAACATGCTTATTTTGTTATTTATATGCAACAACCTCAATCAAATATTTTTAGTCGAATGTATGTTTGCAAGCAAAATGCATGCGGAAAAAAAGGCAATATTCAATTAAAGCTTTCTGATGTGGAAAATCGGACTGAGGCAACTGAATTATTTACTATTGCTAAGAATGAACCGCATTCCTCCATGGTGCAGAATTTGCCGATGATAAAGGAAAAGAATTGTCATTCATGTGGCGGCCATAAATAATAAAAAAAACCCCACATAACGCGGGGTTTTTTATTTATGCTGGATCATTGTTTCCAGAAAAGTTCAACCGTTCAAGTTCCTGATCACGACGTTGTTCAAATTGTTGCGCATTAAATTGGGCCAAATTGAGATGAAAGATATGGTGAACAACATCAAACCGAATGTGTGTCATCATTTCACGGAACATATCAAATGCTTCACGTTTGTATTCGATAAGTGGATTTTTTTGTCCCCATCCACGTAAGCCAATGCCTTCTTTAAGATGATCAAGGTTAAGCATATGTTGACGCCATGCTTTATCTATTGTTTCTAAAACAAGCCACTTTTCGGCTGTTTTGATGACGTTTTCATTCTGTTGTTTGCGGTACAGATCATAACGTTCAAGTAAAAAGTTAATTAAATCGCTTTTAAAGAGCTCTACGTCTCTGGTGTTGATGCCAGAGGTTTCGAAATCTTTGGCAGTTAATCCTGTCATATATTCCAAAGCTTCGTATATTCTTGCAATTTGTTCTGCGGAGATGCTTCTTGTTGGAGCATTATAAGCAACAAGATCTTGAACAATAGTAACGATAAAATCGCGAACAAGTTCATAAATACGATTTTCACCTTCAAGGGCATCGAGGCGATGGTTATAAATAACAATGCGTTGTTGGTTTAAAACATCATCGTATTCGAGGAGATGTTTACGGTTATCAAAATTGTGTTTTTCTACGCGTTCTTGTGCGCGTTCAATGGTTTTGGAAACAAGTTTTGATTCAATAATTTCATCTTCTTGCATACCAAAAAAGACCATTTTCTTTTTTAATGATTCTCCTCCAAAAATACGAACTAAATCATCTTCTAAAGATATATAAAAACGAGACTCACCAGGATCTCCTTGACGGCCAGATCGTCCACGCAGCTGATTATCAATACGTCTACTTTCGTGACGTTCCGTACCTAAGATATACAAACCTCCCGCAATAATTGATTCTGGTGTCAATTTAATATCTGTACCACGACCAGCCATATTAGTTGCAATGGTGATTCGACCAGATTCGCCTGCATGGGCAACAATTTCAGCTTCTCGTTCATGTTGTTTTGCATTGAGTACATCATGTTTGATACCATTTGCGGTTAAAATTGCACTCAGCAATTCTGACGTTTCAATTGCGATGGTACCAATAAGAACGGGTTGTCCTATTTTGTGGCGTTCTTTAATATCTTCTACAATTGCTTTATATTTTGCATTTTTTGTTAAAAAAATAAGATCAGGCATATCTTGTCTGATCATGGTACGATTAGTTGGAACTGAGACAACATCAAGTTTATAAATATTGTGGAATTCTTCACTTTCTGTTGCAGCAGTACCGGTCATACCAGCAAGTCTTTTATAAAGTCTAAAAAAGTTTTGAAGGGTAATGCTTGCAAGTGTCTGGCTTTCTCGTTCAATTTCAACATTCTCTTTTGCTTCAAGTGCTTGGTGCAAGCCATCACTATAACGCCGTCCTGGTAAAATACGTCCAGTGAATTCATCAACGATAAGTACCTGATTATCAGCAACAACATAATCGACATCGCGCTTAAAAAGAGCATGGGCACGTAATGCCTGATTAATGTGGTGCAATAGTTGCATATGTTCGATGAAATATAAATTTTTGACGTTAAAAGCTGCTTCGACCTTATCAACACCAGATTCTGTCAAAAGCACAGTACGCGCTTTTTCATCAACTTCATAATCAACTCCTTTTTCTAAATAAGATACGACACGATCGGCGTCACGGTATAAACTTCCCACTTCTTCCGATGAGCCAGAAATAATGAGTGGAGTACGTGCTTCATCGATTAAAATAGAGTCGACTTCATCGACAATAGCAAAAACAAGTTCACGTTGCACAAGATCACTTTTGCGGAATTTCATATTATCGCGTAAATAGTCAAAGCCGAGTTCATTATTTGTTGCATACAAAACGTCAGCAGCATACGCCTGTTGACGTTCTTCGTCTTTCATTGAGTTTTGCAGACATGCAACTTCAAGACCAAGAAGATTATAAATAGGCTTCATCCATTCAGAGTCACGACGAGCAAGATAGTCATTCACGGTAACCAAATGGGCACCGTTACCCGTTAATGCGTTAAGGTAAAGGGGTAATGTTGCAGTAAGTGTTTTACCTTCACCCGTTTTCATTTCGGCAATTTTGCCTTGGTGGAGTACCATTCCACCCATCAATTGCACATCAAAATGACGTTGTCCAAGCGTACGGGATGATGCTTCGCGAACTACGGCAAATGCCTCTGGTAAAATATCATCAAGTGATTTTCCTGCGCTGAGTTGTTCTTTGAATTCGATTGTTTTATGAGCGAGTTGTTCATCGGATAATGAGCTTATTGCTGGTTCTAATGCATTAATTTTTTCAACAACAGGAAGCATTCTTCTGATTTGGCGTTCATTATTGGTACCAACTATTTTTGCGATTATCCGTGAGATCATCATAATCCCCATTTCATTAGGTTTGAGAAGTACAGTATTATTTGAAAGATTATCAAAAAAATAGGGGTTGCTCAACTTGTGGAGTCTGACGCAAAAGCTTTTTAAAAAAAAGAGCTTTTTTTAATTTTTGAGGTACTTTAGTAAGAGGTCATCATATAAGTGTTTTTTATCAAAAAAAAGGGATCTTTATGAAAAAGATTATGCTCGTTTTAATGATTTCTTTGGTCAGTAGTGATAGCAGTGCATTTGAAGATCTTCAATCAACTCCAAGGACTGCGCTCCCTCGCTGTGAAAGCAGTTTACTTGATATTGATAATAAGCAAACGGACGAATATGTGCAGCAAATCAGCGACCGCCAAGAACAGGATACTGATGAGTATGATCAAAATGTTACCGATAATGTCAAACCACCAAAAATAAGTACTGCAGAACTGATGCTCAAGCAAATGATAGGGGCTTTGCTGATTCGTTACACTGCGCTGAAAGAATTGGCAGGTGTGTATTTTAAGGAATTTAAGGATATTCTTGCAGGATGGTATCAGGCCATTATCAAGGCATAATATCAAACAAAGAAAGCATAATATGTATGAAAGGCAAGGCAGTACACAGAGAAAAGCATGAATTTGCCTTATTTGTAGAATCATTATCCTTACTTATTCAAGGAAAAAGTTCTGGTAATAATATCGTTGTGTCTGATGAAAAATTGTTGCACCGAATAATAACTGTTTTACGGTTAGAGAGCGGTGACCAGTGTATTTTTTTTGATCGGCATGTGCATGTGTCAGCGGTTATTGTGGCTATTGGCAAAAAACAAGTTGAGCTCACGATACAATCGATCGTAAAGAATGCAGTACTGCACCCGACGATTACGTTCCTACTGCCTTTGCTAAAACGTGATGATTATGAATCGGCCTTATACGCACTTACTGAGGTTGGTGTGAATACTATACAATTGGTTTTCACACAGAAGGCAACGCATCAGTGGGCAGGTAGCCGTGAAAATGAACGTGCGCAGCGAATATTGATTGCTGCAGCAGAACAATCAAAACATTTTGCATATCCACAAGTCAAAGAGCCAATTTCTCTTGAAGCAGCGTTACAAAAATATGATGCTGCTACAAAAATTTTCTTTGATCCACAAGGAAAAAGGTTTTTTGAGGTGATGCAGACAATGCATAGTAACAAATCACAAGAGGTATTGCTTCTTGTTGGGCCAGAAGGAGATTTGAATACAGAAGAAAAAAAATTGGTACAGATGAATGATTTCATTTTTTGTGCACTTACTCCCACTGTTATTCGAGCTGTTCAGGCAGCGGCTCTTGGTGCTGGTTTTGTTCGCTCTCTTCTCTCCAATGATGAATGAAATGTTTTCAAATAGTACTTAGATTTTTGTTGATTTTTTATATTTTTGATTATTACACTGTTGTTATATAGGGGTGCAAGAGCGTTTTTTTTGTTGAGGACAGGGGAGAGTGTAATGGAAAGCAGGCAAGCAGGAATTTTCAGATTATTTATTATTATGGTTTTTTTTGGGGTAAGTATATTTTTTTTGAATAATAATAAGAAGCATTTTACGACGGCAACACATATCGATATTTGTAATACCAAGATTGACCATACAATGAATGTCTCTTTAGATCAGGCGTATCACGAGATTAATTCATTGTTTTTTACACACGATCTTGACGTAATTGTTAAGGCAATGAGCCAATTTAAGTATCATTTTACCTATGATCTCATTGAAAGAATGATACATGATGAAGCGGTGTGTTTATCCATAGATGAGCAAGTAAAGGTTATCTACGGAATGGTTGCTCATTATTCATGTCCAAAACGTAATATACAATATGACTTTCTTGATCTTTTTTTAAAATATCCTCATCTCAATAGTCAAAATCCTATTCTACTTTCACTCGCGCGTAGTAAATATGCGGATGTAATAGCAATGTTTATTACATGGGGCAAAGATCGCCAAAAAGTTGAAGGAAGAACAGGACTTTTAGCTGGTTATGCCGAACGAGCATTTATAGTTGCAGTGGAACATGATGATTGTGCAGCGGTAGAAATATTATTCAGCAAAAAAGTGCGCATTGCGCAACATAAAGCATCGGAGTTGCTCTGGTACATTGTTGAACATGGAAAAAATAGCAAATTAATTTCATTATTGGTGGATCATGCACAGGCTGACGTTAATTATGCGGATCATGGTAAAACATTGTTGATTGCGGCAGTTGAAAAAAATAACATAGAGATGGTACGTGTGTTATTAGATAAGGGTGCTGTTGTAGATCGTATTGTCGATACCGAAGCTGGAACGGCACTGACGATAGCAATGAAACATAAATATCATTCTCTTGAGCAATTATTAAGAGAATATGGGGCATAATAGCCCAATTTTTCATTGCATTACAAATTGGGCGCCCATTTAAGACTTCAATTTGGGTTCGTATACTTCGACAAGCTCAGTACGAACAGGATTAAAAAAGTTTTTCCTATTCCGCTCGTCCTGAGCTTGTCGAAGGATTGTATTCGAGCGGTCTTATTGGATAGCAGCAGGTTTTTATAGAAGTTCTACAGGATGTTTCTTCAAATGAAGGGGCATCAGATAGCCCGATGAAGGCTCTTGAGCCATGAATTTTTCACATCCGAGCTTACCGATCATTTCTATCGAACAGATTTTATTATCGATAATACCAATAGTTCCTGGTTCATAGTGTTCAGATAGGTCTTTGTGAAGCAATTCAGTTTTTTTATATCCGGTGGATATAATTTTATCATGATGGGCAATCAAATAATAACTTTCATTGTTGAAAGCATTAAGCAAAACGACTGTATTTTCAAAGGCAGGATCACGAAATTCCAAAAAGGTTGCTTTAAGACCATCAATACCAATCAGTGGAATATTCGTTGCACAATGAAGTCCATTGACTGAAGCGATAATTGATCGCAATGTAGAAAATGGTCCAGGTCCACAATTAACTGCGCAAAAAGAAAGCTCAGCAAAAGTGATCTTGTTTCTGCTGAGTAGTTGCTCTAGGAGCGGAATAAACAGTTTACTTGTATTGTGCTTATCTTCACGGAGTTGGTCAACAAGTGTGTTGTTGGTAAAAAGTGCTATTTCGAAAACATCGTATGTATTTTGGATTGCTATATATGAAAGCATGATATCTTAGTTGCGGTTTTTACACTTTTGTTGCTGATAAAACAAGCTAAATGAATCATATTCTATTGTTTTTTCTTTCTTGAGTATTATTTTACCACAATTTAAACATTTCCACCCTTCAAAATTGAGCGGATGATCAAAAAATGTCTGAAGAACCAATAGTCCGTCACATTTTTGACATTTCATAAACTACTCCTTTTAGCTAAAAGCCTATCACAATGGTAATAACGATAGTGCTGATGTGCTTGCGAAGTTGTTTTCCTTTTTACTTGTCAACCTAAAGCATAAATATGCTTCTTGTCAATCAAAATTGCCCAACCTGCGCTTTGCTTCACTTGGGCACCCAATTAAGGAAAGAATATTAAAAAAAAGACTCTGTTATTCTTCATTGGGGTCCCCATCGGAAGAAACTGGAGATTGGGTTGCAAAACGTTTGTATTCAAGATAGGTACTTAAAAAGATTGCAGCGGCAATAGCGTGTGATCTGAGTTTGTCTTCTTTTGTTTTGGTAGATTTGATACTGGCAGCTTGCTTGCTTGTGAGGCGTTCGTCCCACAATTTCCATTCAATGTTTGGAAAATGTTTTTTGAGCTCGTCTGTCATGGCAATAACTTTTTTTGTTTGGTCACTTTCTGTGCCGCGCAGTGTTGTTGGGAGTCCAACAATAATGGTAGAAACATGCTCTTTTGCAATTGTTTTTTCTAAAGCTGCATACAGCTCAGCTGTTTTGAATGTGTCATATGGACGAGGCAAAATACCAAGCGGATCAGAAATTGCAACTCCTGTCCAACGATCACCAATATCGAGAGCAAGGATTTTCATTGTTTTTTGTGCCTTATCGAAAAATTAAAATTTAAGTATACTGACTTTATTGGTATTGTAAAAAATTATTTCGAAGAAAGGAA
>Ga0075430_100006231_pt1 | contig 10062 bp, 8 predicted proteins | sample RhiMetdeltSRZDD4_FD_75294 | JGI IMG/M metagenome (GOLD analysis project Ga0075430, IMG submission 75294) | Populus rhizosphere microbial communities from Tennessee, USA - Rhizosphere MetaG P. deltoides SRZDD4 | ecosystem: Host-associated > Plants > Roots > Rhizosphere > Soil | place: USA...
AAACGTCGACGCTTGTCAGCCCAATGGGATGACACATGGGAATGAGATCGGGGGTCCTCTTGGCGCCCATGACAGCAGCCACCTGCGCCACAGCAAGGACATCGCCCTTGGCGATCTTGCCACGCTGAATATTTTCCAACGTCTCGGGCTGTAGCCTGACGGTGGCTTGAGCCTTGGCGATTCTTTCGGTCGATGCCTTTCCACCCACATCGACCATACGCGCCCGGCCGGATTCGTTGAAATGAGTGAATTCGGTCATTTTCCTCGCAGAATCAGGCAGTTTGCTTACCGTGAACTGAATTATAGGAGGTGGCGGAAAGTCGAGTCAAGAAGGGATGACAGGGGGGCCAATCTGCTCGTCAAAACCCTCTCCTTGACAGCGCGAAATCTCTTCCGGGACAATGCCGCCATGTCGAGCCGGATCATCATCGAACGCCTTGAGTTCCAGGGACATTGCGGGGTCACGCCGGAGGAGCGAGAACGTCCTCAGATGCTGGCCGTTGATCTGGAACTCGACCTCCCGACGGAACAGGCCGGACAATCGGATAACCTGGTTCAAACGGTGGACTATGCCACAGTGGCTGAACATATCGTGTCGCTCGGTTCAAAAGAGAGTTGCCACCTGCTCGAAAGTCTTGTGGAACGATTGGTATCGATGCTCTTCACCGAATTTCCTGTTGAACGGATCCGCATCTGGTTGAGAAAGCTGCATGCTCCTCTGCCCATGGTCGCCGGCTCGGTCGGAATCCGTCTCGAAAGAACCAGGCCGGCCGCCCAGCACCGGCACACGGTCGATCTCACGCCGGCTCCGTTTCTTCTGCAGCAGTTCCTTCGACTCCCTAAAGGCAAGGCGCTCGATGTGGCCGCCGGCGCCGGAAGGAACACCCTCTATCTCTTGGAAAACGGCATGGAGGTCGAAGCGATCGATCGGGACGGCGACGCATTGCTCCAACTAAGCGAAGGCGCCCGCGCACGTCATCTCACCCAGCTCAAGACGAGAACCCTGGATCTGGAACGAACGCCGGACCACCCGCCCGACCTGGGTCGCGAGCAATACGACGCGATCCTCGTCTTCTTCTACCTGTTCCGACCGCTTCTTGCGCCGATCATGGAAGCGTTGAAGCCGGGAGGCGTGTTGGTATACGAAACCTTTTTGATCGACAACTACTTCCGCCATCGTCACCCCCGGCGGTGGGAATTTTGCTTGGCACACAACGAACTGCTTCGCTTGACCTCCCCATTGCGTGTCCTTCATTATGACGAAGGCGAGCACCACGGAAGTCATGGCGACGCCCCGGTCTTTACCGCCCAACTCGTCGCGCAAAAATTCCCCCATTCGCTCCGGTCCCATGAGTCGTATTGATCTTCATCTCCATACCACCCACTCCGACGGAAGTTTCAATACAACCGAAGTCATGGCGTTGGCAAAAGAGGCCGGAGTGACCGCGCTCGCCATTACGGATCATGACATTGTCGACGGAATCCCCGAGGCCATTGCAGCCGGAACGCTCCTCAATATTGAAGTGATTCCAGGCGTTGAAATCAGCTCGCGCCATGGAGAAAGCGAGCTTCACATACTTGGCTATTTCTTGGATTGGAAAGACGAGATCTTGCATCAACGGATGATGAAACTCCGGGACAGCCGTCACACGCGCAACCCCCAGATCGTTCGCAGACTGAATGAATTGGGCGTAGACCTTACCTACGAAGAAGTCCGAAGACTGGCGGGAACTGAATCAGTGGGCCGACCTCACATTGCGCGTGTGTTGATGAATAAAGGGGTCGTCACCTCCGCAAAGGAAGCGTTTGATCGGTATCTCGCCGACGGGAGGCCGGCCTATGTTCCACGAGAGCTCCCCCCGCCGGAAGAGGCTGTTGGGTGGATCCGCGAGGCAGGCGGGGTTCCCGTACTGGCGCACCCTACGTGGGTGAAGCAATCGGGTGAAGGCCTGGATCGTCTCGTCGAACAACTCAAGTCCTTCGGATTGGGAGGGATCGAGGCGCATTACAGCACCCATAGCCCCAGGCAAACAGAAGAGTACCTGAACCTCGCCAAGCGTCTTGATCTGCTGGTGACAGGTGGCAGTGATTTTCACGGGGTCACCAAACCCGACATTGCAGTCGGCAGAGGACGCGGTGACCTGAAGGTACCGGAAAAACTGCTCGATCCTCTCAGAAAGGCGGCATCCGCAGAATAAAAGACGGTCGCTCTATCGTCCAGCATGACTCAGGAAGCCGCCATAACTCGTCGCGGTCTCTCTTCCTTCTCGCTGCTTTCGTTCGTTTCGTTGACACCTTCGCGCCTTCGGCTAGACTGAGACACAACCCTCATCTCTTCTCTCCTATGGCCACGTCCTGGGGCTGGATCGGCCCATACATTATCGTCATCATTCTGGCCATTCTGGTCGGGCCTATACTCGCCGCCCTTCCACTCTTCACTCAAACCCTGGTGCCGAAGCTGGGAATGAGCGCCGATCAGGCGCTGCGGCTGCTGGCAGATGGTATCTGCCTGCTCATGGTCTGGTTAGCCGCCCATCGCGCATATCATGAACTGCATGACACAGGAAAGGGGCAGACCTTGGTTCGAGCTATCCTGTACCCGGCCGCCTCGTTCTTGATGGTAATCATGGGCCACAAAGCCTATGACCTGCATGCAGTCCCGGTACTCGGTGTTCCCCCACAACCTCTCTATAACTGGCTCTTCACCGGAGGCTTGATTGGATCAGCGGCATGGTTGACCATTGCATGGGTACGCCACGCGGACGCCCTCACTCGCGCGTTGGCCGGGCCGTCCCGGCGACGTACCCCGTCGTTGGAGGACGAAGAATCGGCGCCGGCGACGGAAACGATCCCACCCACGAATGATTCCGCACCCCAATCGAGGCGGGATGACACCGTCTTGTTACGAAACGGGAATGCGCCGCCTGCGGTGCTCGGCCGGTATAAGATTCTGAAAGAAATTGGCCGTGGCGCGATGGGAGTCGTGTATCTGGGCAAAGATCCTACAATTCAGCGTTTCGTCGCTATCAAGACGATGCGGCTCGACGAACTGGACAATATGGATGAAGTCAAACAGTTCCGAGAACGGTTTTTTCGAGAGGCCGAATCCACAGGACGCCTCTCACATCCCAATATCATCACCGTGTACGATGCAGGCGAGCAGGATGGCCTGGCGTTCATCGCCATGGAATATCTGGAAGGAACGACCCTCAACCATTACTGTCAGAAGTCCAATCTTCTTCCTGCCAGACAAGCACTGCAAATCACCGGTGCGGTCGCCGAGGCCCTCGATTATGCGCACAGCCAGGGTGTCGTCCACAGGGATATCAAACCGGCCAACATCATGATCATGAAACACCGGATCGTCAAAGTCATGGATTTCGGTATCGCGAAGATGGCCAGCTCATCAAAGACACAGGCGAGTATGATCCTGGGAACGCCCCGCTACATGTCGCCCGAACAAGCAGTCGGGAAAAGTGTCGATGGACGCTCGGACGTCTTTTCTCTTGGCATCGTCCTGTTTGAATTGCTGACCGGCGAAAAACCGTTCGACGCCGAAAACATGCCTGCGTTGGTCATGCGCATCATGAAGGCGCCTCATCCTCCACTCATCAAATATCGACGAGACCTTCCCACTCGCGTACAAAGCATTCTGGACCGCGCGTTGCAAAAAGACATTGCGAATCGCTTCCGCCACGCAGGAGATCTGGCCCAGGATCTGCGTGAGTTATCACAGGTCATGCCACGGTAATCTCGAATGAGATCTCTCACCGCGCAATATGGGGCAAAATCGGATACCGGCCTCAAGCGCGGCCACAACGAGGATCGCTTCTGGGCGGATCCAGACCTCGGGCTGTACGTTGTCTGCGACGGGATGGGCGGCCACCGCGCCGGTGAAATCGCCAGCGCTCGTGCTGTGGAAGTGATCAGCTACCACGTCTCCGCGGCCGCTCGGAATCAGGCCCACCCCCTCGTAGGCGTGTACCGCCCGGAGTTTTCCGAACGGACCAATCGGCTTGCAAGCGCCGTCCGGCTTGCGAACCAAACGATCTATCAAGAAGCATCGAGTTGTTCAGACTATGCCGGAATGGGAACGACCGTCGTCTCAGTGCTTGTCTCTGAAAACGTCCTGTCGATCGCTCACGTCGGAGACAGCCGGCTGTATCTCATGCGGGACGGGAACCTGCATCCGCTCACTAGCGATCATTCTCTGGTCGCCGAGCAAGTTCGCTGCGGCATGTTGGACACGCGGGAAGCGGCCTGCGTCGGACATAAACACGTGCTGACTCGGGCGGTCGGAGTGGCGGCCACGATTGATGTGGAACTCGGGGAAGTTCCCCTTCTACGCGACGATCTTCTTCTCTTGTGTTCGGATGGATTAACCAGCGGGGTCTCCCCCTTGAACATCCTGCGTTCACTCACGGAGAAGGTCGATCCCCAAGTCATGTCCGAAGAACTGGTTGCCCTCTCCAATGCCGCGGGAGGCGAAGACAATACGACGGTGATCGTTGTGATGCTCCCTGGAAGCCACCCGACGATCTGGCAGCGCATTCGAGGCCGTCTGTTTCCGTGAGATGAGGCCGGTCAACCTACAGGAGGATCAGTCATGTCGGAACTCAGCGCAAAATCATCAACCCTGATCGTCAAGTCTTCGCAGGGCATCACCAAGGAAATCGAGATGACGAGCCCGACGTTCACGATCGGCCGCAAAGCCGGTAATGATCTCGCGGTAGATGACCCCTCCGTATCAGGCCATCATGCCAAGATCGTGAAGATACAAGAGGTGTGGTTCCTGGAAGACCTCGCTAGTACGAACGGCACGTTTGTCAATGAACATAAAATCGAGAGGAAACAGCTTCAAGATGCGGATGTCATTCGAATTGGCACCTATCGCATCATTTATCGACACGACGATGTCGATCTCTCCGGAACACCCAGTGCCCCTCTCTCGACCCACCAAGAGGATCACACGATCGTCTGCGCAAGATCGATGTCCTCAGCGCAGTCGGGGGCCACTCCACTCATAGGAGCAGTCGAAGTATTGTCGGGAAACACCGACCAGCCTCAATATACGTTGACCAAACAACTTTCCGTGATCGGCAAGCAGGATGATGCCGTCATTAAGTTGACCGGATGGTTCGCGCCAAAATCTGCAGCCACGATCGGCCGCTTGGGACAAGGCTATGTACTGAGCATGGTGGACGGTGGAAAAATGGTGCGGGTCAATGGGATACCCGTCAAAGGACAGGCTTCGTTGTCGGACGGGGATGTGATCGAAGTGGCCGGAGTGAAAATGCACTTTCATCTGCGCGAGGCCAAACGACGCTGAAATTCAACCCGCTCAATTGAGCAGGCGTCCCTTCTTAGGAAGTACCTGAAAACATTGATCTGACACCTCCTGCGCGTATGTCTCAAGACATTGTACGACCGCCCCGCCTCCAATGGGGACATCCCGACAGAAACGCCGTACATCGATTTCGCACGCCGACCGGATCTGCTGGAGATTTGCCTTCATTCGAACCAGATGTTCTCGCGCCCGTTGTTGACAAGGCCCTGAGAGCTGCCTGAGCGCAGTTTGCATGCAGTGACGGCGCTCCTCAAACGTCCCTTCCGGACAAACCGTGCTTATCTCCGCTTCGCATTTGAGTTCAAGGCTCACGGGAATAGACGGACCCGGCCGGCCGGCCTCCGCCGTCGGTGGAGGCGTGGGCAGGGGATCCGGCGGAGGCAACCGAAGCGCCGATGACTCTTCAGGACCGGATATCACCATAGGGACATCCGGAGAACGGGCCGGTCCACCAGGAAAGAAGAGAAGTTGCGGTGTCATGGGAACTGACCCATCGTATTTCGCAGGTAACAGCAGCACCACTGCAGCCCACACCCCCCCCAGTACCACCAGGCTGAGAATACCGGTCAGGATAGTTGCGGCGAATCTCGATGGACGTGCCACGAGCAGGTGAGTAACCCCAGACGATTGGTGAAAGGTACCAGGGGGAAGGATACGTCAACCACCGCAAAAAATCGAGATTGCTCGAAAATCCTGCGGCGACGATTGAACGCGACTACGGTGAAATATGGGAGAGGAGTTGGGATCGGATCGTGTCGACCGGGGGTCTACACTGGCATCAGCAGCCATACGATCAATTGTCCGGTGCCTCGACGATGTGGTTTTCGAAACGGGTGCATCCCTCAGCTAGCAAACGATTTGTCACCATTTCGCCTGGCCATTCGATCGGAAGGTCCGCGGTAAAGACCCACACGTCAGGGGAGGTCCATACGGGCCCATGATCCTCCGGCAACTCAGGATCAAACAAATCCGTCCACACCGGCATATACACGCCATTCCCGCATTGGGTATGCAGATGCACGATGGTCTTGGCGCGTACCAGCGGTTCGAGATCGCGCCAGACCGCCGCGGTCTCGTCGGCCAATCTATGCAGCCTCACCGCATTCTGCGCATCAAAGAGAGCATAGGACGCGAAGACAGGCGCCTCCAACATATCCGGGGCCAGCGCCAGCTCCGAACATTGTTCCACCAGTCCCTCCAATAACACCCGGCGTTGATGGTCCTCCAGCGATTCCGGTAAGGCCGGATCAGGCATCCCGATGAGCTGAAACATCAGAAACGCGGTATTCTCTACAGGTGGATACAGCCGCGCGGCAATGGGAGGCGTGCGCTGACTATCGGCGATGCTGGTCAAATGCTCGTTCAATCCCTGCAATGTCAATACTTCGAGGGTTGCATCCGTCAGCAGCCGAGGTTCAACCCGTACGACCGCTCCCGTAGGGACTTGGAGACTGCGATGTAGTATATCGGCGGTCGCAACCGGATCGATCTTTAATCCTAATGGATGCGTCAAATTCGCCTGCAACGGAAGTTCCAAGGCGGCCATCACGGCATACGCCGGCTTCTCGTCGACGGGGCCATCGATGATCACGGAGCAGGCGGCTTCCGCCACGAGATCGAACAGCCACTCCGCCATGTCTTCATCGAGCGCCGCGAGCACGGTCAACAGATCTTGCTCCCGACCTTGCTCGATGAACGCCTGCAAGGTATCGATCGCGGCATCTGTGTCGCCATGGTCATGACGCCTTGCATTGATCAAATGAATAAGATCGCGGGTGAGTGGGTCCGGCCGCGTCCAACTTAGCATCAATTCCCTCCTGACTCAGCGACGCAGGTGGCACGTTCGCCTGACTGGTCGCGCCCCTTCATGTTGCCAAAATTTCCGGATGCTGGCAAGCAGCAACGCCGTTATCAATTCCGGACAGCATCACTCTCCAATGACCTTCACCAACACTCGCTTCCGACGTCTGCCATCGAACTCCCCATAAAAAATCTGCTCCCACGGTCCGAAGTCGAGTTTCCCGTTGGTCACCGCCACGATGACTTCGCGTCCCATGATCTGCCGCTTGATGTGCGCATCTCCATTGTCTTCGCCGGTCTGGTTATGTTGATAGTTCGCCTGCTGTGGTGCGAGCCTTTCCAGAAAGTCTTCATAGTCCTTCAGCAACCCCGGCTCGTCGTCATTGATATAGACACTCGCCGTGATATGCATCGCGTTGACCAGTAGCAGCCCTTCTTGCACGCGGCTCTTTCGGAGCACGGTCTCGACCTGTGGAGTGATGTTGATAAAGGCACGCCTGGTTCCAATCTCGAACCAGAGTTCTTCTCGATACGATTTCATAACAGGATACGTATGCGAACTGCGATTCTGCATCGCGCAAGTTCGAAGATGCAAGCCCCCGATGCGTTCCTTTGACGATGCCTTTCACGACAGCACCGGTCACGGTGTAGTCGTGCAACTGTTTCTGCCATATAATAGGGAAACAGCGAACGCACTCTCTGAACAACCGGACCCGTTTGAACCACGATGCCCATCACCCCAGACCGGCCACCACGTCTTTCGCCGAATGCGCGCATCGTGTTACGCCGCCGCTATCTCGCGAAGGACCATCGCGGACGCGTGTTTGAAACCCCGCGGCAAATGTTCAGACGTGTGGCACGCAATATCGCCACGGCCGAGCAGGCCTATCCCGGGTTGGCTCGATCGGGCGACGCCGAAAAACAATTCTATGAAGCCATGAGTCGTTTGGAGTTCCTACCGAATTCACCAACGCTCATGAACGCCGGGCGGGAACTCCAACAGCTCTCAGCCTGTTTCGTACTCCCCGTAGAAGACTCGCTGGAATCGATCTTCGATGCCCTGAAGCAACAGGCATTGATCCACCAGTCCGGAGGAGGAACCGGATTCTCGTTCAGCCGTCTCCGCCCAGCGGACGACCGAGTCGCTTCGACAAGCGGGGTGGCTTCCGGACCGGTCTCGTTCATGCGCATCTTCAATACAGCCACGGAGGTGATCAAGCAGGGAGGGACGCGTCGCGGAGCCAATATGGGAATCCTGTCCATCGATCATCCTGACATTCTCGAGTTTGTGACACTCAAACAGGATCCCAGGGCCATGACCAACTTCAATCTGTCAGTCGGTGTCACAGACTCGTTCATGCAGGCGCTCCGACGGAAAAAGTCCTATGCCCTGGTCAATCCCCATACCCGCAAAATCGTACGGCAAGAATCGGCTCAACGGGTATGGGACCGTATCGCCGAAGCTGCATGGAACAGTGGTGAGCCCGGCGTGGTGTTTTTGGATACTATCAATCGCGCGAACCCGACCCCCAGGCTCGGCATGATCGAAGCCACCAATCCGTGCGGGGAGCAACCACTGCTGCCTTATGAGTCCTGCACGCTCGGATCACTCAACCTGACAAGATTCATCGTCCGTTCACCGATTGGAGCCTCGATCGATTACCCGCGCCTCTCGAAGGCCATCGATCTCGCGGTTCGGTTCCTCGATGATGTCATCGATATGAATCACTATCCCTTACCGGCCATCGAGGCACGCACGAAAAGCACCAGAAAGATCGGTCTTGGAGTCATGGGATTTGCCGACCTCTTGATTCAGCTCGGCATCCCGTATCATTCCGACGATGCGCTGAAGGTCGCCGAACAGCTTATGCACTTTATACAAGAACGAGCTCATGCAGCTTCTGCGAACCTGGCGACGGCTCGAGGCGTATTTCCGGCCTTTGCGCGCAGCCGCCTTGCCCTCGAAGGACAACGCCGGCGCAACGCGACCGTGACCACCATTGCTCCGACGGGAACCATCAGTATCATCGCCGGCTGTTCGCCGGGAATCGAACCATTATACGGGGTGGGCTTCGTTCGCACCGTCATGGAGGATGTTCGCCTGATCTCAATCCATCACGAGTTCGTCCGTCGCCTCCGAAAGGCGGGGCTCTATTCAAAACGCCTCATGGAGGTCGCTGCCGCAACTGAATCCATTCAGCATATGGAGCAGATTCCGCACGATCTGCGCCGGCTTTTCGTCACAGCGCATGACGTGTCCCCAGAACACCATGTCCGTATGCAAGCGATATTTCAACTGTACAGCGACAGCGGCGTGTCGAAGACGATCAATCTCCCCCGCCACGCGACCAAAACCGACATCGCGTCCGCCTTGTTGTTGGCCTACCGGCTGGGGTGTAAGGGATTGACGGTATTTCGCTCCGGAAGCAGGGATACACAAGTGATGTCCTGCGGACCGCAGTCGTTGTGCTGAACCTCTTCGTCGTGACTGTGCATTTCTGAAACACAATTGACAGCGTTCTGCCTTAGTGCTAATTACTTTTCGAACACACCCTAGCCAAGTCCGAACAGGAGGTCTGCCATGTTCACCGGTGCAGGAGTTCCAGCATTCGCGAGCCCGTTCATGAACTGGAATCTCATCTTCGCACGTCAACCGGAACCGGATTTGGAATTTACCGAAGAGGATCTTGAGGATGCCGCCCCGCAGCCTTCTCCTTCCATGAAGTCTCCCAAGCGGTCCAATAAACGTCCGGTATTGTGGGTGGTCCTGCTGCTTGTGCTCGGTGGTATCGCCTATGTGGCCATGGATCCTGATATGGTCATGCGCGCGCTTGAACCGTACCTTGGGGAAGGTGAGGTCAAGAGTGGCCCTCCCATGACGACTCCTCAGGTCACATCACCTTCAACTCCAGGAC
>Ga0075430_100006235_pt1 | contig 10059 bp, 9 predicted proteins | sample RhiMetdeltSRZDD4_FD_75294 | JGI IMG/M metagenome (GOLD analysis project Ga0075430, IMG submission 75294) | Populus rhizosphere microbial communities from Tennessee, USA - Rhizosphere MetaG P. deltoides SRZDD4 | ecosystem: Host-associated > Plants > Roots > Rhizosphere > Soil | place: USA...
CGGTGCCGTTATCGAGGCGCGCCACGGCTCCGCCGGGGCGCGCCGAGCGACCGGGGGGTGTGGGGGGCCATTTCGTGGCCCCCCACGCCAGAATCAGCCGCGGTCGGCAACGAGCTCGTGCCCCTCGACCTCGGCGATCCGTACGCGCGCGAAGCGTCCGGGCGTCCCCGCGTCCCGGCCACGCAGATAGACGACGCCGTCGATCTCCGGCGCCTGGCCCGCCATGCGCCCTTCCCACGCGAAGGCGGGGTCCTCGCTGGGTCCGTCCACGAGCACGTCGACGACGGTGCCGGCCAGCTTGGCGTTCGCCTCCCACGAGATCGCATCCTGGCGATCCTGCACCAGCGCGGCGCGCTCGGCCGCGACCTCGGGCTCGACCTGGCCGGCGTAGTCGGGCGACGGTGTGCCGGCTTCCGGCGAGTAGGTGAAGACACCGAGCCGGTCGAAGCGCACGTCCTCCACGAACGCAAGGAGATGGTCGAACGCCTCCGGCGTCTCACCCGGGAAGCCAACCAGGACCGTGGTGCGGATGGTCACGCCCGGGATCGCCTCGCGGAACTGCGCGACGACGTCCTTCATCCGCCGCCCGGTGACCCCCCGCCGCATCGACTTCAAGATGGCATCGTCGCCATGCTGCACGGGCATGTCGACGTAGGGAACGATGCGCGCGCGTGCCCACTTGTCGATGAGCCGGTCGTGCACGTGGGCGGGATGGAGATACATCGGCCGGATCCACGGCATCCGCGTGTCGTCGCCGAGCGCCAGCAGCAGATCGCCGATGTCGCCGTTGCCCGGAAGGTCACGGCCGTACGCGAGCGTGTCCTGGGACACGAGGATCGCCTCCTGCACACCGCGCCCGGCCAGGCCCTGCACCTCGGCCACGATGTCGCGCAGCGGTCGGCTACGATGGCGCCCGCGGAACTGCGGGATCGCGCAGAACGTGCAGCTCATGTCGCAGCCCTCGGCGATCTTCACGTAGGCGTACGGCACGCGGGCCGTCAGCAGACGCGGCGCGCCGGCGTCGTAGAGATAGCCGGGCGGCGCCGACGACGCCCAGTCGTGTCGGTTGGCGGCCTGCCCGACGAGCTCCACGATGCGCTCGAGGCCGGAGGTGCCGAGGATGCCGTCGACCTCCGGCATCTCGGCGAGAATCTCCGCGCCGTAGCGCTGGGTGAGACAGCCGGTGACGATCAGCGCGCGGCAGGTGCCGCGCTGCTTCAGCTTCGCCAGCTCGAGGATGGTGTTGATCGACTCCTCGCGCGCGCGATCGATGAAGGCGCACGTGTTCACGATCACGCACTCGGCCTCGTCGGCCCGCTCGGTGATCGGGTGGCCGGCGGCGGCCAGGCGTCCCAGCATGAGCTCGGAGTCGACCTGGTTCTTCGGACAGCCGAGCGTGGTGAGGTGGACCTTCACGAGCCGCTCAGCTGTTGCGGTAGTTGTCGAACTGGAGCGCGATCCCGAGATCCTTGTCGCGCAGCAGGGCGATGATCTTCTGCAGATCATCGCGCGCCTTGCCGGCGACGCGGACCTTGTCCTCGTTGATCGAGGCCTGGACCTTCAGCTTCGTGTCCTTGATCAGGCGCACGATCTCCTTGGCCTTCTCGATGGGGATCCCCTGCTGGAGGGAGATCTTCTGCCGCAGCTGGTTGCCCGACGCCTGCTCGACGGTGCCGTAGGTGAGCCCCTTGAGCGGGATGCCACGCTTGTGCAGCTTCGACTGCAAGATGTCCGTCACCGCCTTCAGCTTCATCTCGTCGGGGGCGAGCAGCGTGATGTCGGTCTTCTCGAGCTTCACCTCGTTCTTGGTGCCCTTGAGATCGTAGCGCGTCTCGATCTCCCGCCGCGCCTGGTCGAGCGCGTTGGTGACCTCCTGCATGTCGATCTTGCAGACGATATCGAACGAGTTCTCGGCGGCCATGAGGGCTATAGACTACCACCGCTCCGGTCGGCGGCCACCGGCGGGGCCGCTAGCGCAGGGGGACGGTGGCGGCGCCCTTCGGCGCGGTGAAGACGAAGAGCTTGTCGGGCAGCCCGGTGTTGACGGCGACCTTCGTGAAGGTCATGGTGACCGTGTTGTCGAACTGATCGTAGACGACGGCCTTGCGGACGTCGTAGCTGTTCGCGTCGAGCGACAGGACCAGGCGCGCCAGCGTCGGCAGCGGCTGCTTGGGCGTGAGATCGAGGACGACGTTGCCGTCGGCGTCCTTCGGCTGCGCCGGGTTGAGGAAGCGGACGTTGAAGTGCTGACGGAGCTTGCCGAGACCGCTCAGGAAGCTGCCCGCCGGCCCCGACAGCGCCTCCGGCGCCGCCCCCGTGTTCACCTGGTTCAGCTGCGGCGTGTGGATCCAGATGGTCTTGCCGTCGGACACGATCTCCTGCCGGGTCGGCTCGACGTACTCCCAGCGCAGCTTGCCGCCCTTCTTCAAGTACACCACGCCCTTGGCGTCGATCGTCTGGTTCAGGCTCTTGTTGAGCGCCGACTGCGTGAACTCGCCCCTGAGGTCCGTCATCTTGCCGTAAGCCCCTTCGACGCCGCGGACGACGTCGTCGAGCGTGGGCGTCTGCGCGGTGACCGGCAGGGCCAGGGCGAGCAGCAGGACGAGCGCGATGGCGATCTTCATGACCTCACTCTACCGGTGGGACGGAGGAGGCGACCGTGAAATTCACGGGCCGGTCGACGACGGCGGCGAGACGGCGGAGATAGTCGGCGCGCCGCACGGTGACGGCGCCCATCGAGGCCAGATGCGCCGACGGCATCTGGACGTCGATCAGCTCGAGGCCGGTGTCACGACACTGCTGCACGAGCGCGACCACCGCGATCTTCGAGGCGTCGCTGACCCGGTGGAACATCGACTCGGCCGCGAACAGCCCGCCCACCGCGACCCCGTAGAGTCCCCCGGCCAGCGCGCCGTCGCGCGTCCACACCTCCACGCTGTGCGCCCAGCCGAGGGCGTGGAGCCGCTCGTAGGCGGCGCGCAGCGCCGGCGTGATCCATGTGTCCGCGTCGGCGCGCTCGGCACAGCCCGCGATCACGGCAGCAAAGTCGGCGTCGATCGTGACGCGAAAGCGGCGCTGGCGCAGCGTCTGTCTGAGCCGGCGCGACACGTGAAGGCCGTCGAGCGGCAGCACGGCCCGCGGATCCGGCGACCACCAGAGCAGGTCGATGCCTTCCGCCGGCCACGGAAAGATTCCGCGTCGATAGGCAGCGATCAGCGTGGAGGGATCGAGGTCGCCGCCGCTCGCCACGAGGCCGGCGGCGTCGGCGCGGCGGGGGTCCGGAAAGCGGAAGCGGCAGGCGGCGACGGGCGCCGGACGGCCCGTGCCGAGCGCGGCGATCTCGACCAGCCGCGCGGTCAACGCGTCGAACCGCGAGCACGGGAGTGGGAGGGAATACGAAATCTAGGACCGGGCGTTTCGCCCTGTCAAGCGAGCATGAGCGCACCGCGAGCGGCCGCGGTGGCGAGCCGCAGTCCGAAGGCGGTGGCGACGGTCTCCTGCAGCTCACACCAGCGCGTTTCGTCGGCCGCCGGCGGCCCCTCGACGAGGACGAGCAGCGCCGCGAAGGGCGTGACCGCGCGCGCCCACGCGCGCGCCTCGAGCTCCAGGTCGATCGGCGCGGCGCCGGCGATGGCGGCCCGCAGGGCGCGTGCCTTCTCCTGGCAACCGGCGAGCGGCGCGAACACCGGCTGCTCACGGTGCGCGAGGGCGGGGACGCGATTCAAGACGGCGAAGGCGGTGGCCCGCGCGGCGTCGAGCTGGCGCCGGCGCGCCGCCTCGTCGGCCGCGCGCGCGACCGCGTCCATGAGCGGCGCCAGATCGCGGAGCGAGGTGATGTCGCGCGGCCGTGCGCGCGGGAGCACCTCGAGCGACGCCGCCGCATCGAACACGGCGGCGCGGACGGCGTGGAACTCGTGCGCGGTGTCGTGCACCTCCCGCAGGAGCGCCTCGGGCGGCAGGCTGCCACTGCTCCGCACCGCGTCGGCGGCCTGGGCCAGGCTCGCGCCCAGGGTCGCGAACCGCGCATGGATGGCCGCGATCCGACGCCGAAGCGCCTCGAGCTGGACGATCGGCGTCACGCTCATTCGGTGGTCACCCGCAAGACCTCTTCCAGCGTGGTCACGCCCTCCAGGACCTTGGCGAGCCCCGCCTCGCGCAACGTGCGCATGCCCTGGTCGCGCGCCGCCTTGCAGATCTCGACGGGCCGGGCGCCGCGGACGATCAGGTCCTTGATCTCATTCGTGACGGGCATCACCTCGTAGATCGCGATGCGTCCCTTGAGACCGGTGTGGTTGCACACGGCGCAGCCGCGACCGGCGAACACGGTGACCCGGCCGCCGGTCGGGATCGCGGCATACGGAGTCAGGCTGCCGGCGTCGATCTCCTGCGGCTCGCGGCACTCGACGCAGATCTTGCGGAGGAGCCGCTGCGCGACGACCAGCCGGAGCGACGAGGCGAGCAGAAACGACGGAATACCCATGTCGAGGAGGCGGGCGACCGTCGACACCGCGTCGTTCGTGTGCAGCGTGCTCAGCACGAGGTGACCGGTCAGCGCGGCGCGGTTGGCGATCTGCGCGGTCTCGAGATCCCGCATCTCGCCGACGAGGATGACGTCGGGATCGTGACGGAGGAACGAGCGTAGCGCGGCGGCGAACGTCAACCCGATCTCGTCCTTGACCTGGACCTGGTTGACCCGCGGCAGGTTGTACTCGACGGGATCCTCGAGGGTGAGGATATGGATGTCGGCCGAGTTCACCGCCTGCAGCGCCGAGTAGAGCGTGGTGGACTTGCCGGAGCCGGTGGGCCCGGTCACGAGGATCAGACCATGCGGACTGCGGATCGCTTTCTGGAACTGCTCGAGGCTCCAGCCGTCGAAGCCGAGCTGCGTCAGGTCGAGCCGGAGCGACGTCCGGTCGAGCAGGCGCAACACCACACTCTCGCCGAAGAGCGCCGGAATGATCGACACGCGGAAGTCGATGTCGCGCGCCCCGTCGCGGAACGTGATGCGGCCGTCCTGCGGGAGCCTGCGCTCGGCGATGTCGAGATTGGCCATGATCTTGACCCGGGACACGAGCGCGGGCTCCAGGCGCTTGGCGGGATTCATCACGTCCTGCAGCACGCCGTCGAGCCGGTACCGCACGTGGACGGCATGCTCACCGGGCTCCAGATGAATGTCCGAGGCACCGCGCTGCACCGCCTCGAGCAGGATCGAGTTGACCAGCCGCACGACCGGCAGATGCTCGGCGGAGGCGCGCAGCTGGTTGGGATCGACACGATCGCGTGTGTCGGCGTCGGCGGCCGCGCTCGCCTCGGCTTCGGCTTCGGTCAGCGCGCTCGCGAGCCCGTTCTTGATGTCAGCGTAGGCGCCATCGATCGCCTCGCGTATCCGCGACGGCAGGCTGATGACAGGAAAGACGCGCATGCCCGTGCGAAAGGCGACGTCGTCGAGGGCGGCGAGATTCGTCGGATCGACCATGGCCAGGGTGAGGGCGCCGGCCGAGCGGCCGATGGGAATGACCTCGTGCTTGCGCGCGATGACGCTCGGGACCAGCCGCAGCAGATCGGACGGCACCTCGTCCGGGAACGGCACGGCCGGGATGCGATAGTGCTGCGACTGCGCGGACACGATCGCGGCTTCGCTGAGCAGGCCGAGACGGACCACGAGGTCGGCCAGCCGCTCCCCCGTCTTCTTCTGCTCCGCGAGCGCCGGCGCGAGGTGCTCCGCGCTGACGAGCCCCTCGGAGACGATGAAGTCGGAGAGCCGGCGCCCGACCGATGCCTGCGCGTCGAAGCCCACGCCGTTGCCGTCAAAGGCGCCGGCGCCGTGGCCTCGTATCGGCGCGGCGCTGTCGCGCCGGCGCTCGGTTGGTCCGAGGGTGCGGGTCGATCGCATGGGGCACTGGCGAGGGATGCAAGGGCGGAACCAGGCGAGCGCGCCACGCTCGCCCGCTGAAAGGTGCGTCGTGCCCGCGATTTAGCGCGACCCTCCCGGCGCGGCGCGACCGCGCACGGCTAATTCCTTACCCGAAGCCCCGACGTCCCGGCCAGGAAGTCACCACGCGCGCCGGTCAGCGGGCCACGGCAATCTCGGACACGATGATCCGGTAGTCGGCGCGCGGCTTCAGGGTGACTCGCTTGCTGACGCCGTAGATCACCACCTCCTGGAAGAGCTCCACGAACGGCTTCTCGTCGTGGATGATGCCCGTCGCCTCCGTGTAGAGCTCCCGGCGCTTCTTGGCATCGAGCGTGTAGCGCGCCTGCTCCATCAGGTCGTGGAACCGCTGGCCGGGCTGGCTGCCGATCCAGTACTTTCCCGAGAAGCCGTTGGGATGCATGATCCGCCACAGCACGCCGTCGGCATCGAGCAGCGTCGACTGGGGGTTGGCGAGCAGCATCCAGTTGGGCGGCGTGGCGCGCTCGTTCAGCATCTTCTGGCGCTGCGCCATCTCCATCATCTCGACCCTCGCGCGGATGCCGACCTTCGACCACATGTCGGCGATGGCCTCCAGCAGCTGCTTGTCGTTCACCATGGTGCCGCTGCCGGCGTACATGGTGACGTCGATCCCGTTGGGAAAGCCGGCGTCGGCAAGCAGCTTCTTCGCGCGCTCGGGATCGTAGGGATAGGGCTTCAGCGCCGGGTTGAAGCCGAAGTCCGTGTCGGCGAGGCCGCCGCTGAAGGGCTTGCCCTGCCCCGCGAAGAGATTCTTGACGATCGAGTTGATGTCCATCGCGTAGTGCAGCGCCTGCCGCACGCGCTTGTCGGACAGCGGCGGCTGCGTCGCATTCGGCTGGAGCGCGACGTAGCGCGACGACGGCACCGTCACCGTGCGCACGATCTTCATCTGGTCCGGCGGCACGTTGGTGATGACGTCCACCTCGTTGCGCTGCAGCGCCGACAGCCGCGCGAAGTCGTCGGGGATCGGCTTCCACACCACGCGCGTGATGGCCGGCGCCTTGCCCTCCCAGCCCCACCACTCCTTGTTGGCCTCCATCACCAGGCGATCGTCCTTGACCCACTCCACGAAGCGATAGGCGCCGCTGCCGATCGGCTTGCGGGCCAGCTCCTTGACACCGTCGTCGCTGGCGAAGCGTGCCGGATAGATCTGCGAGCCCATCTGGGCCACGCGCACGGGCAGCAGCGGATCGGGCTTCTTGGTGACGATGCGCAGCGTCGTCGGGCTCACGATGCGGACGGCCTCGATCGTTGCGAAGCCGGCCTGGACGACGGTCTTGCCCGGCGTGAGGTTGCGCTCGAGCGTGGCCTTGATGTCCTCCGCGGTGAGCGGCGTGCCGTCGTGGAACTTCACGCCGGGACGCAGCGTGAACTCCCACGTCGTCTCGTTGACGTTCTTCCACGCCGTGGCCAGGCCGGGCACCAGCTTGAGGCTCTGATCCCAGCGCGTCAGCGTGTCGTAGAGGTTCACGAAGTAGTTGACGGTGAGCACCTGGGTGGACCGGCCTGGATCCATGGTGGTGGCGTCCGCCGGCTGGGAGATCGTGAGGGTGGCGCCCGTCTGGGCTCCGGCACAGACGGCGCCGCTCAGCACGATCACGATGGCAAGCGCGAAGCGCAGGGTTCGCATGAGCCCTCCTGTTGGTCCCGAAGATACTATTTCACACGTGGATCCAGCCAATCCCGGAGGCCGTCGCCCAGCAGGTTGATCGCGAGCACGACCAGCATGATGGCGATGCCCGGGAAGGCCGCCGTCCACCAGGCCTGGCGCACGTAGGCGGCCGCGTCGCGCAGGTCGGAGCCCCACGACGGCGTCGGCGGCTGCACGCCCAGCCCCAGGAAGCTGAGCGTCGACTCGAGGATGATGATGCGGCCGACGTCGAAGGTGGCCAGCACGATGATCGTCGAGAGCACTTCCGGCAGCAGATGGCGCACCAGGATCCGCGGTGTCCCCGCCCCGAGCGCGAGCGCCGCCTGCACATAGTCACGCTCGCGCAGGCTCAGCACGAGGCCGCGCACGATCCGGGCGTGGCCGACCCAGGCGCCGATGGCGAGCACGACCACCAGCACCGGGATCGACGGTCCGGCCACCGCCACCACGGCGATGGCGAGGAGCACGAAGGGAAAGGCGAGCTGGACGTCGATCAGCTTCGTGAGCACGGTGTCGACGGTGCCGCGGTAAAAGCCGGCCACGAGGCCGACGACGGAGCCGACCACGGCGCCGATGACGGTCGCCGCCAGCGCGATCAGCAGCGAGACGCGCGCGCCCCAGATGAGCCGACTCAGCAGGTCGCGCCCGAGAAGATCGGTCCCGAGAAGCCGGTCGGCGGTGGCGGCCTCCTGCCATACCGGCGGGCGGAGCCGCAGCGCGAGGTTGCCCGACGTCGGCGAGTGCGGCGCGATCCACGGCGCGAGCACGGCCAGCAGTACCGCCGCCAGCACCGGGATGGCGGGGACGACCACGGTCCACGGCACGGCGCGGCGCCGCGCCGACGCCGGCGCCGGGAGCGCGAGCGCCTTACTCACGACGGATTCGCGGATCGAGCACGCCGTAGAGAAGATCGACGAGCAGGTTGATGGCGACGAACGTCAGCGCGAGCACGAAGACGCCCGCCTGCACGACCGGATAGTCGCGGACGAACACGGACTGCACCGCCAGCCGGCCGACCCCGGGCCACGCGAAGATCGTCTCCGTCACCACGGCGCCGCCGAGCAGCGTGCCGAACTGCAGCCCGATCAGCGTGATCACCGGCACCGCGGCGTTCTTCAGCGTGTGGGCGAGCACGACGCTCCACTCCGAGAGTCCCTTCGCCCGCGCCGTGGTCACGAACTGCTGTCCGAGCACTTCGAGCATGCTCGTGCGCGTCAGTCGCGCCAGCGAGGCGGCGAAGTGCGTGCCCAGCGTGATGGCGGGCAGGATCAGGCGCTCGAGCCCGCCGCGGCCGGAGGTCGGCAGCCAGCCGAGCTCGACCGAGACGATGAGGATCAGCATGATCCCCATCCAGAAGTACGGCGTCGCCTGGCCCACGACGGCAAACGCCATGGCGGCCACGTCGACCACGCGTCCGCGGTAGACGGCGGCCAGGATGCCGAGCGGCAGCGCGAGGGCAACGGCGAGCAGGAGCGCGGCACCGGCCAGCTCGAGGGTCGCCGGCAGCCGCTCGAGGACGAGGGGCAGCGCGGGCTGCTGATGGCGGAACGACGTGCCGAAATCGCCGCTGAGGGCGCCGCCGAGGAACTGGACGTACTGGAGCCACAGCGGACGATCGAGGCCGAGCTGACGGCGGAGCGCGCCGAGCTCGTCGACCGACGCGTCGCCGGGCAGCATGGTGGCCGCGGGGTCGCCGGACAGGCGCAGGGCGGCGAAGACGAGGGTGACGACGCCGAACGCGACGAAGGCGGTGTGGAAAACCTTGCGAAAAACGTATCCCACCATCTATGAAGGACCAAGGGGACTTTACAATGCCAGCGATCATTCGGGGACACGCGCTCGCCATCGCCTTTCTGCTGGCCGGCACCGGGGCGGCCGGAGCGAGGCCGGCGCGGGAGGCACTGGACGCGTGGGCATTCCGCAAGCCGGTGACGGTGCCCGCGCTGTCCCAGCCGGGCTTCGTGGAGCTGCGCCTCGACGCCGACGTCATGCGCGAGGCGACGCCGAGGCTCACCGATCTGCGGCTGCGCGACGACACCGGCGCCGACGTGGCTTACTTCGTGCGGCGGCGCGAACGACTGGTGGCGCCGGTCGCGCGCGAGACGCCGATGCTCGAGCTCGTGACGACGCGCGAGGGCGCCGTCCGCTTCGTGCTCGACGCCGGCGGCGACCGCGGCCCGCACAGTCGCGTGCGCCTGTCGGTGCGCGAGCAGGCGCGAAACTTTCGCGTGCCGGTGCGCGTCGAGATCGCCGACGACGGCCGCGCCTGGCGGCTGGTGCGCGAGGCGGGCTTCATCTATCGCGTGGAGGGCGAGACGAAGACGGCCGACACGTCGGTATCCTATCCGACCACGACCGCCCGCTGGCTTCGCCTGACCATCGGGGCCGAGAAGGGACAGGCCCTGCCGCTCGCCGGCGCCGCCATCGTGCTCGGGGACGCCGCCCGCGAGGAGGA